>Ga0070738_10001098_pt1 | contig 61328 bp, 59 predicted proteins | sample Coa_R2_2_FD_66446 | JGI IMG/M metagenome (GOLD analysis project Ga0070738, IMG submission 66446) | Surface soil microbial communities from Centralia Pennsylvania, which are recovering from an underground coalmine fire - Coalmine... | ecosystem: Environmental > Terrestrial > Soil > Unclassified ... | reverse complement strand
ATCTGCAGCTTGATGTCGTACTGGTCCGACCAGAAGGTCGGGATCTCGGCGTGCGGCCGGTCGTTCCCCATCATCGCCCGTGCGGCAGCCTGCGCCTGACCGATCGCGTTCTGCACGCATTCGAGGCGTCGATGCGTGTCGCTCTTCGGATCGTGATGGAAGGTGACGTCGCCGGCCGCGAATATATCGGGGTCGCTCGTCCGACCGCAGCAATCGACGACGATGCCGTTGTCGCAAGCGAGGCCGGCGTCCCGCGCGAGCGCGTCCTCGGCTTGTGAGCCGATTCCGATCACGACGAGGTCCGCGGGAATGCGCTCGCCGCTCGCGAGCGTCACCGCCTCGACCCTGCCGCTGCCTTCGATGCCGGTCACCTTGGCGCCTGTGCGCACGTCGACGCCGTGCGCGCGATGCTGCGCTTCGAAGAAGCGCGACATCGGCTCCGAAGCGACACGCGCAAGCGTGCGGTCGAGCGCCTCGAGCACGGTCGCCTTGGCACCGGCTTTCGCCGCGGAGGCCGCGACCTCGAGACCGATATAGCCGCCGCCCACGATCGCGATGCGTGCGCCCGGTTTCAGCCCCTTGGCGATTCCCAACGAATCATCCAGCGTCTGAAGATAGAAGACGCCCGGCAGGTCGGCGCCCGGAACCGGCAAGCGGCGAAGCCGCGACCCCGTGGCGATGAGCAGCTTATCGTAAGGCTGCTCCGACCCGTTTTCGAAGATCGCCTTGCGGCCGCTGCGATCGATCCGCGCGACGCGGACCCCAAGCCTGAGCTCGATCGCCTTGTCGGCGTAGAATTCGCGCTTGCGGAACTCGATCTTCTCAGGAGCCGCGGCGCCGGCGAGAACGGCCTTCGATAGCGGCGGTCGCTCATAGGGATGCCACGGCTCGGCGCCGATCAGAATCACGCGGCCGGAAAAGCCCTCTGCACGCAATGTCGCCGCGGCCTGCGCGCCGGCATGGCCGCAGCCGAGGATAACGAAGATGCTGTCAGGGGCGTTCGACATCAGCACCATGGGGCGAGTTTCGCGGCGTGAACGCCGCATTGGCGCCCAAAGAAGGTCGATTCTCCGATGCAAGTGCCGGTCGAATAACCCGACGCGTCCTGGGCCATGTTCGACGCGCAGGCGCCTGCCGCGTAGAGACCCGCAATCGGCTTGTTCGAGCGATCGAGCACTTCACCCTTCTCGTTGGTCTTCAAGCCGCCGAGCGTGAAGGCCATGAACGGCGCCGTGCCGAGAGAGCAATTGATCGCGGCGAAAGGCGGCTCGACCAGCGGCTGCAGCCATTTCTTATATTTGTGGAACTCGGGATCCGCGCCCTTGGCCGCATGCTCGTTGTAGGCCGCGATCGTCTTCTGAAGCTCGCCCTTGGGGATGCCGAGATCGGCTTCCATCTCAGCGACCGTTTCCCACGCATCGACCAACTCGTGCGGCATTTCCGGTCGCGCGAAGATCGCGTTGTCGCAAATGAGATAGGCGACCTTGTCCGGTTGCTTCAGGCACGCCGCCGTCGAGCGGCTATGATAGGAATCCTCGGCCACGAAGCGCTTGCCGAGCTTGTTGACCAGCACGCCTTTCAGCAGGCTTTCGGGCGGGTAGAAAGGGCAGGTGATGAAGAAGCCGTCCATATGGACGAGCTGCCCGCCGGCGCTGGCGCCCAGCTGATGCCCTGCCCCCTGAATATAGGTGGTGCCGAGCTGCATGATCCGCTCGTCGGTCAGGTCCGGCAGATATTCGCGCAGCATCTCCGGATTGAAACCGAAGCCGCCGGTCGCGAGCACGACGCCGCGCCGCGCCCGGACAATCCGATCCTCGCTGAAATGCGTGTAATGCACGCCGACGATCCGTCCGCTTGCATCGGCGATGAGGTGCTTGACGTTGGAATCATATTCGATGCGCGCGCCGAGCGATTCGGCCCGCTCGGTCAGCTTGTCCATCAGCACGCGGCCGCCGCCGCCGGTCTCGCCGACCCCGACTTCGTGCCCTTCGAGCCCCGGCATCTTGTGGCCGCGCGGCGCGGGCTTCGCGATGTCCCGATAAGGCCAGACCCATTCATTGCCGGTCCAGGCGAGCGATTCCGCGCTCGAATGCTCGTAATGCTTGGATTGATAGAATCCGTCGTCGAAGGGCGCGCCGAGGGATTCGATCCAATCGAAATGCGCGACGCTGTTCTCGCAATAGAGCCGGATCTTCTTTTCGTCCGGCTCCGGCGTCATCGCCATCAGATATTTGAACATGTCCTCCACGGTGTCTTCGATCCCGTGGATCTTCTGGACCCGCGTTCCGCCGCCCAGATAGATGAAACCGCCCGAGAGCCCGGTCGAGCCGCCGCCGCCCGACGCGCGCTCCAGCACCAGAGTTTCGGCACCGGCCCGCCTGGCCTCGATCGCGGCCGAGCCGCCCGCCGCCCCCAGCCCCACGACCACGACATCGGTCGTCTCCGTGAAGCGGAGATCGGGGGTGAGCTTCATCAGTTCGTATGACATGCGTCGCGCATCCTTAAGAGGTCACTCCTCGTCATATTCGAATACACTCTTGGCGGCTCCGCAATCCGGACATCTCCAATTCTCCGGGAGATCCTCGAAGCGCGTGCCGGGGGCGACGCCCTGCTCCGGATCGCCCTTCGCCGGGTCGTAGGTCCAGCCGCAATTGCCGCAGGTCGACATGCCCATGACGTAGGAGAGCGCGGAACGCCCGGCTGACCGCGCCTTCCCTGCTCCCGAAACCTCCCGATTTTCGGTCGGCCTCATGAGTAGCAAAGAAAACCTTTCATGCAAATTGTTTTTTGCGGCTGCCCTTCAAAGGCCCAGCAGCCGGGCTCGTCGCTCGACGTGAAAAGCCCAGTCTCCGAGCTGGGTTCCGGCCGCCCGGGCGCGCTTCAGATAGAGGCCCATATCGAACTCGTCGGTGACCCCGATCCCGCCATGGAGCTGCACGGCCTCGGTGATGACGCGCTCGGCGACCTCGCCCGCCTTGGCCTTGGCAAGGCTCACATATTCGGCGAAGCGCGCGCCGTCCCGGCCCTCGGCCGCCGCCTTGAGCACGACCGAGCGCGCCATTTCCAGCTCGCCGAACAAGATGGCCGCCCGGTGCTGGAGTGCCTGAAACTCGCCGATCTTGCGGCCGAACTGCACGCGCGTCTTGAGATACTCGATCGTCCGATCGAACGCCTCCGCCGCCAGTCCAACCATCTCGGCCGCGAGGTGGAGCCGGCCGGCATCGAGGGTCCGGTCGAGAACAACGGTCGACCGGTTCGACTTGCACAGAAGGTTCGCTTCCGCAACGTCGACGTCGCGGAATTCGATCGTCACCGCAGGATGGCTGTCGACGCCCATATGGGTGGAAACCGCAACCCCGGACGCCCCTGCATCGACAGCGAATAAGCCGAGGCCCTCATCGAGCTTTGCCGCCACGATCAGTGTCGCGGCGACATTCCCATGGCTCACCGCGACCTTTCGGCCCGATATCCGGTAACCACCTCCGGACCGCCGAGCGACTGTCGCAGCCTCCATGGGACGATGGCGGGCGGTCTCGTCGACCGCGAGCACGATGATTGCGCCGGCCGCGACGGCTGGCAGCAGCGTCGCTCTCAGCCGAGCGTTATCGCTTGCATCGATCGCCGTCGCGGCCATCACGGCAGTGGCGGTGAAGGGTCCCGCGGCCAGCGCCCGCCCCATGGCCTCGGCGACATGGATGCTCGCCCTGTAGTCCAAGCCAGCGCCGCCGAATTCCTCCGGCACGAGGATGCCCGCCAGCCCCAACTCGACCAGCCCATCCCACGCGCCGCGCCCCAGCGCCTGAAGATCGCGTGCGTTGCGCGCGCTGCGCAGCGCCTTCGCCGGGTCGGAATCCGCGAAGAACCGGACCGCGGAATCACGGAGCATCCTGGTGTCGTCGTCGATCGTGAGGGTCACGTATGTTGCTCCGATGAGATTAGGCGCCAGGCAACTCGAGAACGCGCTTGGCCACGACGTTAAGCTGGATTTCCGACGTGCCGCCGCCGATCCGATTGGCGAGCGATTGCAGCCAATCAACCGCGGTCCGCCGTTCCGGCCCTTCCTGGTCGAGGCCCGCGGCGCCGAGGATCGCCATCATGACCTCGTGCCGCTTCACCGTGATTTCGGTCGCGATGTATTTGAGCATCGAGGATTTTGCGCCCGGCGGAACGCCGTTCGCGGCCTCGTCGCGATACCGTTCGAGCAATGCCTCGAACGCCGCGACCTCGAGATCGAGGCTCGCGACCTTCGCCCGCAGGATCGGCTCGGCCCGCAGGCCTTCGCGTCCCAGGTGCTTCAGCGCGAATTCTGCAAGCGAGAGCGCCGCGTTCATCCGTGTGGCGCCGATCATCTGGCGCTCGAAGAGCATCAGATATTTGGCCACATCCCAACCCCGGTTGAGCTGCCCGACCAGATTCTCTTTCGGAACCCGGACCTCGTCGAAGAATTCCTGCGCGAAATGCTCGTTGCCGGAAATGAGCTTGAGCGGCGACGCTTTCACGCCCTTCGAGCGCATGTCGATCAGCAGAAAGCTGATCCCCTCATGCTTGGGCTTCGTGGAATCGGTGCGCACCAGGCAGAAGATCCAATCGGCCTTGTGGCCGTAAGAGGTCCAGATCTTCTGACCGGTTACGACGAATTCATCGCCCACCAGCTCGGCACGCGTCTGCAGGCTCGCCAGATCCGAGCCCGCATTGGGTTCGGAATAGCCCTGGCACCAGAGAATCTCGCCGCGGGTGATCGGCGGCAGATATCGCTTCTTCTGCTCCTCGGTGCCGAATTTGAGCAGCGCCGGACCGAGCATCCAGATGCCCAGGCTGGTGAGGGGCGGATGAGCCTCGATCCGCGCCATCTCCTCGCGCAGGATCTCGGCCTCGCGCGGCGTGAGACCGCCGCCGCCATATTCCTTGGGCCAATCCGGAGCAGTCCAGCCGCGTTCGGCCATGCGCTCCAGCCACACGCGTTGCGCCTCGTTCTTGAAGCGCCAATTAATCCCGCCGAAACAATGGTCGTCCTCGGCCATCGGCCCGCGCTTCTCCGCCGGGCAATTGGCTTCGAGCCAGGCTCGCACCTCGGTCCGGAACACGTCTTCCCCGCTCATCGGCGGCCCTTCCCAAAAATCATAAGGCATTATAAGTTTATGCGGTGATCATGCAGAACGCAATTGCGAGTGTCAGGCAGGCGGATGGCTAGCAGAGAAGCGCAGAAGAACGCGCGCCGCCAGGCGATCCTCGACGCCGCGCGGGCGCTCATCCAGCAAGAGAAGAGCCGGGACTTCTCGATGCCGACCCTGGCCGAGCGCGCGGGCGTCAGCCTCGTCACGCCCTACAATCTGTTCGGGTCCAAATCCGACATTCTGCTGGAGATCGCGCGCGGCGATATCTTCGAGCGCGCCGAGGCGATCGCGGCATTGCCGACCGACGATTTGGCCGAGTGGGTGGCCGAGATATCGCGCACCTTGGCGCGGGTCTATTACCGCAATCGGCACTTCTATCGTCGACTGATCATCACGCTGGTCGCCCAGGAAAGCGCCGCCGGCTTACGTGAAACCTTCGATCTCGGCGCGCGGGTATTCGAAGAGCCGCTTGCGCAGCTGCAAAGGCAGGGAAAACTGCTTCGCGCGATCCCGACCGCGATTCTTGCGCGGCACATCTCGCACAGCGTCACCGGCTCCTTGGAATATCGCTTGATGGAGCGAGGCTCCGAAGAGAAGCTCCGGAACGAGATCGAGCTGGGCATCCTGATCCTCGTCGCCGGAGCTTGCCGCGAGGGGGACAGGCCCCGGCTTCTCGACCGGGTGCAAGAGCTGGGAAACGTCGGCTGAGCGCGCTTGCCAGCGCGACGCGGGTTTTGTAACTATAATGCATTATGAAATGGCGCGCGCGGGCATGAAGGGGCGGGAGGAAGCATGTCGGCTCCCATAGAGCTCGATCAAATCAGGGCGCAGCTCTCCGCGCCCGGACAGCCGTTCGAGATGGTCAGCGTCACGATCAATGGCGTCGCGTACGAGGTCTACAAGAACGCGCCCGCCAACCTGTCTCAATTCATCGTCGATGCGCTCGCCTTCGGCGACCGTACTTTTCTCGTCTATCGCGAGCGGCGGCTCACCTATGCCGAGGCCCTCGAACGCGCGGCGGGGCTTGCGAATCTGCTGCGCGCGGAATTCGGAGTCGGGCCGGGAGTCCGCGCTGCAATCGCGATGCGCAACACGCCCGAGTGGATCCTTTCCTTTCTCGCGATCCTGCTGACCGGCGCCACCGCGTCGCTCGTCAACAGCCGCGGCTCGGGCGACGAGATCGTTTACGCGCTGCACGACACCGAATGCGCGCTCGTAATCGCCGACGGGAAGCGCGCCGAGGCGATCGGCAACAGCTTCCAGGGCCGCATGATCATAGCCGACGACGATGGAAATTTTCGCGATCCGTCCGGTCGCGTTCTGAAAATCGTCCCGGCTCCCGTTGTCCCGTCGTCTGCCGGGCCGGAGGATCCGGCGATCATCATGTTCACCTCCGGGACGACCGGACGGCCTAAGGGCGCGGTGCTGACCCATCGCGGTGTGTCGGCCTTCGTGCTCGGCATGCGGCACAATGGCGCCGCCAATCTCATCCGCAACGCCAAGAAGCTCGGCACGGATGTCGCGACGCTCGCCCGGTCGCTGCCTCAGATGGCGACGCTCGCGATTTTCCCGCTGTTCCATGTTAGCGGCGCATCGGCAATGCTGATGAGCGCGCTCACCAATGGCGGCAAAATCGTCGTCATGGAGCGCTGGGATCCGGCGACGGCGCTCGAACTGATCGCGCGCGAGCGGATCACCATGTTCCAGGGACCGCCGTCGATCTTCTGGGACGTGCTTTCCTGTCCGGAATTCGAGCGCGCCGATGTGAGCTCCATTACCAACCTCGGCATCGGCGGGCAGGCGACTCCGCCGAATTTGCTGGACGCCCTGTTGAAGGTCTTCCCGAAGGCCGCGGCCGGTGGAGGCTGGGGCATGACCGAGACCAATGGCTCGATCTCGTCCGCCACCGGCGACGAGTACATGGCCAATCGGAACGCGTCGGGCCGAGTCATGCCCGGTTGCGAGGTCAGAGTCGTCGACGAGCACGGCAAAGACCTGCCGCTCGGCAGCGTCGGCGAAATCTGGGCAAGGAGCTGCCAGGTGATGGCGGGCTATTGGAACAAGCCCGAGGCCAATCAGGCTGTCTTCGCGGGCGATGGCTGGATCAAGACCGGCGATGTCGGCTATGTCGATGCCGACCGCTACATCACCATCGTCGACCGCAAGAAGGACGTGATCATCACCGGCGGCGAAAATATCTATTGCGCCGAGCTGGAGCGCGTTTTTCAGGAATTTCCCGGCGTGCTGGAGGTCGCCGCCTTCGGCGCGCCGGACGATCGCCTGGGCGAGCGCGCGGTTCTCGCCGTCGTGCCGCAGCCGGGCGCGAACCTCGACGCCGACGCCATGCGCGCCTTCGGGCGCGAGCACCTTGCAGTCTACAAGATTCCGGCCGAGATCCTCTTCACGCCCACGCCCTTCGTCCGCAATGCTGTCGGCAAGATCGACAAGGCGATGCTGCGCAAATCTTATCGCGCGTAACAGGAGAAAAACTCATGTCCTATCTGGATGGCGGCAAGGTCATCGATCTCATGTTCGGCCTGCCCGACATCAAAGGGCTGCATGCCGCATATGAAGGCTTCAAGCCGCTCTATCGCGACAGGGAGAGCCGCGACTTCGCCTTTCCGGCGCAATATATGTTCAAGGACATTCCCAACATCGAGGATGTCGGCGACGATCCCGTCAGCTGGGCGGTCAAGCAGATGGACCGCTTCAATATCGAGAAGGCGCTGATCGGCATCAATCCGTTTTCCGATCTCCACAAGATCGCGCGCGACAAATTTGCCGACCGCTTCATCTTCGATGTCGGCACCGATCCCAATGGGGGCGTCGACGAGATCCGGCGGATCAAGCAGCTGACCAAGGAATATGACGTAAAGGCGGTCAGCGTGTTTCCGTGCGGCTGCAATCCGCAGGTGCCGATCAACGACAAGCGTCTGTTCGTCACTTATGCGACGTGCTGCGAGCTCGATCTGCCGATCTTCGTCAATGTCGGCGTCCCTGGTCCGCGCGTGCCGATGGCGCCGCAGATGACCGAGCTGGTCGATGAAGTCTGCTGGTTCTTCCCCGAGCTCAAATTCATCATGCGGCACGGCTCCGAACCGTGGGAGTCCCTCGCGATGAAGCTGATGCTGAAATACCCGAATCTCTATTATTCGACGAGCGCGTTCGCGCCGAAACACTACCCCAAGGCGATCATCGATTACGCGAACACGCGCGGCGCCGACAAGATCATGTATGCCGGCTATTTTCCGATGGGCCTCTCGCTCGATCGCATTTTCAGGGAGCTGCGCGAGGTGCCGTTCAAGGAATCCGTCTGGCCGAAATTCATGTACGGGAACGCCAAGCGGGTGCTGCGGGTCTGAACGCGCCTTGACCGGGAGCTCCCGGAATTCTATAATGCATTATAAATCGTATGGAGAGCGCCCCATGCCCGATACCGCGATCGCCGATGCGCGCACCTCGCCGGCCGCCGTTTGGCGAGTTCTGGAGAATTTGAAAGGCGAAGACCTGATCGCTTGGCGCATGGCGGATTTGCCCAACCGGGCCGCCGCGGAATCCCGCGGCCTGACCGAAGGATATCCGTTCGGCTGGTACGGCATCTGTTACTCGGACGAGCTGGCCGTCGGCGAAGTGAAGGCGGTGCGCTACCTCAGCCGCGATATGGCGGTCTGGCGGGGCGAGGACGGCCAGGCACGGGTGCTGGACGCCTACTGCAGGCATTTGGGCGCTCATATGGGCTATGGCGGGCGCGTGCACGGCAACGACCTCGAATGCCCCTTTCATGCCTGGCGCTACAACGGAACGGGCGCGGTCACCGAGATTCCCTATGCCAAAACGATCCCGCCAAAGGCCAAGCGCGCCGACTGCGTCCGCGGCTGGCCGGTCACGGAGCGGAACGGGCTCATCTGGATCTGGTATCATCCCGAAGGCACGGCGCCGCTTTGGGAGGTCGAGACGTATCCGGAGGTAGGATCGGCCGACTGGACGCCGTACAAAAAGTTCGAATGGCGAGTGTACAACTCGCTGCGCAATATGCACGATAACGGGCTCGACATGGCCCACTTCCTTTATGTCCATCGTACGGCGGTCTTCCCGGAATCGGAGATCATCATCGAAGGGCAGCGCCTCAGCGCCATCGCCCGCGCGAAGCTCGGCACGCCCAAGGGGCTCGTCGACGGCGCGATCGTCAGCAGCGGCGTCAGCCCCAGCCAAAGCAGCGTGCGCTTCCAAGGCATCTCCGAGACGCTGCTGGTCAGCGCCATCACGCCGGTCGAGCCGGACGAGCTGCACGCCCGTTTCGCCTTCACGCAGCCCAAATCCGAAGCAGATGGTCCGACGGGCGGTTTGGCGCGGGCATTGATCCGCGACATCTGCAAGCAGTTCGACCAGGACAAGGTGATCTGGGATCGTCAGCGATACGAGACCGAACCTCTGATGTGCGACGGCGACGGGCCGGTGCCGCTCGCGCGCGAGCGTTACGACCAGTTCATGTCGACGGAAGCCTTCGAGCGCGCCAAAGGGAAAAAACGCACGTTCCACACCAAGCCGAAGGTCTGATCGACCTCTCTCTCCCGCTTAGCGCAAAGCAGGTCTTCCTCTACCGCCGGAACGGATCGGACGCGTTGTTCGATATGGTCGCGCGCATGGGCGCACGACATTCCACGAGTCCGCTTCCTGTCCGCGACTTCCTGATCGAGCTTGCCGTCGTCGCGGTATGGGGCACGAATTTCGTCGTCATCAAGATCGCGCTCGACACGATTCCACCCCTGTTCCTCGCGACGCTCCGTTTTGCGTTCGTCCTCGTTCCCGCGGCGTTCTTCATCAAGCGTCCGGCGGTGCCGTGGAGGGATCTGGCGGCCTACGGGCTTCTGATCGGCGCCGGCCAGTTCGCCCTCCTATACATGGCGATGAAGGGCCACATCTCGCCGGGGCTGGCCTCGCTCGTCGTCCAGGTGCAGGTCGCGTTCACGATCGGCCTCTCGGTGCTGTCGAACGGCGAGCGCGTGCGGCCTTTCCAATGGGTGGCCGGCGCAATGGCGGCCGCCGGTATTCTGCTGATCGGGCTTCGCGGCGGCGGCTCGGCGACCCCATTCGGCCTGACGCTGGTAACCGTCGCGGCTCTTTGTTGGGCGGGCGGCAATATGGTCGCCAAGCGGAGCCCGCGCGCCAACATGCTGGCCTATGTCGTCTGGGCGAGCCTGTTCGCCGTCCCGCCATTACTGGCCCTGTCGCTCACCGTCGAAGGCTATGCAGCCATTGCGCAAGGCGTGACGCACGCCAAAGCGCCCGTCTGGGCGGCCGTGCTGTGGCAGTCGGTCGGCAACACGATGTTCGGCTATGGTCTGTGGGGCTGGCTGCTCGCCCGTCACCCCGCGGCGACCGTAACGCCCATGGCCCTGCTCGTGCCGATCTTCGGCATGAGCGCATCGGCTCTATTGCTCGCCGAGGCGATGCCGGCCTGGAAGCTGTCGGCCGCGGGCCTGGTGATGGGAGGCTTGGCGCTCAACCTTCTGTGGCCGGCGCTGAGCGCGCGCATCATCCGCCGGCCGCTGTCCCAATAGCCTCGGTCGATCCGGCGGCGCGCCGCATATTGACAAAATAGCAATCCTTTCCGCGTGAGAAGATACGCTTTCGGGGTATAGGTACACGAACTCCAAGGCATGAGTCGCAATCGCAATGGGGCTCACCGAGCACGCTTCTGATCGCACGCCAATCCCCGAGCACCCTGACGGGTCCGGGAAAGCCTCGGCCAACGCGGCGATGGCGGAACAGAAACACGAGGCGGCCGTCCGGCTGCACAAAGCCGGTCGCCTTGACGAGGCGTTGGCGCTTTATGAGCAGGCGCTCGAGGCCAATCCGGATGCGCCCGAGATACTGGCCAATCTGGGCACGCTCTTGCGCCTTATCGGAAGGACGGGCGATGCCGTTCGCCATGTCGAGCGTGCTCTCGCCATTCGTCCCGACTTCTCGCCGGCGCTGGCGACCATGTCGACGATCCTGGTAGGGGCGGCAGACGCCGAACTCGGGCTGACCTATGCGCAACGGGCAGCCTCCAATGCCCCTAGCCATCCCGGCGTTGTTGAAAATCTGCTGATGACGGCGCTGTATGCGCCCCACCTGCCACCGCGGGGCGTCGCTGCGCTGCATTTCGCTTGGGGCAACGTCCAGGCCGCTCTCGCCGCGGCTCCATCGTGTTTTCCGAACAGGCGAGACTCCGACAAGAAGCTCCGCATCGGCTATGTCTCGCCGGATTTCCGCGACCATGCCGTAGGACAGGCGCTTGCTCCCGTGTTCGCGCAGCACGATCGCGATCGGTTCCACATCATCCTCTACGGCGAGGTGTCGAGACCCGATCATATCACCGACGCCTTTGTGCGATGCGCCGACGGCTGGCGCTCGACCGTCGGCCTTTCGGACGAAGATGCGCTGAGCTCGATCAAAGCGGACGGCATCGATATTCTTGTCGATCTGGCGGGACATACGGACGGAAATCGACTCGGCATCTTCGCACGCCGGGCGGCGCCGATTCAGGTCACTTGGCATGGCTATCCGGCGACCACCGGCCTGAAAAGCATGGACTATAGAATTGTCGACGAGATTACCGATCCGCCCGGCGAAGGGGACGAGCTCGCGAGCGAAAAGCTGATCCGGCTCGCCGACGGCTTCATCGGCGCGCGCCCTCACATCGCGCTACCTCAGGTCTTGCCGCCCCCAACCTTCGCGCGAAGACGGGTGACGTTCGGGTGCTTCAATAACTTTCAAAAAATCAATCGCGCCGTCATCAGCGTGTGGGCCAGCCTCCTTCGCTCCACGCCCGGCTCGCAGCTCCTCCTCAAAAGCTCGCGGATCGTGGACGACTGGACATTCCGTCGGTATGCCGAGATCTTTCGCTCCGAAGGGATCGACGCAGACAGGCTGATCTTCATGCCGTGGTCCGCAACGCCGATCGAGCATCTATCATCCTATAGCCAGATGGACATCGCGCTTGATCCCTTCCCGTATAATGGCACAAGCACAACGATGGAGGCGCTCATGATGGGCGTGCCGGTCGTATCGCTTCTCGGCGCGAGCCATGTGTCTCGCGTCGGCGCCAGCATACTCACCCATATCGGCCATCCCGAATGGATTGCGCGAACAACGGATTCGTACGTCGCCATCGCCGCGGAACTCGCTCAGGACAAAAGCGGCCTCGCCCGCGGCCGGTCGACTCTTCGCGACCGGTATCTAGGCTCGCGCTTCGCCGATCCGATGCGCCTTGCCCGAGCCGTCGAGACTGCCTATCGCGATATGTGGCGCCGCTTCGTGCAAGACGACCATCCTAGGGGCGCGGACTAATAGACGGCGACGGCCCGGCCGCGCACCTTGCGATCGGCCAGAGCCTGCACGCCATCGCGGATCTCGGAGAATCCGATCCTACGGTCGATCACGGGCCTGATCGCACCCTTCGCGTAAAGCTCCATCAGCTTCTGGTGAACCGACAGCATGTAGGCGCGGTCGAACCCTCCGCCCAAGGCGCCCACCATCGCGATGTTCTTAAGCGCCAGCGTCTCCGGCGAGACGACGCCCCAGCGCCCGCAGGCAAAGCCGATCGGCAGCAACCGGCCTTCGAGCGCGACACAATTCACCGATCTCTCGAAAAGCTCGCCGCCCACAGGATCGAACACGACATCGGCGCCCCTGCCCCCGGTTTCGGCATTGACCGCGGCGACGAAATCCTCCCGGCTGTTGTCGACGACCAGATCGGCGCCGAGATCGCGGCAGAAGGCGGCCTTATCCGCCCCGCCCGCCGTCGCGATCACCTTCGCGCCGAGCGCTTTGCCGAGCTGGATCGCCGCGAAGCCGGTCCCGCCCGCGCCGCCATGGACCAACAGCGTCTCGCCTTCAGCCAGCTTCGCTCGGCGGGCTAGTGCGATATAGCCGGTGTGATAGGCGATGGTGAAGGAGGCGGCATCCGCGTCGGGGATCGTTGCCGGCGCCGGAAAGGTCATCATCTCGTAGGTCTTGCATTCTTCGGCGAAGCTGCCGCGTCCGGCCATGAAGGAGGACACACCCATCAGCCGCGCGCCGACCGGAGCCGTAACGCCCGGACCGGCTTCGGCGACGGTGCCGACGAATTCCTGCCCTGAGGTAAAGGGCAGCGGCGGGGTCAACGGATAGGTCCCGCGGCACATCAGAACGTCGGGAAAGCCCAGGCCCGCCGCGGCCACCCGGATGCGGAGCTCTCCCGGCCCGATCGGTTCAAGCTCGGTTTCGGTCTGTTGCATCACGTCGCGGGGCTCGCCCACCGCAATCGTCCGCCATGCGCGCATATCATCCTCCCCCGTACGGTTGGATCGATAGTCGGTCGATTTCAGGCGGGGATCAAGACAAACGATCTCGCGTTGAACGCCTAAGCTAGGCTATGCCGTGTCGAGATTAGACCAACGCCGGAGTCAGCATGCGCCTCGACGCCGTTCCCATCGGCATTTCCCCGCCCGACGACGTCAATGTCGTCATCGAGGTCCCGATCGGCGGCGAGCCGATCAAATACGAGATGAACAAGGAGGCCGGGACGCTGTTCGTCGACCGCTTCCTCCACACGCCGATGCGCTATCCGGGCAACTACGGCTTTGTGCCGCACACGCTGTCGCAGGATGGCGATCCGATCGACGTGCTGGTCGCCAACACCCGGCCGATCGTGCCGGGCGCGGTCATCAACGCGCGACCGGTCGGGGTGCTGCGGATGGAGGATGACGGCGGCGGCGACGAGAAGATCATCGCCGTGCCCTCACCGAGGCTGACCCAGCGCTATCTGCATGTCGCGAACTATACGGACTTGCCCCAGATCACGCTCGACCAAATCCAGCACTTTTTCGAGCACTACAAGGATCTCGAGCCCGGCAAATGGGCCAAGCTCAAAGGCTGGGGCGATGCCGCCGAGGCGCGCAGGATGATCGCGGAAGCGATCGCGCGGGCCGAACGTTAGCAATAAGCCGTGACAGTCGATCGTGAGTCCCGCATCAGAGAGGCGCCGACATGCTCGATCCCACCCGCGCCCGGAATTTCGTCGACAGGCTTTGGACGGAAGAGGCAGTTCCGGCGCTCATCGACTACATCCGCATTCCCAACAAGTCTCCCGCCTTCGACCCGGATTGGGCGGTGCACGGCCATATGGACAAGGCAGTCGCCCTGTTCGAGGGCTGGGCCCGTCCTCGTGTCGATCGTCTGCAGGGCGCCACGCTCGAAGTCATCCGACTTCCGAACCGCACGCCGGTCATTCTGATCGAGGTGCCGGGTTCCGGCGATGATCCGGTCCTGCTCTATGGTCATCTGGACAAGCAGCCCGAGATGGTCGGGTGGGCAGAGGGCATGGGTCCCTGGACGCCGGTACTCCAAGGCGACAAGCTCTATGGGCGCGGCGGGGCCGATGACGGCTATGCCATGTTCGGCGCGCTCGCTGCGATACTCGCGCTCCACGAGCAAGGGATCGCGCATCGCCGCTGCGTGCTGCTGATCGAGGCCTGCGAAGAATCGGGCAGTGGCGATCTACCGTTCTATGTCGAGCATCTCGCGGTGAGGATCGGCACGCCCTCGCTGGTCGTATGCCTGGATTCAGGCTGCGGAAATTATGACCAGCTCTGGCTCACCACCTCGCTGCGCGGCCTGATGAATGCGACGCTGACCGTCCGCGTGCTGGAAGAGGGCGTGCATTCCGGCAATGCTTCGGGCGTCGTCCCGTCGAGCTTCCGCATCCTGCGCCACCTTCTTTCGCGCCTGGAGGACGAGCGGACAGGCGAGATCCTCCCGGCGACGCTCCAGGCCGAGGTCCCGCCGGACCGGCTGGCCGAAGCGCAGCGTGCCGCCGCAGCGCTGGGCCAGGATGTACATACCCACTTCCCTCTTGCTCCCGCTGTGCAGCCGACAGATAGCGATCCGGCCGAGCTGGTGCTCAACCGCACCTGGCGACCGCAGCTCACAATCGTCGGCATGGATGGCTTTCCGCCCATCCAAAACGCCGGCAATGTGCTGTTGCCATTCACCGCCGCGAAGCTCAGCCTGCGCTTGCCGCCGACGCTCGACGGCGAGAAGGCCGCGGAAATCGTCTCCAAGCTGCTGCTCGAGGAGCCGCCCTATGGCGCACGGGTGGAGTTCGAGCTGGAGAGCTCGGTCGGCGGCTGGAACGCGCCGGCGCTCGAGCCCTGGCTCGGCGCCGCCATCGACCGCGGCTCCGAGCTCGCCTTCGGCCGGCCCGCCGCTCTGATGGGCGAAGGCGCCAGCATTCCCTTCATGACGATGCTCGGCGAGCGTTTCCCGAAGGCGCAATTCGTCATCACCGGCGTGTTGGGACCGCATTCCAATGCCCACGGCCCCAACGAATTCCTGCACATACCGACAGCCCGCAACCTGTCGCTGGCCTTGGTGTCCATCCTGGCGGAGCATTACGGCCGACCAGGCTGATGCGCCGGGATTTGCGCGCCGACCTCAATGTCATCGACCTCGCCGATCTCAATCTCGAACTACCGCAGATGATCTTCGATCTGCCGACCGGCTGATCCGTGGCGCGCAAACGGGCGATTGGGACAACGTCGACAAACACGGCGGGCCGCCGTCCAGCCGCCCATGTGCTGAGCGCGCCTCTGGCATGTGCGGGAGCCACTAGCCTATTTCGCAATTGCGAACGATCTTTGTTCCCGTTCCGAGCGAGGAAGGGATTCCGAGGTGTCCGAGATCGGCGCCGCTACGATCGATGCAAAACCCGCCGAACGCCGCGGCTACGAGGCAACGGCGCTTGCCGTCCTGGTGTCGATCAGTTTCGGCCATCTGCTGAACGACATGATGCAGGCTCTGCTGCCTGCGCTTTATCCTGTGCTGAAGGACTCGCTTGGTCTGGAGTTCGGCGAGATCGGGCTCGTCACCTTCGTCTATCAGATGACCGCATCGATCCTGCAACCGGCCGTCGGATTCTATGCCGACAAGCGGCCGCGAACCTATGCGCTCGCGGCTGGCATGGGCTTCACACTCACCGGCTTGCTGCTGCTCTCCCGTGCCTCCGGGCTTTCCGTGCTGCTGCTATCGGCGGCGCTGATCGGCATGGGTTCATCGATCTTCCATCCGGAAGCCTCGCGCGTCGCGCGCATGGCGTCGGGCGGACGGCACGGCTTCGCGCAGTCGCTGTTCCAGGTCGGCGGCAATTTCGGCTCGGCGATCGGGCCGCTGCTCGCGGCCTTCGTCGTGCTGCCGCGCGGCCAGCACAGCGTCGCCTGGTTCTCGGTCGCGGCGCTGCTCGGCATGGCGATCCTGGCCTGGGTCGGCAATTGGTATCGCGATCATCTGGCGGCGCGGGCGAAGGCGCGGCGACCGGTAGCGGAAGCCGCCAACGGCCTGTCCCGCAAGCAGGTCGGCTGGTCGCTTGGCATCCTGATGGTGCTGATCTTCTCGAAATATTTTTATCTCGCCAGCATCACCAGCTACTTCACCTTCTACCTGATCGACCGGTTCCACGTGTCGGTCCAGCAGGCTCAGATCCAGCTCTTCATCTTTTCGGGCGCGGTCGCGGCTGGAACGATTCTTGGCGGGCCGATCGGCGACAAGATAGGGCGCAAGCGCGTGATCTGGGTCTCGATCCTGGGCGTGCTGCCTTTCACGCTGCTCATGCCGCATGTCGGGCTGTTCTGGACGGGGGTGCTGTCCGCGATCATCGGAATAGTGCTGGCCTCGGCCTTCTCCGCGATATTGGTCTTCGCGCAGGAGCTGGTGCCCGGGCGTGTCGGCACGATCGCCGGCCTATTCTTCGGATTCGCCTTCGGCATGGGCGGTATCGGCGCCGCGGTGCTGGGCAAGCTTGCCGACCTGACGAGCATCGAGTTCGTCTATCAGATTTGCGCCTTCCTGCCGGCGCTGGGACTTCTGACCGCCTTCCTGCCGAACCTGCGTCAATCAAGGGTCTCGCGGTAAGCCCAGGCGGCGACCACGACCGCGACCATCGTGAAGGCGGCGATCGGCCAGATCTCCGGCAAGATATCCGCGACGCCATTTCCCTTCAGCAGCACGCCGCGCACGATCCGGAGCGCATGGGTGACCGGGACGATCTCCCCGATCCATTGGGCCCAGACAGGCATGCCCTTGAACGGGAACATGAAGCCCGACAGCAGGATCGACGGCAGCAACGTGAACTGCGCCATCTGAATCGCCTGCATCTGATTGCGCGCCAGGGTCGAGAAGGTAAGTCCCTGCGCCAGATTGCTGGTGATGAAGAGCCCCAGCGCGATCAGCAGCAGCACGACCGAGCCGCGGATCGGCAGGCCGAACACAGCCCAGGCGATCGCCATGATCAGGAACACCTGAACATAGCCGATCACGATATAGGGCACGATCTTCGCCAGCATCACCTCGATCGGCCTGACCGGCATCGCCAGCAGATTCTCCATCGTGCCGCGCTCATATTCGCGCGTGATCGACAGCGTCGTGACGAAGAGCGTCGAAATGATCAGCACAATGCAGACCAGACCGGGCACTATGTTCAGCACCGTCAGCTGCTCGGGATTGTAGCGCGCATGAATCTGGAACTGGAAAGGCGGGCTTGCGGGCGCGGAGCGAAGCGACGGCGGAAGGTCGCGGTCGAGCGCCGTCGCGAGTCCCGAGAGCGCCGCTCCGGCGTTGACGATGGCGGTCGGGTCGGTCGCGTCGGCATCCATCAGGATCGAAGGCTTCTCGCCGCGATCGACGGCACGGTCGAAATCGGGCGGGATGTTGACGACGAAGAGAACCTCCCCTTCCTTCAAGGCCCGCTCGGCCGCCGCCTCCGACGCCATCGGCCGAATATCGTAATAGCCGCTGTTCTCCAGCGCCGCGACGACGCTTCGCTCGTAGCTCGAGTGATTGACCGTGAGCAGCCCGGTCGGCAGATGCTTGGGATCGGAATTGATCGCGTAGCCGAACAGGAAGAGCTGCAGCACCGGCAGCGCAATGATGAAGCGCAATGTGATCGGATCGCGACGGACCTGGATCCATTCCTTGCGCAATACTGCGACGAATCGGCGGAACGAGAATCGCTTCATGCCGCCTCCGCCGGCGCATGCCCCAGAAGATGGATAAAGACATCCTCCAATCGGGGCGGGACTTCGCGCCACTGAAGGGTCTCGCCGTTCCGGAATGTGGCGATCGCCCGTTCGAGCGCGGCCCGGTCGGTGCCGGCGACATGAAGCGACTGGCCGAACACGGCCGCCGCTTCGATCCCCGGCGTGTGCCGCAAGAGCCTTGCGGCCGCATCCAACTTCTCTCCGGTGGCCTCGTAGGTGACGAGGCGCGCGCTGGCCACCACCTCCGCCGGCGTCCCTTGCGCCACGATGTGTCCGTCGGAGAGATAGACGATGCGCTTGCAGCGCTCGGCCTCGTCCATGTAGTGGGTCGAGACGAGCACGGTCAGGCCCTCGCCGGCCATATCGTGGATCAGGTCCCAGAATTCGCGCCGCGCCTGCGCATCGACGCCCGCCGTCGGCTCGTCGAGCAGCAGAAGCTTCGGCTGGTGGAGCACGCAGGCAGCCAGCGCCAGGCGCTGCTTCCATCCGCCCGAGAGCTGGCCTGCGAGCTGATCGGCGCGATCAGCGAGTCCCATTCGATCCATGGTGCGCGCGACCGCGGCCTGCCGATCCGGCAGCTCATAGACGCTCGCGACAAAGGTCATATTCTCGCGAACCGTCAGATCCTCGTAGAAGCTGAAGCGCTGAGTCATGTAGCCGATTTGCGAGCGTATCGCAGGCGCGTCGCGGATGATGTCGAGGCCGAGGCAGGTCCCCTGCCCGCCATCCGGTGTCAGCAGGCCGCACAGCATGCGAATGGTCGTCGTCTTGCCGCTGCCGTTGGCGCCGAGAAAACCGCAGATCTCGCCAGCCGCTACACGGAGGCTCAACCCTTCGACCACGCGTCGCGCGCCGAAATTCTTCCGCAGGTCGTGCACATCGATGACGAGGTCGCTCATTTTGCGTCGCCCTTGGCCGCCGGCCGCACTTCGACCGGCTGACCTGGGTTGAGCAACGCCGCCTTGTCCGATGGCGGGCGCGCCTCGATCAGATAGACCAGCTTGGCGCGACTCGATTCGCTATAGATCACGGGCGGCGAATATTCGGCCTTGGGCGAAATGAACGAGATCGTGGCGGTGAGCCCGGCAGGGCAATTGTCGCAGGCGAAAGTGACCGAATCGCCCCGATGCAACGAGGCCAGCGCCGCCTCGGGCACGAAGAATCTCACGAAGATGTTCTCGGCCGGCAGCAGCGAAACGACCGGAGCGCCCGCGGCCATCGTCTCGCCCGGTTGAGCGACGACATCGGCCACCCGTCCGTCGATCGGCGCTGCAACGTGCCGCTGATCCAGGCGCCATTTGGCCATGTCCAGCAAAGCGCGCGCGGCCTCGACCGCATCACGCTGCGCGCGGATCTCGTCGGTACGCCCCAGCGGCTTTTCCATCTGCTGGAGCGCCGCTTTTGCCGCCTCCACTCGAGCGACCGCCGATTGATAATCGGCGCGCGACTGGTCGAGGGATTTCAGCGACACGGCGCCGCCGCGCACGAGCGTCTCATTGCGCCGAAAATCCGCGTCGGTCCTGGCGAGCGTCGATTGCGCTTCGGCGAGGCTTGCCTTGGCCTGCTCGATCTCGGTGGGCTTGCCGCCCGCCTCGAGATTGGCGAGCTTGTTCTGGGCCTCGGCGAGCTGTCGCGCCGCCTGGACGAAACCGGCGCGGTCGGGCGTCTCGTCTTGATCGAAGAGGGGTTGGCCCTTCGCTACGCGGTCGCCGCGCGCCACATGGATCGCAGTCAGCAGACCCTGCTGCACCGGCGCGACCTTGACATAGTCGGCCTCGGCGTAGCCCTGCCAAACCGGCCCGCCGGAGCCGCGACCAACGAGCCACCAGACGATTCCGATCGCGACCGCAAGAACGAGGGCGACCGCCGCCCATAGGCGCCATCCCGACCTCAGCATTGCACACCAATTAAGGATTTACATTGCTAGTCATTTCAGCACATACTGAAATGACTAGCAAGAGCGCCGGGGGATGCGTGGCGAAGGCGAGATCGATCGATGAATCTTACGTCGCGGACTGGATTGAACGCGTCGCCAATTTCTTTGTGCTGCAGAACGGGCTTCCGGCGATCACGGGACGCGCCTTGGGTTGGCTCTTGATCTGCGATCCGGCCGAGCAGTCGGCCGGCGACATCGCGGCGGCGATCGGCGCCAGCCGCGCGTCGCTGACGACGACGATGCGCGTGCTGATCACGATCGGCTTCGTGCGCCGCATCACGCGCCCCGGCTCGCGCACGACTTTTTACCGCATCGACGACGACGCCTGGGAAAAAGTGATTCGGCTGCGGATTGCGGCGCTCACCTCTTTCAGTCATCTGACGGACGAGGCGATCGAGAGATTGGGGAAGGACAATCCGCGCGCAACCCGCCTGATCGCCGCCCATACCATGTTCGACTGGCTGGCCGAGCTACTTGCCGGCGCGCCGGGGCCTGGAAAGGGGAAATCCACCGCCGGGAGGCGCCGCTGACCCCTTCAATGTCATTCCCGCGAAAGCGGCAATCCATGGCGACGCCGGCGCCGGCCCAGAAATGGATTCCCGCTTTCGCGGAAATGACGATAAAACGTAGCCCGTAATCACGGGAGGAAGCCAGATGGAACCCAGCATCGCCGAACTCACGCGCCGGATCGAGACGCTCGAGCACATCAACGCGATCAAGGATCTGAAATCCCGCTATTGGGCGAGCGCCGATCGCCAGCTTCTCGATGAAGTCCGCGACTGCTACCTACCCCAGGGCGCTGTCGTGGATTTTCAGGGCGTGCCGCTTTGCAAGGATCGCGAGGAATTCATCGCCGTGCTGAAGGCCCAGGGCGGCAAAAAGGGCTTCCACAGCATGCATCACGGTCAGAATCCGCGCATCCGGATGACCGGCGCGAACGAGGCCGAAGGTCTCTGGGACGTCTATTTCGCCTCAGTCGATACGGTCGACAGAACGACGATCCAGATGTCGGGCGGCTATGTCGATCGCTATGTCTATCAGGACGGGCGCTGGTGGATCGCCTCGACCCAGTTTCGCCAGACCTCGTTCCTGATGCAGAAATTCGACGACAAAGGCGTGCCCAGCGTCATTTCATTGGGCGATGCCGACGAGCATGCGTTCGGAAGCTAAACGAGGGATTCACCTAGCCGGCGAGAGACTCCACCCACTTCGCCACCGACATCCAGCCGCTCGTCATGCTGAGCGGCCCATTCAGGAATTCCTGAACGATGAGCACCGGCAGGCCGATCTTGTAGACCGGATGGACGCGGCCCTCGACGCGCCAATCGCGGATCATGGCCGCAACGATGAACAGGTCGGCGACCAGGCCCGGCGCGAATGAGAGGCCGGCCGGCGGCGGGCCGACGGCGTCGGGCGGCGCGAAGAGCAGCTTGAAGATGCGGAAGATCGCCGCGTGCATCAGCGGCACGAGCGCGATCAGCATCAGCCGCTTGTGCGTTTCCGGCTTTTTCACTTTCGCGATCGCCAGCGCGAAATAGACGACGAAGATCACGAGCGCGAACAGCGGCACGATCGCGAACTGGCGGGCGCGATCCAGGAATTCCGGCGGCGCACTCCTGATAGAGTCGATCGAACCCAGCACGATCGAGATGGCCATCGCTGTGCCGAGCGAGATCCCGGCCATGCCCCACATGCGATGGTCAGGCGTGCGGCCGGCCGCAACGAGCCAGGTCTGCGCGAAGAAGAACAGCGTCCAGGTAAAGAAAAGCGCGCCGTGGATATGGTTGATCGGCGCGCCGGTGAAGGTGCCGGTCGCCAGTTTGGCCCAATAAGTCGGGATGAAGCCCCCGAAAGCGATCAGCACCGAGGCCGCCGCCACGCCCACATAAAACCGATGCGCGCTCCGGCGCCCGGACTCGACCGTCACCGCTACCATCTCGTCCCCTGCCCCTTCAGCCTATTCTTGTTCGTGATTGAGACTGTATCAGCGTCCGGGACGCTCGGCATGCCGGGCCACGTATGAAGAATAGGATATCGGCGACGCGCCACAGCCGGCGATGTCAGGCCCAGCTCAGATCGTGCTTGCGGATCGGGGTGGAGCGGATGCGCTTGCCGATAGCCCGGAAGATGGCATTGCCCACCGCGGGACCGACCGGCCCGGCCGGCGGCTCGCCGATCTCCGAGAAGCGATCATGGCCGGAGAGCCCGCCGAAATGGACATTGATCTTGGGTGTATCGCCGGTCCGGAGGATCGGATACTGGTCGAAATTGCCTTCGACGATTCGACCGTTCTTGACGTTGATCTCTTCGTTCAACGCCATGTTGAGGCCGAAGATCAGCCCGCCTTCCATCTCGTTCAGCACGGCGTCGCGGTTTACGATCCGGCCCGTATCGAAGGCGGCGTCGAGCTGGTGCACTTTGAGATTGCCCTTGCGAGTCACCTCGACCGTTGCGACGACGCAGACCGTCGTGCCCTCGAATGCCTTGCCGTTATTGCCCCAATTGGCGATTGCGACCCCCTGGCCCATGCCGCGCGGCAGGGACTGCCCCCAGCCAGCCTTTGACGTCGCCTCGTCGAGCGCCTTGATCCAGCCCTTGTCGGGCCAGGCCGAGAGCAGCTTGCGGCGATACTCGACCGGGTCGATCCCCGCCGCGTGCGCGCATTCGTCGATGAAAGTCTCGAGCATGAAGGCGTAGGAATTGTAGCCCGGCCCGCGATAGGCGCCGGTCAGCACATGGATCGGCAGCTCCTTGGCGTCGACGAGGACGTTCGGGATGCAGCCGAGTGCATACGGCGTGTCGGCGAAGCGCGGGAAATGGCCCTTCGTCGCCTGGCGGGCCGTGAAGATCTTGGGCATCCCGTCCTCGCCGAGGCCGGCGCGAAGCTTGGCCGCGACCATCGGGCGATAGCGGCCCTGCCGCATCATCTCCTCGCGCGACCAGATGACATGCACCGGCCGGCCCGGCACCTTGCGCGCCACCGCGACCACCATGCGCAGATCGTCGGCGAAAATTCGCCGGCCGAAGCCGCCGCCGACATAGGTCTGGTGGAAGAACACCTTTTCCGGCGGCATGCCGGTCTCGTCGCAGGTCACCCAGAAGGCCTGCTTGGAATGCTGCGCCGGATGCCAGACATCGACCCGGTCGGGTGTCACCAGCGCCGTGCCGTTCAAAGGCTCCATACAGGACTGATCGGAGAAGGGCGTCACATACACCGCCTCGACCAGCTTGTGCTGCTTGTCGATACCGGAGACATCGCCGGTCGCTTTCTCGGGCTTGCCCTCCGGCGCCGGCCCGTCGAGCGCGGCCATCGCCGCCTCGATCATCTGGTCGGTCGATTTCCAGCGCGCGCCCGCGCCGTCGTCCCATTCGACCGGGAGCGCGTCGAGCGCCTTACGCGCCTGCCAGTAATGCTCGGCCACGACCGCGACTGCGCTCTGCACTTGAGTCTGGTTGATGTCGAAGGTCGGAGCGCCTTTAACCGGCGAGCCGGGCGTTTCAGAACTGTCGACCGACACGACCGCGACCACACCGGGCATCTTCTTCACGACCGAGTCGTCGAAGCTCTTCAGCTTGCCGCCATGAACGGGGCACTGGCGAAGCGCGGCGTAGACCATACCCGGCACGCGCACATCCATGCCGTAGACGGCGCTGCCATTCACGATCTCAGGGATGTTGAGCTTGGCGGGCGAGCGCTTACCCAGGAAGGTCCATTCGCTCTCGGGCTTGAGCTTGGGCTCGGCATCGAGCTTCACATTCGCGGCCTTGGCCGCGATTTCGCCATAACGTAGCTTGCGGCCGCTCTTCACATGGGTGAGCACACCGTCGGCGGCCGAGATTTCGGAAACCGGCACGCTCCAATCGGCGGCGGCCGCGGCCTTCAGCCGTTCGCGCGCGCTCGCGCCCACCTGGAGGAGAAGCTTCATTCGTTCCGCCGCCGTGGAGCGGCCGCTGAAATAGGCAGTCGGTCCCTGGATCGTCGAATAGACCGCATTCTCCCGATAGTCGCGGGCAACCGGCGCGAACTCGGTCCGGACCTTGGCCCAATCGCATTGCAGCTCCTCGACGACGTTCGCGGCACATTGCGTCATCGTGCCGTTCCCGATCTCGGGAGTCGCGATCTGGATCGTCACCGTGTCGTCCGGCGCGATCGCGATCCACGGCGTGAATTCGACGCTGCCGGCCGCGCGGCTCTCGATCCAAGGCGATGGATCGGCGCTTGCCGCCTCGGCCGCGCGGCTCGGCAGGATGCCCAGCGCCATGCCGCCGCCCACGGCGGTGACACCGATCAGGAACTGCCGGCGATCGATCTTCTGCATCTCGCCCATGGCTCAGCCCTCCCGCGGCAGCGTGGTGGAGGCCATCGAGGCGGCCTTGTGGATGGCGGCCCGGATGCGAGGATAGGTCCCGCAGCGGCAGAGATTGTCGACATAGCGGTCGATGTCCTCGTCCGTGGGGTTCGGGATGTTCTTGAGAAGCGCGGCCGCGGCCATCAGCATGCCCGACTGGCAATAGCCGCATTGCGGCACATTGGCCTCGATCCAGAGCCGCTGCAGCACATGGCTGGAATCCGGGGAAAGCCCCTCGATGGTCGTGACGTCGGCCCCCGCGACGCTCTCGAGCGGCACCTCGCAGGAGCGGGTCGCGGTGCCGTCGATATGGACCGTGCAGGCGCCGCACTGCGCGATGCCGCAGCCGAACTTCGTCCCCGTCATGCCGAGATGATCGCGCAGCACCCAAAGGAGCGGCGTCGAAGGATCGGCGTCGATCGTGTGGGTCTGCCCGTTGACCGTCAGTTTGAATGCCATGCACGCCTTCCCGACAGCTGCGCGGGTCCGGCCGCCTCAGACGCCTTCGGCCCGCGTCGTGGTTAACGACCCGAGTCTAGCACGGTTTCACAGTCAAACGAAGCCGAAGAGCCGCTCCGCGTTCTGGTGCAGGATCAGGTTCCGCTCCTGCGGCGAGGCGCCGGACAGCGACGACTGGATCACCCGCCAGGAATAGGGATAGTCGGCGCTGATATGAGGATAGTCGCTCGACCACAGGATGCGCTCGGCCCCGACATGGTGCCGATTCTGCAGCCCGAAGGTGTCGGTCATGTAGCCGTAATGGAAATGCCGCTCGATATATTCGCGCGGAGATTTCGAAAGCCCGAATTTGCTGGTCGGCTCCAGCCGATGGTAGTTGTTCTCGATCTGCTCGACGACGTAGGGCACCCAGCCGAAATCGACCTCGGCGAAGAAAACGTCGAGAGTCGGAAAGCGGTCGAAGAGCCCGCTGAACACCATCTCGATCATGCGGTTGGGCGCATCGAAGAAACGGCCGTACCCTGGCAGCTTCGCCTTGTGCGCGCCGGGCATCGATTGCGTCAGCGCCACATGGATGGTCAGCGTGACGCCGCGCTCGGCGAGCGTCCCCCAAACCAGATCGTCCTCGGGCTGCAGAACGGTCGTGCCGTTGGGATAGGCGCCCATGACCACGGTGCGCATGCCGGGCCGGCCGAGCACGCGGTCGATTTCCGCGACCGCAGCCTTCGGCCCGCCGCGGTTCGGCAGCATCATCGCGCCGCAAAAACGGTCGGGCGCGTAAGCGCAAAATTCCGAGAGCCAGTCATTATAGGCCCGCACCATTTCGAGGTGATACGGCTCGTCCTTATTGGCGAAAATCGCGTTGGACAGGCGGGGCGTCGGATAAAGGACCTCGGCATCGACGCCGTCGCGGTCCATCTCCTGGAGCCGGGCCGCCGGGTCGTAGCCGCCGGCCCGCATCTCGTCGAATTTCACCCATCCGGTCATCTTCTCGGGCTCGAGCCCGGCGCAGTTGTTCCAGCCGAAATTGACCGGATCATTCACGCCTTCGATGACCCAGGCATCGCCTTCGGCAAAGCGCTTCATGACGGGAGCGCGGTCGCGCATCGCCGCCGAGACCCGCTTGGTCCACAAATCGCCGGGCTCCGTCACATGGCCGTCGGCATTGATCAGCCGGTATTGACGCGGCGCGTTGCTTCCATCCGCCATGAACTCTCCCGTGCAAAATCGGCCCCGTGCGCACCGCCCGAGCCGCGCTGAAGGCTTAATCTTTATAAGATTAAGATGAAAGCCGGATAAGTGTCAATCGAATTCCCTCTCCGGCCCCCGCTTGGGGCGGAAAGGGTGCAACTTTTACGCCCGCTCGAACACCAGCGCGATGCCCTGCCCGCCGCCGATGCACATGGTGGCGAGGCCGTAGCGGCCGCCGGTGCGAGCGAGCTCGTTGATCAGCTTCACGGCGATGATCGCGCCCGTGGCGCCGACCGGATGGCCGAGCGAAATGCCGCTGCCGTTGGGGTTGACCTTGGCCGGGTCGAGTTCGAGCTGGCGCGACACCGCGCAAGCCTGAGCCGCGAAAGCCTCGTTGGCCTCGATCACGTCGAGCTGCGAGACCTTGAGGCCGGTCCGAGCCAATACCGCTTTTGTCGCAGGCACCGGGCCGATTCCCATAAAAGCCGGATCGACGCCGGCATGGGCATAGCCGACGAGCCGGGCGAGCGGCTTCAGGCCGCCCTTCTTGACCGCGGCTTCGCTCGCCAGCACCAGCGCTGCCGCGCCGTCATTGATGCCTGAAGCATTGCCGGCGGTGACCGTCCCGCCGTCCTTCTTGAAGACCGGCCTCATGCCCTTGAGATCGTCGATCGACGTGTCGTGCCGGACATGCTCGTCCTCGGCAAAGGTGACGATGCCCTTGCGGGTCTTGAGCTCGACCCCGACGATCTGGTCCTTGAAATAGCCGGCCCTGATCGCGGCCGAAGCGCGGCGGTGACTTTCGATCGCAAGCGCGTCCTGGTCATCCCGGCTGATCTCGTAGCGCTCGGCTATGTTCTCCGCGGTGACGCCCATATGGTAGCGGTGGAAGGGGTCGTTCAGCGCCCCCGTCATCATGTCGACCATCGCGGTGTCGCCCATCCGCGCGCCGAACCGCATGGCCTGCGTCGCATAGGGCGCGCGGCTCATGCTTTCGGCACCGCCGGCCAGCGCGACGTCGCAATCGCCGAGCTTGATCGCCTGGGCGGAAGAGACGATCGCCTGCAGCCCCGAGCCGCAGAGACGGTTCACGGTGAGCGCCGGAGTTTCGACCGGGATCCCGGCATTCACCGCCGCCACGCGCGATATGTACATATCGCGGGGTTCGGTATGGATCACCTGTCCGAAGACGACGTGCCCGATATCCTTGGCCTCGACGCTGCTCCGTTTGACCGCTTCCCGGGCGACCAGAGCGCCGAGATCGGCCGGGGGAGTGTCCTTCAGCGAGCCGCCGAACGTACCGATCGCGGTGCGGACGCCCGCGACGATGAATACCTCAGTCATCAAAACCTCCAGATAGCGAATCCCACATCCTGATTTGCGGCGGGCCTTAGAAGGCCTCTTCGGGCATTGACGCCGCAACATCGTTCAATGCGGCGACAAAGGCCAGATGCTGCGCCGCTTTCGGCAGCTCGGCCTCGAAGAAATACCGGCAGGCGTGAAGCTTACCCTTACGAAACATATCGTCAGGTAAAGCCATCGCCGCAACCGCCTGGTCGAGCCACAGCCATGCGACCACGACATGGCCGAAGCCGCTCAAGAAAGCCGACGCGTTCTCCTGGGCTCGCGCCGAATCGTTGAGGTCGATCAGCGTTTCCGCCGCGGAGCGTGCTCGATCCCAGGCCTTCTCCAGAGCGGCCGCGTACCCGGCGAGCAGCTGGCGCGACTGGGCGGAAGCGGCGGTTTTCGCGATCTCCTCGCCCAGCAGCACGAGCCCGGCGCCTTTGTCGCGCAGGATCTTCCGGCCGACGAGATCGATCGCCTGGATGCCGTGCGTGCCCTCATGAATGGGGTTCAGCCGGTTGTCGCGGTAAGTCTGCTCGACGTCGAAATCCCGGGTGTAGCCGTATCCCCCATGGATCTGGATCGCGAGATCGTTGGCCGCGAGTCCGAACTCTGACGGCCAGCTCTTCGCAACCGGCGTCAGCAGCCCGAGCAGCGCCCCCGACCGGGCGCGCTCGGCCGCATCGGGATGTGTCGCCTCGTCGTCCACCAGCTTGGCCGCATAGAGGACCAGCGCCAGCGCGCCCTCGGCATAAGCCTTCTCGGCGAGCAGCATCCGCCTCACGTCAGGGTGCCGGATGATCGGCACTTGCGGTGCCGACGGATCGCGGCTGCCCAGCGCGCGACCCTGCGGCCGCTCGCGCGCATAATCGAGCGACTGGCGATAGCCGCGGCAAGCCAGCGCCGCAGCGCCGAGTCCGATCGCGATCCGGGCCTCGTTCATCATGTGGAACATGATCGCGAGCCCCTGCCCCTCCTCGCCGACGAGATAGCCGATCGCTCCCGCCCGCCCCTGCGGCTTGTAAGCTGTGCCCTCGCCCAGATTGAGCAGGCAATTCGGGATCGCGCGATAACCCATCTTGTGGTTCAGGCCCGCGACGCTGACATCGTTGCGCTCGCCGTCGGCTAGAATCTTCGGCACGATGAAGAGCGAGATGCCCGCGGTACCGGAGATGAGCGCGCCATCCGGTCCCGGAATCTTCGCCAGCACGAGATGGATGATGTTCTCGGTGATGTCGTGGTCGCCGCCCGAGATCCACATCTTGTTGCCGGTCAGGCGATAGCGGCGACCGGATGCATCCTCGCCGTCGCGCTCGGCGCGAGTCTTGATGTCGGCGAGAGACGAGCCGGCCTGTGGCTCGGAGAGGCACATGGTCCCGAGCGCGCGGCCTTCGATCTCGGGCAGCGCGAAGGCGGCGATCTGAGCCGCAGTGCCGAAGCGCACGATCACGCGCGCATTCGCCGCCGCCAGCATCGGAAAGGCCGCGGTCGCCACATTGGCCGACATGAAATGCGCCCAGGAGGCGGTCAGCAGCAGATGCGGAAGCTGCAGCCCGCCATGCGCATGGTCGAAGGAGGCCGCGAACAGTCCGGCTTCGGCGTAAGCCGCAAGCGCGCGCTTGACCTCGGGGATCACACGCACCTGGCCGCCGATCAGCTCGGGCTCCTCACGATCGGATTTCTTCGAATGAGTCGCGAATTCGTCGGTCGCGAGCTGCGCGCTCAGCTCCAGGATCGCGTCGAAGGTCTCGCGCGAATGCTCTGCGAAGCGCGGCCGCTCCGGCAGGCGGTCGGCACCGAGCCAATCGTAGAGCAGAAAAGCGAGGCCGCGGGGATCGATGAAGGACACGGGCGGATCGCTCAGATGATCGTGGCGCCGCCGTCGATGGCGAGAACCTGCCCGGTGATATGACCGCCCGCATCGGACGCGAACAGCAGCGCCGCGCCTTTCAGATCATTGTCGTTGCCGAGCTTGCCCAAGGGCGTGTGCTCGACCACGAAGGTCTCGATCCGCTGCAGGATCCACTCGGTGAGCTTGGACGGAAAATAGCCCGGCGCCAGCGCATTCACGGTGATGCCGTAGCGGCCCCATTCGGCGGCGAGCGCGCGGGTGAAATTGATGAGCCCGCCCTTGCTGGTCGAATAGGCCAGCATGCCGCCCATCGAATGGTGATGTCCCTGGAGCCCCTCGACCGACGCGACATTGATCACGCGCCCCTTGCCCTTCGGGATCATCCATTTCTTCCCGATCGCCTGAGTCAGCAGAAAGGGGCCGGTGAGATTGAGCGCCATCACCTTGTTCCACCCCTCGATCGGATGATCCTCGGCGGGCGCGCCCCAGCTCGTTCCCGCGTTGTTGACGAGTATGTCGACGCGGTCATGCGCTTGGCCCAGCCAGTCGATGAAGGCCGTCACGCTCTCCTGCTTCCCCATATCGCCGGCATAGGATTCCGCCTTGATCCCGAGCCCCTGCAGATGCTCCACGGCCTCGGCCAGTTCGGCTGGCTTGCGCGCGGTGAGGATGACCGTGGCGCCATACTCGCCGAGAGCCTCCGCGATCTGCAGCCCCAAGCCGCGAGACCCGCCGGTGACGACCGCCACCTGCTCTGATAGGTCAAACAAGGATTTCAAGGGCTTGGATTGCTCGTGCATGGGTCTATCCGGGCTCGGGGGCTCTTCTAACATGCCGCATCATTGTCCGACAACTCAACAGCCGGACATAATTACCACGCGGGATCACAAGCATGGCTCATTATGACAGGCCAGTCAGTCCCGCCAATGCATCTGCCTTGCCGGTGCTCCAGCAGGCTGACATCAATCGCGCATAAGCCAAAAAAAGGGGGACTGCGCCTTGAAACTCCTGTCGCCGATCAGCATCGGCCCGATGCGGCTCAAGAACCGCATGGTCCTGTCGCCGATGACGACCAATTACGGCAATGACGACCAGACGGTCTCCGACAGGCTGATCGCCTTTCACGAGGCGCGGGCCAAGGGCGGGGTCGGGCTGATCACCGTCGAGGTCTGCACGGTCGACGTGAAGGAGAAATATCAGCCGCAATCGCTGACCCTCGGCGCCGACGAATATATCGAGGGCCATCGGCGACTGACGGATCGGCTGCATGAGTACGGCGCGAAGGTGCAGCCGCAGATTACCCATCCAGGTCCGGAATCGTTGACCTGGCTTTACTTCGGCGGCCAATCGGTCGGCCCCAGCGTCGTGCTCGGCGCCTCGACCAGCGTGCCGTCGCGGCAGCTTGCCATCGAAGAGCTGGACGGCATCGTCGAGCAATATGCGCAGGCCGCGCGCCGGGCGCGCGAGGCCGGCTATGACGGCATGGAGTTGCACGCCGCGCATGGCTACATGCTCCTCGGCACTTTCCTGTCGCCGGTGCGCAACATCCGCCAGGACGAATACGGCGCCGACACGACCCTGAACCGCACGCGCATGCTGACCCGCGTGCTGCGGCGGATCAAGGAAGTGGCGGGCAAGGACTTCCCCATCACGCTGCGCATCTCCGGCTTCGAGCGCCTGCCGGGCGGCCGCGCCTCTTACGACACGGCGCGGATCGCGCCGCTGCTGGTCGAGGCCGGCGTCGATGCCTTCCATATTTCAGGCGGCGTCAGCGACCGCACCGTGTCCGAGATCGTTTGCGGCAACGAATACGTCAACGGCTACAACGTGCCCCAAGCCGAGGCGATCAAGCGCGCGGTCGACGTGCCGGTGATGGTGGTGGGCCGCATCCACGATCCTGAATATGCCGAGCAGATCCTGCAGCAAGAGAAAGCCGACATGATCGTGATGGCGCGTCCGTTGCTCGCCGATCCCGACCTGCCGGCGAAGGTCGCATCGCGAAGGTTCAAAGACATTCGCCGCTGCATCTCATGTGAGAATTGCATCGATTCGATGTTTCTCTGGCCGACCGAATCGAAGATGGCCTGCGCGGTCAACGCCGCAAGCGGACGCGAGCAGGCGCTGGATTACCAGCGCACGAGCGCGCCGAAGCGAATCGTCGTGATCGGCGGCGGCCCCGGCGGCATGGAAACCGCGCGCGTGGCTGCGCTGCGCGGTCACCGCGTCACGCTGATCGAGCGGCGCCGCAGGCTCGGCGGGTCGCTGACGCTCGCCTCCACCGTCCACGCCGACAATGGCCGGCTCCTCGATTTCCTGCTCGGACAGATGGCGAATCCGGGAATCGAGATCCGTCTTGGCGCCACGGCCGATGCCGACACGATCCGATCGCTGTCGCCGGACGCGGTCGTCGTCGCGACCGGCGCGAAGCTCGCGCTGCCCATGATCCCCGGCATCGATCTGCCGCACGTCCTCACCGGCGCCGATCTGCGCAAGCTCGCCAACGGCGAAGATGTGCGCGATGCGCGCGGCTTGCCGGGATGGATCAAGTTCGGGATCGCGCAAGCGGGAACGCTCATCGATCGCCACGCCACGCCGGCGCGCATCCGCAGGCTCGCCGATTGGTGGCTGCCGATCGGCAAGCGGGTCGCGATCGTCGGCGGCGATCTGGCCGCGATCGAGCTCGCCGAATTCCTCGCCAAGCGCGGTCGCGACGTCGCGATCTTGGCGCCCGGCGAGCTGATCGCGCCCGAGATCGGCCCCAAGCGCAGGCTCGAGCATGAATGGCGGCTCGAACGTCTGCATGTATCGATCAACAGCTGCGCCGAGCCGATCGCGATCGTGCCGGCGGGAGTCGAAGTTCGGATCGTCGGCAAGAAGAGTCTGGTCCGCGCCGACACCGTCATCGTCGCGGGTGAGCCCGTCGCGGATACGAGCCTCCACGACTCGCTTGTTGCGGCCGGCCTCCCGTCGCGCGCCATCGGCGACGCCACCGGCCTCGGCCTGATCGTCAAAGCCGTCTATGAGGGGGCGGAACTCGCGAACCGACTCTAGCCGGCCGTATAGCCGCCATCGACGAAGATCGTCTGACCGGTGATGAACCGTGCGGCATCGGAGGCGAGGAACACGAGCACGCCCGTAACATCTTCGATCTCGCCCAGGCGGCCGAGCGCGGTGCGGTCGAGGACTCGCTGATAAAGCTGCGGCTGCGTCTGGATGAGCTCACGGTTGAGGTCGGTCACCATGACGGTGGCGCCGATCGTGTTCACCGTGACGCCGTACGGCCCCAGCTCGAAGGCGAGCGCCGCGCCGAAATTCGCGAGGCCCGCCTTGCTGGCCGAATAGACGGTGCGATTTGCCATGCCGCGGCCGGACAGCACGGATCCCATATTGATGATCCGTCCATGCCGCTGCTGGATCATGCCGGGCGCGAAGACGCGCGCGCAGAGATAGGCGCCCGTCAGGTTGGTGTCGATGACCCGCTGCCACTCGTCGAGCGGCAGGGCGCACAGGGTCTTTGGCGACGTGATCCCGGCATTGTTGAACAGGATGTCGACCTTGGAGAAGGCATCGAGAATCGCCTTTGCGGCGGCCGCGACGCCCGCTTCGTCGGTGACGTCGGCCTCGACGATGAGTGCTCGTCGTCCGGTCGCCTCGACGTCCTTCGCCGCTTGTTCGAGCTTCGCCTTGTTTCGCCCCATGAGCGCGATGTCCGCCCCGGCTTCGGCCAGCGCCAGCGCGCCGGCGGACCCGATCCCGCCGCCGGCGCCGGTAACGATTGCGACCGATCCGTCGAGGCGAAAGCGGTCGGTCATGATCGCGGGGCGTCCATACGAGCGCAGAGTCGAAGCTCGATCAGCGCCCGGATACGCTCACGCAAGTGGCGATACTGGCCCTGAAGCAGCGCATCGTCGGTCGTGCAAAGCTTTTCGGCCTCGGCAAGCATCGCTTCGAGGATCTCGTCGTCTGTCTGCACGGGCGCGCGGCTCACAGCCTGTATCCCTGCTGCCGCTCGTCGATCCAGCGGCGCGCCTTGTAAGTGAATTCGGGAAGCTTGGCGCGATCGACCTCGGTGACCTTCATCCAGACGTTCGTGCGCTCCTTGATCCCTTGGCGCAGCGAATCGATGAGGCGGCTGCGCTCGTCGCGCGAAAGATGCTTCGCGCGGTCGGTCAGCGCGAAGCGGACCTCGACCTCGGTCTTGCCGTCGGGGTCGGTGAAGACGCGGCCGGCATATTCCGAGACCTCGGGATGCGCGAAGATTGCAGCGTCGATCATGGACGGCCAGACATTGTTGCCGCGGATCTTCATCATATCATCGAAGCGGCCGATCGTCCCGCATTCGATCGCGTTCCAGCAGCCAGGACCGCCGGCTTCCTGCCAGGGCACGAACCGCGCGGCGTCGCCGGTGCGGAAGCGGATCACGGGCGAACCTTCGATCGAGAGGTTGGTCACCACCATTTCGCCGAGCTCGCCGGGCGCCGTCGGCTGCATGGTTTCGGGATCGACGATCTCGAACATCGTCTCCCATTCGAACAGATGAATCAGGCCGCGCTTGCCGTCGTCGGTCACCACGCCCTTGTTGCAAGTCGAGCCGCCGAATCCCGCGCATTGCGTGCTGCCGTAGCCCTCCTGCAGCCCGCAACCCCAACGACGCTCGATCTCGATCGCCCATTCGATCGGATAGCCTTCGGCGGCGATGAAGAGGCCCGCCATCTTCGGGAAGGCGTCCTTGGGCTCGATGCCGCGCTTGGCGAGCGCTTCGGTCAGCGTGTGCAGATAATTGGTCGAGGCATAGATGAAATTCACCTCGCCCAGCTTCAGCATCAGATCGATCTTGGCGTCGGTCGAGAGATTGCCGCCGACATGAAAGGCGGTGGCGCCCACGACTCTCAGTCCTTCGCCCGGCCCCCAGCCGCCGGTCGTCATGCCGCCGGCCGGCACGCAATTGACGGCAATATGCCCGGGCCTGAGACCCGCCATGAACCAAGGCATCGCGTGCAGATAGCCCAGCATGTGCACATCGCGCTGACTGCGCCCGTAAATCTCCTGGCCTTGGCCCGACGTACCGCCGGTCATGTTGACCAGCGCCACCTCCTCGCGCGCGATACCCAGCCGCCCGCCGAAAGGCGGGCTCTTCTGCTGGTCGGCGAGGAACGACGCTTTGTCGGATGTGGGAAAGCGCTCGCGAAAGAGATCGAGAGAGGCGATCTCATCCGGCTTGAGCTTCGCCTCGTCCATGAGGCCGCGATAGTAAGCGCTGGTGGCGTAAAGCCGCTCAAGCTGGCGCCGCAGCTTGGCCAGCTGCAGCGCTTCCAGCTCCGGCCGCGTCCGCGTGAGCGCGCGCTTCAGCAGCGGCGATGCATCGAATGGCGTGGCGGCGCTCACGGGCAAGCTCAGCTCCGATCCGGCGAGAAGACCGGCAGCGAGATCTCGGGCGTCACGTCGCGGAAGCCGACCGTCACCCGCATGTCGGCCGTCACCTCTTCGGGCGGGCAATCGACGATGTTCGTCGGCATCCGCACACCCTCATCCAATGTGACCAGCGCGACGACATAGGGCACCGCGTCGGCATAGATATCCTTCGGCACCGGATGACGCACGACGATCCAGCTGAACACCTTGCCCTTGCCGCTCGCCTCGACCCATTCGTGATCGGGCGAACCGCAATGGGCGCAGAAGCTCGTCGCCGGAAAGCGATATGTACCGCAATTCGTGCAGCGGACGATCAGCAATTTGTGGGCATGACAGCCTTCCCAGAACGGTCGGCTTTCCGGATCGGGTGCGGGAAGGGGCTTCATATAGCTCATGAGCTCAGTTCCTCAGCACGAGCGCGCTGCCGCAGGTCATCGCACCCGCGGTGGTGAGACAGATCTCCGCCCCCGGCACCTGGCGGGGGCCGGCCTCGCCCCGCAATTGTTGCACCGCCTCGATCACGTGATTGAGACCGTGGATGTAGCCCTCCGACAGCAGCCCGCCGTGCGTGTTGAGCGGCAGCTCCCCGCCCTTCGCAATGCGTCCGCCTTGCACGAACGGCCCGCCCTCGCCCTCCTTGCAGAAGCCCAACCCCTCGAGCTGCATCAGGATCGAGTAGGTGAAGCAATCATAGATCTCGGCAACGTCGATGTCCTCGGGACCGACGCCGGCGCTCTTCCAAAGATCGTCGGCGATGTATTTCGCATAATTGTGCGAATGGTCGGGCCAGCGGATCGCGTCGAACAGATCCTCTCCTTGATCGGGGCCGCCGCCATAGGCGCCGCCCATGATGTAGACCGGCTTGTTCCGCATATCGGCGGCGCGGTCGGCCTTGGTCACCAGCACGGCGCAGGCGCCGTCCGTCTCCAGGCAGATATCGAGTATCCGGAACGGCTCGACGATCATCTTGGACGCCATGTAATCGTCCATCGTGATCGGCGTGCGCTGCATCGCGCGCGGATTGATCGACGCGTTCCGGCGAAAGGTGACTGCAACCTCTCCCAGCTGCTCCGCCGTCGTGCCGTACTCGATGATATGACGCCGGCACCACATCGCCATCGCCTGCGGGTAGGTGATCCAGCCGAAGGGCGCGGTGTATTGGGTGATGCCGTGCGCAGCGAGCTCGCGGCCACCGCCGAGACGGAAACCGGAGCGGCCGTTCATCGCGCGATAGCAAAGCACATTTTTCGCCAGCCCAGCCTCGATCGCCGCCACCGCCGTCAGGATGATCAGATTGGCCGCATTGCCGCCGCCCAGAAAATCGACCGCATATCCCGCCGCCGGCACGCCGATCTCGGTCGCGACTGCGATGGCCGGCACCGAATCATTGAAGTTGAAGCTGACGAAGCCGTCGATGTCCTTGGCTGTCAGCCCGGCATCCTGGATCGCCCTGAGGCAAGCCTCTGAGGCAAGGCTGCGAACCGTGCGGCCCGAATTCTTCGAGAATTCGGTCCAGCCGATCCCGGCGATGGCGTATTTGTCGCGTAGACTGAACATTCGGCTCCTCTAACCATCGGTGCGGAAGGCAGGTTTCCGCTTGTCCTTGAAGGCGATCAATCCTTCGGTCGCATCGGGCTCGGTCGTGGCGTAGCGATGGACGAACGCGATCTCCCGCCGCAGCCCCTCTTCCAAATTCGTCGTCATCGCGAGATTCGCCAGATGCTTCGCGCCGCGCAAGCCGACCCGGCTCTTCTCCAGCAGCTCCGACACGAAAGCGAGCGACCGCGCCTCGAGCTCCGCCGCGGGCACGACCTCATTGACGAGCCCGACGCGCTCCGCCTCGGCTGCCGGCAACAACCGGCCGGTCAGCATCAGATGCTTGGCGCGCGAGAGTCCGATGGCCCGAACCAGCCTCTGCGATCCGCCGGCGCCGGGGAGCTGTCCGAAATTCAGATGCCCGTCGCCGATCCGCGCCGTGTCGGCCGCGATCGCGACGTCGCAGGCCAGCAGCAGCTCGAGGCCGCCGGCGACGCAGGCGCCGTTCACCGCCGCGATATAGATTTTGCCGGACTGCTCCATCGCCTCGAAAAGGCGGAAGAAGTCATCCAGGAACTGCGCAAACTCATCCGGCTTGCGATAAAGGCTGATATAGCCTTCGAGATCGCCCCCGGCCGAAAAGCTCCGCCCCTCGCCGGTCACGATCACCGCCGCGACCTTGCTCTTCTCGATCTCCGCGACCGCGGCCCTCAGCTCCTTGACCGTCGCCCAATCCAGCGGGTTCAGCTTGTCCGGCCGGGCCAGAGTCAGCCGCGCCGCTCTGTCCAGCCAGTCGAGCCGGATGTTCTGATAGGTCGCGCTCATAAAGGGAGATATGGTCTCTGTCGGTTTGTCGGACAATTCTGGACAGTATCACCCGGTTGTGGCTCTATCAAGCATGGGCCAAATCTGATTGAACGTGTTTTGGGTGGTGGAAAGGCTGCGACTCGGGCGAAGCGAGAGCGGCGGGACGAGAAAGCATGGCAGAGCGCGATTTCGGCCGTTTGGAACGGGCCCCGGCCTATAAGCTGGTTTATGACGCGATCGAACGGCAGATCGTGGGCGGAAAGCTGAGGGTCGGCGATCCCTTGCCCGCCGAGACCCAGCTCGCCGAGCAGTTCGGCGTCAATCGCTCGACGGTCCGCGAGGGCATCCGGCTTCTGGAGCAAAGCGGGCTGGTCGAGCGCGAAGGCGGCAAGCGGCCCCGCATCTCGGTGCCGCATTTCATGGATTTGGCCTCTTCGGCGACGCGGGCCCTGTTCCTCCATTCCGTGACCTTCCGCGAGCTCTGGGAAGCGTCGATGCTGATCGAGCCGGCTTTGGCCGAGATCGCCGCGGCGAAGGTAACGGCTTCCGACCTGGAGCTCATGGAGGCGAACATCGCCGAAATGGAGCGGGCGACCCAGCGGATCGAGGCCAAGGAGCCCTTCGACGTCGACGATTTCGTCGGGCTCGACCGCGCCTTTCACGACATTCTCGCCAACGCGTCGCACAATCGCGTTCTGATGCTGGCGCACGAGCCGGTGACGATGCTGTTCATCCCGGCCGGGCGTCTCATCCTGCCGCGGCTGCAAACCTACCGGCGCGTGCTCGATGCCCATCGCTACATCTTCGAGGGGCTGAAGAACCACGACATCGCCGACACCCGCAAATGGATGCGGCTCCACATGCATGATTTCCGCCGCGGCTATGAGATGACCGGCCTCGACCTCGACATGACGCTCGACGCCGACCGGCTGGGCTTGCCGGAGTAACAGCCGACATTGCGATTGTTGACTCATCCATATCCATAGAGTTATACGTCAATCAATAACCAACCGGTTATAGATTGCGATGCCAGCGCCTCATGACCTTCTCTTCAGGACGCTCGCCGATCCGACGCGACGGGCCATTTTCGAACGGCTCTGTCGGGAAGGAGAGCAGACGGTCGGGGCTTTGACGGCTCAAGCCGGAGTCTCGCAGCCGGCCGTGTCGAAACATCTCGGTGTCCTGAAGCAGGCCGGGCTGGTGCGCGACCGCCATGAAGGACGACAGACCCGCTATAGCGCGCAGCTCGGCGCGCTCGCCCCGCTGATCGACTGGACAAGCCGGATGGCCGGCTTCTGGGAGAGCCGGTTCGACGAACTCGAAGATCTGCTGAAAAGGATGGATCAATGAGCAATGAAGCGACCGAAACGCGTTCCGTGGTTGTCGAACGCGAGATCCCGTACCCGCCGGAAAAAATCTGGCGCGCGCTGACCCAACCGCACCTGATCGAGGAGTGGCTGATGAAAAACGATTTCAAGCCCGCCGTCGGCGAGCGTTTCACGCTTCGCGGAGATTGGGGCTCCGTCGACTGTCAGGTCATGGCGGCGGAGCCGAACAGGACCCTGTCTTACACATGGGGCGCGCTCGGTCTCGAGAGCGTCGTCACCTGGACGCTCACCCCAACCGGCACCGGGACCCGTCTGCGCATGGAGCAGTCGGGCTTCCGACCGGATCAGCAGCAGGCCTATCAAGGCGCCAAATATGGCTGGCAGCGATTCTTCGGAGCGCTGGAGCAGGTGTTGGCGCGGACGGATTGAACTCCGCTGCACAATTCAAAACTCGGCTGGGGGACACGATCGATCATGAAAGATAAGCGTTGGATCTTTCGCTGGATTCACATCATCTGCGGCATCCCCATCGTCGGTTATATTTATAGCCCGTTCGAACAGATTCCGAACTACGCGCCCGCGACGCGATTCGTCTTCCTGCCTGTCATGCTCCTCACGGGACTTTGGATGTGGAAAGGTCACGCCCTTCGACGGATCGTTTCGAATAGAGCGGGCCAGAGAGGAACGGCATGAAAAAGAGCATGGCGCAGCAAGGCAAGTCTCCATCCGAGCTGATCGATGCGAGAATCGAAGAGCTCGGCGACTGGCGGGGCAGGATGCTGAGCCGGCTCCGCGGGCTGATCAAGGAAGCCGATCCCGAGGCCGTGGAGGAGTGGAAGTGGAGAGGGGTTCCGGTGTGGTCGCACGGCGGAATCATCTGCACCGGTGAGACTTACAAGAGCGTCGTCAAGTTGACCTTCGCCAAGGGCGCTTCGTTGGAGGACCCTTCCGGCCTCTTCAACTCCAGCCTCGAAGGCAACACGAGACGCGCCATCGATTTCCACGAAGACGACAAGATCGACGACAAGGCGTTTAAGGCGCTCGTTCGCGCCGCGGTGACACTGAACACCTCCAAAGCGCGATGAAGCGCAGATCGCGAGCTGGGTGAAGCAAGCCGCCGCGTTGCCCGGTTTTCTGGGGCCTCGACCTTAAGGGGCCTCTTCCGCGCGCGGAACCAGCACCAAGGCGTCGCCCTCGATCACGATTGTGTCGCCGACGCGGCAGATCGTGCGCAGCGACACGCGCGCCTTGTCGCGCACGATGTCGGTGATCGTGATCTCCGCTTCGACCGTGTCGCCGATGCGCACCGGGTGCCGGAAATTGAGATTCTGCTTGAGATAGATCGTGCCGGGTCCCGGCAGCTTCGAGCCGAGCAATGCCGACAGGTAACCTGCCGACAACATGCCGTGCACGATGCGCCCGCCGAATCGAGTCTTGGCGGCATAGAGCGCGTTCATATGGATCGGGTTGCTGTCGCCCGAGACTCCGGCGAACAGCACGAGGTCCGTCTCGGTCACGGTGCGCGCATATTTCGCGCTCATCCCGACTTCGAGCTCTTCGAGCACATATCCTTTTTCCGGCGTGCGGAGCCGAACGATGTCATCCATGATCAGGTCCCTTCCACCCCTCCTCCGCCATGCATCGCAGCGGGGAAGGATTCATTTCACACATCCGTCTCAGCGCCCCTCGCCGAAGCGGCGCTTGACGTCTTCCTTGAGCGATCCCTTGGCCACTTTGCCTCCCGAGGACATGGGCAGCTCGTCCACAAGAATCAGATGCTCCGGGAACCATTCCTTTGTAACACCGCGCGCGGCCAAATGGGCCACGATTCCCTCCAGCGTCACAGTGGCGCCGGTGCGCGGAACGACATAGATACCGACGCGCTCGCCGAAGACCGGATCGGGAATCGCTACGGCCGCGACGAGCGCCACGGCGGGATGGCTGCCGACCTCGTCTTCGACCGCCGGCGCGCTGATATTCTTGCCGCCGCGGATGATGAAATCCGACGTGCGGCCGACGACCGAAAGGTAGCCGTCCGCGTCGATCTCGACGATGTCGCCCATCAGCATCCAGCCATCCTCGGTATAGAGCTTCTTGTTGCCGGCCTCGTCGTTCCAATAGCCGAGGCAGGTCGCGGGCCCGCGACAGCCGGGCTGGCCGCGCTTGCTCTTGCCGGTGATGTCTTCAAGCGTGTCGGGATCGAAGAGGCGGACCTCCATCTCCGGGATGATCTTTCCGGCGGTGCGGAGTCTGTGCTCGCGGCTGTCGCGCCAGGTCGTATAGCTCAGCGTGCCGGTCTCGTTGGAGCCGTAGAATTGCAGCACCGGCGCGCCGGTCACCTCCTCCCACTTGGAGGCGCGGTCGTAAGGCACGGCCTCGCCGCCGGTGAACATCGAGCGCAGTGACGAGAGATCGCGCGGCCGCTCGGCTTGCGCGTTCAAGAGCATGATGAACTGAGTCGACACGCAGCACAGCACCGTGACGCGCTCGCGCTCGATCAGGTCGAGCGCGGTGTGCGCGTCGAAGCGTTCCATGATGACCGTCGGCACGCCCAGCGCCGGCGGCGAGAAATGCGAGGTCCACATGCCGAACCCGAACGGCGCCGGGACCGCGCCCATGAAGATCTCGTCCGGCTGGAAATTGCCCGCGTCCATCGCGAGCTTGTGGAAGTAGAACCAGCGATTCTCGGTGTGCATCACGCATTTGGGCAAGCCTGTCGTGCCCGACGTGGAGTTGAGCAGGAACAGCTGGTCCGGTCCCATCAGCGCGGTTTTGGGCGCATCGGATTCGCTGCCGTCCATAGGACGGCCATCGATCGTGATCGGCGCCGAACGATCGGTGACGAAATCGGGCACGAGCATCAGATGGGCGAGGCCGCAATCGCGCGAGACCAGCTCCCGGCGCAGCGCCTCGGCCGGACGGCCGCGCAGAGTCTCGTGAGTCACGAGAGTCCGCGCGCCGGTACGCGACAGAAGATGCGCGATCTCGCGATCGCCTGCGCGCGCGCCGATTCCAACGGCGACCAATCCAGCCTTTTCGATGCCGACAAGCGCGGCATGGACCGCGGGATTGTCCGGCAGCACCACCGCCACGCGGTCGCCCCTTTTCAGTCCGCTCGCGATCAACGCGCCGGCGATCCGGTCCGAGGCGACGTCGTAGTCGCGCCAGGTAAAGCACGCCGCTTCGGTGATGAAGGCCGCCGCGTCCGGCTTCTCGCGGGCCAGTTCCCGGACCCGCTCGCCCAGGGTGTGGTCGCCCCACCAGCCCCGGGCGCGGTAGGATTTCGCCAGCTCCGGATCGGCGGAAATCGCGGCTGCGGACAGTTCGGCGCTCATCATCGTCATCCTTGTCGGGTCCACCCTCTTTACCTGCCAAAGCGCCCGATCCCAAGCCCTGAGTAGCTGCCCAACCCTTAAATGATTAGCAAGATGCGACAATCGCGCGCCGAGCCGGCCGCATCGATCGGCTCGACAGCGTTTCGTTCTTCGCTATTCTCTGGTTCCAAGCTCCGCAACGGGGCTGCCCTTGGGGGAAGGGATGGAGCATTCGGGCTGTCTGGAGGCCAACAAGGCCGTCGTCCGCAAATTCCTGGAAAGCATGCCGAGCCGGGACCTGGCGTCGATCGGCGAATGCCTGGCCGACGACGTGATCCAGCATTACCAGCGGCCCACGATCCAGAACGACGACGGCAGCCAAACCGCCAGTTTCCTCAAGGGCCGGGAGGCCATCCTGGATGAGATCCGCACCTACTTTTACCAGCTCTACCGCCCCGGCACGATCCGGGTGACCATCGAAACTCTGATCGCCGAGCGCGACCTCGTCGCAGCGCAATTCGTGCTGGCCGCGATTACCGCGCGGCGCGGCGAACCCTACGAGAATTTCTACCACTTCCTGTATCGCTGCCGGGGCGGCAAGGTCGTCGAATATTGGGAATATGTCGACACGCGCTACGCCCAGGCGATGCTCTTCACCTGACCAAAACCGGAGGAAAACGAGATGGCCCTGCAACGATCGTCCCTGGCCAGCCTGGCCGTCCTGGCGATGATGACCTCGCTCGCCGCGAGCGCGGCGGAAGACGGCACCAAGGCGCCAACGAAGAACTGGCCGATGGTCGAGGGCAACTGGGGCAATCAGCGCTACTCGGCGGATGACCAGATCAACACATCCAACATCAAGCAGTTGGGCGGCGCCTGGATGCACAAATTCGACGGCGTGTCGCGGGGCACGCCGGTCGTGGTCGACGGCAAAATGTTCGTCACGAACGGTACCCATGTCGTCGCGCTCGACGCCAAGACCGGCGAAATCATCTGGAGTCACGATACGGATGTGGCGCCGTCTTTCCAGTTCAAGGGCGTGACGCTGGGCGACGGGCTCGTCTTCTACGGCACCGCCGATGCGCATATCGTGGCGCTGGACCAGAAGACCGGGAAGGAGGTCTGGCGCACCGAGATCGGCGACAACCTACCGGTTCGCAAGGAGAGCCCGTCGGCTGCGCTCACCTTGACCGGCCAATACATCTCGGCTGCGCCGGCCTATGCCGAGGGGCTGGTCATCACCGGCATGTCGAACGGCGATTTCGGCGTGCGCGGCCGGGTCGTCGCGCTCGATTCCAAGACCGGCAAGAAGGTCTGGGAGTTCTATTCCGTTCCGGGCCCCGGGGAGTACGGCCACGACACCTGGCCGTCGGACAATGACGAATGGAAGCGCGGCGGCGGCGGCGTGTGGAACACACCCGTGGTCGATCCCGAGCTCGGCATGGTCTATTTCGGCGTCGGCAATCCCGTCTCCCAATGGGGCGGCGAGCTCCGCAAGGGCGACAATCTCTTCACCGATTCCGTCGTCGCGCTCGACCTCAAGACCGGCAAGTACAAATGGCACTACCAGCTCGTCCATCACGATGTCTGGGAAGCCGACGTCGCCACGCCGCTCGTCTTCTACGACACCGTCATCGACGGCAAGAAGGTGAAGGCGCTCGGCGCCATGCGGACCGACGGCTACCTCTTCCTGCTCGATCGCGCGACCGGCAAGCCGGTGCATCCGGTCGAGGAACGGCCGACGCCGCAGGACTCGCGGCTGTTCACCCACGCGACACAACCCTTCCCGGTCGGCGCCGATGAGCTGGGGCCCAATTGCGTGCAGAAGGACCAGGTGCCGGAAGGATTCAAGCCGCTCTGCCATTTCGATCCGGTGAATTACGACACGCCGAACGCGATGTACCCGGTGCTGACGATGCGGTCCTCGCCGATGTCGTACGATCCGCAGACCGGCTATTTCTACGCCGCCGGCTCGCCCGCCTGGCCGCTCTGGATCAAGCGCTACGAGGATCCGAATTTCTTCCTCTCCTCCTCGCAGGTGCCGGGCATGAAGACCTCGGGCATCCTCGCGGCGATCGACAGTAAGACCGACAAGATCGTCTGGCAGAAGAACACGCCCTACGAGATGCAGAACGGATCGGGCGCGACCACGACCGCGGGCGGTCTCATGTTCCACGGCGATCCCGACGGCGAGCTGCAGGCCTACGACGCCAAGACCGGCGACCTCTTGTGGAAGTTCCAAACCGGCGCCAACGAGAGCGGCCCGGCGGCGATCTACCGGGTCGACGGACAGGAATATGTGGCGGTGATGGCGACCAATACGCTCTGGGCGTTCAAGCTCGGCGGCACCGTTCCCGAGCAGCCTGCACCACCGCCTCCCCCGACCGAGACGTCGTTCGCCGGCCGCATCGTCCAGAGCGACCAGGTGTCGATGGGCGGTATGGTCAGCGACAACGGCCTCGCCGAGAAGGTGCGCCAGGCGTTCGACGAGTACGCCTTCACGCCAACCCGCATCCGGGTCAAGGTCGGCGACAAGGTCACCTGGACCAACAAAGGCAAGACACCGCACACGGCGACGGCGAAGGACGGCTCTTGGACGACCGGTGAAGTGCAGCCTGGCCAGACCGGCACCGTCACCTTCGAGAAGCCCGGTGAATACACCTACATCGACAAGGATCACCCCTGGTCGATCGGCGAGGTCATTGTGAAATGATTCACGCCGCCGCGGCGGGCGTCGCGCGGAAGCTGACGGCTATCCTGTTCAAGGCGTTCATCAGGCCGATCGCGATCGTGAGGTCGGCGAGCTCTTTCTCGTCGAACTCCATCGATACGGCCTGAAACTCCTCGTCGGGAACGGCGGCGTCGGCAACTTTGGTGACGGTCTCCGCCCAGCGCAGCGCGGCTTTCTCGCGCCGCGTGAACAGATCGCCGGCCTCGCGCCAGGCGGGCACGAGCACCAGCTTGTCGACCGCCATGCCGCCTTTGAGCAGATCGCGCGAATGGCTGTCGATGCAATAGGCGCAGCCATTGATCTGCGACACGCGCAAATAGACCAGATCGACCAGCGCCTTCGGGAGCGACTGATCGATATAGACGCGCACGCCGCCCAGGGCCTTCAGGCCCGCGGGCGCGGCGGCGCGATAGTCCAAACGTTGGGTCACCGATAAATCCTCATTGATGATCGGGCGTGGTGAGCGCGGGCTCGTTCGTGTCGGCCACGATCACGACGAGCAGCCGGGCAGGCTCGGTGTCGCTCGCATTCTCGCTGACCTTGTGATAGGCGCCCGGCGGCTCGAACCAGGTCTCGCCGGCCTTGTAAACCTTAGCCGGCCCATCATTCACCTGGCTGCGGATCGCGCCGGACAGAACATACGCATAGATGAACGCCGATTTGCCGTGATGGTGCGGTACCGACTTGGCGCCCGGCGGATAATCCACCTCAAGGCTGATCAGGCTCTTGCCTGGAATGTTTGGGATTGGTTGCCGCACGATCGGCTTCACCGCCTCCCGCAAGGGCTGCGCCGGGTCGGCATGCGCGGAGAGAGGCGCAAGTATGAGCGAGCAAGCGATCAGAACCGTTCGGATGGTCATCGTCAGACTCTCCACTCCTATAGATCGTCATGGCCGGACTTGATCCGGCCATCCACGTGGAGCCGCATGTCCGACGTATGACGTGGATGCCCGGGGCAAGCCCGGGCATGACGAAACGAAATAGACTCAGGCTCTCAATCCGCCCCTTCGCGGATGAATCGCAGAAACTCGCTGATCGTGTAGCGGCGGATGGCGTCGCGTTCGGGTGAATCGTCCATGAAGGAGAGGTGGTAGATGCCGGTCTCGAAGACCATCATCGCCATGCGGGCGGCCACCCGGCTGTCCGGCGTCGCCTCCGCGGGCGCCGAGGATTTGCGGAAGGCGGCGATTCGCGTGCCGAGCCGGGCGATGATCTCTCGTCGCTTATCCTCCTCCCAGCGCGCGCCCTCGCGCTCCAGCGCCGGGATCTGGCCCAAGGTCACCATGAGCGGCTTGTTCGCGCGGTAGAATTCGATCAGCCCGTCGATCCAGGCATCGAGGTCGGCCTCGTCGGGGTCCGACATGGTGAGCCGGTCATATTCGGCGAAGAGCTTCGGCCAGAACTGGCCGTATAGCGCCTTGGCGACGGCGAATTTACTGTCGAAATGGCGGTAGAAGGTGCTGCGGTTGACCTGCGCCCGACCGACGATGTCGTCGATCGTGGTGGCGGGATAGGACAGCTCGGAAAAGGCGCTGTAGGTCGCGTCCAGCAGCTTCTGGTGGCTGGTCCGCTTCTGCAGCTGCTGCAGCTCGGTCGGGCCGCGCACCGGCATCGCGCGGATCGTTGCTCCGGTCTTCGCTCTCTCGGTCATGGTCGACATCTCTCGGGCTTCAACGGTCCGATGCTAGGAGCCGCCGCCCGATCGCGCAATGTTCCAGAAAATCACCGCCGCGTCAGATGCTTGAACGCGACGTCGAACTGCTGGAGATCGACGGTCTCGACGCTGCCGTCGGGCCGCTCCTCGATGCGCTTGGCGACGCCGGCCGCGGTCCCGAACACCTCGATCGTCGTGCATCCGTCCTTGCCGGCTTTCTTGGGCCCGTATAGCTCGCCGGCCTTCGAGACCATCACGTCGCCCGAACGCAGGACGCGGTCTTCGCTCTCGAGCGTGCCGCGCACGATCACCTCGAACCGGTCGCAAGGATGGGCGTGGCGCATGATGACGAAACCCGGAGGCATCTCGACGACGACCGCCACCGGTGTACTATCGTCATTGGCGTCGCCCAGCGCAAAATACGAGGCTCTTATGCCGAACGAACGCAGCTTCTCGAACAGCGCGCGAAACCGCTCCGGCGCCTGCCAATAGTCCGGATCTTCGTCCATGGAATAATCGGGCATCCGACTCCCCCTCGAACCGATGGAGAAATGCGATGAGCGCATCCTGGCTGGGTCCGGTCAAGCAGATCAGCTATACGGGCCAGCGCTATGTCTATTTCCGCTGATTTCGGTTGGATAAAATCATCTGGTCTAGTATGATTACCCGGGCATCATCCCGCCGCGCACTGGGAGGAATCGGCATGAACGAGGGGCATATCGAGCAGGAGCATCGGCTGGTCAGCGACGAAGAGGCGATGGCCGCGACCATCAATATGCGGGCAAGGCTGGACGCCGCCGGCCTCAAGAACGTCAACCGCCAGACGATGATCGGCGTCGCCGACCGGCTGATCGCGCTGGTCAAGGAAGGCCGACCGACTATGGCCGACGGCATCCTGGAGGTCGATACCGGCATCTATACCGACCCCGCGCTCTATGAGACCGAGCGGCGCGCTGTCTTCGACCGCTTCCCCTTCGTGGCCGGCATGTCGCGCGACATCGAAAAGCCGGGCGACTACGTCAGCACCGCGGATTTCGGCACACCGCTGATCATCACCCGGACCAAGGAAGGGACGGTCAAGGCGTTCGTCAATTCGTGCCGCCATCGCGGCGCGGCGCTGGTCTATGACGAGCGCGGCAATACCGGCGGCGGCTTTACCTGCCCCTATCACGGCTGGAGCTACAATCTCGACGGCAAGCTTTTGGGCATCACCTGCAACTCGACCTTCGGTGCCGTCGACAAGGGCAACCACGGGCTGGTCGAGGTCCAGGCGGAGGAGCGGCACGGGCTGATCTTCGTCGCCTCGGGACCCGGCAAGACCTTCGACCTCGACGAATATCTGGGTCCGGAGCTGAATCAGGAGCTGCCGCATTGGGGATTCGACAAGGTGCAATCCAGCAAGGCGGCGCCGATCCCGCTCGACGGCAATTGGAAGCTGTCGCTGGAGGCGTTCCTCGAATCCTATCATTTCGACTATGCGCATCGGGACAATCTGGCCCATTTCTATTTCGGCAACGTCGCCGACATCACGCCGATGGGCCGGCACCTGCGCTTCTCGGTCCCGCACAAGAGCATCATGGAGCTGGAGGGCCAGCCGGTCGACAGCTGGGTGCCCGAGAACCACGTCACCCTCGCCTATCTGATGTTCCCCGGCACGATCCTCATCAACTCGCCGCAGGTGCTGGAATTCTTCCAGATCGTGCCGGTGTCCGTCGGCAAGTCGATCGTGCGCCATGCCTGCTACGCGCGCATGGACCTATCGGTGCCGGGCAACCGCGAGATGTTCGAGATGACCTGGGAAAGCGCTCACAGCATCGTGCTGCGCCAGGACCTGCCCTATGGCGTCACCACGGCGCATGCGGGCATCACCAACATGGCGATGCCCAAATTCATGTTCGGCGAGAACGAGCTCGCGCTCCAGCACATGCACCGGCAGATCAAGACGGCGATTGCCGAGATCAGGTAGGGGCCATCCGGCGCTTGCTTTATCGCTCAGATTGCCGCAAAGCGCTCGCCTGCCGGAGCAAACGCGGCGACGGCAAGATCGTGCTATTTCCTCAGCCGGCGCGATCGGAAACGCGTGGTTGCGGGCTCAGCACCCGCGCCGGAGGAAGGACGAACAGAACCGTGGTCCCTTGGCCGGGCGCGCTCGTCAGCACCAGATGGCCGCCGTGCAGCTTGACCAGCTCATTGGCGAGCGGCAGGCCGAGACCGGTGCCATCATGTTCGCGGGAAAAGGTGTTCGCGACCTGAAGGAAAGGCTGGAGCGCGACTGCGATTTCCTTCTCGGTCATCCCGATCCCGGTGTCCGCGACCGAGATCGCGAGCCCGCCGTCGGCGGTAAGGTCGGCCGAGACGGTGACGTTTGCGCCTTGGCCGGAAAATTTCACCGCATTCGAGAGGAGGTTGAGCAGGATCTGCTTGATCCGGAATTCATCGCCCCAAATCGACGGGAGATCGGAGCGCAGACTCGTCGATAGCCGCACGCCCTTGTTGCTCGCCTGCTGGCGGACAAATCTGAGCGCGCCGTCGACGACGTCCGACACGGTGACCTCCCGATCGTCCAGCTCGAGCTTTCCGGCCTCGATCTTCGACATTTCGAGCACGTCGTTGATCACGCACAGAAGGTGTTCACCCGAGCTGTGGATGTCCCCTGCATATTCTCGGTACTGGTCGTTGCCCATCGGCCCGATGAGTTCGTTTCGCATCAAATCGGAGAAGCCGATGATCGCATTCAATGGCGTTCGGAGTTCATGACTCATATTCGCCAGGAACTGCGATTTCGCCTTGTTTGCGGACTCCGCAGCCTCCTTGGCATGAAGCAGCTCTTGCTCGGCCCTCTTGCGCTCGCTGATGTCGCGGGAAATGACAGCCCAGCGATAAACGCCATTGGGTTGCACTTGAAGCATGCAGATCCGGGCTTCGACCCAAATCAGATGACCCTCGGCGTGGGCAGTCTCGAATTCGACGGGAGCCGTGTTCCCCTGCGCCAGGCGCTCGCGCAGCCTTTGGTCGATCTCGATCTCTCTCTGCGCCTGGCTGTAAGCCGATGTATCTCGACCGGCGAGCTCTGCGAGCGAGCGGCCGAACAGGCGCTCGAAAGTCGGATTGACGTAAAGAATCGTCGAATGCTCCGGCGAGCGCGTCTCGACGATGATGACACTGTCAGACGACTGCACGACCGCCGCCCGCATCAGATCGAGCTGGTCGTGCGCCAGTTTCTCGCTGGTAACGTCGCGCACGCTCCCTTCATAGACGATCGTGCCGTCCGCCTCGCTATGGCCGTTCAGCACGCCATAGATCCAGCGCAGGTCGCCTTCGAGCGTCCGCACCCGATATTCGAATACATACGGCTCCAGAGCCGCGATGCAGCGTCGCGCCTCGGTGAGGTTCTCGGCTCTCTCCTCTGCCGTCATCTCGACGCGCGCATAGAGCAACGAGGGATCGTAAACGTCGAAATCGTCCGTTAACCCGAAGAGGCGTTTCAGCGGAAGCGATATCGGCGGGTAGTGCGTATTGCCGTCCGGCGTGTACCGAAAGCTGAACGGCACCATGATGGCGCTCTCGTCCGCCGACGCGAGTTGCTTTTTCGCCTCGGCCAGCTCTTCCTTCGCATTCCATTCGGCGGTCGCGTCGCGCGCCATGCGGAAGATGTGTCCGGTTACCGCGACCGTATCCTCGACATGCACGACCTGCCCGTTCGGATTGCGGTAGAGAAATGATCGGGGGACGCCGAACATCCCGTTTCGCTCGCGTTCGCGACGGATGACTTCCGTATCGACGAGCTGGCCGTCGAGCAAGCGGAACTCCGGCGCCCGGGCGAGCACCAGGCTCGCCAGATCGTCGAAATAGAGGCCAGGACGAATCGCCTCGGCGGCCGCGGCGAATTCGACCTCGAACCCGGAATCCCAGCTGACGAGTGCGCCGTTCTGGTCGAACAAGGCGCTGCTATGCGTGAATTGCCCGGCGCAAGCCGGGGCGCGCTCCGGACTCATGCTTCCCACTTCAGTCTGCGATGCGACCACAGCCGCAATCGTGCGGACCGATTATCTAACGGTCATAACTCGCCAATTGGTTAAGACGAGGCGGGATCGAATTAGCGGGGCCGCCGCCGGTCTATTACCCGCTATCCAGTACTACGCTCCGGCGCCTCCGACGCGATCGAGCATGCGGCTCAGCCTGGTGAAGATTTCCGCCTGCTTCTCCTCGGCCGACACCGTCGGCTTGCCGCCTTGCGCGATCGATGTGCCCTGGCGGATGGCGTCCAGAAGCGCCAAATCGGCAACCGTCGCAATAAGGTCGGTGATTTGCTCGCGCAGTTCGAGGAGAAGCTCTTTATCTTCGTCGTTCATCACCATCTCCTCGACCTGATTGCCTCACCGGCCATCATAAGGGATGGGAGCGCTCCGCTCTACCGACGCGGCGTAAGACCGCCCCGATCCTTCAGCGCCTTATCCAGGAACGCCATCGTCCGGCTGTCGGCGAGCGCGGCGGCCTCCGGAGCGTATCGGACGCCGTCCTTGCGGGCGAAGGCATGGTCCGTACCGGGATAGATGTGCACTTCGGCACCGGGAACATCCGCGAGGCCGGCGACGATCGCGCGCTGCGCTTCCGGCGGCACGAATCGGTCGTCGCCGGCAAGGTGGAGCATCAGCGGCTTTGCAACATCCCTCGCTTCGTCGAGCTTCTTCTCAATGCCGACGCCGTAATAGCCGACCGCCGCGTCGGCGTCGGACCGCGTCCCCATATAATAGGCGAGCTTGCCGCCGAGGCAGTAGCCCAATGCGCCGACGATACCGTTCGAGCGCGGATGACGGCGCAACCAGCGAAGCGTGGTGATCAGGTCCTCGACGGCCAGATTCTCGTCGAAACCGGCGTTGAGTTTCATCGCCTTTTCCCAGCCGGCCGGCGTGTCAGGGTCATAATCGAGATCGGGCTCGAGCCGCCAGAGCAGGTCGGGCGCGACGGCGAGGTATCCCTGCGCCGCATATTCGTCGCAAATGCGGCGGAGGTTCGCGTTCACGCCGCGAATTTCGAGAATGACGATCAGCCCCGGCGCGGGCCCGTCGCCCGCCGGCTCGGCAAGATAGGCGCTGAAGCTGCCGCTTTTGTCGTCCGCTTCGATCTTGACCTTGCTCATAGGGCGGTCATCACCTCGCGCGCGAACCAGTCGACATTGGCCAGGTACTCCTTGCGGTCGCGACAGGGCAGCCCGACCGAGCTCCATGTGACGCCGACTTCGGCGAGCGCACGAAGCTGATCGACGATCCGTTGCGCCGACGGCTTCTCCTGTGCATGCATGCCGAGATCGAACGGCACCATGCAGACATCGATCAGCTGCTTGCGCCCGCTCTTCGCTTCGAGCTCCCGCGCATGCGCGATCTTAGCGCGCAGATCGTCGATGGACGAGATCTGATCGGTGCGCACGCGCTCGCTGACTTTTCCGGGGACCGGAAAGGGAGACCAGCCGTCGCAAGTCTCGACGGCGCGGCGGATGGCGCGCTCGCTGTTGCCGCCGACCCAGATCGGCGGGTGCGGCTTCTGAACCGGCACCGGCAGCACGGTGTTGCCGGGCGCGCGGAAATGTTGCCCCTCATGCGTGACCGGCTCGCCGGTCCAGATCTTTTTCATGAGCTCGATCGCCTCGTCGATGACCACGCCGCGTCCTTCGAAGGGCGCATTGAGCGCGACGAACTCATCCTGCAGATAGCCCGAGCCGATGCCCATGATCAGGCGCCCGCCGGAGAGCACGTCGAGACTCGCAACCGACTTCGCGGTCAGGAACGGGTTATGATACGGGATGACGATAATGTTCGTGTGCAATCTCAGCCGCGTGGTCGCCGCGGCGGCAAAGGAGAGCGCCACGAACGGATCGAGCGCGTGATGCCCGCCCGATTGCAGCCATTTGTTGGCGGGCGCCGGATGCTCGGTGACATAGCAGGCATGAACGCCCGCCGCTTCCAGGGCGCGCGCCATCTCGAAGATGCCCTCGGCGGACACGAACTCGCCGCCCGACTTCACCTTCTCGAGCGGTAGATGGAACGAGATCTTCATGTCGTTTGCCTCATCGGAGGAGTCTCGCGCGCGGGGCGCACAAGATCGAGCGCGGTGCCCGCGGCGAACACGGCGCCGATCGCAACGAAGGCGCCGTGGAGGCCCCACATATCGGCGAGCGGCTTGACGATCACGGGATTGAGGAAATTGCCGATGTAGCGCGCCGTGTATCCCAGCCCGGCGGCGCGGCCGCGCGCCTCGGGCGCGGCTTGCGAGATCAGCAGATGGTTCACCTGCGGATTCATGATGCCGATGCCGAGCCCCGAAACGGCACAGCCGATCGCGGCGAGCACGCCGGTATCGACCGCGCCCATGAAAATGATGCCGAAGCCCATGAGGCCGCCCGCGAGCCGGAGCGTCCAGCGATCGCCGATCCGCGCGCGGATCGCGCCGAAGATCGCCGAGCCCAGCGCCACCATGCCGGCCGAGATCGACGGCACCAGAGATCTCAGGAACGGCGTCGTCACGCCGTCCTCGTCGAGCAGGAACGGAATCTGGACGTTCGACATGTAGGAGCCGACGAAGAAGACGACGACGAGCGCCAGCAGCGGAAGCAGCGAGAGGATGGACCCGCCGCCGCTCGTCTGCTTGATCTTCGCCTTGCGGCGCGCGTCGGGCGGGAAGGCGAACCAGGTGATCGGCGCAAACAGAAAACCCAGCAGATAGAGCGAGAAGGGCCCGTGCCAGCCGCCGGCCTCGGCGATCAGCCCGGCGATCGGACCGATCGCCATCGCCGCGACGCCGCCGACCGCGCTTTGATATCCGAGTATGCGGGCGCGCGCGTCGCCTTCGAAATACTCGCTGATGATGTAAAGCGCGGCCGTGACGATTCCGGCGGCGCTGATGCCGAGCAGGAAACGCGATGCGATCAGCAGCGTCAGATCGTCGAGATAAAGCCCGGCTGAGCCGAACAGGCCGAACATCGAGAAAGCCCAAAGCAGAAAACGCCGCGCGCCGAGGCGCTCCACGATCCAGCCCGAGACCGGCGCGCCGAAGATGGTGCCGAAGGCGGGCGCCACCTGGATCACACGCGCGAGATCGCCGCCGCCTTGGCCGAAATGCTTGCCGATTTCGGGCAGCACCGGGGCCAGCGACACAACCACCAGCGACATGAAGCTGGTCCCGAACGTCATCACCACGATCGCCAGCCAGGTCTGCAGGCGCGACAGCGGCGCGCCGGTGGCTGGGTTGATGAGTTGAAGCTTGGAGGAAGGTTTGCTGCTCATATCCCCCTCAATCGTCATGCCCGGCCCGGGCATGACGTCTTTGAGGTTGATGGATAGCGCGAGCGACAGAGCGCAATCATCACTGGCTCCGCGTGTCCTTGATCCAGGTCGGCATGTCGATCGGCGGGTTGGGCAGCTGCTCGACGCCCTTTTCGGCGAGCAGTTTCTTGTAGCCCTCCGGGTCGGCCGGGAAGGAGCGCGGATCGCCCATCATCACTTCGAACAGCACGACGCCTTCCGGGCCGGCGATGAAGGGGCCGAACGTGTCGCCCTGGTCGAGCGCGATGTGGGTCCCGGCCGGGCACTTGCGACCGCCGCAGGTCATCTCTCCGGAGATCACGAAGACCACGTGATTGCTGTTGTGGCCGTGGGCGTGGACGATCATGCCGGGATCCCAGACCGCGTAGAGCGACAGGCAGTTCGGCGAGAATTCCAGCCACTTCTCACGGACCGACGCCGTGTGATCGCCATGCTGCTGACGGCGAACCTCCTGCCAGCGATGATCGTCCAGATGCGTGAATCTCGGCTGCCCCATCGACCTCGCTCCGGCGCTCAGGGTTGGAAATGGTCAGGCTGCGATGCCGGTGATCCTGGAGGGGCCGACCGGTTTGTCGCCTACGATCGTGATCCGCTGCATCACGCGCCGCGACGTGTAGTCCGCGACGGCATAATGCTGGACCGCGCGATTGTCCCAGAAGGCCACATCGCTGACATTCCAGCGCAGTCGCACTTGGAATTCCGGGCTCTTGATGTGCTCGAACAAAAAGCGCAGCAGCGCATCGCTTTCGGCGCGCCTCATATCGGCGAACTCGGCCGTCCAATTGGCATTGACGTTGAGCAGCTTGCGGCCGCTTTCGGGATGCACGCGCACCACCGGGTGACGAACCGGCGGCCATTGGGAGAGACTGTCGCGCAGCGTCCGCCCGGCGACGTGCCTGGTGCGCTCGACCATCTGCTCCAACGAATGCACCGCTTCGAGCCCGTCCAGGAAATTCCGCATCGGCTCCGACAGCGCCTCGTAGGCGGCGTACATGCTGGCAAAGCAGGTATCGCCGCCGACCGGCGGCAGGATGCGAGCCTGCAGGATCGACCCCATGGGCGGGGTCTCCATATAGGTGTTGTCGGCGTGCCAGCTATCGGCGCCCTCGCCCTTGGGCGCCACCTGATCCAGCACCAGCACCTCCGGCCGTTCGGAGGATTTCGTGCGGAAGAGCGGCATGTCGATCTCGCCGAAGTAACGGCCGAAGCGGACATGCTCGTCGACCGACAGCGGCTTCTGATCACGGAAAAACAGGACCAGATGATCGACCAGCGCGCGCCGGATCAGCGTCACGGTCTCATCATCCAGAGGCTGCGATAAATCCAGCCCATGGATATCGGCGCCCAACGCTGCCGTTACCGGCACGACCCTGATATTCCCCTGCAACGCCAGCCTCCCGACCGGTGTTATTGCCGAAGCCTACCGCCGGGACTTGGCGGAGGCAACCACATGACCTTAGAATAGGCCAGAGACCAGAGCAAGCAATTGCTTGTTTTTGTCTGGTTGGCAAGATCGGCCGGACGGCCTATAGACGGTCGGGGCGAGGTTCCTTCAGGGGAAGGGGACGGGCGACATGGAATACGATCTCATCATCCGAAACGGCTCTGTGGTGGACGGCAACGGCCTTCCCCGCCGGCGCGTCGATGTCGGCATCAAGGACGGAAAGATCGCCAAGCTGGCGCATCTGGAGAACGCCAAGGCGAAGGAGGAGATCGACGCGGCCGGCATGATCGTGGCGCCCGGCATCGTCGACATCCACACCCATTACGATCCGCAGATCACCTTCGACCCTTACGCGACCATGTCGTGCTTTCACGGCGTGACGACGATTCTCGCCGGCAATTGCGGCTTCTCGGTCGCGCCGGTAAAGCCGCAGGACCGCGAGTTCCTGACCGGCATCTTCGCCCGCGTCGAGGACATGGATCCGATCGCCATGTCCGGCATCACCTGGGACGATTGCGACAGCTTTCCCAAATTCGTCGCCACCCGCAAGGGCAAGCTCGGCGTCAATTTCGCGTGTTATATCGGCCATTCCAATCTGCGCCGTTGGGTGATGGGCGACGACGCCGTGAAGCGTGCGGCGACCGACGACGAGATCGAGGCCATGCGCAAGATGGTCGCCGAAGCGATGGAGGCGGGTGCCGCCGGCTTCTCCTCCTCGATGGCGCCGACCCATCTCGACATTCAGGACCGGCCCGTCCCGTCGCGTCTCGCCGATAAAAAAGAGGTGCTGACCCTGGTCGCGGAGGTCGGCAAGCACGGCGCGGGTTCGATCGCGTTCCTGCCGGCGTCCGCCATCGGCGGACTGAACGAGGCCGACCAGAACTATCTGATCGAAATCGGCAGCACCGCGGGCCTGCCGGTCATCATCCAAGGGTTGGGCGGCCGCAACAAGGTCGACGCGCCGACGGCGACCTGGGAAGCCTCGCAGCAATTCCTCGATGACGCGGTGAAGCGCGGCGGCCCGGTCTTCTCGCTTCTCATCACCCGGCCCTTCGACCGTTCGGTCGTGATCGGCCCGACCAACATGCATTACCGCGCCGTGCCGTCCTGGATGCGCATGCTCCACGCCTCCGATGAGGAGCGCCGCGCGATGCTGCGCGATCCGAAAACGCGCGACGAGATGCGCAGGGCCGTCGAGAACTACAATCGAGATCCCGACAAGGGCTCGACGCTGCCGCCGCCGCTGTGGCCGACGGTGTTCGTCGACAAGATCTTCGATCCCAAGCACCAGCCGCTGCAGGGCCGCTCGATCCAAGACATCGCCGACGAGCAGGGCAAGGCTCCGGCCGACGTGATGCTCGATCTGGCGCTGGCCGAGGATTTCAAAACCGAGTTCCGTTGGCGGACCGAAAGCCCCGATTGGCGCGACGCGGTCAAGACGGCGCAGCGCGATCCGCGCATGCTGATCGGAACCTCGGACGGCGGCGCGCACCTCGCCAAGGACGACGGATCGGATTGGAGCTCCTATTTCCTGCGCTCCTGGGTGCTGGACCGCGAAGTCTGGACGCTCGAGGAGGGCATCCGCCAGATCACCCAGATCCCGGCCGCGCTCGTCGGCTTGGCCGACCGCGGGGTGATCAAGGTGGGCGGCTGGGCCGACCTGATGATCTTCGATCCCGACACGATCGGCCCCTGGAAGAAAGAGTTCGTGCACGACTTGCCCGGCGGCGTCGGCCGCGTGAAAGCCTGGGGCAAGGGCGTGCGCGCGACCATCGTCAACGGCCAGCCGATCGTGCTGGACGGGCAGCTGACCGGGCGCCTGCCGGGCCAATTCGTAGCGCCGCACTGAGCGAGCATAAAAGGAAAACCTCGCTCGCACAGCGGGTGTCGGGACTTTTTACAGTCCGAAGACGGCCAGTGGGCAATCCGTTGATGATGGTCTGGCGGTAAGAAAGAATTATTTTCGACGCATGGCGGCTAGGCGGGACCCAGCCATTCTTGCTGCCTCATCGCCTCGCCAGGTCGCCTCGAACACCTCCACGCCCCGCTGGACCGCTTGATCGATCGGCAAGCGCTCCCAATCCCGAATCAGCGCTTTCTGATCGCGCACGGCTTTGGGCCCGCATTCGGCGATCGCGCAGCACATTCGCTCGACTGTGAGGTCCAATTCCTCCGGCGGGACCACAAACTCGAACAAACCCCAATCGTGCGCCGCGGCGGCCGAGACTGTTTCGCCGGTCAGGAGGAGGTACCTGGTTCGTCCCCATCCGATGAGCTGCGGTAACAGCGCCGCCTCGATCACGGAAGGCATTCCTAGTTTCACCTCAGGCATGCCGAAATAGCTGTCAGTCGTCGCCACCCGAATGTCGCAAGCCGCGGCAATCTCGAGGCCTGCCCCAAGCGCATAGCCGCGGATGCGTGCGATCACCGGCACAGGCGACCTTCTGACTGCCTCGCAGCAATCGTGAATCTCAGTGATGAATGGCGCGGCCGTTTGCGGATCGAGTTCGGCCAGTTCCTCCACGTCTGCGCCGCCGATGAAGGCTCTCTCCCCCGCCCCGGTCAAGACAATGGCGCGCAGCGTCTCGTCCTTGGAGAGGTCATCGAACGCCCCGACAAAAGCACGCCGAACGTTTCGGTCCAGGCAGTTGCGCTTGGCGGCATTTTCGATCACCACAGTGGCGACTTGGCCATCGGCGCAATCACTTTTGCGAAGATCGATCATCCACGTTGCCTCGCTAAGACCGCCCTAAGGCGGTGCCGGTTGAGTGTAGGCTTGAGCTTCTGGACCTGGGACCTTGCGGACCTGTCGCCTGCTCGATCGAAGGGCCGCTTGGGTGCGCGAAGCGGAACCGCGGCTCCTTATCAAAAGATCGATGGGGAGCAGGATTCGCGTCAAGGCCTTAGCACTTTCCCCGGTCGCGCACCCGTCTCCGCGCCGCGTTCCAACATCACCTGCCCGTTCACCACGACATACTCCATGCCTGTGGCGCGAACGACCATCCGCCGCCCTCCGCCGGGCAGGTCGTTGCGCGGTTCGGGGCGGGCGCTGTTCGAACCAACCGTCGCGGGATCGAAGATCGCGAGATCGGCGGCGAGGCCGGGCTTCAGTCGCCCGCGATCGGTGAGGCCGAAGAAGTCGGCGGGCTCGGAGGTCATGCGCTTGACGGCAAGCTCCAAGCTCAGAATGCCTTTGTCGCGCACCAGGTCGCCCAGCATCTCGGTCGGGTAGCCGGCATTGCAGAGGATCGAGACATGCGCGCCGCCATCGGACAGGCCGATCAGCGTGCGCGGATCGCCGATATATTCCATCGGAATGCCGAAGCGCACCGACGTGTATTCGAGCTTCAGATCATCCTCGAGCGGCAGATCGATGAAGAGGTCGAGCGGGTCGACACCGCGCGCGGCCGCGATCGAGGCGACGTCCTTGCCGATGAGATCCTGGAAGTCGGGCCGCTTGGCGTCGTTCACCCACACCAGCGAGAAATCGCCATGGAAGCCCGGCAAGGTCCTCATGTCTTCGCGGAAACGTCGGCGAAATTCCGGGTCGCGGTAGATTCGCCGTTGCACGTCTTCGGGCTGGTTGAACAGCGCATGCCATGACGGAAACACCGACAGCATATAGGGGTTGCGCAGATTGAGGTCGCTGACCAGATTGGTCGAGTGCATCTGCGGCCTGGCGCCCTTGGCGATCAGCGGCGCGAACCGCTCCATCGCCTCGATATGCGCGCGCGGCTTGTCGAAATGTTTGATGAGCGCAAGGAAGGTGATGGGCGCGCCGCTTTCGTCGAGCAGCTTGTCGACCAGGCTGAAATCCTCTTCGCCCAGACCCGCCGAGCCGAGCGCGATCTCGATGGCGCCGCGCCCCGCCTCCTTCAGCACGCGCGCATAAGCCAGCAACTCCTCGCGGCCCGCATTGACGCAGGCGAGCGGCCGGCCCTGGAAGCCGATATGCGCCTTGGCATTGGTGGACGAAAATCCGACCGCGCCGGCCTTCATCGCCCCGCGCAGAAGCTCGGCGATTTGCCGTGTCTCGTCCTCGGTCGCGGCGCGCTCGAGGGAAGCCTCGCCCATGACATAGTGGCGGAAGGGCGTAAGCGGCGCGAGGAAGGCGAGATTGGGCCCGCTGCCGCGTCGCGCGGCCGCGTCCATGAAATCCGGGAAGCTCTCCCAGTCCCAGGTAAGCCCCTCCTTCAGCGCCTCATAGGGAATGGCCTCGAGGTTGACCAAGTCCCACATCACGATCTCGCGTTGTTCCGGACGAACCGGGGCGAGGCCGACTCCGCAATTGCCCATCACCACGGTCGTCACGCCGTGCCATGACGAGCAGGACAGCATCGGGTCCCAACAGATCTGCGCATCGTAATGGGTGTGCGGATCCACGAAACCCGGCGCAACGACCAGACCGTCCGCGTCGATCGATCGGCGCGCGGCGCCGGTGATCTTGCCGATCTCTGCGATCCGTCCGTCCAGGATGCCGATATCGGCGCTGAACGCGGGCGCGCCCGTGCCATCGACGACGGCGCCGCCTTTGACGAGAAGATCGTAAGTCATGGCTAACTCCGAGTTCCGCTGCGGAACCTCTCCCGCCCCAAGGAGGGCGCCGGAGAGGGAATGCGATGCTCAATGCTTCACCGGAAACTGCAGCCCCAGCATCTCGACGCCGCCGGTTGCGGCGGCCAGCTCGATCGGCTTTTCGTCGGACGACAGGAAGACGCAAGACATCGGCTCCAGCACCTCGCCATCGCGCAACAGGCCGCCCGCCAGCACCAGCCAATATTGCCCGCCGCCTTGCGCCGGGTCGGGACCGTCGACCGCCTGGCCGCCCGGGATGCGATAGCGCCAGATGCCGAGGCCGTCTTCTTCGGTCGCGTGCAGATCTTGCGACAACGGCGAAGCCAGCGTTCCCAATTCCGCCGCCTCGGCGCGCCGCACAGGGTCGACCAGCACGTGCCGGCGCGGGAGCGGCTTCAGCTGATCACGGCATTTCGGCATGAAATGCGCGGGCGTCGAATCCCAGCGATTGCGCATCGTGATGTAGTGGACGCCATCGGGTCCGGCCGCGATCGGACCGTAGGGCGTGTAGGCGTTGGCGTAATGGACCGCAATCCCTGCGATCGGCTTCTTGCCGAACAGTCCGCCGCCCGCGACGACGACCTGGAATTGATCGATCAAATGGAAATGCGGATCAGCGACCTGGTTCGGCTGCTGTTCGACCAGATAGGCCTGCGGGAAATCCATTCCATGCTCGGGCGCGCGTCCGTTCAACGCGATCGCTTTGTTTCGGCCGAAATAATCCCGAACCCAGGCAGCCCCCTCCTCGACCTCGACATAACGCCGCGAATTCTCCGCCTCTTTAGCCCGAGCGATGAGCTGCATGTCTTCTTCCTTCCCCCGGAGTGCTACATCAGCAATCTCTCGTACCTGTCTCGTATACCGCGCCTCAGCAACTTGCCGCGCCCGCCCGAAGCATCATTGGTGTGCGGCAATTCCTCCGCGACGACGATCAAATCCGGTCGGTGCGTTGCCGGCAGCTTCTCGTCGAGCGCCGCGCGCACCTGGCCCTCGGTAAGCCTGCGGCCACTTTCGGGTGCCACGGCGAGGATGATCTTCTGTTCGATCGCATCGGCGGGCGCACCGACGGCGCCGGCTTCACCGACACCTGGAATCGTCATCACCTGGTCCTCGATTTCGAGCGGCCGGATGTAGCGACCGCCCTTCGAGATCGCATCCTCCTTGCGCCCGAGCACATGGACACGCCCCTCGGCATCGACCATCCCAAGATCGCCGGAGAAGAACCAGCCGTCGCGCAGCGCCTCGGCGTTCTTCTCGGGTTGGCCCCAATATTCCGCCATGCGATGCGGGCCGCTGATCGCCAGATCGCCGACCTCGCCCACGACGCGATTGCCGCGCGGATCGAGGATCTTCACGGCACACCCGGCACGCGGCCGGCCGATGCCGCGCGCTTCCGCGCCGATCTTGCCGATGCAGGTATAGGGCGCCTCGGTCTGGCCGTAGAACGCGTAAAGCCCGACCTGCGGCAGACGCTTGCGGATCTTGGCCAGCAGCGCCGACCCGATCGGCTCGGCGCCGAGCAGAATCACCTTGAGCGAAGAGAGATCGTAATCCTCGTGCGGGTGATTGGCCAAGAGATCGGCCCATTGGCTGGGCAGCATCGTCACATGGCTGATGCGCTCGCGTTCCACCGCGGCGAGAAACGGGCGCGGGCCGAAATCATCTTCGAGCGCCACCTTCATGCCGACATAATTCGCCGCGCCCAGCGTGCAGGGATAGCCCACGCCCCAAATGATCGGCCCCGTGCCCCAGACATGCTCCTCATCATGCGGCAGCTCGAGCAGGAACTCGCTCATGGCCTTGGTCGAAGAATGCGTGTGCACCACCGCCTTGGACACTCCGGTCGTGCCGGAGGTATAGAAGAATGCCAGCGGGTCGCCGCCGAAGGCGCCGAGCGGCGGCTCG
>Ga0070738_10001095_pt1 | contig 61459 bp, 54 predicted proteins | sample Coa_R2_2_FD_66446 | JGI IMG/M metagenome (GOLD analysis project Ga0070738, IMG submission 66446) | Surface soil microbial communities from Centralia Pennsylvania, which are recovering from an underground coalmine fire - Coalmine... | ecosystem: Environmental > Terrestrial > Soil > Unclassified ... | reverse complement strand
GCATGCCCCCCGGAGAAAGAAGCAAAAACGAAGCGGACAGATCATGAGCTACAAAAACCGGACATCTTTACAAGCTAGCGACAGATCGGGGCCCATTCAAACGAACGGGCGACCGGCTCACGCCGCCTGGAAATACCTGCCAATGAACACCTCCCTACACTTTTCCTGAAATATCAGCTACATTCGGCTTTATGTGGAGACCCTGTCTCAGCTTGGCGGCGGCCCTGGTCCTCGCAGCCTGTTCGACCGGCGGCCCAAAATCTCCTGGAAGACAGGAAGTTGTAGCGCGCGGTGCTCTGCCACCCCCGACCCAGTGCGCCATCTTTGTGCGTGAGATCTCCGGTATTCCGCTCAGGGGCGACGCCTGGACATGGTGGGATCAGGCCGCCGGCCGGTTCGACCGCGGCGACACCCCCCGGGTAAGCTCCATCCTCGTGCTCCGCGCGACCGAGCAGCTTCCCTATGGCCACGTGGCGATCGTCCGCCGGATCGTTGGCCCGCGCGAAATCACCGTGACTCACGCAGATTGGGGCAATGACGATCCGACCCGCCGCCTGGTTTTTGATTCGATGCCCGTCGTCGACGTGTCCCCGGCCAATGACTGGAGCGAACTGCGGTTCTGGAACGTCAAGGCCAAGGCGTTTGGAAAGGTCTATCCGGCCTACGGCTTCATCTATCCGCATTCCGCCTCGCTCGGCGCCACCCCGATCTGGTAGAGAGACGGTAAGGGGGAAGCCGAGATGGACGATAAGGACGCCGCCGAATTCTTCGCCAGCTACCTCGCCGCGACGCGGGCTTGCGACGCCGAGCGGCTGGTGGCTCATTATGCCGAGCCCTACACATCGTTTACGCTCGGACACGTCTCGACCTTCGCCACCCACCGGGATGCGATCGCGGCCGTCGCGCCGCACCTGAAGCGCCTGCGCGATTTCGGACTCGACGATGTCCGCCTGATCGATCTCGGCGTCACGCGCATCTCGCCCGATTTTCGTCTCTGCCGCCCGACCTGGGAGATCCATCCGCGCGACGGCGCTGAACCCTTCAGGTTCCTCAACGTCTATGGCCTGCGCCAAGATGCGCGTGGTCACAGATTCGAATTCGCGGTGGCGGACAATGAGGCGCTCATTCTGGCCGAGCGTTTTCCGGGCGCGATGCCTGCGCGATAAGGATCAACTCGATCCCAGCATCGGATCCTCGATGCGGTGAAGGCGGCCGGCGGCGAGCTGGCCGAACGCGGAGATCAGCGCCTTGCGTCGCGCGCCGGCGAGCCGCTCGACCGACGAACCGCGGACGATCTCCGCACCGAAGGCGTCGGCCAGGATCAGGCCGCAATCGTCAGGGATCAGCTCGACCGGAAAAGCGTCATCGACCGCGAAGAAGAAGCTGTCGCAGAACTCGCGGTATTCGGGCCATTTTTGATCGGACCGGAAATCGGCGATCGAGCTCTTGATCTCGACGATCACGATCTCCGAGCCGCGCGTGATGCCCAATATGTCGGCGCGGCGCCCGTTTGCTAACGGAAACTCCGCGAGGGTCGCATAGCCCAGGCTCCAGAGCATCCGGCGTACGCCGCGGCACAATCTGAGCGCGACCGGCCTATCCGAGGAAACAACGTCCAGCATGGGCGCGAGGATCGCACCCGGGCGCCACGGACGACAAGAGGGAGCGCAGACCTACGCGGCTGCGAGCCCCAATGCGCGTCCCATGACCAAGCGAAGCGTCTCGCGCTCGACCGGCTTGGGGACGATCAGCACATCCTCTCGCTTCAGCGCGCGCTGCACGCGATCGGGATGGCCGGTCACGTAGATGACCTCCATGTCATAGCGATCGCGGAAACGCTCGCACGCATCGATGCCAGCGGCTTCGGAATCCCCAAGCTGCACATCGGCCAGCACGAGCGACGGCCGGCAGCTTTCGATGCCACGTATCGCGTCGCCGCTCCGCGAGGCCGTGCCACAGACGTTGTGACCGAACTCCTCAACCAACTGAGATATGTCGAGCGCGACCAGCAGCTCGTCCTCGATGATGAAGACAGAGGCGGTGAGGTTGCGCCGAAGCTGAGCGCGGCCGGCGGTCAGGCATTCCATGAACGCCTCGATCGGCTGCCCGGAGATCCGCGCGGCCTCCGCGTGGCTGAACTTCTCGATCGTGACGAGCTGCACGGCCCGACGCTGCGCGACGGGAAGCGCGAGCAACTCCTGCTCGAGCCGAGACAACTTGGAGGAGATCGTCGTGTCGAGCCGGATCTCGTTATCGGAAATGACTCGATGAAGCGTGTGGAACATGTCGAAGGTGATGGTCGAGCGCTCGAGCGCGCGCGGGGTCTCGAGAAGCCGCTCCAGCCCCACCTGGACATAGTCGTCGGCGACCTCCGACGAGCCGGTCAGCAGCCTCGCATAACGTCTGAGCCGGGGAACAACGTCCAAGACAGCATCATAGAGCTCGGTCATCCTTCGGTTCCTCGGGTCCAGCCTATAGGTTTGAGACTTTAAATACCCACTTTTTGACCGTTGAACCGTGACAAATCCGTGACACCGTCCAGCCATGTACACTTTCCGCGAGGTTGAGAGGTCAACGAACAGAGCGCCGTCGATCCAGCGGATTTCGTGGCTTTCCGCGGGGACCGACAAAGTTAGTACGGTTTGTGATGGAATCGTGTTCCCGGTAGATGTACGATTCATGCTCCGTCGCGCCGGGAGAAACCGGATCGCCGGGTAGATCACCCCAGCGAATAGATCGCAATCTCTCGAATCTTGCCGTCCTGGACGCGGTACAGACCGCAGATCCGCATGGTGAACGCCTCACCCTTGGCGAAAGGACGCCCTAGAAACTCCGGAACCGCCTGCTTGGCCTCGAACCGGTCCGTGATCTCGACCGCCGCCCGGTCCCCGTCGATCAGGATCGAATCGGGCGTCATCCGGTCGCGAAAGAGCGACGTGATGGAGCGATAGGTTTCGAGGAGCTGATCCCTGCCCTGGATCACCCCCTGCCCGGAGATGAGCTTGACGTCCTCCGCATAGAAGGCGCCCAAGGCCGCTGCATCCTCGCTCGCGTATGTCTCATAATAGCGGAGAAAGAAATTCCGATCCAACATGGCGCGACATCTCCTGCTGCTGCGCGAGCACCCTAGCCATACACAGGTTCAAAGTCTCCAGCGATCGGCATCGCCGGAGCCCTACCGAAAATTTGCGGCAAGAAAATCGAAAATAATTCCAAGGTAGGTTGATTAAGTATCAGCGGTACGCCCCGCAGGTATTCCGTAGAACATCCGTGTACAGAGTGGTCATTCCTGAAACGCGACGACTCTTATGGTCGATCTCAAAGCGGCCGCGATTGCGGCCAACCGCTTCGGCTTCGGTGCCAAACCTGGAGAGCTGGGCGATATCGCTCCCGATCCGCGGAGCTGGCTGAAAGCCCAGCTCGCGCGACCTACGCAGCGCGCGGTCGAGATGCGTTCGCCGTCAAAGCTTGCCGCCTTCTTCCAAGCCCAGAAGGAGAAAAAGACCGACATCGAGCTCGCGAAGATGTTCAAGCAGCAGCTGCGCGAGGACTTCAAAGCGGAAGCGGCGCAGCGCACGATTGCCGCCGCGGCTTCCCCCACGCCGTTTCTCGAACGGCTGACGCAATTCTGGTCCAACCATTTCACCGTCTCGATCCAACGGCCGGTCGTCATCCCCGTCGCGATCGGCTTCGAGAACGAGGCCGTCCGGCCGCATGTGATGGGCCGCTTCCGCGATATGCTCCGTGCGGTGGCCCAGCATCCGGCCATGCTGCTCTATCTCGACAACGCCGTTTCAGTCGGCCCGGATTCACTGGCCGGTCGTATCAAAGACAAGGGTCTCAACGAGAACTTGGCACGCGAGCTCCTGGAGCTGCACACGGTGGGCGTGGATGGCGGCTATACCCAAGGCGACGTCACCGAGTTCGCGAAGATCCTGACCGGCTGGTCGATCAATCGCGCCGGCGAAGGCGAACCCGGCACCTTCCGTTGGCGCCCCATGATCCATGAACCGGGCGAAAAGAGCCTGCTCGGCAAGCGCTATAACCAGGGCGGCATGGAGGAGGGATTGGCGGCCCTCGATGATCTGGCCGCTCGGCCCGAGACCGCGCGCCACATCGCAACCAAGCTCGCGCGCCATTTCGTCGCCGACCAGCCGCCCGACCACGCGGTCAGCAAGTTGGCTGCGGTCTTTCGCGAGAGCGGTGGGGATCTCAGGGAAACATCGCTGGCGCTTGTCGACCTCGAGCCGATCTGGAGCCAACCGCTCACCAAGGTGAAAACACCCAACGATCTGGTGACCTCGGTCTATCGCACCTTCAGCCTCGCAGATCAGAAGGCGGAAGACGGCAAAATGGGCGAGGGCGCCCTCGCCGGGCTCTACCTCATGGGGCAGGTGCCCTTCAACGCGCCCTCGCCGGCTGGTTGGCCCGACACGGCGCAGGCGTGGGTCGCGCCGGAATCGATGATGACACGGATCGAATGGGCGATGGCCGCCGGAAAGAAGCTCGACGGTCATGCTGATCCGCGCGATATCGCACGAAGCGCGATTCAGCCGGTGGCATCCGACCGGACGATGTTCCATATCGACAACGCCCCGAGCCCGGCCGAAGGGCTGGCGCTCCTGATCGCGTCGCCGGAATTTCAGCGGAGATAGCCTCCATGTCCGATCTCTTATCCCGTCGCGCGATATTGGCCGGAATGGGCGCGGCCGGCCTCGGGACGATTCTCCCGCGGGTCTCGCTCGCCGCCGCCGAAACCGACAAGCGATTCGTGTTCATCATCCTACGCGGCGCGATGGACGGGCTCAATGTCGTCATTCCCTACGGCGATCGCGATTACGCGAGGCTGCGCGGCGGCATCGCGATCGCCAAGCCCGGCGAGGAGGATGGCGCGGTCGACCTCGACGGCTTCTTCGGGCTGCATCCAGTGCTGGCGCCGGTCGCGCCCTGGTTCAAGGAAGGCGCGTTGCTGCCGGTCCATTCGGTGGCCTCGCCCTATCGCGATCGGTCTCATTTCGACGGGCAGGACCTGCTCGAGAACGGCACGACGAATCCGCGCGACACGCGAAGCGGATTCCTCAACCGCACGCTCGCCCTCATGGGCGCGAGCGACCGGCGGTTGGGGCTCGCGGTCGGCCAGACGGTGCCGCTCGCGCTGCGGGGCGATGTGGCGGTGGCATCCTGGGCACCTTCCAGGCTGCCCGAGGCGGACGAAGGTTTTCTGTCGCTCGTTCAGACCGTCTATCAGGGCGACAAGCTCCTGTCGCAGGCGCTGGCCGATGGCATCAAAGCGACCGAAAGCGCGGACCAGGTTCTGGGAACGAGCAAAGACGGCATGGGCGCCGGCATGGGCGACGGCGGCCGCAAGGCGTTGACCGTGCTCGCCGACGCGACCGGCAAGATGCTGGCGGATCCGAACGGTCCCAGGATCGCAGTGTTCGATATCGGCGGTTGGGATACGCATGCCGGCCAGGGCGCGGCGAAGGGCCGGCTTGCGAACGCGCTCGGCGCGCTGAGCGACGGGCTGGTGGCTCTTCGCACGGCGCTGGGTCCCGCTTGGAAAGATACGGTGATCATGACCGCGACCGAGTTCGGCCGCACCGCGCATGTGAACGGCACCGGCGGCACCGACCACGGCACGGGCACGGTCGCGCTCCTTGCGGGCGGCGGCATCACCGGCGGGAAGGTGCATGGCCGGTGGCCAGGCCTCTCCGACGGCAATCTCTATCAAAGCCGCGATTTGATGCCGACAACGGATCTGAGGTCGGTGATCAAGGCAGTCCTCCGCGATCATCTGCGGCTGCCGGGCGGAAAGCTCGACACGATCGTCTTCCCGGACAGCGCCGAGGCAAAGCCGCTGGCGTCGATCGTCGCGGTCTGATTCAGACGGGCGTCAGAATGACGAGCTTCAGCCCCGGCTGGCCGGCATAATCGAATCCGACCTGCTGATAGGTAAGCTGACCATCCTTGGGATGGTTGAAACGTCGTTCGCCGCCTTCGCGGCCGATTACGCCGCGCTCTTCCCAGGCCTCGGCAAAGAACACGCTCCGCTTCTTCAGCTGCTCGATCAGCGCTTCGGCCTCGGGGTCGGTTAGATGTGTCCCGACATCGGCCCGGAACTCCGCTGCGATACGGCGGGCGCGATCCTTCCACCCGTCGATCAGAGACCGCGCCGCTGATTCCAGAAACACGTAGCGCAACAGGTTGCGGGAGCGGGCGCCGGGATCGAGCCAGCCGATGAACAGGCGCGCCCCCGCCTCATTCCAAGCGCGCGCGTTCCAAAAGCGATCGAGCACATAGGCTGGGCTGGCGATCGCATCGACCGCACGCGCCAGTGCCTCAGGGATCTCCGCCTGCTCCTGAGCACCCTCCTCCTGCAAGCTCTTTCCGGCCAGGCCGAAGAGGTAAGCCCGCTCGGCGGTACCCAGGCGAAGCGCTGTCGCAAGCCGGCCGAGGGCCGCGAGCGAAAGCGAGACGTCCCGTCCCTGCTCTACCCAGCTGTACCAGGTAGGGCTGATGCCCGAGAGCTGCGCCACCTCCTCGCGTCTGAGGCCGGCCACGCGCCTTCGCGGTCCCGTCGCGATACCGACCGATTCCGGCGTCAGCCGGGCACGACGGGCGCGCAGGAATTCGGCGAGCTCGCGTCGTCGCGATAGGATGTCAGGCTGCATGGTGCCATTTATACCAGGATAAATGCACTTCTTGTACCAGGATAAAGGAGAATTATCCTGCGCTCACACGTCCAGGAGAACCGCCATGACTCGCCGCGAGCATCGCACCCTCGTCGACAGCCAATTCGGGACCGTGAGCGCCAACTATGTGGCAAGTCCGGTCCACGCCCAGGGCCCCGACCTCGAGCAGCTGGTCGGCATCGTGTCCGGCCATGGCGATGCGCGCGCGATCGATCTGGGCTCGGGCGGCGGCCATGTCGCCTTCCACGCGGCGCCGCATCTCAGCGAAATCGTCGCGTACGATCTTTCGCCCGACATGCTGGCCGCCGTCGCGAAGGAAGCGAACGAGCGCGGCTTGTCGAACATTCGAACCCAGCACGGCCTGGTGGAACACTTGCCATTTCCCGATGCGAGTTTCGATTTCGTGTTCAGCCGGTACAGCGCCCATCATTGGCGCGATGTGCCGGCCGCGCTACGCGAGGCACGGCGCATACTGAAGTCTGACGGGCAGGCGATCTTCATGGATGCGGTAGCGCCGGATTCCCCTCTCGTCGATACCTGGCTGCAATCGATCGAGCTCCTGCGCGATCCGTCTCATGTCCGTGACTATTCGGTCGCTGAGTGGCGCACGCTTCTGCGCCAAGCCGGGTTCGAGCCCGGTGGTGTCACGCTACGACGCTTGAGGCTCGACTTCGCCTCCTGGATCGCCCGCATGCGCACGCCGGAGCCGCTTGTCCAAGGCATCCGCGCGCTCCTTGCCCATGCGCCCGAGGAAGTCGCCGCGCATATGGAGATCGGCGCCGATGGCAGCTTCACGCTGGATACGATGACGATCCGGGCGCGGTGACTCTTTTCTGTGTCATTCCCGCGAAGGCGGGAAATCCAGATCCGACGGTCGCGCTGCCGCGCGTAAAGCGCTGGATCCGTCTTCGCGGGAATGACGATCGCGGCAAATGAGTCGTTACAGATAACTTAGCCCTTCGTATCCTATCCGCGCGGCGAGCTGCTGGTGAAAGAGCTGCAGGCCCTTCTCGTTGGGGCCGATCAGGGCGTAGTCATGCGCGCCGCGCGTGAGTCCTCGACCGCAGCCTTCCCATACCAGCTGATCCTGGCCGATGGCGCGCGCGGCACGAGCGGCCATGTCGGCGGGGGACGGCATGCCGGGCGGCGGCTCCTCGACCGGCGATAGCCAGCCATAGCGCAGATAGGATTTTTGCACGGCCTCGCCGGGCGTGAGGTCGGCATAGATCATGCCGTAGAGCTCATGCGCCAAGAGAAGCCCGGGTGCGATCAGATAAATGCAGCCGACATGCTCCATCGGTTTCCAGTCGGATTCCGGCGTGGCGCGCAAACGCCGCACGTCATCCTTGCCGAACATCCCCATGCCCCAGCGTACATGCGGCCCGATGAGATCATAGAAGGCGAGGTCGACATTGGAGGCCTGCGGGTTGAGATTGAAGGTGCCGGGATGGACATGCGGCACATGGATGCCCTCGAGCAGCCCTTCAGCGACCGATTTCCAATTCACCTCGAGCGGCGCTTCAGGCAACGACGGATAATAGTTCATGTTCGCGCAGCCGAGCGAGCCGATCTCGGCGTCGAGATCGCCCAGATGAGCGGCAACATCGATCGCGTGGCCCGGCCGCATCACGACCCAGAGGAAGCCGTGCCGCTCCTCGGACGGCAGCTCGATGAGCCCATGCTGCGCCCGGTCGAGCCGCGTATGGCGGTCTGCCAGCGGCATGCCGACGAGGCAGCCTTTCGTATCGTATGTCCAGGCGTGATAAGGACAGGAGAAGCGTCGCGCATTGCCGCAGCCCCGCGCCGGCTCGGCGCCGCGGTGGCGGCAGTAATTCAGGAAGGCGTGGGCGACACCATCCTCGTCGCGGGTCAGCAGCACTGAGCGGCCCAGCGCGTTGCGCACAAGATAATCGTGCGGCCGAGCAAGCTCCGACGATGCTGCCAGCGCCAACGGCGAAGTCTCGAACAGCTCCCGCTCCTTCGCGGCCAGGGCCTCGCTCGAATAATACTCAAGCGGCACCCGCATATGCCGCTCGGCCGTCTCCGGCCATTGGCGTTCAACGATGTCGAGTGCCCGCTTCATGAGCCCGACGGCAATGTTCCGCTGCATGATCAATCCTCCCCGGCGTCTTCTGGCGCCTGACCTGATGATGGCACTTCGGCCGCCCGATTTGAACGCCCGCCAAGCAACTGACCGATTGCCTCGTCCTCTTCCCGATTCTACGCTGGGGGCAAAGCAGCGCTCGGGGAGGACAATCATGGCGCGGCATCATCTTCTTGCCTTCACGAACCCGGTCCCCGGACGCGAGGCCGAGTTCGAGCGCTGGTATGACGAGCACCACGTCCCCGACATGCTTGCGGTGCCGGGGGTCGTCACCGCACAGCGTTTCCTCTTGAGCGACGCGACCGGTCAGGGCGATCCCGGCTGGAGCTACCTCGCCTTTTACGAACTCGATACCGACGATCCCGACGCGCTGATGGCCGAGATTCGACGGCGGATCGCCGCCGGCGCGATTCCCCGCAGCGACGCGCTTGCGCCAGAGACCAAGGGGCTGATCGCGACGGCGATCACCGCCAAGCTCAAAGCCGGTCGCTGATGGTGGGGCGCTCGATCAAGGCGAGCGTCAGCGCGGCCGAATGGCGGGCGCGCGTCGATCTCGCCGCCTGCTGCCGGTTGATCGAGCTATACGGCATGACGGACATGCTGGGAAACAATGTGACGGCACGAGCGCCGGACGAGGAAGGCCATCTCCTCATCAACCCGCTGGGGCTCTTGTACGAGGAGGTTACGGCCTCGAGCGTCGTCAAGATCGATATGGACGGCAACGTCGTGCCCGGCAGCCCGGGCGAGTATCGCGTCAATCAGGCCGGCTTCGTGATCCACGGCGCAATGCATCGGGCGCGCGAGAATATCAGCTGCGTAATTCATACGCACACACCGGCGGGCATGGCCGTATCGGCGCTCGAATGCGGGTTGCTGCCGGTCGTGCAGAATTCGATGCGCTTCTTCGGCCAGATAGCCTATCACGACTTCACCGGCCTTTCGCTCGATGTCGCCGAACAAGAAGGATTGATCCGCGACCTCGGCGACGCCGACGCGATGATCCTGCGCAATCACGGGCTGCTGGCGATGGGAGAGACGATCGGCGCCGCTTTCGACGCTATCTATCGGCTGGAGCTGGTCTGTAAGGTCCAGATCGCGGTGCTCTCGTCTAACGCCAAGATGAGCCGTATCCCGGACCACGTGATCGAGGACACGAGGGCAATGTACCGGCAATATGTCATCCCCCGCGCGGGCGCGCTCGAATGGCCCGCGCTGCTTCGCAAGCTCGACCGCATCGATGCGAGCTATCGGGAATAGGAGGTCAGCATGCTGCTGAAGCTGATGATGAGCCCGATCGGGCTCGCCTGGGACCGGCAGATGATGCGCTGGACCGGAGAGTCGCCGCTCTGCAAGAAATTCGCAAAGATGGGCGGCTTCGAGGCTCGCACACCCCTTCTGCTCGAGGTCAAGGGTCGCAAGAGCGGCAAGATTCGCGCTTCGGTTCTCCCTTATTTCGAGATTGACGGGCGACTGTTCGTCGTCGGCTCGCGCGGCGGCGGGCCGGTCGACCCGCAATGGGTGACCAATCTCCGCGCGGATCCCGGCGCCACGATCTATATCGCGCGCAAGCCGCGTCGAGTCCGCGCCCGCATCGCGGCGGGCGAGGAGCGGCAGGCGCTCTGGGACAAGCTGATCCAGCTGGTCCCGACCTATGCCGATTATCAGAAGCTCACGACACGCGAGATCCCGCTCGTCATTCTAGAGTGAGATCGCTGGGGCAACCGGCAATCATCTTGCAGCGCGAGACGGCCGACTAATTACTCCGCACCGTCTTCAGGAAATTGACGACGTTCCAGATGTCGTTATCCGAGATCTGTCCGTCCCAGGTCGGCATGTTCAGGTCCGGCAGGATGCCGTTCTTGATGTTCGTGAACACCTCGCCGTCGCTCGTACCATATATGTATTTAGCGTGAGTCAGATTGGCCGGCCTGATGCCACCCTCGAGCATGATCGTCGGTGTGCCGTCGGCATTCGGTCCATGGCAAGGCGCGCATTTGCTGAGGAAAGTCGCCTTCCCTTTGGCGATGGAGTCCGGCGATGCGGGGACCGGGTTCTGAATCTTCGCCGCTTCCGGATCGCCCCCTTTCGGAGTCGATTGAGCAAACGCGACAGCCGCAATGGCTACATTGATAAAAATTCCCGCAACGATACGCGTACCAAAGCTCATTCTTGACTGCCTCCCTATTCGACGATCAGCTCTGCATAGACGAACGGGTTGTCCTTATCGATGTAGGTGTAGGTCCCAGGCTTCGCGAAGGTAACGCTGGCGCTCTGGCCGGGCGCGATTTCGCCTGTGCTCCAGGAACCGTCCTGCGCAGTCGCGTTGTGCGGGATCTTGCCGCTGTTGGTCCAGGTGACCTTGGTGCCGGGCGGCACCTTGGTGCGACTGGGACGGAACTGATACTCATCGAGCTCGGTGGCGGCCTGCCCGCTGATACCCGTATCGGTGACCATGACGCCGATCATGACCTGATCGGACTTGGCGATGCGGCCGCGGAACTCGGTGCCAGCCACGACGACTTTCGCCGGATCGATGCCGGCCATGGTCGGATTGCCCGGGGTCACCGAAGCGACGGTTACCGCCGGAACCTTGCCGCCGAGCTTGAATGTCCAGAGGGTGGCATTGGTCTCGACGATGGTCAGATATTGCTCTCCGTCGATCTCGTAGGTCGAAGGCGGGCCATCCTCGGAATAGCCGGTCTGGAATCGCCAGAGCTCGTCGCCGGTTTTGGCATCATAGGCGAACAGGTTGCCGTCGCCTTCTCCATGGAAGATCAGCCCGCCGGCGGTGGCCATAATGCCGCTGCCGCCGGAGATCGGGTTGGGAAAGCGCTTCTGCCAGACGATCTTGTCGGTCTTGGCATCGAGCGCGGTCATTACGCCCCAGCGCTTCAGTCCCGGCACCGGACCGCCGCCGCCGAGAAAATAAGGATTCTCGAACCGGCGGTGCCATCCGCCCGCGACGCTGCCCGGTATATAGAAATAGCCTGTCTGCGGGTCCCAGGCACCGGGCGCAACCCGGACGGCCGAAGTTGGCATGATGACATTCGGCCGATCGAGATCGACCGGATCGAAATAGCAGGAGAGATCGAATCCGGCCGGCGCACCCATATCCTTGCCGATGCAGTTCGGCACGATCTGATCCGCGCCCACCGGATAGGGCTGAGTGGGTGATGTCTTGTTGTGAGCGCTTTGCTTGACCGATCTTTCCTCCACCGGGATGATCGGCCTGCCGGTCTTGCGGTCGAGCAAGAACATGTAGCCGTCGTCGCGCATCACGGCGATGCCGTCGCGCGGCTTGCCGTCGACCGTCACGTCGTAGAACATGACCGGCATCGCGATGTCGAATTCCCAAAGATCGTGATGCACCGGCTGGAAATACCAGCGGAGCTTCCCGGTCTTGAGATCGAGCGCGACCAGCGTGTCGCTGAACAGATTGTCGCCGCCGCGTCCCTCGCCCGCATAGTATGGCAGCGGATTCCCGGTGCCGAAATAGACGAGGCCGAGCTCGGGATCGACGGTCGGCGTCATCCAGACCCCCGCTCCGCCCTTCTCCCAGGAATTATTGTCTTGCGGCCAGCTGTCGTGCCCTGTCTCGCCGGGAGCGGGGATCGTGTCGAAGGTCCAGAGGCGCTTGCCGGTCTTGGCGTCGAAGCCCGCGACGCGACCGCGGATTCCGTAATCGCCATTTGCCATGCCGACGACCACGATACCGTTCGCATAGGTCGGTGAACCGGACACATATTTTCCGGTGACGGGCGAGCCGACATAGAAGTTGAGCTTTTCCAGCTCCGGACGAACCACGGCCGAGTCCGCGATCATTCCCTTCCAGATCAGCTTGCCGGTCTTCTCCTCGAGCGCAATGACGCCTGAATCCGACAGACCGACATAGACGAGCCCGTCGCCGACCGCGACGCCCTTATAGAGGTTGTTGGGCGCGGGGTTCGGCGCGTAGCTCCAGACCGTGTCGCCGGTCTTCGGATTCAGCGCATAGACATGGGCCCCCGCGGTGAGGAACATCAGCCCGTCATGAACGACCGGCGTGGCGCGCGACCCCAGCTCGTCGAGCTTCTTCGTCCACGCAGCACCGAGGGTCTTGATCGTCTGCGTGTTGATCTGATCGAGGCTCGAATAACGCGAGTTGCCCCAGTCGCCGCCGACCAGGGGCCATTCCTTCGCCGCCGGATGGCGATAATCCTCCTTGGGCTGCTCAGCCGCGGCCGCAGACAAAAGAGCGAGCGACGCGAGCAGTCCGCCAATCATCGCCGAACGCCCTCGCAAGCCACCAACAGCAAACCCCATTTCGGTCCTCCCCTTTGGGGCCTTTGCCAGGCACCCGTTCAGGGTAGACATTATTGTATGGAATTCGGCTTGGAAACCTTATTCCACGGTTTAGCGGATGCCGGTATCGCCGCGATCGACGAGAAGACCGGCCAGCCCACCTACGTCTGCAAGGATCACCCCTGGTGCTATGGCGGCTGATTCCGTAGAGCAGCCCGACGAGAAAAGCGCGAGCGCCAAGGCCGCCAGCGAAACACTGCGCCGAATATCGGACATCTCAGATGGGAGAAATAGGCGACGGACATACGTCTTTGAAGCCCGATTCATGCAGCGCGCGAGGCTTCCTTAACCACGAATCGCAAAAAACTGTTGGTAATAGGCGTTTTTTGTGCGGAATGATCCTGACAAAGCGGCGCGAATCGAATATGAGCGATGGATCACAGGCTCATTGCCCTCGGACCACGCAGACCGCTACCTCATCAGGACAGGGAGATCCTTTATGAATACAGCCGAACTCGCCGATCAGATCGCCGAGCAACATGGACTGACCAAGAGCTCCGCAAAGCAGATTGTCGACGATACGCTTGCCGCGATCATCGACGCCGCATCATCGGGTGACGAAGTGTCCCTGAGCGGCTTCGGCAAATTCAAGGTTCAGAGCCGCGCGGCGCGCACCGGCCGCAATCCTGCGACGGGCGCGACGATCAAGATCGCCGCGTCGAAGAAGCTCTCCTTCACCGCGGCCAAGGCGGTCAAGGACGCGCTGAACTCGCCGAAGCGGAAGGCCAAGAAGAAGTAAGCAATCTCGGAGCAGGGGGCGTGGCGCGGCCGCTCTTGGCGGTCGACGGCGATTCTTTTACGCATCGCGCTTATCACGCGGTCCCGAAAACGATCCGGCGAAAGGGTGGCAAAGGCGGCGGTGCAGTCGTCGGCTTTGCCAACTTTTTGCTGCGCCTCTACGAGACCGAGCAGCCCAGAGCCGTGCTCGTCGCTTGGGATACGCTCACTGCCCCAACCTATCGGCACCAGGCGTTGCCCGCCTATCAAAGCGGCCGCCACTTCGATGCCGAGCTGATCGATCAGCTCGAAGTGCTTCCGGAGTTCGTGGCGGCCTGCGGTTTCGCCTACGCGAAAGCCGACGGCTACGAGGCGGACGATTTTCTCGCCGCGGCGGCCACCGCAGAGGAAAAGAATGGCGGGACGGCTCTCGTCGCCACCGGTGACCGCGACGCCTTCCAGCTTGCTTCCCAAACCATCACGATCCTTCAGCCGGTTCGCGCCGGCGAAATGGCGCGTATCGGTCCGGCGGAAGTGAAGGCGCGATACGGAGTCGAGCCCTATCAGGTGCCCGATTTCATCGCGCTGAGAGGCGATCCTTCCGACAAGATTCCCGGGGCGAAGGGGATCGGCGAAAAGGGCGCCGCCATGCTCCTCAGGAAGCATGGAACGCTCGAAGGCGCACTGGCCGAGGGTCGATTCCCCACCCAGGCGGACGAGCTGCGCCTCTACCGGAAGATCGCGACCATGGATCGCGCCGCGCCGCTACCCGATCTCGCCGATCAGACACCGACCTGGGCCGAGGCTGCCGCGCTCGCGCGAGATTGGGAACTCAACCGCCTTGCCGACAGGCTGGCCGAGTTGGCGACGGCATCCGGTTAATCGGTCGCGTGCCGGGTATCGACGACGGCGACTTTGTTGACGCCGCTTTCCGCCAGATAAAGGCGGCCATCCGATGTTGCCACCATGTTACGCACGACGCCTCCGCCGCCGGGAATCTTTTCCTCCGCGAAGGATTGGGTCTTGGGGTCGAAACGAATGAGCATGTTCGGCTCGACACCCGTTTCGACATACCAGAGCGTCTGATCGGGCGCGATCGCAATGCCGTAGGGCGCCGCCTCCGCCTTCGCGGGCGAAGCCCATTCATCGGCCTTGCCCGTCTTAGGATCGAAGCGTCCGAGATAGCCGCGGGCATAGTCGGTGTAATAGAGCACATCGTCTCGTGTGATCGCGAGGCGCCGCGGACGCGCATTCTTCTCCGGCAGGGTATATTCCTTGATCGCCAGCGTCTCGGGATCGATGCTGCCGATTTTGTTCGTACCGAATTCGCAGAAAAACGGCACGCCACTGGAGCTGATCACGATGCCGTAGGGCAATGCCCCCGCGGTCGGCACCATCTCCAGCTTGATGTCGCCGGTCTTGGGATCAAGCCTGCCCACCATGTTGCCGCCTTGCACGGTGAACCAATAGATCCCTTTCTGGTCGAAGATACCGGTATGCGGGTCCCGTGCCCGGGGATCAGGCATCTTATATTCGGTCACCCGGCCCGTCTTCGGATCGAGCTCGCCGATATAGCCTGCCGAATTGGCGGTGAACCAGATATCGCCCTTCTTGTCCGCCACCAGGCCGTGTGGACCGGAATTGGGTGTCCTCAAGGCAAATTCCTTGATCTCTCCGGAGGTCGGATCGACCCGCCCGATCTTGTTCGCATGCTGGGCGGTATACCAAAGCGCGCCGTCGGCGCCGATCGCCGGGTCGTGCGGATGCGAGTCCGGTGTCGGCAGCGCAAATTCCTTGATCGCCGCTTTGAGCTCATTGGTGGCGCCGTGCGCCGCCGTCGCCAATAGGAGAGCACTTGCCGCCAGACCGACTGCGAATCCCCGCTTCATTTTGCGCCTCCCCTGTCACGATTAGCCGCCATCTCTCGAAAACGCCGGCCCCTTGCCGGAGTCAGCAATCGATACAGATTTGTACTCGGCCAAGATCGGCCCTCCTTCGGAGATCCTGAATGACGACACCGCCCGCTCCCGCCCCGCTCAAGCTGACCGATACGATGAAAGAGGCCGTCAACGGGGCGCTCGGCCGAGGCAAGCCCGTGGCGGTATCTTACGTCGATGAAAGCGGCCAGCCGCATCTCAGCTATCGCGGGACGGTTCAGGCCTACAGCGACACGCAGCTGGCGCTCTGGACCCGCGATCCCAAAAACGGAATGGCGAGCGCGATCGCTGCGAATCCCGCCATGGTTCTCCTCTACGGCGATCTCAATCCCGAGAACCGCGTATTGCTGACCTTCCGCGGCCGCGGGCATATCGACAATGACGAAGCGGTGCGCCGGAAGGTCTTCGAGAGCTCTCATCCGGCCGAGCAAGAGCGCGATAAGGAGCGGAAGGGCGTCGCGATCATCATCGATCTCGACAGCGTCGAGGGCCTTGTTGACGGCGGCTTCGTGCGACAGCGGCGGACTTAGAGTCCGGAACGCACGGGCGCGCCCAGGGGTTTTGTTCCCAGGACTAAATCATGGGAGGCGAACATGGCCACCACCCAGCAGAAGCGCAAAACCGGCAGGGTGATGCACGAATACAAGCATGGCGAACTCAAGAGCGGGTCCGGCAGGAAGGTGAAAAGCCGCAAACAGGCGATCGCGATCGCGATGTCCGAATCCGGGCAATCGCGGCGCAAGAAAAGCAGCAGTTCGAGCAGCAAGAAGAAGAGCACCGGATCAAGCCGCACGAAGAGCAGCACATCCGCGCGCCGCAGGAGCAGCCGATCGACGAGCCGCAAAAAGAGCTGATGGCCTGATCGGCTCGTCCGCGCGCCGGCACAGGCGCAATGAAGCAGGGTCAATCCGCATCGGGTTGCCGCGCACGACGAAGGAAGCCGAAGCCGTGGCGCGCCGACATGATGCACGATTGAACGGCCGCGCCTGGCTCGAATGCGACGTCGAGCGGCCGATGTGGCACGCGATAGAGATACGCCATGACAGCTTCCGTTCGGAAGCTTTCATCAACTTGCTTCGTGAATACGACACGGCGCTCGTCTGCGCCGACACGGTGTACTGGCCGCGCCTCATGGATCTAACGGCCGATTTCGTCTATTGCCGCCTGCACGGATCACAGGAGCTTTACGTTAGCGGTTATGACGACACGGCGCTCGATGAGTGGGCGCGCCGCGTGCGCGCTTGGGTTCAGGGTCGCGAGCCGAGAGACGCCGATCGTATAAACGGCCCAGCGAAGGCGACGGGACTTGGTCGGGATGTCTTCGTCTTCTTCGACAATGACGCCAAGGTGCGTGCGCCCGTCGATGCGGAAGCGCTGCAACGTCGCCTTGGCATCGGGCCTTCAGGGTGAAGCCCGATCCAATCTCGCCTGTATCGACGCCAGCACGCGCGCCATGTTCTTGCCGACTCGCTCGAGCGCTTCAGTCCAGGAAAAGATCCCGAAACGATCGAACTCCGGCACAAGGGAATTGCCGATTGCAAAAGTCGAGGCGCAGATCAGAATCGACGGGTCGGGCATTCGTTGCGGCATCCAGGCGAAGAGGGCGAGATCCTTACCCTTCATGTAACCCTGCACGCCGAGGGTGATTAATTCGGTCGGTGACACGCTCAGTCCGGTTTCCTCCTTCAGCTCGCGGACTGCGGCTTGCGCGAAACTCTCGCCGGGCTCGACTAGGCCCTTGGGGATATCCCAACGCGGCGAGCGAGTCGCATGACCGAGCAGCACTGTCGGTCCGTCCGTCACGATCACGCCGCAGCTTGTCAGGAGCAAAGGGTCACCATCGCACGCATCGCTCCCAATATAGGCCGCGCGCCATCGAATACGAACAATACTGATCCGCGCCGAAAGCTTGACGTGGATCAACCCGGAGCCGGATTCGCTTAATTATATGAATCGGTAACGTCGAGAGCGTAATCCGATGATGAAGACTGGCAGTGGCTATCTGGCGAACCTACGAACCGCATTTGTTGCGGCCATGCTCCTATTGCCGCTCGCTGCTGCACGAGCCGAAGCTGAAGATTGCGCGAATCCGTTAGCGCTGGCCGCAACCGCCATGCCGGACCTCGATCTGACCGCCGAGGAAACCGCCGCCATCGGCCGCTTCTACGTCGCGCGCGACAATCGATGCGCCTGGAACCTGCAATCCGCAACGACGCTGAAGGCTGTCCTCGCGCGAGCATCGGAGCAAGGCCTCGATCCCGACCGGTATCATGCCGACGCCATTCGGGCCCGCGACACACAGGACGCCACGTCCCGGGACCTGACCGCCACGGCCATGGCGCTGCGCTATGCGTACGACATGACAATGGGCCGGATCGATCTGACCTCGGTCGACGATGACACCGCGATCCCGGTGCCGTCGATCGATCCGGCAGCAAGTCTCGCCGACGCCATGGAGCATGGAACCTTAGACAATTGGCTGGCTCGGCTCGAACCCTCCGATCCTGCTTATCGCAAGCTCGTCACCGCCCTCGCCTTCTACCGCGAAGTCGCTGGCCGCGGCGGCTGGGCGCCGATCGCGCCCGGACCGACACTCGATATCGGGCAATCGGATCCGCGCGTGAGCTCGCTGAAACGGCGGCTCAGTGCCGAAGGTTACCTTCCCGCAAGGATTTCTGGGCACCTCTTCGATCAGGCAACGAAAGCGGCGCTGCAATCCTTCCAGCGACGTCACGGGCTCGTCGCGGACGGCCGGCTCGGAGGACGCACGATTGCGGCGCTCAACGTGCCCTTGGATGAGCGGCTGAATCAGATCGAGGCCAATCTGGAGCGGCGGCGCATTCTCGATCGCGCACTTCCGACGTCCGGCGTGACCGTGAACGCCCCGGCCGCGACCGCGACGCTGACCGAGGATGGCCAACCGATTCTCTCGATGCGCGCGATCGTGGGCGATTGGCAGCATCCGACCCCGATGTTGGTGAGCACGATCGATACGATAGTGATCAATCCACCCTGGATCATTCCCCGTTCCATCATTCGGCACGAAATAGAACCGGCATTGCGCCGCGATCCGCAGTATTTGGAGCACAATCGGATGCGATGGATCGGCGATCAGCTCGTCCAGGCGCCGGGGCCCAGGAATTCTCTGGGCCAGATCAAGTTCGAACTGCCGAATCGGTTCTCGGTCTACATGCACGACACGTCGACCCGCGCGCTGTTCGCGCAAGACATGCGCGCCAGGAGCCATGGGTGCGTTCGCCTGGAGCGCCCGCTCGATCTGGCGCTCGAGCTGCTGAAGGCCGATACCAACTGGTCCCACGACAAGCTGGTCTCGAAGATCGATGAAGGAAAGACCACGAGGGTACGTCTGCCGACCCCGGTGCCGGTCGCGTTCGTCTATTGGACGGTGTTCGTGGATGACGATGGCGCGCTCGAATTTCGCGACGATCTCTACGGCCGCGACGCGCGACTCATGGACGCGCTGCGCGGCCGGCCCACCGCGCCGATCAAGTCCGCCCAAGCCGAAATCTGTTGCAATGCAGGATAGGCCTTTGCCATAACGCTCTCGGACCTATGATTCGAGGGATAGTCCGTTTTGGCAAAGATCGTTTCGCGCAGGCGCGCGTTGCGGATGGGCGCTGTGACCTGCTCCGCATTTGCTCTGGCACCGGCAATCGTATTCGCCCGTCCCGCCGCACGGACCTTAAGCTTTCGCAATCTCCATACCGGCGAAGGATTTAACGGCGCCTACTGGGCAAATGGTAGCTATATGCCTGACGCGCTCGCCGAGATTCGCACCCTGCTCAGGGATTTCCGCACCGGCGACGAGCACGATATCGACTGCCGTTTGCTCGATCTGCTAACGGCGCTCCATGGCGGACTGGACACCGTCGAACCCTTCGAAGTCATTTCCGGTTATCGTTCGCCCAAGACGAACGCCATGCTGAGAGAGGTGAGCAATGGCGTCGCGGCGCACAGCCTTCATATGGAAGGCATGGCGATCGATATCCGTGTTCCCGGTCGGTCGTTGCCGAGTCTACGCAATGCCGCGCTTGCTCTCAGGCAAGGCGGCGTCGGTTATTATCCGGCGTCGGATTTCGTCCATGTCGATGTAGGCCGCGTGCGCCGCTGGTAGTGGTGGGCCGGCAGCGGCCTATTGGACTTTCTGCTTCGGTGCCGGACGCGCCGGCGCCTTGGTGGCTTCGAGCGCGACCTCCTTCCAAATTCCGCTGAGTTTCTCCATTTCGGAGGCGAGGTCGTCATAGGACGATCTCAGATAGTTGGTCTGGATCTGAACTGCTTGGCCTACATCTCTGGCTTGGGCCAAATTCTGCAGAAATGCGGTGCTCCGCTCGAAAGCCGTCTTGTTGTAATCGACGATTTCGGTGGCCACCCTTTGAAAGCCTTTGGTGAAAGCACCAAGGCTGTTCATCGCGGTCTGAACATTGTCCTGGCCCAGATACTGAAAGCCGTCGAACGCGGTTGCCATGATCGCCTCCCATAATGGAACCGTGGAATTGAATTCAGCAGCGTCCCCTCGCTCAATGGACCATTGGCGTAGCTACTGAGATCGGGTGGAACTGCGGAGAGACAAGATGCGCATGTCTCGTATTCGAGCTAAAGAGATCAGATTTTCCAGGGACCGTCAGTTGGCGCCCAGATGCGCTGAATCACGGTGCCAATCGACGCGGACGAAATACGCCCCTTCATCGTAGCTGACTTTAAGCCTCCCCTTGAAGGCGCGTTCGCAGGCCTCACCGATCCGACGCGGAAGATGAATGTCCGTCGTATTGATGACAATGCGATTCGCCGACTGCTCGACATTGATGATGCGATTCATCGGATGGTACGATTTTTCCGTCTGCTCCTGATGGCGGACGAGATTCAGAATTTCGTCCTTGTGCGGCCCCAGGAAAGCGCCGCTCAGCGTCACGATCCCGGCCGGATAGTTGTCATTGATCCGACGACAGGCCTGGCACAGCATCTTCTCCGCATCGATGCGGGCTTCGGGCCATTTCCAACGGCCAGCCTGGAAGATCGCCCCGCATTGCGGGCAAAGGGCCGGTTCCGGAATTTTGCCGCGCAGCTGATAAGGATCGCTGATCTCCGGGAGTTGCCCGCGTCCCCACCGTCGCGGCGAAGCGTGCGAGCCCGGTATGGGTCTTTCGGCCATATCTGTTCCCCAAAGTGACGACTTAATTCCTGTGGAAGCTCTGCGGGGCCGCTGCGCATTGACGCAAGTCAACTTCTCGACAGGCCCGTTCCTTGCTCCTCACTTGAGCAACAGGCACCGCCCCCCGGGGGTTTCGCAGATCTCGCGAGACGCGGCTAATTCCGATTCGGAATGACGCTTGTCGGCGCATGCTGGACCGCCGGCGCGCGCGGAGCAACTCACAGCCCCCTGCGTAACCGGCTGAATCCTGGGCGGCGGACCGGTTGATCGGCTGGACCTCGATCCGCGGCGACGCGAAGCGAAATGCGAATGCCGCTCACGCCGAATCCGGGGCGTCGCTCCGCCCGGCGGTGGGTTACTCCGTCCTGGCAAAATGCCTCAAACAGGCTCTCTGAAGAAGCGCCATGTCGCGCTGCAACCTAAACGGGAATGAAGTGGAATCACTTTCCACGGTGCGCGACTCGCGACCGACGCGCCCGACAGTCCGCACTTGCTAGCGCCCGAGACCAAAGCCAAGGTCTATGTCGGCGGCGCCGACGAGGATGCGGGCGTCCCGGAGCAAGCCGACCGGCTGCGCGACGCGTTCGGCGAGACTCTTCGCGCTTGAGCGCCTACGGCGATCTTGCCCGGAAGAGCCGCTCGATAATGGCCTGCGCCTCTTCCTGGATCCGACGAAGGTGGGTTTCGCTGACAAAGCTCTCGGCATAAATCTTATAGACCTCCTCGGTCCCCGAGGGTCGCGCCGCGAACCAGCCCTGGTCGGTTACCACCTTGATCCCCCCGATGGGCTGCCCGTTGCCCGGGGCTTTGGTCAGCACCGCGCGCACCGCTTCACCACCGAGCTCGCGCACGTCGACCTCATCCTGTGTCACGTTGGACAGCGCCCGTTTCTGGTCGGTGTTCGCCGGCGCGTCGATCCGCGCATAGTGGGATACGCCGAGTTCGTTGACGAGATCACGATAGATCGCGCCTGGGTCGCGCCCCTCATGCGCGGTCATCTCGGCGGCGAGCAAGCCTAGGATGATACCGTCCTTGTCGGTCGTCCAAATCGATCCATCGCGTCTGAGAAACGAGGCGCCTGCGCTCTCCTCGCCGCCAAACGCGATAGTCCCGTCCAGCAGCCCGTCGACGAACCATTTGAATCCGACCGGCACTTCGAGCAGCTTTCGCCCAAGCTTCGTCGCGACGCGGTCGATCATCCCGCTGCTGACGAGAGTCTTGCCCACCGCGCTGCCCGGCCGCCAAGCGGGCCGGTTTCGGTAGAGGTAGAAGATAGACGCCGCGAGATAATGGTTGGGGTTCATAAGACCGGTCGATGGTGTGACGATGCCGTGGCGGTCGGCATCGGTATCGTTGGCGAACGCAATGTCGAATGTATCGCGAAGCGTCACGAGGCGCGCCATGGCATAGGGCGATGAGCAATCCATGCGGATCTTTCCGTCCCAATCGGCCGGCATGAAGGCGAAGGTGGGATCCACCTTTTCGTTCACAATCGTGGCCGATAGACCGTAGCGATCGATGATCGGCGCCCAGAAATGAATTGCGGCACCGCCCAGCGGATCGATCCCGATCCGGAGGCCGGATGCCCGCACCCTCTCCAGATCGACCACGTTGATCAGATCATCCACATAGGGAGTCACGTAATCGTACCGATGGATGGAAGGCGACTTCAGCGCACGGCCGAAAGGAATGCGTCGGACCTCGCGGAGATCATTGGTCAGCAAAGTGTTCGCCGTCCGCGCGATCCATTGAGTCGCATCCGTATCGGCCGGCCCGCCTTGCGGCGGATTGTATTTGAAGCCGCCATCCTCCGGCGGATTATGCGACGGGGTGATCACGATTCCATCAGCGAGGCCGCTGTCGCGGTTGCGGTTATGTGTCAGGATCGCGTGCGATATGACGGGCGTCGGCGTATAACGATGCTCGGCGTCGATCATTGTCTCGACATCGTGCGCGGCCAGCACTTCGAGCGCACTGGCGAAAGCAGGCTCAGACAGCGCGTGCGTATCAATCCCGAGAAAAAGCGGACCGTCGATCCCCCGGCCTCGCCGATACCGGCAGATCGCCTCGGTCATCGCTAAAATATGCGCCTCGTTGAAGCTGCTCGTGAAGGCCGAGCCGCGATGGCCCGAGGTGCCGAACACGACGCGCTCGGCCACCACGGAAGGATCGGGCCGATCCACGAAATAAGCTGTGATCAGCCGGGGGATATTGACCAGCAAACTCGAATCGAGCGGCTTCCCTGCCAGCGGGCTGATCGTCTCGGACATTCAGGTCATCCTTTGGAAATTGATCTTCGGCTCGGTTGCCGCGAAAACCCGACTTCGAACGATTCGGCGACGTAAGCGGCTCCCGCGCGCGTTGGCAAGGGTTAGGTTGCGCAAGTCTACGACCGTGGCAAACCAGTCCCGTGCCGGTCCCAGATTCCGTGCTAATATTGTGTGACAAAAATTCACGCGAGAACTATGGGATCAAATCAAGGACGCCAACTCCCCATCGGAGGTCAACAACTGTTCGACGCTATAGAGGGGCCCGATACACGTTTTAACCGCATTTCCTCCTCCCTTTTGGCACGATTTTTGCTTCTAAAATTACTGTCGATTCCGATGCCAGGGCGGCCGACCTTTGAAAATCTTGCTTGCCGACGACAATCAGGCCCGTGCGGAGACCGTATCCCGCAGCTTGGAGAGTGCCGGCATCGTCCAGATCGTACGCTTGGCCCCGGGACAGCGCCTGGTCGACGTGGTGAAAGCGGAAAGCCCCGATGTGCTGATCGTGGACATGTCGCGGTCCGATCGCGACAGCCTGGACGGCATTCGCGAGGTGACAGAACATCATCCTCGCCCGATCGTAATGTTTGTCGACCATGACGATCCCGGTTTCATGGAAGCCGCAATCGCGGCCGGGGTCAGCTCGTACAATCTGCTGGGCAGCGCCGTCCCGGACGTGAAACCCATCGTCCAGGCGGCGGTTGCGATCTTCCGGCGCTATCAGAAGGTGGCGAATGATTTGAGCCGGGCCGAGACGAGCCTTGGCGAGCGCTCGCTCATTCAGCAGGCAAAGAGCATCTTAATGCGGCAGAGAAAGCTCGACGAGCCGCGGGCGCACCGGTGGCTAAGGCAGCGCGCCATGAATAAAGGGAGACGCATGGTTGATGTCGCGCGCGACGTGATCGCTGCGGAAAAGGAACCGGAGAAATGACAGCGGGCTTAGCCGGGGCCATCGGACGAGTCGTGAGGATCGGCCTTCTGCGATTGACCGATGCCGCCCAGGTCGCGCGGCAGCGGCGCGCACGGGCCTTTCGGCACCCGCGCTGGATTCAAAAACCGAAGGCGCGCACGCGCTCGCCTGGCGGGCTCCCGGTCTACCTTCGGATCTCGAGATGGGGCCGGATCTGTTCTGCGACAGGACGGTGTTCGCGGGTTAGCGGAGCGCCAGGATTGCAATCAGAAGGGCGGCGAGAATCAACGTCGCCGCCTGCCAGAAGAGCAGCGGGTTGCGATCATAGAGAGAACGCCGCCGCCGTCCGATAGCCGGACTTCGCGTCAGGCCGTTTTCGAGCTCGAAGGCGAGCTCGACCACATCGGCGAAGCGTTCGTCTGGCGTGGTTGCGATCGCCCTGAACAGCACCGGCTCGAGCCACACCGGCAGGTCGGGTCGCAATCGCGCCAACGACACCGGGCGACCGAAACGCGGCCGCGAAAACGGTTCAATCTCGCCGTAAGGATAGGCGCCGCCGGAGAAGATTCGATAGATCGTGACGCCGAGCGCGAACAGATCCGTCCGTTCGTCGCTCGCATGTCCATCGAACAGCTCCGGGGCCATGTAGCTCGGCGTTCCAGGGCGCTCGCCGGAAGGAAAGTCAGCGAGATGCGGCAAATGGGCTACACCCAAATCGATGAGCTTCACGCCGCCGTCGGACTGCAGGATCACGTTTTCGGGCTTGAGATCGCGATGGATGATTCCCGCGCGATGAAGGCTGGCGACGGCCTTGGCGAGCTTGATTGCAATCGACGAGCCTTCCGTGAAAGACGGTTTGGGCGAACGTCCGATCCTTTGCGCCAGAGTCTCGCCGGCATAGAAGGGCATGATCGAATAAAGTCGCGTTCTGCGGTCGGGCACGGGATCGATCGTCTCCCCGATCCAGGGGCTGCGGACCCGCGAAGGAATCCAGAGCTCGCGGAGGAAGGCCGAACGCAAGCTCGGTTCCTCGGCCATGCCCGGTTTCGGAAATTTGAGAACGACCACGCGCCCGTCGGCCTGGTCGACCGCACGGAACACCCGCGTGTAATTGCCGTCGGCAAGCGTTTCGCACAAAAGGTAATCGTCTATGATCTGACCGGATTTGGGCGGCGCCAGGATTGGAAGATTCGCCAGCGCTTCCTCGAGCTCGGCATGCTCCGTCGCCGGCAGACCTATGATATCGACGATCAACGCCGTTGCATTGTCTTGCGTGCCCGCGGCAAGCGCCGCGTCGACCAGACGCCGCGCTGCCTCATCGGGTCCTCCGGATGCGATCAGGATTTCGACGATTTGGCGATCGCGCAGCACGCCATGGGTACCGTCGCTGCATAGCAGATAGCGATCATCGATCTGCACGACCTCTACAGCATAGTCCGCCCGAATGCTTTCCTCCGTGCCGACGGCCCGCGTCAGGATATGCGACATGTCCGGGCGGTCGACCACATGATCACGCGTCAGAGACCGGAGCTGCCCGCCGCGCAGCCGATAGAGGCGCGTATCGCCCACATGGACGATATGCGCCCGGCGTGCCCGAAGAATGAGGCCGGTGAATGTCGTCGCCATGCCCTCGAGCAAGGGGTCGGCGCGGCCCTGCTCGAAGATCCAGCGATTGACGGATTCCAGGCTCCGCGCTGCCGCGCGCCGAACGCCGATCGTCTCCGGCAGAGCGAGATAGGCATCGATGAAGCCACGTACCGCGGTCTCGGCGGCGATGCGCCCGCCTTTGGCGCCGCCGACGCCATCGGCCAGCGCGCCGACAACTCCGAAGCGCGCACGCTGTCCCGGAGTACCGAGATAGACGCCAGCATAGTCCTCATTGCGCGGACGCTTGCCCTGGGAAGAGTGAAAACCGACGCCGACTTCGAGTTGACCTGGCATGGCTCGTCTTTTCTCAGATTTATTGGTCGCGAGCCAAACGCACCGCTGCACAGAAAATCGCCACCTTGCTGTGCAATGCAGCAAATTCGGGCTCGAGGCGAAAGTACGGTCTCGCCCTATCCGCCGAAATGGTGGGGAAACGCGATATGGCACGGATGTTGCATCGCATCATTCGCCGACGCCGCCTATTGCTGTCGGCGAGATGGCCTCAACGGCGAGGCTGTCCCCAGCGTCTCGAACGCTTGTCCGCCACGACATCGATGGGTCAATGGCGACTCGTCCCGGATGCACGTCGACTGCGTGTCGCCTCGTCCGCAAACAGACGCCGAAATATAAGATCCAGGAGACAAAATAATGACGTCAGCGAATATGACCTTACGGATGCCTGATGGGGCTTTGGTCCGTCTGGCATTACCGGCCTTCATCGCAACCGCGTTCGGCGTCGGCGCGCCTGCCATGGCCGACTCCTTCAGCGACACGATTAGCGATGCGATCACCGGCGGCACCCCCAGCATCGAGCTCCGGCCCCGCTATGAGATCTATGATCAGAAGGGCAAGGCAGGATCCGACGCATTTACTATGCGTACGCTCTTGGGCTTCACGACAAAGCCCATCTACGATCTCAGCGCCACGCTGCAGCTGATCAACGTCGCCGACATTGCTGGCGCTTTCAACAATCTGGCGAATGGTAAGACGCGCTACGCCTCGATCCCCGATCCGAGCGCGACCAATTTCAATCAGGCGAACGCCAAATACACCGGCATTCCCGACACCATCGTCACAGCCGGGCGCCAGATCATCAGCCTCGACGATGTGCGTTTCGTCGGCAATGTCGATTTCCGGCAGAACATGCAGACCTTCGATGCCGTGAACATCACGGTCACGCCAGCGCCGGAGGTCAAGCTCATCGGTACCTATTCCTGGGGCCTGAAGGATATTGTCAATCGCTATGTCCCGACGCGGAATTTCTTCGCCGAAGCCTATTGGACGCCGATGAAGGAGATCCAGGGCGAGGTCTTCGCATATTGGTATGGCAACGAGGCCAGCAGCGTCATTCTGGGCGCGGCGGGCTGCGGACTCAGCGGACCGGCCGCCTGCAACAACGTCACCTATGGCGGGCGCGTCCACGGCACTATACCGCTGCCGTTCGATCTAGCGATCGACTACAAAGGCGTTTACGCCCACCAATCGCCTTATGATGGGGGCAGCAGCCTGATCGACGCCGATTTCGGTCAGATCAACGGGAAGCTGATCTGGCAAAACTATTTTGTCGGCGCCGAGTACATGGTGATGGGCAGCAACGCCAAAGGCACCTACGCCTTTCAAACGCCGCTCGCGACCAAGCATGCCTTCAACGGCTGGGCCGAGATATTCCTGACCACTCCGTCGAAAGGGTTGGACAGCCTTGACATCTATGCTGGCGCCAAGCTCTTCGACCTGAACCTCATCGCCAAATATTACCAGTTCCGATCCGACTACAAGGATCTGTCCTACGGCGATGAATGGGACCTGTCGGCAATCTATTCGCTCTCATCTCATTGGCAGTTCGGAATCGAATACGCGAACTACCAAGCCCACGGATTTTCCGCCAACACCGAGGCAGGCTGGGCCTTCGTGCTCATGCGCTACTGATCACTGCGCTCCACGTCATACCGCGCCGATGCTGCTCAGAAAGGCGGCAATAGCTCGCTGCAGTGCAATCGTTTTGTGCAGGTGACGCACGGTAGGCCATTGAAAGACCTGAAATCTCCCCAGAAAACGATCTGGCACGGGATTTGCACTGCAGCATCATGCCGGCGCGCTCCTCGCGTCACGCTGGCGGGGCGCCTTCAACGAAGATGGCGTCTCACATCGGGATCCTCGACCAAGGACGTCCCGCTCGATATCGGGTGGATCAATGGCGATCACCCTCGGGCACCGCCCGGCAGCTATCGGATCGCGCATGACCAAGGGATTTCTCAAGGCCGGACATTTGCCGACGCTGGTCTCCGCCTTCCTCTATTTCGATTTGAGCTTCATGGTCTGGGTGATCCTCGGGCCGCTCGGCGTCCAGATCGCCAAGACCTTCGGATTGGATCCGGCCCATAAGGGTCTGATGGTCGCGATCCCGGTGCTGGCCGGCGCCTTGCTCAGGATCGTCAACGGCGTGCTGGTCGACCATCTCGGCCCCAAACGCACCGGCCAGATCGCCCAGCTCATCGTCATCGGCGGCCTAGCCTTCGCCTGGGTCCATGGCGTCCACAGCTTCGCGCAAGTGCTCGCGGTTGGCGTGGTACTGGGCATGGCGGGCGCATCCTTTGCCGTGGCGTTGCCGCTCGCCTCGCGCTGGTATCCGCCCGAGTATCAAGGTGTGGCCCTCGGCATCGCCGGCGCTGGCAATTCGGGCACGGTGCTCGCGTCGCTCTTCGCTCCGATGCTGGCGGCCGCCTATGGCTGGAACAACGTGCTGGGGCTGGCCGTGCTCCCGCTCATCGCCGTCTTCTTCTTCTATTCGATTTTCGCCAAGGACAGCCCCGACCAGCCGGCGGCCAAGGCGTTCGTCGACTATCTCAAAGTGCTCAAGCACGGCGACGCCTGGTGGTTCATGTTCTTCTACAGCGTCACCTTCGGCGGGTTCGTCGGGCTCTCCTCCTCGCTTTCGATCTACTACAACGACCAGTACGGACTGCCGCCGGTCATGGCGGGTTACGCAACCTCGGCCTGCGTCTTTGCGGGATCGCTGCTGCGGCCGGTCGGTGGCGCCCTCGCCGACCGCATCGGCGGCATTCGCACTCTGACAATCATGTATGTCGTCGCCGCGGCCGCCCTGATCGTCATCAGCTTCGGGTTGCCACAGCTGCGGATGGCGATCGCGAGCTTCATTGTCGGCATGGGCGCGCTCGGCATGGGCAACGGCGCGATCTTCCAGCTGGTGCCGCAGCGTTTCCGACGCGAGATGGGTGTCATGACGGGGCTCGTCGGCATGATGGGGGGCATCGGCGGCTTCTATCTCGCCTCCAGCCTCGGTTACTCCAAGCAGCTCACGGGCAGCTATCAGAGCGGTTTCCTGGTTTTCGCTGCTCTCGGTCTCATTGCGCTCATCGGACTGACAAGCATCAAGAAGCGCTGGCGCACCACTTGGGGTGCGGCCATCCCTGGCGCGGTCCGGATCTAAGGAGACACGCACGTGAACATGATCAGCCCCAAGGAACGGCTCGTCGTCATCGGCAACGGCATGGCGGGTATGCGTGCCGTCGACGAGATCCTGAAGCGCGATCCGCTCCGCTATCGCATCACCGTCTTCGGTGCCGAGCCGCACGTCAATTATGACCGCATCATGCTGTCGTCCGTGTTGGCGGGCGAGAAGGAGATGGATCAGATCATCATCAATTCGCTGGAATGGTACGGCGAGAATGGGATCCGTCTCATCGCCGGCGATGCGGTGGTGTCGATCGATCGCAAGGCGCGGACCGTTACGTCGGAAGGCGGTGTCGTGGAGCCATACGACAAGCTCCTGCTCGCCACCGGGTCGCGACCGATCGTGCCGCCGATTCCCGGCCTCGAGCTCGAGGGCGTGTGCGCGTTCCGCGACATCGCCGATGTCGAGCAGATGATCCAGGCCTCGACCCGCCACAAGCGCGCCATCGTGATCGGCGGCGGCCTCTTGGGCTTGGAGGCCGCGAACGGGCTGCTGAAGCGAGGCATGGCGGTGGCCGTTGTCCACCTGATGGATACGCTGATGGAGCGGCAGCTCGATCCCGTCGCCGGCAAGCTGCTGCAGCGCGAGCTCGATGAGCGCGGCCTCAATTTCTTCATGAACGGTCAAACCGAGGAAATCTTCGGCGACGGTCGCGTCCAGGGTGTGCGGCTGGCAGACGGCCGTGAGGTGCCGGGCGATCTCGTGGTGATGGCGATCGGCATCAGACCCAATATCGACCTCGCGAAGAAAGCGGATCTGGAGATCAACCGCGGCGTCGTCGTGAATGATGACATGAGCACCTCCGACCCCGCGATCTTTGCGGTCGGCGAGTGCGTCGAGCATCGCGGCAAGACATATGGCCTGGTGGCGCCGCTCTATGAGATGGCGAAGATTCTGGCCGATCATCTGACGCAGGAGGAAAGCAAGTCGTTCTATACGGGCTCGATCACGGCGACCAAACTCAAGGTCACCGGCGTCGACCTCTTCTCAGCGGGCAATTTCATCGCGAGCGAGGATTCGAGCGAACTCACCTTCCACGACACCTCGAAGCAGACCTACAAAAAGATTGTGCTCCGCGACGGCAAGATCGAAGGCCTCGTGCTCTATGGCGAGGTCGCCGATGCGCCCTGGTATCTCGATCTCCTCCGCAAAGGCGAGGACGTCACGCCCTTCAAGGATGCGATGCTGTTCGGCCAGGCCGTGGTCGCGGCGCTGGGCAAGACCAAGCCGCCCTCAGTCGAGGACCTGCCGGCAGACTATCAGATCTGCGGCTGCAATGGGGTCTGCAAGGGCACGATCGCCGATGCCATCAAGGAGAAGGGTCTGACGTCTCTTTACGAAGTGCGGCAGCACACGAAAGCCTCGGCTTCTTGCGGCTCCTGCACCGGTCTCGTCGAATCGTTGCTTGCCGCAACCGCAGGCGCGGAATTCGCCACGCCCGCCGTGGCCGGCATGTGCCGCTGCACCAAGCTCGGCCATGACGAGGTTCGCCGGCGTATCCGCGAGGAGGAGCTGAAGTCGGTTCCCGAAGTGATGGAGAAGCTGGGCTGGGAGCGGCCGGAGGGCTGCCATTCCTGCCGGCCGGCGCTCAATTTCTATCTGCTCGTCGCCTGGCCGGGCGAATATGTCGATGATCCGCAGTCGCGTTTCATCAACGAACGCGCCCACGCCAACATCCAGAAGGACGGCACCTTCTCGGTCGTTCCGCGCATGTGGGGCGGCGTCACGAACCCGCGCGAGCTCAGAGCCATCGCCGACGTCGTCGAGAAGTACAAGATCCCGGCCGTCAAGGTAACCGGCGGCCAGCGCCTCGACATGCTGGGCGTACGCAAGGATCAGCTTCCCGCCGTGTGGGCCGATCTCAACGAGGCCGGGCTCGTGTCGGGCCACGCCTATGGCAAGGCGCTCCGCACCGTGAAGACCTGCGTCGGCTCCGAATGGTGCCGCTTCGGGACCCAGGACTCGACCGCGATGGGAATCGCGCTCGAGAAGATGACCTGGGGCTCATGGCATCCGCACAAGGTGAAGCTCGCGGTCTCGGGCTGCCCGCGTAATTGCGCCGAAGCGACGATCAAGGATTTCGGCGTTGTCGCGGTCGAGAGCGGCTGGGAGCTGCATGTCGGCGGCAACGGCGGCATCAAGGTCCGTGCCACGGACCTCCTCTGCAAGGTCACGACGGAAGCAGAGGTGCTCGAATATTGCGCAGCCTTCCTCCAGCTTTATCGCGAAGAGGCGCATTACCTCGAGCGCACGGCGCCTTGGATCGAGCGCGTCGGCCTCGATTACGTGAAGAAACGCCTCCTCGACGACCCGGAGAACCGCAAGGTCCTCGAAGCGCGCTTCCTCTATGCGCAACAATTCTTCCAGCACGACCCGTGGGCCGAACGCGCGCCGGAAGCAGCGCCGGCTCGCGAATTCCGGCTGCTGGCGGAAGTGGAGTGACGGCCATGGACGGATCGATGAGCGCTTCTGTTTGGCACGATGTCGGTGCGCTCGATGACATTCCGCGCAAGGGTGCGCGCGTGGTGGCGCGTTCCAGCGGCAATATCGCGGTGTTTCGCACCGGCGACGATCGCGTCTTCGCGCTCGACGACCGCTGCCCACACAAGGCCGGGCCACTGTCGCAAGGCATCGTTCACGGCGATCGCGTGACCTGTCCGCTGCACAATTGGGCGATCGAGCTCGCCACCGGCGAGGCGGTCGCGCCCGATAGCGGCTGCGCGAAGACCATTCCGGTTAGGGTCGAAGACGGACGAATCCTGCTGGCGGTCGCAGCGGACGCATGAACGACATCAGGACGACCTGCCCTTATTGCGGAGTCGGCTGCGGAGTCATCGCGTCGCCCGAGGGAATCGTGCGCGGAGATCCCGCACACCCCGCCAATGCCGGCAGACTCTGCTCCAAAGGATCGGCGATCGCCGATACGCTCGGTCATGACGGCCGCCTGCTCAAGCCGTCTGTCGCCGGCCGCGATGCGGATTGGGACGAAGCGCTCGACCTGATCGCGGAGCGTTTTCGTCGAATCATCGCCGAGCACGGGCCGGAATCGATAGCCTTCTATGCGTCGGGTCAATTTCTGACCGAGGACTACTACGTCGCCAACAAGCTGATGAAGGGCTTTATCGGCTCGGCCAACATCGACACCAACTCGCGCCTGTGCATGGCATCGAGCGTCGCGGGCCACGTCCGCGCTTTCGGCGAGGATGTGGTGCCGGGCATTTATGAGGATTGGGACGAAGCCGACTTGGTGGTTCTGGTCGGCGGCAACACCGCCTGGTGTCATCCCGTCCTCTATCAGCGGCTCGTCGCCGCGCGGGCCCGGCGCGGCACCCGCGTCGTGGTCATCGACCCGCGGCGGACCGCGACCTGCGAGATCGCCGACCTCCATCTGCCGCTCGCCGCGGGCACCGATGTCGCTCTGTTCGACGGCCTTCTGGTCAATATGGCCGAACGCGGCGGCTTCGATATGGGGTTCGTCGATCGACATACGAGCGGAATCGCCGGTGCGCTGGAAGCCGCGGGATGCTCCGCCGGCGATATCGAAAGAGTCGCTTCCATCACGCGGCTCGCCCAGGCGGACATCGCGACCTTCTATGATTGGTTTCTTGGCACCGAGCGAACGACGACGATCTTCTCGCAAGGCGTGAACCAATCTTCGGCCGGCACCGACAAGGTGAACGCGATCATCAATTGTCACCTCGCCACGGGGCGAATCGGCCGACCGGGAATGGGCCCTTTCTCGATCACCGGCCAACCGAACGCCATGGGCGGCCGCGAGGTCGGCGGACTCGCCAATCAACTGGCCGCGCATATGAGTTTCGACAGGCCGGCGGACATCGATCGCGTTGGTCGCTTTTGGAACGCTCTTTCAATCGCTCAGCGGCCGGGGCTGAAGGCGGTGGAGATGTTCGACGCCATGCTCGACGGCGGGATCAAGGCGATCTGGATCATGGCGACCAACCCTGCCGCCAGCATGCCGCGCACGGACCGCGTCCGGCAGGCGCTCGAACGCTGTCCGTTCGTCGTTGTATCGGATTGTTGGGACACGGATACGACAGCGCGGGCGCATGTCGTGCTGCCAGCCGCGTCCTGGGGCGAGAAGGAAGGTACCGTTACCAATTCCGAACGACGAATCTCGCGCCAACGCCCCTTCCGCGATCCGCCCGGCGAGGCACGCGCGGATTGGTGGATGCTGACCGAAGTTGCGCGCCGGATGGGCTGGTCCGACGCATTCCCTTACCGGAGTCCCGCCGACATATTCCGCGAGCACGCCGCGCTTTCGGCCTTCGAGAATGATGGCCGCCGCGTGTTCGACATTGGCGCGCTGGCCGACATCACGGACGAAGCCTACCGGACGCTTGAGCCTGTGCGTTGGCCATTGCCAGCGGGCGATAACGACCCTGCCAACGGGCGCTTGTTCGGCGACGGCATCTTCCCGACCGAAGACGGACGAGCGCGCTTCGTGCCGACCCGCTACCGCCCCCCCGTCGCTGCGCCCGATCGCAAACGGCCTTTCGTGCTCAACACCGGAAGAGTCCGCGACCAATGGCATACGATGACCCGCACCGGGCGCGTGCCGCGACTGATGTCGCATCAGGACGAGCCTTACCTCGATCTCCATCCGCGCGATGCGGTGCGCCTAGGGCTGGCACCGGGCGATCTGGTCCGCATCGAGACCGCGCACGGCACGGCGGTCCTCCGCGCCCGGCCGAACGAAGGCCAGAAGCCCGGCGAAGTCTTCGCGCCGATGCATTGGACCGACCGGTTCGGCTCGTCCGGCCCGGTTGATCGGCTGGTCACCGCTGCTGTCGATCCGGTATCCGGTCAACCAGAGCTCAAGGCGACGCCCGCCCGTCTCGCGCCCGTGCCGACGCTCTGGCGTGGCTTGCTGCTGAGCCAGACGGACGAGATTCCGCGAGACGACTTCTATTGCAGTCGCATTCCTGTCGGGACGAGCCACGCGTTCGAGATGCGCGGTTGGTCGCCCTTGCCCGATGCCGGCGCCTTGTCGGCCTGGGCCCGCGATCGGCTTGGCGGAGCACCGGACGCCGATCTGCTGGATGCGCGGCGCGGCATCTACCGTTTTGCCCGTTTCGTGGGCGGCCGATTGCAATCCTGCCTGTTCGTGACTCAGCGCGCCAATTGGCCGCTACCGGATCGCGCATCGATCGCGCCGCTGATCGGAAAAATTCTCGACGAAGAAACTCGGGATACGCTGTTTGCGGTCGACGAAAGCGCCTGCATGGCGCCGCCCAAGCGGTCGCGGACAGTTTGCTCGTGCTTTTCGGTTTCGGTCGCGGAGATCGAGAAGGCGATCGCTGCCGGACGTCTTTCGACAGTCGCCGAAATCGGAGCGACGCTTCGCTGCGGCACTAGTTGCGGATCCTGTATCCCGGAGCTCGAGGAGATCCTGCGCGATGCGCGCGTCGCAGCCTGAATCCGAACCGTCCGGCCGCATGGGCCGCATCGCCCTGGTCGGCGCCGGTCCCGGCGATCCCGAGCTTCTGACACTCAAAGCCGCGCGCGCAATCGCCGAGGCCGACGTCATCTTGCATGATCGCCTGATCGGTCCCGACATTCTATTGCTCGCAGGCAAGACCACCCAGCTCGTCGATGTCGGCAAGCGCTGTGGGCGGCACTCGATGCCGCAAGCGGAGATCAACGCGCTCATCGTCGGGCATGCGCGCGCCGGCGCCTATGTCGTGCGGCTGAAAGGCGGCGACCCTCTCATCTTCGGCCGCGGCGGCGAAGAGCTCGAAGCGGCACGCGCGGTGGGCATCCCTTGCGAGATCATCCCGGGTATTACCGCGGCCTGCGCCGCCGCGGCGAGCCTTTCACTCCCGCTGACCCGACGCGGTCTGTCGAGCGCGCTGCATCTGGTCTCCGGCCACGGGTCCGAATCGGCCGATCTCGATCACGATTGGGCGACGCTCGCACGTCCAGGCGCGACGCTGGTGCTCTATATGGGCGCGAGGCGATTGGCGGCGATCACGGCACGCATGCTCGCCGCCGGCGTCCCGTCGACCCTCCCCGCCCTTGCCATCGAGAGCGCGACGATGGCTACCGAGCGCAGGATCGCGGGCACCGTCGCAACGATCGCTCCGCTGGTCGCCGACGCAACCGCCGACGGGCCAACGCTGCTGATCTTTGGAGAGACGGTCGCGGCAACGACCTCTCGCCCAGGTCAGCGGGAGAGCGTACGCGGAGAAAGCGCAATCGCCTACGAGGTCGGGCCTCCGCCATAGACGATCTCGACCCGCCGATTCTGCGGCTCGCGCACGCCGTCGCCGGTCGGCACCAGAAGATCCCGCTTGCCCTTGGCCACCAGCGTGATCTCGCTGGAGGGAATGCCCTTGGCTTCGAGCTCGGTCGCAACTGATTCCGCCCGGCGCTTGGAGAGCCGCATATTATAGGCATCGGACCCAACGGTGTCGGTATGCCCGGTCACGACGATCTGCGTCACCTTGGTCGGTCCGGCATTGGCGGCGGCCTCATCCACGACCGCTTTACCCTCCGGCGTCAGCCCCGACTTATCGAAGTTGAAGAATACGAGATAGCTCTTCGGCGCTTTCTGCGCCGGGGCGGGCGGGGGCATTGCCGCGGCAGGCTCGACCGGAGCGGACGGATGCTCTTCTCCGCCGCCGAACGTGTACCGCACCGTGAAACCCCATTCGCGCGGCGGACCGAAGGCTGCGCCCGTGACGCCGATCGAGGGACGCGAGCCGACCTGATAGTAGTAGGGCGCGATCAGCACCTCATAGTCCCGGTCGAGCGCGTTGTTCATGTAGAAGGCCAGGTCGACCGGATAGCCCCAGACATGGCTCCAATCCACCCGAAGGTCCATGATCCCGTAGGTCGGGATCGCCACGCCGGGCATCCTGACATCGCTTTGGTAGTTGGTGGTCTGGAACTGGAAAGCGGCCGTGAGGGCGATGTCGCCGACATCCTCCGGGATCATCGGCAGATGATAGGTGCCGGAGAGATTCAGATTGTGGCGCGGCGAATTGGGCATGAATTGCCCCTTGGCGCTGAAACCGCCGCCGAGATCGAAATAATCGTAGATCGCTTTCTGATAGGTGTAGTTCGCCCGCAACTCCAATCCTTCGATCGGGATGATCTCGGATTGCATATCGATGCCTTGGATCGTGGCGTTGCCGCCATTGACAATTTTGGTCAGCAGCGAGCTGCTCGGCCCGATGAAGAAGATCTGGCGCTGGGCGCCGGAATAGTCGGTGTCGAAGAAATCGAGGTTGAAGCGCGTCTTGACGCCGTTGATATCGAAGTTGGTCTTGATGCCCAGCTCTTCGTCATGGACCTTCTCAGGCCCGAAGGGCGGCGCAGTGAACCCGGCCGGCAAACCGAAATTGAACCCGCCGCTCTTGAAGCCTGACCGGGCGGTGAAATAGAGATAGATGTTCTGGTTCAGCTGGTAATCGAGCTGCACCGTGTATGTGCCCGCGCGGAACGGCGACGATTGATACTCGAAACAGTTGGGCCAAGTCGGCCGGCCGTCGGAGCAGCTGCCGCCCGCATAAATGTTGGCCAGGCTCTTGGGGTGGTAGGCGTCGTTGAATCCGCTCTTATAGTCCCAGGTGTAGCGGAAACCCGCGGTCAGGTGAAAGCCTTCGAGGATCGGCGAGATGCCGGACAGGTCGTAGGTCTCCTGCGTATAGACCGCGTGAGATTGAACGTCGTTGCCGAAATCGACGATGCTCGAAGAGCCCGCCGACCCGAGCACGTTGACGGCGTAGAACGCCGTCGCAACCGGGTGATCGTATTCGAGGAAGCCGCCCAATTGATAGGACAGCTTATCGTCCAGCAGCTTGCCGCTGATCTGCGCTTCTTCGGTATAGTTCGCAGCATCGGCGATGCCGCTCGTGTTGGCCCAAGTGCCGCTGTTCAGGCCTTGCAGAACGGGGAACGGCGTACCGTCCAGGTCGTAGAGGTTCTCGCTCTTCGTCTCCTGATATGCGGCGATGTTCTTGAAGGTGAGCCAGTCGGTGACGTCCCAGGTCAGTGTGTCGATGATTCCCCAATTGTACGTCTTGAACAGCGTCAGTGCGTCGTCATTGACCTGGCGAATGCCTTCGGCCCGCGAGTCGGCCAAGGCCTGCGCCGGAAAATATTTGGGGAAGAAGAGTGACGCGAACCCGGCGGGATTCGCGGCGATCAGCTTCACACCCGTGCCGTTCGTATGGGAGTACTCACCGAAATAGAGCAGGTAGTTCTCGACATTATCGACCGGTCGGAAGGTTACGCCGACGCGCCCGGCCCAATAATCCGTATTGTCGAGATCCTCCCCATTCTTGATGTTGGTTGTGAAGCCGTCCTGCGTGTGCCGGTCGAAGGCGACGCGCACCATCAGCTTGTCGCCGACGATTGGCACGTTGACCGCACCCTTGAGCTCGACATTGGCGTAGTTGCCGAAATCGCCCTCGACCCAGCCCTCGAAATTGTTCGTCGGATGCTGCGGCTCAAAGAGGACGGCGCCGCCGGTCGTGTTGCGGCCGAACAGCGTGCCCTGGGGGCCGTTCAGCACTTGAACGTTGGAAAGATCGAAGAAAAAGCCCGGACCGGCGCCATTCGCCGCCAGCGGCACTTCGGCAAAATAGGCGATGACGCCCGGATCGCCGAACAGCGTCGTGCCCTGGCCGCGAATTGAGAAGCGGTCGACGTCGCGCGAATTGCCGCTGTTCACATTGAGAGAGGGAACGAGGCGCTCCAGGTCCTGGGCGGTCACGATCTGCCGCTCGTCGAGCTCCTTGCCGCTCACCGCGGAGACGGATAGAGGCACGGTTTGCAGCCTCTCATCCTTACGACGCGCTGTGACGACGATCTCTTCGAGGCCCGACGGGCCTTCAGCAGCAGCCGGCTGATCTGATTGGGCCTGCGCCGCGCTGGGGAGGCCCGAAAGCAGTGCGGCAAAAGCGACCGTCGTGGCCAGATAGGAACGCCCCATATGCACCTCCCTTATTTGCTTCGTGATGGATCGCCGCGTCGAAAATGGCGATTGCACAATCAAAGCACTTCTTCTACCGGCGGTTCTATTGCAACCGCTCGGCGCTGTCTTGCTTATCGATTAACAAGTACGTTCGGACGAGTCAACTCGTTGCAAAAGCACCGTTCAGGAGCCGCCGCCGAACCGGTATCGCAGCGTTACGCCATACATTCTGGGCTCGCCATAAGTGGTCGTGATGACGCCAAGGCTCGAATAGTAGGAGCCCTGCCCGATCTTGAAGAGCCTGTCCAACGTGTTGGTCGCATAAAGCCCGAGATCCACAGGCCAACCGGCAATGTTCTTCCAATCCAAGTTCAGGTTCAGCAGCCCGTATGACGGGATGAAGATGTCCGGGTCATTGTTGTCGAGATTCTTGTATCGCGTCTGGTAGGTGAAGGACGCGGCGAAGCTGAGATCGCCGAGTTCCGGCGGGATGGGCAGATAGTAGCGCCCGCTGACGCCGAATTTGTGCTTCGATACATAGGGCAGGACCTGCCCGCTGAAGTCGCCCTGGCTCGTCACATAGGAGCCATATTTGGTGTATAGATAGGAGTAAAACCCGTTGAGCTCGAGCCCTTCGGTCGGGATGAGCGTGCCCTCGAACTCTACGCCTTCGATTTCCGCGCTTGTCGCATTGACGACGAAAGCGCCGACGGTGCCGTTGATGTCGAATACGAGCGCGCGGTCGATCTGCGAATAGTCCGTATGGAACGCCGCGACATTGGCGCGCGCTTTCACGCCACCCAAATTCCAGTCCGACTTCATTCCAATCTCGACGTCTGTCGATTTCTCCGGTCCGAAGGAAGCCAAGGACGAATTGGGCGGCGCGGAAACGTTGAAGCCGCCGCTCTTAAAGCCGGTGCGCCCGGTCGCATAGACCTGAAGGTCCGGCGTGATCTGGTACTTGAGCGCGAGGGTATAGGTGCCGGCGTTGAAGTGCTTGGAGAATGTCGCCGTGCAATTCGGCGCGAAACTGCCCGGAAAATATTGGCAGACCGCCACGCCGGGAGCGACCGGAATGTAGGCATTCTGATAGGCGTTTCGATAGTCCCAAGTGTACCGGTAGCCGGCCGTGAATGTGAATCCATCCAGAGCGGGGGACAGCGCCGACAAGTCGTAGTCGCCCTGAGCGTAGACGGCCTGACTCCGAACATCCTTGCCGACATCAGTGAAAATCGGCGTCCCGAAGACGATCTGGTCCGTCAGGTTGTGACCCGTCGGATGATCGAACTCGAGATAGCCGCCCGCCACCCATTGCAGTTTTTCGGCGAGCGCCTTGCCCGAGAATTGCAGCTCTTCCGTATAGGAGGAGAAGGCCGGCGAGTTACGATCCAGGACGCCGCCCCATTGCCCCGTATCGCCGTAATAGAGGACCGGCAATGTCGTGCCGCCGACATCGAGGCGGCTCACCTGCTTGTATTCCTGATAGCCGAAGATGTTCTTGAGCGTGAGATTGTCGGCGATATCCAGCGTCGCTATGTCGACGATGCCCCAGTTCCAGATCTTGTAGATCGAATCGGGCGTCATGAAGGTCTCGCGCGGTCCCAGCGACTGCTGCAACGCGAGGGCTCGCAGAAGCGGAGCACCGAAAATGGCATAGGCAATTCCACCAGCGGCCGGATTGGGATTGACCCCGGTCAGCAGCGCGCTGGTGCCGTTATTGTGATCATAGACCGAATTGAATATCAGATAATTCTGCACACCGTCCCAGGGTTTCATCAGCACAGAGACGCGCTCGGCCCAATAATCGACGTTGTCGTAATCCTTGCCGGTGTAGATATCTTTGGTGAAGCCGTCCCGCGTGCGGCGATCGGCTGCGACTCGGATATCCAGTTTCTCGGGGACAACGGGCACGTTGATCGCGCCCTGCAGCTCGACATTGCTATAATTGCCGAAGCCGAGCGAGATATAGCCGCCGAAATCATCGTCGGGCTTCTTGGGCGTGAACAGCACGGCACCGCCATCGGCATTGCGGCCGAACAGCGTGCCTTGTGGCCCCTTCAGCACCTGGACGCTATCCATGTCGTAATAGAATCCGGGACCGCCGCCGTTGAAGGGAAGCGGCACCTCCGCGAAATAGACCACCACGGCAGGGTCGGCCTGATAGGTCGTGCCTTGGCCGCGCAGATTGAAATTATCGGCATCGCGCGTGTTGTTCGAATCGATGTTCAGCGACGGCACCATATATTGGATTTCTTGCAGCGTCTGAACATGCTGCTCCTGCAGCGTCGCGCCGCTGATGGCGGTGACCGAGACGGGAACTTGCTGCAGATTTTCCGCCCGGCGCCGTGCGGTCACGACGATCTCTTCCAGGTCCGTTGCACCCGCGGCCGCTTGTTGGGCCGGTTGAGCGGCGGCAGGATGGAAAGCGATAGGAACAAGCAGGACGGCGACGCCGGACAATAAGATGCCCCAAGACGAGCGCATGCTCCCCTCCCTCGGCAGTCGGGTTTAAGCCCCGATTTGGCAACTAGCTTGCTACGCGATTAGCAAGTACACCTCAGGACGCAATCTAACAGCTACCCCGGGTCGCGTGGAAGACCCAATATTCGCTCGGCAATGATATTGCGCTGGATTTGATGCGTCCCGGCATAGATCGTGTCGGCCCGGAAATAGAGATACATCCGACCGGGCGCGGAGAAGGCATAGGTCTCGCCCTCGGCGATCTCCGCCTCACGGCCCGGCCGAGGGTGGAAAGCCGGCGTCGGTTTCGATCAGACGGCGCACTTCGGTCGACACGCCCTTCGCGGCGAACAGGTCGCGCGCGGTCTCCTGTAACAGCTTCTGTTCGGCCGTGAAGGCGAATTCCATCGGCGATCAGCCGAGCGAACGCGAGCGGAGAAAACTCGCTCGGTCCAGCTTACCGCTTGGAGTCCGCGCGAAGGGCGTGTCTCGAAACTCGACGATTCGCGGAACTTTGTATATGGCGAGCCGCGCGGCAACGTAGGACTTGACCGCCTCGTCTGTCAGCCGCGCACCGGGCGCAGGCAGGATCGTGACCGCGAGCTTTTCGCCGAGACGATCGTCCGGCACGCCATAGGCAAGCACTTCAAGGACGCCGTCCTGCTCGGAAAGAACCCGCTCGACCTCGGCGCAATAGATATTCTCGCCGCCCGAGATCACCATGTTCTTCTTGCGGTCGACGATGTGCAGAAGATTGTCCGCGTTCATCCGCCCGATGTCGCCGGTCCGGAACCAGCCTTCATGGAACGAGGCCGCGGTGGCCTCGGGATCACCGACATAGCCTTTCATCACGCATGGACTGCGGACGGCGATCTCTCCCGGCTCACTTGGCGGCACATCTCGACCATTTTCGTCCAGCAGACGCACCGCGACCGACGGCACGATCCGTCCGCAGGACATCGGATTGGCGAGGAACTCGCGGCCGCAGATCATGGAGACGTAACCTGCGGTTTCGGTGCTGCCATAGGTATTGCCGAGCATGCATTGCGGCATGCGCTCGGCGATCTCGCGGGTCAGCGCCGGGGAGATGGCCGCGGCGCCGCTAGAGATGAAAAGCACCTGGCCAATATTGGCCGGACCCGCCGCCGGCGAACGGAGCAGGTCCCAAATCATGGTCGGTACGAATCCCAGCCGCGCCACGCCTTCGCCTTCGATTATCCGGAAGACGTTCTCCGGATTCCATTTACCGGAGAAGAGCGTCCTTGCGCCGAAATACATGCAGCGCAGGAACGGGATGATTCCACCCAGATGGAACAAGGGGCCGGCAACAATGGTCGGCGAATGATTCGATCGGCGTTGCCGTTCGATCGAACGGCCGAACTCGCTTTCGTAGCGAAGGTCGGTCATGGTCCCGGCCAGCCCGGCGAGCGCCACGGCATGCGCCAGGGCGCCATGGCTCTGAAGCGCACCCTTGGGGTAGCCCGTCGTTCCGGATGTGAAGAGCACGAGCGCCGAATCGTCCGGCTCGACGGTCGCCAACGAAAGCTCAGAGACACCATCGCTCGCTTCGGCAAAGCCCATGTCGCGCCCTTGCCGGATCAGCGCATCTCCTTCACCGACGACGATCCGCGCGAAAGAGGGCACGCTCGTGGCTTGAGCGAGGAGCGTCGCGCGCTCGACGTCGAGGATCGCAAGCGAGCACCCCGTCCTTTCGATCGCGCTCAGCAGCTCCTCAGGGGCACCGCGACTGTTTACGCCGACGACGATGCCGCCCAACGCGGTGATCGCGATGAAGGACATCATCCATTCGGGACCATTGGCCATCGCGACGGCGACAAAGCTACCGCGCGTCACGCCGTACCGCCGGCCCAAGGTTTGCGATAGCGATGCGGCGCGGCCAAACATCGTGTCGAACGTGACCGGAGCGCCGCCGCAGATCGTCATGACCGAACGACCATGACGCGCCGCATGTCGATAAAGCTCGGTGAGGGTTCTGGGGAACCCCTTCACCACCTTTCGCTCGGGACCTTCCGAAGTGAGCTCGTAGGCACCTCCGGCCCCGGTCAGGCGCGCAGCGACCGGATCATCCGAAACATAAATCATTCGCTCTCAGCGTCCCCCCCTTTGCTTGACCCGCGCCATGTTGACGGACGGCCTGAGTGACAATATCACTTGCTGTACAGTTAACAAGTTTCCTGCAATCGCTGTCGACCTGAGCCCGACACAGGGATGAAGCCTAACACGATGACGCTACAGCGAAACCTCCGATGTCCGCTTTCCGTACCTCTAGGCTGGTTCGCGGTAGCGCGTGCCGATGAGATCGCCGTGGGGACGGTGAAGAGCCTCCATTACTTTGGAAGCGAGCTCGTTCTCTGGCGCGGCGCCGATATGAAATTGCGGGCGACCGACCCCTATTGTCGGCATCTGGGCGCCCATCTCGGCCATGGCGGAACGGTCGCTGGAAACGACATCGAATGCCCTTTCCACCATTGGCGCTATGACGGCAGCGGCGCCGTCACAGATATTCCCTATTGCAAGCCCATTCCCAAGAAGGTGCGGGAGCCTTCCTTCCTCCGCTCGTGGCCTATGGTCGAACTGAACGGTTTGGCGCTCGCCTGGTACCATCCGCAAGGCGGGGCGCCTCTGTGGCAGCCTGACGCCGCCGCGGAAGTGACGACCGGCGAGTGGAAGCTTTTCGAGCGCTATGATCGCGAGATCGCTGTGCACATTCAGGAAATCACCGAGAACGGCGTCGATTATCCGCATTTCCAGTTCGTTCACGGGACAAAATCCCTGCCGAAGCCGAACTGGAAGATCGACGGCGTACGGCGAGTCAGCGTCGCGGCGGCCAAGATGGAGACGCCGCGCGGCATCGTCGATGGTCAGATCGAATCGCGCGCAACCGGCCCCGGCCAATCCTTCGTCCGCTTCACCGGCATTTCGGAAGTGCTGCTTCTGAACTCGCCCACGCCCATCGATCGCGAGCGGACGCATGTTCGATTCGACTTCTATCATCCACCCGAGATTGCAGGCTCGCCCGAGCGCGCTGCCCGGGCGCTGGCGCGCAACATCATCCATCAACTCGAGCAGGACACGCCAATCTGGGAGCATAAGCGCTATCAGCCAGAGCCGGTCCTCTGCAAAGCCGACGGTCCAATCTTGGCCTACCGCCGGCAGTATCGGCAGTATTACGCGGATTAGCCCCGGGGCAGCAGCCGCCGTTCCAGGTCCTTGATCAGGATCTCGCCAAACCTGCGAAGGTCGGCTGCTTCCGGCTTCACCAGCCACTGGAGGCCAAAGCCGCGCAATGTGGCGTGGACGAGCCAGGCGATCTCCTGCGGATCGGCGTCGGCGCGGATTTCTCCATGGTCCCGCGCATATTTCAGATATTCGGCGAACCGGCCCTGGGCGCCGCTGACCAGCCCCTGGACGACACTGCGCAGCTCCGGCCACGCCTCGTCGGAATCGCTGCAGTAGGTTTCCTGGATGATGAGGTAGTAGGCGCGCGCGAAGTCGGCCCTGGTCTCGACCAGGTGAAGCCAATCTCGGATCGCGGCTTTGAGGGCAGCGAATCCTCCCTCCGCTCCCGCATCGGGCAAGCGCGGCATCCAAAAGTCGCCGGTGATCAGCTTCGCGCACCTGCAAAGCAGATTGGCCTTTGTGCCAAAGAGATGGGCAGGCAATCCGCGGCTATAGCCCGCCCGTTCGCCCACCTCGGCCAAAGTCATGCGCGTGACCCCGCGCTGGGCGATGACGCGGAGCGCCGCGTTGAGAATACGCGTCTCGGAATTATGCCGTCTTTCGGCCTGGGTTTGCCGGCGCGCCGCTGTGGCCGATTTCGGCTCCCGCTTTTCTGCGCCCTTGGCCTTCATCGATCCATGTCTCCGCCGATCTTACACTTTTCAAATAGGGTTTTTCCTTGACGCGGAAAACCGAAATCTAGACGCCGAACACCCGCGCGGCATTCTCGCGCAGGAACTTCGGCCACACGGCGTCGGTGAATGGCACCGATTCGAGCTCCGTAAAAATCCGGTCCAAGGTTAAACCGGCGGGAAAGTACCCGGCGTACATAATCTTTTCCGCACCGCGCTTATTCGCATATTCGATGATCTCCTTGGGGTAGTGCTTGGGCGCAAAAGCGCTCGTGCTGTAATAGAGATTCGGCCATTTGAGCATGAGCTTGACCGCGAGATCGGCCCAAGGCTCCGCACCGTGCCGCATGATAAATTTGAGCTCCGGGAAGAACCAGCAGACCTCGTCGATGAATTCCACCCGTTGCGTCGCCATCGGAATGCGTGGCCCAGGCACGCCGACATTGATGAGGATCGGCAGATCGAGCTCGCAGCAGGTCGCATAAATTGGGTAGAGCTCCTTGCCGTTGATCGCGACTTGCGGGAACGAGCCGGCGGGGAAAAAGGATACCGCCTTGATGCCGCGCTCCTTCTTGAGCCGTCTGATCCGCCGAACCTCGGCCACGCCCTTGTTCGGATCGACTGGCGTCGAGAATATAAAGCGGTCGGCGTAGCGCTCGTCGATCACCCGGAAATGTTCGAACGAATCGGTGACGCCGATCAGCGCGGTGCCGATATTGTGCTTGTCCATCTCATGGATGATCGCCTCGACATAGCGGGATTTATCCGTGCCCAGAGACGGCGGATTCTTGAACAGATGCTGCGCCGGCATGCGGTAGCTCTCGAGGCTCTCCCGATCCCGCATCAGCATGCGGAATTGATCGTAGCCCTCTTTGTTGTGCTCGCTCGTCGGCACATTGACGTGCAGATCGATGACGCGGACATCCTTGGGCATCGGCATGACGGCTCCTCCCATCCGAAGCCTTTCCTTGCTGACCAATTAGCAAGTGTCGGACGCCGGGTCAAATCGCGACCGACAATCGCCGAACCGCTCGCTGCCGGCGACGCCCGGCGCGGGAGACAAGCACAGGCAGTCGCCACCATTCGCGCAAGTGTCTCATCACCCGCGCGGCTCGGACCCGCACGGATCAACTGATGACGCTACAGCGCAGGCGCTATATGGAGCGAAACACCGCCAAGCCGTTAGAAATCGGCGCAGCGGCGGTCTTCTTCGCGTCAACGCACGCCGCCTTCACGACCGACCAGATCCTCGATATCGAGGGCGGCTGCCTGGTCCGACGTCAGGATGGCATGTAATCGCCGCCTCCGACGCTCATGATCTGCCCGGTGATGTGGCGCGCCGCGTCGGAGGCGAAATAAATCGCCGCATTGGCGATATCGCTCGGGCGCCCGAGCTGTTTCAGCGGCTGGTAGACGATGCCGTGCAATTGTCCGGTGCGCTCGAATTCGGCATTGAAGCTCTCGGGTGTGCCGAAGAGCTCGCCGAGCTTGGTCCAGAAGCTCCCCGTGGAAATCTGGTCGGACGTCTCCGGCACCGTCCAGCCCGGGCAGATGGTGTTGACCCGGATTCCATGCTCGCCGAGATCCGCGGCCAGCGCCTTGCCGAACGAAAGCACGAAGCCCTTGCAGCCCGCATAGATCGGATCGTAGCGCCCGGCGGTGCCCGACACCGCCGCGCTCGACGAGATATTTACAATCGAACCCGCTTTGCGTTCGATCATGCCGAGCCCGACCGCTTGCACGACGTTGACCGTGCCCTCGACATTGAGGCGGACCGTCCAGTCGAGAATCTCCTTAGTCACCGCCGGAAGCTGCGCCATGCCTTTCCCACCGCCGGCATTGTGCACAAGGACATCGATCTTGCCGAAAGTGTCGATCACCTGCTTCACCGCCGCGTCGACTGAAGCGCGGTCGGTGATGTCCGTGCGGATGTCGAGCAACACGCCTTTGCCGCGTGTTTCGAGAGGCGTGACGGCCGGAGCGAAATCGAGAATGGCGACGTTCGCGTCACGCTCGGAAAAGGCGTGGACGAGCCCCTGCCCGATCGCACCGTTGCCGCCGGTCACGATCACGGTCTTGCCGGCGAACCAGAAGAGATCCTTGAAATCGGTCATCTCGAACCTCGGCGGCTAATTTGAGCAGCTCGCGGAGCGTGAGCTCTCCCACGCCGCCCATGCCCCACTGGATGATCTTGAAGCGCTTCTCGCCGGCTCCGAGCATGCGAAACGTCGCTCAGAAATCCGTTGCGAATTTGGCGGCGATCAGCGGCATGTCGATCGTCGTCTTGAACCCGGCCGGCGCTTTGCAGACCTCCGGGATGGCGTTCATGACGAGCGACGCAGTCCAGACCAGCCCGTCCTCCGCGGGACGCGGCCCTAGCGGGCGCATCTCATTGCGGACGCCCGGATCCCCCTCGATCTCGACAATATAGTTGAGGCCGGTCATCGGATATCTCCAATCCTTGTCGAGCTTGTCCGCCATCCGCCAATACGTCTTGCACTCGATGACCGTGCGGTCACCGACGATCGCTTCGTAATTGAAGTGCTGCCCGCCGACATGGCCTTTCGGGATTAGGCCGGGTGTCGTCATGCTGTCCTCGGTGGTCAGCGCGTATTCGTGGCTGGTGCGGAACCGATCGATTTCAACGCCGAGCCCGGCAGCGACCGTCTGCATGCACTGGATGAAGATGGTGCTCATGGTCTTGAGCAACGGGGGCTCGGTCTTGGCGGCGGTCTCCGCGTCCATGTTGAAGCCGAGCAACCCGAAGACCATATCGGCGCTTTCCGTCATGTCGGCCATCGAGACGAGCTCGTAGATCGTCACCTTGGTGATCTTACGACAGAGCGCCGAAAGGACGAGCGCCATCCTGTCGCCGGCGAAGCCGGGATGAATCCCGGTCGCGAACATGGTCGAATTGCCCTTGCTGCAGGCCGCGTTGATCCGGTTCAGCGTCTCCATATCCTTGAGGAAGAAGAAGCCCGACGGCGTGATCAGGTTCTTGCCGGATGCCAGGATGTCGCAAATGTCGTCCAGATCGACGACCAACGGCGTGTAGAGGACGATATCCGCGTCGGCGTTGAGAACTGCCTGCTTCTCCTTGACCGCCCTGACCCCGATCGGGTCGCGATGGGCGATCACGCCGACGTCTTCCCCGACCTTGGCGTCGCTGAAGACCTTGGCGCCGGCCTGGACCAGATCCGATCGGTCGATCGTCGTCTGGATGCAATATTTACCGACCGCGCCGGTTCCCCATTGAATCACGCGATACGGAGCAGAATTCTTCGGCATCGGCCCTTCCCCTCTCATCCGGTCGCTGCCCCAAAGCCGACGGGCCTTCAGCGCGCTCCCGGACAGCGCGCACGGAAGGAGCATGGGTCATTTCACATCCAGGGACCAGAGCCCGCGGTTTGTGATTTTTGGCCGACTTTCGAAAAATGGCGCTCGAAGAAAAGCCCTTCAGGCTCGCATGCGTCGCACATGATCCTCCAGCTGCCGCCGCGCGGAATCCATGGAATCGCGGACCGCGACCAGGACGTCCTCATGGGACTGCTTCTCGGTAGGATCCCGGTTCACGACGATTTCGCTCCCGGGCACGAAAAGAGTGACCGATACATGGTAAAGTCGGCCGCGGCGGTGGTAATGCCGGGCTTCGACCACGACCCGGCAGCTGGTCATCCGGTCGTAAAGCTGCTCGAGCTCATCCACATGGCGCTCGATCGCGCCCTTGACGGCTTCCGAAGTTTCCAGATGGCGAAAGGTGATGTGCGGTTGCAATCCCATATCGATCTCCCTCGAACCGGGTCGTCCTATAGGTCAGCGCGTGGACGAGCCCTGATTCAAATCAAACGTGGGTATTCCTCCGGTTCTTTGTAACTCCATGATCAGGAACTCCCGCCATGCCCCGTGGTTTGCCTAAAGAGAAAGGGAGGCGCCGTGGCCGAAGACATCGTCACGTCCAGACGGCTGGTCGTCGGGGGAATTGCGACGGGCTTGGCCGCGGTCTTGACCATCCCCGACGCACTCAGCCAGGAGCAGAGCCGCGTTGGACCACGTCGGCCGCCCCCTCCTGATTCGGCCGCCCGACCGCGTCTCCACACCGCCGAGCGATCGCCTGATAGCGGCGGAGATTCTTAACGCGACCGCTCCGACATCAGCGTAGGCGTGTCGTCCCAGCCGAGGCCGGCGGCGATGCCGGAAAGCTGATCCCGGCCGAACCGGCCCTCGAAAGGGTGCACGCAGCAGCGCTCGCCTGCACCGCCTGTCCCCTTTACGCCCGTGCAACCCAGACGGTCTTCGGCGAAGGACGCGAGAGCGCCGCTGTGATGCTTGTCGGCGAGCAGCCGGGCGACCAGGAGGACCTGCAAGGTCGGCCCTTCGTCGGTCCGGCGGGACGATTGCTCGACCGCTGCTTGAAGGAGGCAGGGATCAGCCGCGCCGACACCTATGTCACCAACACGGTCAAGCACTTCAAATGGGTACCTCGCGGCAAGCGGCGGATCCATTCGAAGCCCAATTCCATGGAGATCCGGGCCTGCGCGCCTTGGCTCGAGACAGAAATTCAGCTCGTGAAACCCAAGATTCTCGTCTGCTTGGGTGCCACGGCGGCCCAAGCCCTTTTGGGCTCCAATTTCCGCGTCACGCAATCGCGCGGCAAGCCGATCGCCTCGCCCCTCGCCCAGTTCGTCATTGCGACAGTTCACCCGTCCTCCCTCCTCCGCGCCCAACCCGAGCAGCGGGATGTGGAGATCGCTCATTTCGTCCGAGACCTCAAACTCGCGGCGGCGCTCCTCGTCAAGTGAGCCGTCGCGGCGGACACAAAGCCATGGCCCGGACCGCGCCAAGAGTGCTAAGAGCAATCCTTGCCAATCTGGCCGACAGCGGAGCATTGCGATGGGGGTATTTTCGCGACCCGTTCGGAGAATCGAGGATTTTCGCCTCATCACCGGTCGGGGACGTTATGTCGACGATATCCAGTTCGACGGCGCCGCCGTCGCCTGGGTGCTGCGCTCGCCGTACGCCCACGCGCTCATCCGCGCGATCGACACGGCGGAGGCGAAGAAGGCACCCGGCGTGCTGGGCGTGTTCACCGGCAAGGACCTCGCCGACCAGGGCGTCGGCACGTTCAAATGCGCCCTCCCCAAGGCCTATCTCAAGAACCGCGACGGCACGGATCGATTCGACGGCGAACGGAGCGTTCTGGCGCTCGACCGCGTCCGCTTCGTCGGCGATGCCGTGGCTCTCGTCGTCGCCGAAACCCGCGACCAGGCCAAAGACGCCGCCGAGCTGATCGCGGTCGATTATGAGGAGCTGCCCGCACTCGCCACGGTGGAAGAAGCAAAGGCCGAAGGCGCATCGCTCATCTGGCCGGAGGCAAAGAGCAATATCTGCATCGATTGGGAGGTCGGCGACGCTGCGGCCGCCGAGGCCGCGATCACAAAGGCGGCGCATGTCATCCGCCTCGACCTCGTGAATAATCGGATCGTCGTCAATTCGATGGAGCCGCGCGCCGCCCTCGCACGTCGCGATCCGGCGACCGGCCGTTACGACCTCTATGCGACGAGCCAGGGCGCCCATGCGATCTTGGCTTCCATCGCCGGATACGCACCCTGGATTCCATCGGGAAACCTCCGCGTCGTCAGCCCCGATGTCGGCGGTGGTTTCGGCATGAAGGGCTCCGTCTATCCGGAATATGTCCTGACACTGTTCGCGGCGCACGCGGTCGGTCGACCAGTGAAATGGGCCTCCGAGCGCATGGAGGCATTTCAGAGCGACACGCACGGAAGAGACCTCAAGAGTCATGCCGAGCTGGCGCTCGACGCGCAAGGCCGAATGCTGGCGCTCCGGATCGACACGGAATTCAATATCGGCGCCTACGCGCATGGCTATGGGCCGGCCATCCAGACATTCGCGTCGGCGCGTATCCTGGGCGGCGTGTACAAGATTCCGGCGGTCTATCACCGCTCGAAGGCCTATTACACCAACACGGTGCCGGTCGACGCCTATCGTGGCGCCGGACGGCCCGAGGCCGCCTACATCATCGAAAGGCTGGTGGATCGCGCCGCCCGCGAGCTTGGCATGACGCAGGACGAAATCCGGCTGCGCAATTTTGCGCAACCTGAGGACATGCCGTTCCGGAACGCGGTCGGAACCGTATTCGACTCCGGCGATTTTCCGAAGAACCTCGCCGACTGCATGCGGCTCTCGCGTTGGTCGGAATTCGCCGCGCGCAAGAGCGAGGCGGCGTCGCGTGGCATGCTGCGCGGCATCGGCATGGCCTATTACATCGAGGTCACCGCGAACTCTCCCGGCACAATCGCGATCGGCTTCGAGCCAGACGGACGCGTGCGGCTTGCGGTCGGAACTTTATCTCACGGCCAAAGCCACGAGACGACCTTTTCGCAGCTGCTGGCCGATCAGCTCGGGATCCCGATCGAATCGATCGTCTACGTGCAAGGCGACACCGATCGCGGCGTCGGCGGCGATGTGACGGGCGGCTCACGCTCCCTCTGGTCGAGCGGCAACGGAATCCTGAAGACCTGCGCGGCGATCGTCGAGAAGGGCAAGGAGGTGGCGGCCGACATGATGAACGCGCGTCCAGACGAGATCTCGTTCGATGACGGCGCCTTCCGGCGCAACGGCACAAACCAGTTCGTACCGTTGCTGGAAGTCGCCAAAACCGCCCGAGAGAAGCTGCCGGAAGGTCTGGACTCGCAGGAGACCCATACGGGCGACAACTCGACTTATCCCAATGGCTGCCACATCGCAGAGGTCGAGATCGATCCCGACACCGGCCGGATCACGCTGGTCGACTACAATGTCGTCGATGATTTCGGTTTCGTGCTCAATCCGATGATCGTCCGTGGCCAAGTGCATGGCGGCGTCGTCCAAGGGCTGGGCCAGGCGCTGATGGAGCATTGCCAGTACGAGCCTGGCACGGCGCAGCTCCTCACCGGCTCATTCCTCGATTACTGCATGCCGCGCGCCGACGACGTGCCGTCGATGGGCTTCGCCCATAACGAGGTGCTGTGCACGACCAACCCGCTTGGCATCAAGGGGTGCGGTGAGGCCGGAACGATCGGCGCAGCGCCGGCGGTAATGAATGCCATTCTCGACGCCGTCTGGGACCGCGGCATCCGTCATGTGGACATGCCGATGTCGCCGCTTCGCGTCTGGCAGCTACTGCACAAAAACGGCTAGGCGCAGTAGCCGCCGTCGATGTTCAGCGTCGCGCCGGTGATGTAGTCGGATTCCGGGCCGGCGAGGAAAGCGACGAGATTGGCGACATCCTCCGGCCGTCCGTAATCATCCAAAGCCAGCGCCGCCTTCGATGCCCCCGCATAGGGGCCATCGGCCGGATTCATGTCGGTATCGATAGGCCCGGGCTGCACGACATTCACCGTAATCCCGCGGTGGCCCAGATCGCGCGCGGCGCCGCGCGTAAGCCCCGCGACCGCCGCCTTCGTAGCCGCATAAACCGAGCCCCCGGCGAAGGGAATTCTGTCAGCATTGACACTGCCGATCGTAATGATGCGTCCGCCACGCTCCATATGCCGCGCGGCGGCCTGGATCGCGACGAAAACTGCGCGCACGTTGACTGCAAAACAACGATCGTAATCCTCGATCCGCATCTCCGCGATCGAAGCCGCCACACCCATTCCGGCATTGTTGACCAGGATGTCGAGGTGGCCGAACCGGATCGCAGTCTGATCGATCGCGGCCGTCACCGCAGCGGGATCGGCCGCATCGGCGCGGATCGCGAGCGCCTGTCCGCCTTTGGCTGCGATGTCGGAGACGACCCGCTCCGCGGCTTCGGCGGAGGCGGAATAGGTAATGGCGACGGTCGCGCCGTCTCGCGACAGCCTTCGGGCGATGGCCGCCCCGATGCCGCGTCCGCCACCCGTTACGAGCGCAACCTTACCAGCGAGTCTGTCAGTCATGGAGCCGAGCTGTAGGCCGAAAGCGACGCCTCGCCTCCGTGACCGAAAGCCGCGACGCCGGCGGCGAGATTGCCGGGCCTCGTAAAATGATCCGATCCGCTGATATATCGTGCCACGACTCGGAGCAGTATCGCGAGCGGATCACGGCGTGAGCACGGCCGCACCCTGGAAGCGGCCGGCCCTAAGCCCGTCCAGCGCCTCATTCGCCTGATCGAGGCGAAACGGAATCGTCTCGACGCGAAGCGGTACGCGGGCCGCAATCTCAAAGAACTCTTCGCCATCTTTGCGGGTCAGGTTGGCCACCGACCGGACGATCCGCTCGCGCCACAGGAGGTCATAGCTAAAGCTCGGGATGTCGCTCATATGGATCCCTGCGCAAACCACCACGCCGCCCGCCTCGGTGGCGCGCAGAGCAGCCGGAACCAGAGCGCCGACCGGCGCAAAGATCAGCGCGGCTTCGAGCGGCTCCGGCGGCAATTCGTCCGAGCCGCCGGCCCACGCCGCGCCCAAGCCGCGCGCGAAATCTTGCGCCGCCGCATCGCCTGGGCGGGTCAGTGCGAAAATTCGTCGGCCCTCCGCGATCGCGACCTGAGCAATCAGATGCGCCGCCGCGCCGAAGCCGTATATGCCAATCCGCTCGCCGGGACCGGCCAGCTTCAATGCGCGATAGCCGATCAATCCCGCGCATAGCAGCGGCGCCGCGGCCGCATCGTCATAGCGATCCGGGATCCGGAAGCAGAAATGCTGGTCTGCGACCGCGAGTTCGGCATAGCCGCCATCGATATCATAGCCCGTAAATTTCGCCCGCTCACACAGATTCTCGCGGCCCGACCTGCAAAAACGGCATTCGCCGCAGGTCCAGCCGAGCCACGGCACGCCCAGACGATCGCCGGGCCGGAACCCGGCAACCTGATCCCCGACGGCGACGACGCGTCCCACGATCTCGTGCCCTGGAACGAGATGCGGCTTCGGTCGGGTTAACTCGCCATCGACGATATGAAGATCGGTCCGGCATACGGCGCACGCATGGACCCGGAGCAGAATCTGGGCGGGACCTGGTATCCGATCGTCGACCACGGATGCAACGAGCGGCTGCCGGGAACGCTTCATGATCATCGCCCGCATTCTTTCACCTCGCCCTCGGGTCCGAGCCGATCTTCGAACGGAACTTTTTGTTCGAATTGATGTCCATTAGTCCGAGTGCAATCGCGTCGGAGGGTCCGTAAAAGTGAAAATCGCGCAAATCTCTCCGTTGATGGAAGCGGTTCCTCCCCGACTCTATGGCGGGACCGAAAGAATTGTCGCCTATCTGACCGACGAGCTCGTTGCACTTGGACATGACGTAACCCTGTTCGCCTCCGGCGACAGCAGAACTACGGCGCGGCTGGAGCCAGTCTGGCCGCGGGCCATGCGCCTCGACGACACGATCGGGGATTACCTGGCGCCGCATGTGATAATGCTGGAACAGGTGGCGCGACGCGCCCACGAGTTCGATGTCATCCATTTCCACATCGATTATCTCGGTTATCCGCTGCAAAGCAGGCTCAGCACGCCGTCGATCACGACGCTCCATGGCCGCCTCGATCTTCCCGTGCTTCAACCGCTTTACGACCTCTTCGACGACGTGCCGGTCGTTTCGATCTCCGATGCTCAGCGCGCGCCGCTACCCCAAGCCAACTATATCAGCACCGTACACCACGGCGTCCCCGAACGCTCTCTGCTTCCTGGCTTCGGCGCCGGCAAGTACCTTGCTTTCCTCGGCCGGATCTCGCCCGAGAAGGCCCCGGACGCGGCGATCCGGATCGCCCGGCGCGCCGGGCGCAAGATCAAGATCGCGGCCAAGGTCGACAAAGTCGATCTCGAATATTTCCAGGAACATATCGAGCCCCTCCTCTCGCAACCTCATGTCGAGTTCATCGGTGAGATCGCCGAGGACCAAAAGGCGGAGTTCCTGGGTGACGCCGCCGCCCTCCTGTTCCCGATCGCCTGGCGCGAGCCCTTTGGCCTTGCGATGATCGAAGCCATGGCCTGTGGTACGCCGGTGATCGCAATGCGCTGCGGTTCGGTGCCGGAAGTCATCGATGAGGGCCTGACCGGATTCATCGTCGGCAACGAGGAGGAGGCGGCTGCCGCCGTCGCTAAGCTGCCCCGCCTCGACCGGACGCGCATTCGCCAGCGCTTCGAGGAGCGCTTCACCGCACGCCGCATGGCAAAGGATTATCTCAAGATCTATGGAGAGTTGATCGGCGCCAGTCGTCCCAAACTCGCAGCGGTCTGATGACGAGCGCGCAACACGAGGCCGAGCCGCTCGAGCTTGTCACGCCCTTCTACATCCCGGCCGAGGAGACGGTCGCGACGGAGCGGCCGCATGTCCTGAAGTTCGACGAGGAATTCGCAATCCTCGACACGTTCGGGAATATCCAAGCGGACAGCGCCGAGAGCGAAGGTCTGTTCTATGAAGACACGCGCTACCTTTCTCGCCTCCTCCTGAAGGTTGCGGGGAGGCGCCCGCTGTTGCTGTCCTCGACGCTCAGCGAGGACAACGTCTTCGTGATAGCCGATCTGACGAATCCCGATCTCATGCGGGATGGGAAGGTCGCGCTAGCCAAAAACACGGTGCATGTGCTCAGCAAGACTATGCTGTCGGAAGCCGAGCTGATCCAGCATTTGGAGCTCGAAAATTTCGGTCTGCGAAACGTCACGCTGCCGATCGAAATCTTCTTCGATGCCGATTTCGCGGATATCTTCGAAGTCCGCGGCACGCCTCGCGCGAAACGCGGCACGCGCGAAGCCGATAGCTTATCCGACGGGGCCGCGCGGTTGCCCTATAATGGGCTCGACGGAGTTCGCAGGACGACGGCGATTGCCTTTGATCCCGCTCCCTCGGACCTTCGGCCCGGCCTCGCCCGCTGGGACGTTTGCCTTCCGCCCCGCGGGAAGCTGCGGATTGCGATCTCCGCACGATGCGAGAGGCGCGACGCATCGAAGCGCGCGTCCAGGCTGCCGTTGAACGAGGAGGACCGCAGGAGACGCGCGGCAGACGTGGTCACCGACAATGAGAGCTTCAACGACTGGATGAGCCGGTCACGCGCCGATCTGGACATGCTCATCACTCGGACGCCGGAAGGTCTTTATGCCTATGCCGGTATTCCCTGGTTCTCCACGGCGTTCGGGCGCGACGGCATCATCACGGCGCTGCAATGCCTCTGGTTCGATCCAGAGTTGGCTGCAGGCACATTGAGATATCTTGCGGCACGCCAAGCGACCGAAGTCGATCCTGCCGTCGATGCCGAGCCCGGCAAGATCTTGCACGAGACTCGCAAAGGCGAGATGGCAGCATTGGGAGAGGTGCCGTTCGGGCGCTACTACGGCAGCGTGGACGCGACGCCGCTCTTCGTGGTGCTCGCCGCGTCATACCATGCCCGCACGGGCGACATCGACCTGATCCGCGAGATTTGGCCCAACATCGAGGCTGCCCTCGGATGGATGTCGAAATTCGGCGACCCGGACCGAGACGGGTTCATTGAATACGACCGTCAGTCGGTGAACGGCCTAGTCAACCAGGGTTGGAAGGACAGCTCGGACGCAATCTTCCACGCTGATGGATCCTTGGCCGAAGCCCCGATCGCCTTGGTCGAAGTTCAGGCCTATGCTTATGAGGCCTATCGCGGATCAGCAGAGCTGGCGCGCGCCCTCGCGCTGCCGGGCCGAGCCGAGATGCTGGACGCCGCGGCAGAACGGCTGCGGCAACGATTCGAGGCAAGCTTCTGGTTGGACGACCTCGGCACTTACGCGCTCGCGCTCGACCGCAACAAAGCGCCGTGCCGCATTCGAACATCGAACGCAGGCCACGTTCTGCTGAGCGGATTGGCCTCTCCAGACCGCGCCGAGCGCGTAGCGGAATCACTGACTAGCGGCGGCTCATTCTCGGGCTGGGGCATCCGGACCGTTGCGGCCAATCAGGAACGCTATAGTCCGCTCTCCTATCACAACGGGTCGATCTGGCCTCATGACAATGCGGTCATCGCGATGGGCATGGGGCGCTACGGCCTGAAGCAGCCTCTCGTTCAGGTTATGACTGCGCTCTTCGAGGCTTCGATGTTCAGCCACCTCCGCCGCTTGCCCGAACTGTTCTGCGGCTTTGACCGACGGCCTGGCAGTGGACCCACTGCGTACCCGGTCGCTTGCTCCCCGCAAGCATGGTCTTCGGCGGCCGTGTTCGGCGCGCTTGGCGCGATGCTCGGAATCTCCTTCGACGTTCCAAAACGGCGCATCCTTTTCACCAAGCCTACACTTCCGTCGTGGATCGAGGAGTGCCGGATCACCAATCTGGGGATTGCGGGTTCGTCCGTCGATCTCCTGCTTCGCAGGAACGGCGAGGATGCTTCCTTCCATGTCGTCCAACGGAAAGGTGATGTGGAAGTTGGTGTGACGATCTAGGGTGTGATCGATCTAGGGTTGCCGCCCGAAAGAGTTCTACGCTAGATATTCTGGATCAATTCGTCGCAGTGTCGAACGCACGGCCGAGCCGTTGCAGCAATTAATCCCGCTGCGATCGGACCCTCTGTGTCGCTCCCCAGTCATCTGTCGCACGGTCCTCAACCTGACGGTAGCCAATATTCAGACCGGCTTCGGCCCGTTCATCGCGTCCTATCTAACCAGCCAGGGATGGACCCAGAGCGCGATCGGGCTTGCCCTCAGCCTTGGGACGGTAACGTCGATGGCAAGCCAGATTCCAGCCGGCGCGATCGTCGACGCCACACGGCGGAAGAGCGTTGTCGCCGGCCTTTCGCTGATTGCCTTCACCCTATCGGCATTGTTCCTCGCGATCTCGCCGACACCACTCTTCGTCTACCTGGCCGAAATTCTCCACGGCTTCAGCAGCTGCACGCTCGGTCCCGCGATCGCGGCCATGACCCTGGCGCTCGTCGGTCCGGCGGTGCTGGGCCCGCGGTTCGGGCGCAATGCCCGCTTCGCATCCATCGGAAACGGGATCGGGGCGGCCTTGATGGGGGCCTGCGGATATTACATATCCAGCCGCGCCGTGTTCTATCTGACTGCGGCGATCACGCTGCCCGCCCTTCTCACGCTGCTGCCGTTGTCCGCCCTCGATTCGGCCCAGGGACCTGTAAGGCGCGAGAACATGCCCAAGCCCACGGGGTGGGATTTGGTGAAGCTGCTCCTCGATCGGCGACTGGCTGTGTTCGCCGTCTGCGCCGCTCTGTTCACGCTGGCCAACTCGGCGATGCTTCCGCTGGCCGCTAGCCTTATGACGATTCGCGCCGGAGCGCCGTCGAGCCTGCTGATCGCGGCCGCGATCGTGCTGCCACAGGCGATCGTCGCGATCATATCCCCGAAAATCGGACGCCTGGCCGACCAGCGCGGCAGGCGTCCGGTGCTGCTGCTCGGATTTGCGATGCTCCCCCTGCGAGGCATCATCCTGGCGTTCGTGAACGACCCGACGCTGATGGTGCTGGCGCAAGCGCTGGATGGCGTGGCCGGCGCGTGTTTCGGGATCCTCGTGCCGCTGATCACCAGCGACGTGGCGGCGTTGACCGGGCGCTACAATCTTTGTCTGGGCGCGATCTCTTTCATGATCGGGGTGGGAGGAACCCCCAGTACCGCAATCGCAGGGATCGTCGCCGACCGTTTCGGCCCCTCAGTCGCATTCATCGGGATGTCGACGGTCGGCCTGCTGGCGATGCTTTTGGGCCTGTTCGCCATGCCCGAGACGCGCCCGACAGCCCCGCTTCGGCGACCCGCCGATCAGCCTCTCCCCGGGGTCCGCGTAAAGAGCCGCATATGATCCTGGTTTAGGGCAATAAATCCCGGAACCAAATCTCCAGAACCGTGTTCAAAAATGGCCGGGCGTCCGCCTGAACCATTCGATGGCGACGCTCGGGGGAGAAAGGGATGTCGCAACGCGCCCGCCGGCGGGGACATGAATTGCGGGTAGCTTCCTCCGATAAAGAACACTTTCCGCCTGCTGTTACGTCCTCGGTCGTTTCCTTTTTCTTAACCATCTCGCAAGTCGCGAGAGGGCATCTTTGCGTATATTTTGTCGCCGCGGATCGGCCCTCGCCGATCGGTCGCCCCTAGCCCGTCGATGAAAGGGATCCCATGCGCAACGGTCAGGTCCAGAAAAGCCCCAAATCCAGCGACGCGCAGCTGCCTCCTCCGGATGCGAAGGCGGTCCTCGAGGCGAATGGTCATGCGCCGGCGCCAACGGAGGAATCGCCCATAGACCTGCACGGGCTTCTGTCGGCCCTACAGGCGATGCGGGTCGGCGATTTCTCGGTCAGGCTTCCGGCTGACCAGATCGGCCTGATGGGCAAGATCTCCGACGCTTTCAACGAGATCGTCGCCGCCAACGAGCGCATGGCGCAGCAGCTGGAGCATGTCGGCCAGGCGGTCGGACGGGAAGGAAAGACCCGCCAGCGCGTGAAGTTCGGCCTGACGCACGGGTCCTGGGGCGAGATGGAAGGCTCGATCAACACGCTGATCGACGATCTGCTCTGGCCGACCAACGCCGTGACGCGGGCCATCGCCGCGGTGGCCCAGGGCGACCTCCTGCAAACCGTGCGCCTCGATGTCGACGGCCGCCCGCTGAAGGGCGAGTTCCTGCGCTCCGCAACGATCGTCAACACGATGATCAAGCAGCTCAGCGTCTTCACGTCGGAAGTGACACGTGTGGCGCGCGAGGTCGGGACCGACGGCAAGCTCGGCGGCCAGGCGCAGGTCCGCGAGGTGACCGGCGTCTGGAAGGACCTGACCGAGAGCGTCAACTCGATGGCGTCCAATCTGACCGCCCAGGTCCGCAATATCGCGGAAGTGACGATTGCGGTGGCTAACGGCGACCTCTCGAAGAAGATCACGGTCGACGTCCGGGGCGAAATCCTGCAGCTCAAGGAAGCCATCAACACGATGGTGGATCAGCTCCGGTCTTTTGCTTCGGAAGTGACGCGCGTCGCCCGCGAGGTCGGCACCGAGGGCAAGCTCGGCGGTCAGGCGCTCGTCCCTGGCGTCGCCGGCACCTGGAAGGACCTGACGGACTCGGTCAACGCGATGTGCGGAAACCTGACGGACCAGGTCCGCAATATCGCGCAGGTGACGACGGCGGTGGCGCGCGGCGACCTGTCCCGCAAGATCACCGTTGATGTGCGCGGTGAAATCCTCGAGCTCAAGGACACCATGAACACCATGGTCGACCAGCTCAACGCCTTTGCGTCGGAGGTCACGCGCGTCGCCCGCGAAGTCGGCACCGAAGGGCGGCTCGGCGGCCAAGCTCAGGTTCCGGGCGTTGCCGGAACTTGGAAGGACCTAACCGACAACGTCAATTCGATGGCTTCGAACCTGACGGCCCAGGTGCGCAATATCGCCGAGGTCGCGACCGCCATCGCCGGCGGCGATTTATCGAAGAAGATCACGGTCAATGTCTCCGGCGAAATCCTGCAGCTCAAGGAGACCATCAACACGATGGTCGACCAGCTGAACGCCTTCGCCGGCGAGGTCACGCGCGTCGCCCGCGAAGTCGGCACCGATGGGCGGCTGGGCGGTCAGGCCAACGTCCTGGGCGTCGCCGGGACCTGGAAGGACCTCACGGAATCCGTGAATTCGATGGCGTCGAACCTGACCGCTCAGGTCCGCAATATCGCCGAGGTGTCGACCGCCATCGCGAACGGCGACTTGTCGAAGAAGATCACCGTCAACGTCTCCGGCGAGATCCTGCAGCTCAAGGACACGATCAATACGATGGTGGACCAGCTGAACGCCTTCGCCGGCGAGGTGACCCGCGTCGCCCGTGAGGTCGGCACCGAAGGCAAGCTCGGCGGTCAGGCTCAGGTGAAAGGTGTGGCCGGCACCTGGAAGGACCTGACCGACAGCGTGAACTCCATGGCCGGAAATCTGACCGGCCAGGTGCGCAACATCGCCGAAGTGGCGACGGCGGTGGCCCAGGGCGACCTGTCGAAGAAGATCACCGTGAACGTGTCCGGCGAAATCCTGCAGCTTAAGGAGACCATCAACACGATGGTCGACCAGCTGAACGCCTTCGCCGGCGAGGTGACCCGCGTCGCCCGTGAGGTCGGCACCGAAGGCAAGCTCGGCGGCCAGGCCGAGGTGAAAGGTGTGGCCGGCACCTGGAAGGACCTGACCGACAGCGTGAATTCCATGGCCGGAAATCTGACCGGTCAGGTGCGAAACATCGCCGAGGTCGCGACGGCCATCGCGGGTGGCGACCTGTCGCGCAAGATCACCGTCGACGTGCGGGGCGAGATCTTGCAGCTCAAGGAAACGCTGAACACGATGGTCGACCAGCTCAACCGCTTCGCCGGCGAGGTGACGCGCGTGGCCCGCGAGGTCGGCACGGAAGGACGCCTTGGCGGCCAGGCTAACGTGCCGGGCGTCGCCGGCACCTGGAAGGACCTGACCGACAGCGTCAACTCCATGGCCGGCAATCTGACCGCCCAGGTGCGCAACATCGCCGAGGTCACAACGGCCGTCGCGCGCGGCGACCTTTCGCGCAAGATCACGGTCGACGTCAAAGGCGAAATTCTGGAACTGAAGAACACCATCAACACGATGGTGGACCAGTTGAACTCCTTCGCCTCGGAAGTCACCCGCGTCGCCCGCGAGGTCGGCACCGAAGGCAAGCTCGGCGGTCAGGCCGTGGTGCCGGGCGTCGCCGGCACCTGGAAGGACCTGACCGACAACGTCAACTTCATGGCCTCGAACCTGACCGGCCAGGTGCGCAACATCGCCGAGGTGGCAACCGCCATCGCCAACGGCGACTTGTCGAAGAAGATCACCGTCGACGTGAAGGGCGAGATTCTCGAGCTCAAAGACACCATCAACACGATGGTCGACCAGCTCAACGCCTTCGCCGGCGAGGTGACGCGCGTCGCGCGCGAGGTCGGCACCGAAGGCAAGCTCGGCGGTCAGGCACAGGTGAAAGGCGTCGCCGGCACCTGGAAGGACCTGACCGACA
>Ga0070738_10001094_pt1 | contig 61461 bp, 56 predicted proteins | sample Coa_R2_2_FD_66446 | JGI IMG/M metagenome (GOLD analysis project Ga0070738, IMG submission 66446) | Surface soil microbial communities from Centralia Pennsylvania, which are recovering from an underground coalmine fire - Coalmine... | ecosystem: Environmental > Terrestrial > Soil > Unclassified ... | reverse complement strand
ATGGGTTGCCGGTCTCAAGAGTGGCGGCTGCCACGCACCGGCACGTGAATACCGTTGCGATTCGCGAGACCACGGATCGGGTTGGTGTAGTCGGCCGCGCCGAGCGATTTGAGACCAGCGGTCACACAATGGCGGTTTACCGGCCCCGCCCTGAAAGCATACACCGGGACACACAACGCGAAGTTGCGGGTGGTTCAGTAGCGGTTGGCAATCCCGCAACAGGCCGTTTGACACCTCCGCCCGCGGCACCGTGGACTCCCCATGCCGGTTCAACGGTTACAGCGACAGCTTCTTTTCGGAATGACCCGCTGATCCTCCGGGGCGCGCAATCGGCCGCAACCAGGGAAACGCCCCCACCCAATTCGCTGGTTGTAATTGGGAGAGGACAGGGCAAGCGCGATTGGACGTCCGCCATGTCGGCTCCAGCGGCGACGCCGGCGCCCTCGGCTCGATCCGCGGAGTTGGCGTTGCCAGCGCGTGAGGCAGAGCCTCGCGGAACGCAGCCTCAAACCGCACAGCGGAGCTGGATGGGCACGGTTACAACTTCGCCACAGCCCGCGTGGTTTGCAGCCGGCCAGGCTGCGGCCACTGAACGTCCTGCCCCCACCGCTCATGTGCCGCGCGTCGAGGCGCCAGCTAATCTGCCGGCCGCGCGTTCCGCTTACGTCCCGCAGGTCCCGCGCTACGCGCCCAGCCCGAGTTATTCGCCGGCCCCTCGGTCCTATTCGCCTCCAGCATTTGCCGCCGCGCCTCGTTCGCCCGCCTTTGAATCGCGGCCCGCGCCATCGGCAGCACCGGCGGCACCCGCGGCCCACAGCTCGCCGGCGCCCCAGCAATCGTCGGGTCGAAACGGGCGTTAAGCGCCGCACTGCCGCAACTCCCCGAGGGGACGACGTGGCAATGCGTCGCCCGGACAATTTCGTGCTCGCACCGCCTCCACTGCGGCGGTATAACCTTGGGTGATGTCGTCTGACTCTCTCTTGCAACAAGTGCACGGCTTTTGGAACACCGAAGCCTGCGACACTGGCGTCGTCCAAAACGCCGCAAGCGATGTCGATTTCTATCAAAAGTTCCGGGAGCAACGGTATCGGACGCAATGGCACATTCCGCTGCTCGTGCCGTTTGCGGAGGCTAAAGGGAAAGAGGTTTTGGAGATTGGCATAGGCAACGGCGCCGATGGCGTGATGTTTGCCTTAAACGGCGGAAAATACACAGGGGTGGATTTGACCGAAGCCGCCTTGGAAGCGACGCGGAAGCATTTCCAGGTGCTGGGGCTGCCGGGAACCGTTCAAAAGGAAAACGCGGAGCACCTCAGTTTTGCGGACAACACGTTCGACATTGTGTATTCACACGGGGTGCTGCATCACACGCCGAATATTCAGAAGGCGATTGACGAGGTCTGGCGCGTATTGAAGCCAGGGGGTCGTGCCATCATCATGCTGTATCACAAGACCAGTTTTAACTATTACGTGCGCATCATGACGTACATGCGCTTGCGCGTTTTTTTGGAAATTCTTAAGCACATTGGCAAATGGAACGCCGATCGGCAACGGCTGCACGGCGCGGGACTGACCGGCCTGCGCGGCAATCAAGACCGCAAACTCTGGGAAATCCACTACCACAACTTCCTCAGAGAAGGCTGGTCTTATTTGCGCGCCGAGAATTTCGTTCACCACTGCACCGACGGCCCCGAATGCCCCGTAGCCCGGGCGTTTTCCAAACGCGATGCCGGAAAGCTTTTTGCCAAATTTTCTAATATATCCACCGCGACGGCGCACTTTCCTTTGAAACGGTATTGGTCCTTCCTCCCGATGGGTTTGGAAAAATGGGCTGCAGCGCATCTGGGTTGGTACTTGTTCATCTACGCTCGTAAGGAAAACCATGAACGTGCTTAGGTGTTCCAGGACTGTTTTCAATTAATATCCCAGTTCGCCGAACAATGTGAAGGTGCTCTTCTCTGCCTTTTCGTGCGGGCCAAGCCGCGGTTCGGAGCCTGGAATTGGGTGGAATTGGTTAGTCCAGGTTAGCCGGGCTCATGAGATTTGGCTGATCACCACCGATGAGTTCCAATCGGAGATCTTACGGGAGTTGCCGCCTGGCGTGCATCCTACATTTCTGCCTTCTTTCGAATCGTGGTTGCGTTTGAGTCGGATGCGGATTCCGGGTTTGGGCTGGATTTACTATTATTGGTGGCAATGGAAGGTCTACTGTGTTGCGCGCAAACTTCATCGCGAAATCCAGTTCGACCTGCTGCACCATGTGACGTTTGGTTCGTGGCGGGCTCCCACGTTTCTCTTCTTGCTTCCTGCACCATTGATTTGGGGGCCTCTGGGAGGAGGCGAGACAATTCCCGCGCAGCTTAGATACGAACTGGGTATCAACGGCCGCTTGTTCGAAGCTATCCGCGATTTGGCTTCCCTCTTGTCAAAATGGGACCCGGCGGTGCGCCTGACGATGAAAAAGGCCAGGTTCATCCTTGTTGCGAATCGTGATACACTTCGGGTGATTCCGCCGCCGCATCGGCACAAGACCGGGCTCCTGATGGGAATCGGGATGTCGGGGGCTGAAAAGGCTGAAGGTATTAACCATGAGGATGTCCCAAGGGGTTTCATCATTTTGTTTGCTGGGGTGCTTGAGCCGCGCAAAGGAGGAACGCTCGCTTTGAAGGCACTCCAACTACTGACTCAGTCGGTCCCCCAGGCGCATCTGGTTATCATTGGCCAGGGAAATGAGCAGCCCCGGCTCGTTGCTCTGGCGGATAAACTGGGAATAACGAAGCATGTCCGCTTTTTAGGCGGTTTGCCACGGTCAAAAGTGCTGAGCTGGATGCAGGCCGCCGATGTTTTTTTTCTCCCCAGCTTAAGGGACTCGGCCGGCTTTGTCTTCCTGGAGGCCATGACGGCAGGCAAACCGGTGGTTTGTTTGGACCTTGGAGGACCAGGTGAAATCATCACAGAAGAATGCGGGATCAAAGTGCGGCCTGGAGCTCCGCTGCAAACCGTTGAAGAATTAGCCGGTGCTTTGAAAAAGCTCGCGACCAATCCGGAACTCCGCCAAAATAAAGGCAACGCGGGGCGCCAGCGTGTGCAGGCGCAATTTGACTGGGCTGTGAAAGGCCGGCAGATGCTGACCTATTACGAAGAAGCGACTTGTGCCACGCGTTCGCCAGCTCAGCTCTCGACGAAAACTTAGACAATCGAATGCCTTCTTCCAGAGAATCGTTGATCGAAAATAATCGGAAGCAAATCGGATCCGAAACGGACTCGTTTACCCCTGACCGCTATCGTCAAATGTATCGGCATTTGCCCAGCCACGCCAAAGAGATCATGGACGTGGGTTGTAATACCGGACGCGGCGGCTCAGTCTTGAAACAGTTGAACCCCGCTCTGCGTCTAACGGGTTTGGATTGCGTGGAAGAACGCATCGCTAGTTTGGACCAGAACGTTTACGAGCGACGCATTTGCTCGTTCTCCAATCAGATCCCCGTTGCCGGGGATTACCTCGACGCAATTCTTGGAGGGGAGTTCCTGGAACACGTTCCACCGGCGGACGTTGACGCGACATTGGCTGAGTTCTTCAGAATCCTTAGGCTTCGCGGACGAGTCATTCTGACGACGCCGAATCCGAACTATCTGAAGAACAAATTAAAGAATCAAAGTGTCCTGCTGGAGAAATGGCACGTGAGCCAGCATTACCCTGATTGCCTGAGGCATCGATTGCGCGCTGTTGGTTTCTCAAGGGTGAGGGTGTACGGCAGCGGGCGTATGACACGCTATGTCGGACAAAGGCTTCCGTTCCTGTCCGTATACGGCAGCTTTTTGATTCAAGGTGATAAGTGGTGATGGGGTAAGTAGGGGCCTTTTACTGCGTCAGATCCGCGAGTTGCTTGAATATCAAACCTGTGCTGTCGCTCACTTATTCAATCTCTGATCAGGATTTCCGGACGACAAAATCATTGGGAATATTGAACGTTTCTCAGCAAGTGCTAGCGCACTTAGTGCAGCACCCGGAGCTGCAATCCCTGACCGTATTGACAAATTTGACGCACGGGAGGGACACGACGGTTAGTGCCAAAGCTCGCTTTCTGATGCACAATGAAGCGATTGCCGGCCGTTTGCACCGGATTTGGTGGGACCAATGGCGGCTTTACGCAGTGGCTCGCCAGGCCGGGGATCAATGGCTGTTTCTGCCTAAGGGCTTCGCCTCTTTTGTTCGGAAATGCCCGAACAAATTAGCCGTGTACGTTCACGACACGATTCTGGAAAGTTACTATTCGACCCATCCGGGTTTATCAGCCTTCGAATTGGCATATTTCCGGTATTGCCTGACCGCAACCATTCGCCAGGCCAGGGTGATTTTCACAAACAGCAACTTCACGGCCATGGAAGTTAAACGGGCTGCAGAGCGACGCTGCCTAAAACCCCCTAAAGTGATCACAATTGGCATGGGCACTGAGCTCCGCCAATGCGAGAAGCTGCCTGGCGAAAATCGAATCTTGGTGTTAGCGGGGGCGTGGCCTCATAAACGAACCGATTTGGCCGTCAAATATCTTACACAATGGCAGGCTAAAACCGGATTTCAGGGCACAATCGATTGGGTCGGCCGATTGCCTCAGGAGATGACTTTGCCACCCTATCCGAACTGGAAGCTCCACTGCCGTCTTCCTGAGCCCGATTTTCGCCGACTGCTTGGCCGGTCTCGCGCTCTAGTATTTTTTTCCGATTACGAAGGATTTGGTATGCCGCCTGTCGAGGCCATCTCGCACGGCGCCTGCCCGGTCTATTCCGATATTGCGGCCACGCAGGAAATCATGGCTGGCGCGGGGTGCGCATTTCAAAATGATTCGTATGAGTCGTTCGCCGCGGCGCTGGAAACCGCTCTGCGCACTCCTCCGGCCCAGCTTCACAATTGGCAAGAAGCATTAATGGCACGATTCAACTGGAAACTCACCTGCAGCAAGCTGGTCGAAGCTTTATTGACCAGCTGAAGGGTTGTTCTTCGGTCCTTACCATAATTTCTTCGTTTCAACGCAACGGAAACCCCAACCCACCAACGGCGTTCGAACTTCCGATCAGAAATACAGGCTCCAAGGCCACTTACTGCAGAGTCCCTGCCTTAGTTTTGCGAACTAAACCAAGGCACCATGTTGAGCTGGTGCTTTGGCAATGACTTGCCCTCTGAACAAGAAGCGAAAGAGGCTCGTACCGATAGCAGCGCAGGCATATTGGGGCCAATACCAGTAGTTGAAACAGCTTCCAGAAAGCAAGGGCCCCAAAACCAAAGCTCCCACGCCAATTGAAGTGAAATGCATAAGAGCAAGAGACAGGCCCAGACTGAGAACGTTTGCCGCGATTACCGGCCATAGGAACGGCAATCGGTTCCCAACAAAAATTAGGGTGCTCCAAAATCCGAGTTGCATATCGAGGAACGAACCTATCGCCAGCAGCCCAAACCAACCCAATGGCAGAACTTGCTTACCATTTCCGAAATGCGCCAGCAGCAGAGGCCCCAAAAGCAGCAACATGAGGGACATGCCGATAAAGCTCAAGGTTTGCAGCCAAATGCGCGGCCGCAGGACCGACTGCATCGCAGCGAAATCGTGGCGCGCCTGGTACTGGGCAATGATTGGCCATTTGACGGCTGTCCAGGCGCCCGCAATACCCGCGATCACATTCAGCAGTTGGACCGAAAGCCCGTATTGCGCATTTGCGCTCAAACCGAGTGAGTGGAGGCAAATGGCGGTATTGGCATTCACAGTCAGGTAACCTCCTACGAAAATCATTCCGGCCCGCCAGGCATTTGGCCATAGTATGCTCAAGATTCTTTTGCGCTCCGTCTTATGCGGCTGCGGATGTCCCGACAGCAATTTAAGACAGCGCCGACGTGCCAGGGAACGTTGGATAAAACTGCCAAGGAGTCCTCCGATCGGCACGCTTAGCAATCCTGCGCCGCACACCAGCAAGACGGCGGAAATCACGAGACGCACCGTCATGGCCAGTACGTCAATGCGCGCAGCCGTCAGAACATCGTTCGTGCCGCGTAGAAAAACGACCCACCAATTCGAGTAAATGTCAAACAGAGCGGCTACGAGCGTAGCCAGCCACGCAAACCGTGTGATTGCGACAGAAGAAGTTTCTTGAATCCGCAATTCTACAAGGTACGTTCCCCATACCCCAAGGATCAACAGCAGGCCCAGTAAAAGGATACGGTAAAGCGAGCGCGACGTGAAAAGCAGTTGCCACAGCAGGGTGTAGTTAGGAGCCCCGGAACTCTCCGATTTGGCAAGTCCGTGCGTTTGCAAGGATGTGGCACCTCCCATCGCATACCCGACGAAACGTCCGATTGTCGGACCAAACCCGAAATCCACTAGCGGAATTAAGGCCGAAAGGGTCATAAGAACATAATACATCCCTAAATCTGCTTTGCTGAATGTTCTAAAAACCAGCGGCAATAAAATGAGCCCGGAAGCTAACCTGAAAGCGTTATATAGCCATAACCACGCAATCGCCGAAGCGAAAAGTCGTTTCAGCAGTGCCTCGAGTACGCGAACCGCGGTTGAACATAAACTCCGACCTTTCATTCACTGGACTGGAACTTTGTTTAGTAACTTACGGTCGAGCGTTGTGGTTCCACGTGCTAACCGTACGGCCGTCAGGCCACACCTCGTCGTGCAATGCCTGCTCGAAATCCGCCAACGGGAATGGAAGCATAGCTTGGAGTCACATTCTGCTTGTTTGAAAACCCACTGTCAAAGAATCTCTCTTTTCTGGCATGGATCGACTTGCGACAACAAGGCGCGATTACCTGTGGGCTTATGAGCCCTTTATGCGCGATGCTTGGGTGAAGGCTCAGGCCGCGCTGTTGCCTAAGGGAAGTTGGGTGCTGGATGCGGGCGCCGGCGCCAGCAAATATCGGCCGTACTTTGCCCATTGCCGGTACGAAACTCAGGACTTTTGCCAATACCAGGGGGAGCTAGTGCGTTACGCCGAGCCGCTTACCTACGTATGTGAGATCACGTCGATTCCCCTGCCTCCACATTCGCTCGATGCGATACTCTGTACCGAGGTAATCGAGCATGTGGCAGACCCGATGGCCGTGCTCCGGGAGTTCTTTCGGCTTTTGAAGCCCGGGGGCAAGCTCTTCTTAACGGCGCCCTTGAGTTCGAGTTTGCATATGGAACCATACCATTTCTATGGTGGGTTCACTCATTATTGGTACCGGCACTGGCTTCCGCTCCACGGCTTTTCAATCGATGAAATTACGCCGGTGGGGGGTCCTGGCCGCACGGCCGTCGTTTACCTGCAGGTGTTTTACACAGCTTGGGGAGCCCATGAAAAAATGCTGCCCTTTTTTCAACGAATAACATCCAAATGCCTTCGGACACTCGCCAAACTCCCGATTCATCTCATTTTACCTCGCGTGCTGCCCAAATTCGATCGTTGGCTCGGCCCAAAGGTCGTTTGCTCAGCTTATTTGGTCCGTGGAACTCGCAACCCGTGAGGCGTAAAGGCGCCGGCGAGGCCCCGATATGATCTTGCCTTCATTCGCATGATCCTGTTGATTCCGCGGTGCAGTGTCGAACCCAGCAGGTAAGCAAACCGGCTTCTGGCAGCGAAACAACGATCTTGCAAACCGCAGAATCACAGAACGTTTCGTGCGTTTTTTGCGTGCTCAAGCGTTCCAGTTGTGTTCTAAAGCTTCTGCTCTCGCGCAGGAACCACGCTTGGTGGAGGCTTGGCGCCATAGCTGGGATGGCGACCATTATCGGCGTTTGTTGCACTGGCGGGATGAGGGGTTTCGTCCAAAGGTCATCTATGACATCGGTGCGCACGCCGGCTGCTGGTCTGAAATGTGCCACACCATTTATCAACCGATGACCTGTTGCCTGTTTGAGCCACAGAACCAGTACTTGGAAAAAGCCCGCAAACGGCAACCGCGTGGCTCCGAATGGACTTTCCTTCCTTATGCTGTAGGGGAAGCCGAACAGAAAGAAACGCTTCGCCTGACCCGCGATCGAGCCGCGAGCTCGCTGCTTGCCCCGTTGCACACTGCGGCACTTGATCCCGTGACCACCGAAACAGGACAAGAGCAAGTGAGTGTTTTCCCGTTGGATGAACTCGTTAAAAGGGAGAGGTTGCCTTTGCCCGACCTGGTTAAGATTGATGTGCAAGGTTTCGAAACAAAAGTTATTGCGGGTGGAAACTCTGCATTTTGCAATGTTCAACGGATTGTGGTTGAAACCTCACTCAGCCCGATATATCAGGGCCAACCTTTGCTCCCTGAGGTTCTTTTCGCGCTGACCCAATTGAAATTTCGGCTAACAGATATTAGCGACGCATGCCGTTCGTGGCCTGCAGACGAACTGTGGCAGGTCGATCTCTGGTTCAAAAGGATTCCATGAGCGTGAAAAAGGCGGACCTTTGCAACCGGTTTCATCTGCAAATGCGCTACAAGCATGCTGCCTCGTGGCGCAAGCCCTTCATCGAACCTCGACGGTTCTTTGCCAACCAGCTGCGCAGATTCGGAATCCCGCGCTCAGCCACGGGCGCAGTGCGCAATGTCGAGGCATTTCATTCGTCTGATTTCGCGATTGTTGTTGGCGAAGGCGTGAGCACCGAAATTGCCTCTTACGGTGTTTTTGAGGAAGATTTGACCCGGGCGTTTTTGCGTTTGGTTCAGCCGGATCAGGTGGTGGTGGATATCGGGATGCATCTCGGGTATTTTACTGTTTTGCTCGCGCAACTGGTTGGCAACGGCGGTCAAGTTCATTCTTTCGAGCCGACCCCCTCCACCCGAGCCCTTGCGATGCGTAACGTGGGGCGGTTTTCACAAGTGATCGTCCATCCTCTCGCGGTTTGGTCTTCCCAGCGCACCATGACCTTTCAGGACTACGGAGTGCAGTGGATGGCTTTCAACAGCTTCACCCAAGCCCGTCTGGATGCCGCAATTAAGGGCACGCCGTTCCAGGTGGAAACAACCACCTTGGATCAGCTACGCCGTTCTCTGAATCGCCCAATTTCTCTGGTAAAGATCGACGCCGAATCCGCCGAAAAAGAGATTCTAATCGGCGCAGAAGAACTAATTAAGAACGACCGTCCGCTGCTGTCCGTTGAAGTCGGAGACTTCGGCCAAGAGAGGGGTAGCCGGGATTTGGTTCGTTGGCTTGAAGCAGCTAAATACAAAGCGTGGGACTCAACTTCATCCGGGTTTCGGCCACATGAAGCAAAAGAACAGTATGCCTACGGCAACCTGATTTTCGCACCGGACGGACAGGACCTTAACAATATGGGTCGGATCCCTGGTTGATAGAGCCTCGCCACAACCCACGCGCCTTTTAGTTGCCTTCGACGCGGAACCCGGTTTGCTCGAAGATCTTCCTGAACCGCTTTTCCCAGGTATGCTCGGCTGCGCACCGGCGCCAGGCGGCCTGGGCGATCTTCAGGCATTCCTCCGGCCTTCTTGAAAACCAGGAATACATCTCTATCAACTCCTCGATTGAGCGATAGCACAAAATCTCCTTGCCAAGCTCATAGTGCAACGCCAGTTCCCAGCTGTAAGTAGTCAGATAGCACGCGCCCACACCAGGGCATTCGAAGTCACGGCCTTTTACTGTCGTCAGAGTGAAAGATGGCGAGGCAAATCCAATACCTAGGTTAATTTGGCTGCTTCGAAAAACCGAGTTGGGATTCTCGACCCATTGGCTTCCCGGCCAACCCTTGCCGAACAGCCGTACGTCTATACCGGCACTCTGAAGCTCATTCACAATGAATTTCCGTTCCACTTTGACCTGCCCCAGAAAGCTTAACTTGTATTTGAAGTTACAGGAAGTGGGCAACGTCAACTCCGGTGTCAGGTGCACGCCTTGTGGCGAATACAAGCACGGCAAGCCTCGTGCCCGATACCAATCGGTAGCCGGCAGGCAGTTCGAGATGTTCAAGTCGAACTTCCTGGCCCAATTCTGGTAATCATGATTGCCCGACGCAAAGATCCCGTTTGGGAAAAACTCCATTTTGTCGTCCAAATTCATTCCAAATAGAGGGCACTTCCAGTATTGGCGCAACACATCAAAAACCTCATCTGAAAGCAACCCGGGTCGCAGGTAAAACAAAATGACATCCGGCACCACGGCCGTGTTCGAGGTGGCGAACCGCCGGACCGCCTCGACCACCGCCGAGCGTGCTTCCGGACTTTCCTCGAGGTTTTTCAAACTGGTGCGCAAATTCAGCAGACGAGTTTCAGCAATGCGCGCCAGTTCCGGCACGAGGTCGTTTTGCTCCCACAGGCAATCTGCGATGAGCAGGATTTGCCCGATTTTGGCCCCTCCTAAACTTGGCACGGGCGTGGTCTCAGGGTTGGTGTTCAATTCCTTACGCAAGTTCGCGCGGAAAACCAAATCAACCTGCCGGCCCCGCCTTCTCAGCCATAAGTCCATGAGCGGTCCATGCAGGGTCAGGCGAGCAAGCCAGCGCCTGATTTTGGAAAGCAAATTCATCGAGTATACGAACGGTAGGGATTCAGGAGGTAAAGTAAAGCCGAACGGCCGGCGCGGGAGCGTGCGCGAATCCCGGAAATTCCAAATATGAAATATCGTCGTGCGCTAGACCAGCAGCACACTAGTCCGCCTGGACTGTAAAAAAGCCGCGCGGAATCTCTCGGAATTGCGATTTTTTTCTGGGTTGATTCGACTATAACAAAAAGGAAGGTCTTCGCGGCCCCATCCGGTCATTGACCGGTTAAACTGAAGAACTGCTGTGCCGCTGTGATTGGATTCGTGACTGTATATCGACCGTTGACAAGAAGAGGTGTGGGAAAATTTGTGCGCCAAACTGGCGAGGCCAGGTTGGTGGTGGATCGCAAGATGAAGCCGGAGGTATCGAATCCGAAGTAATTGGTAGGCCACGATAAAACCATGTTCGAAGCAGAGCAGCAGCCGCTCAATTGCGGCAAGAACGAAAGGCTGAACGCCGTGCCAAAACCCCATGTGCCGCCGTAGACTGTTGTGCCGTACAGTGTGTTACTCGTTAACAGAAGGCAGTTCACCGGATAAGCGCCGTCTACGTTTTTGCCTGCCGTGAAATCTGGAGGCGCATCTGGGGGAAATGTTGATGAGAATTCATAAACTGTCGTAAAGCCCGTACCGTCGGCGTTAAGGGTGAAAATCGTGCCGTTTCCCGACCTCCCACCGCCGGAAGCCGTGCCATAGAGCGTGTTCCGGGATACATAGATCGTGTTCCCGGTTATGTCCAATCCAATTCCCGGAAAGGCTGAGTCCGAGTGCGGGTCGAAGTTGTGCAGAGTCGTAAAACCTGTGCCGTCAGTGTTGATGGCGAATACGGTTCCAGCACCCCTAAGGCCCCCGAAGACCGTAGTGCCGTAAAGAACGTTCCCCGACAGAAACAAATCGGCCTTCGGATTAGCCCCGTCGGCGTTCGTACTGTTGTTATTGGTAGATGAAAGAGTGTGAAGAACAGTAAACTCCGAGCCATCTGTTTTTAGTGAAAAAATCGCCCCATTGTAGGGGCCTATGGTTGTTCCATACAGTTTGTCGCCCAAAGCGACGAGTCCTCCTTGTGGGTTCGTTGCTCCATCAGTGAGAATGAAATCGTGGATTCTGGTAAACCCCGAGCCATTTGTGTTGATAGCGTAAACGATGCCCCCCCCGCGGCCACCCTCCGATGTTGTGCCGTACAAAGTGTTACCAACCAAAACCAGGCCAGAATACGCATTCCATCCATTGGTATAGTCGAACCATTGATCAAAAAAGTGAAGCGCTCTAAAACCTGTGCCGTCAGTGTTTACAGCAAAAACTGAGGAAAGGGTGGTGCCGTAAAGGGTGTTGCCGCATAAAAGCAGCCGACCTCTCGGATTCACGCCATCGTTATAGTAACCAATAAAACGATGTAAGATTGTGAAACCTGCCCCGTCCGCGTTGACTTTGAAAACCGTTCCAAGCGTCCAGAGATTTGGTAAATCCCCCGGCCCGGTGCCGGTCGTCACGCCGTAGAGAACGTTGCTCGATATAATTAAGCCTCCGTATGGGTTAACACTGTCGGGGTTATTGAAGTTACAGAGTGTTCTGAAAGCCTGAGCCCGTCCAAGACCACCAACGCTCAATGCCAAAGCCGCCGTCAATACCAGCCAAGACTTTTGTCAAAATCTGTTCACAAACGCCTTCTGACTGCTGAAACATAGTCACCTTTCGGGTTCTCGTAAAGCTCAACGGCGCACCGCGGTTGACCGCCACCCCGCCCGCGTGGATCGTGAACAAACAAATGCCGGCTTCTGTTTTCGGTTTCTTTCGGCTTTCGGCCTTTCAATTTCAGCTCTCCAAGGGGCATGGCTTGTATTCCGGTTTTGAGATTGCTCCGCTCTGCAGGCGTGAATTGGCTGGCTTTGGCCGCACCTCTACGGTATGGACCCCGGAATTAATCGGGTTGCAAATGCGTGTTCTAATCATCCATCCGGAGAGTGAATACTTTGCTGGCGCGGAAACCATGCTGGGCTATTTTCTCACGGAATTGGCGCGCACGGACTGCAAGGTGGCAGTTGCCGCCGTGCGAAAAAGCCGGGTTGCAGGGTTGCTGCCTGCTCAAACCATTCCTGTCTGGCTTGAGCCCTGTCCTGCGTTCTCTCCTTTTACAATCTGGCGTCAAGCGAAGAGCCTTAAGGCCCTTCGTGCCGAATTCGACTTTGACCTTGTGCATGGGTGGGCCGCTCGGGATTGGGAATTGTCGGCTTTTATTGGTTGGTTGTCGCGGCGTCCGGCAATCGGAACACTGCATGACCATCCTGAGGCATCCTTCATTCGCCGCAAACGCCGCCGGTTAATGCGCTGGTGCGCTCGGTTCGGCTTGAAGAGAATTGTGTGTGTTTCCGGAGCGGTTCGGGATGCGTGCGCTGATGCCGGTTACCCTGCGTCCAAACTCCAGGTAGTGCGGAACGGGCTGCCGTCCGTTAATCTCGGGATCAAGCTCCGGGCTCCTGGTCCTTTTCGTATCGGCTTCCTGGGAATGTTTTCTGAGCGCAAAGGGTTGCGAACGCTTTTCCAGATTGCCGACGCATTGCCCACTGATACGGCACCATGGGAACTGCTCATCGCAGGCGGAGCCTCCGATAAGGCCGGCAAAATGTTAGCAGACGACATCCAAAGAGGTTACGGGACGAGACCCTGGTGGTCGCGAGTTCGATGGCTTGGCTGGGTGGAGTCCCCGCAGAACTTCCTGCGTTCAGTGGACCTGTTATTGCTCCCCTCCAGTGAATTTGACCCTTTCCCTACGGTTTTACTTGAAGCTGGGCAGTCGGGAGTTCCAGTATTGGCGTCCAGAGTGGGCGGAGTAGCCGAGATTATTCTTGAGAACAAAACGGGCTGGCTGTTTGAACCAGGGAGGTTCGAGGATGCCGCCAAAATTCTCCAGGGATTGATCGCTAGCCCCAAAGAGCTGCAAGGAGTTGGGAACATGGCGCATCAACGGGTGTTATGCGAATTCTGCGCTTCGAAAATGGTTGCGCAATACCAGCTTCTTTATTCTAATCTTCTGGCACATGTTTAAAGGTTCCTCGCTATTTAGCGGATTGATGTTGTTCGGTATTTGTGTGCCGCTGGCCATCTTCCTCGGTTACTTGCTCGCCACCCCGTTGGAGTCAACCAGCATGGTTTTAATCTCATTGATTCTTTTTTTGCTGCTCGTTCCTATCATGCTCAAATGGCACCACGAGGCGCTGATCGTTAGTTGGAACCTTGCTTTGGTGGCTTTTTTCCTACCCGGCGCGCCGGCTGTTGGGTACCTGGTTGGAGCATTGAGTCTGCTCATGGCAGCTGCGAAGAGAGCACTGTTGAACGAAGCAAACGCCATCCATTGCCCATCGGTGAGCATTCCATTGCTCCTGCTCGTCGGGATCGTGGTTTTCACGGCGCAGCAGACCGGCGGCATTCATGCGAGGGCGCTCGGCTCAGATGCTTGGGGGGCAATGCGCTATTTCCAGGTATTTGGGGCTATCGCCGGCTACTTCGCTTTCATCAGCCAGCCCGTCGCCGCCCATCGTGCCAAACTGCTGACCAGTCTGTTTTTTCTTTCGGCCGCAACCTCAGTCCTTCCGGTCCTGATCGCGCTTGCCGGATCGGGAATGGAATCCCTCCTTGTCCTTTTTGCCCAAACCTCCATCGCCGCCGATACCACTATTTTCGGGCAGGATCTCCAGCGATATGTGGGTGTGATGTTCATGTCGCAAGCCGTCTGTTGGTACATGATGTTACGGTTCGGTATTCGAGGTATTCTTGATTTTGGCAAGCCCTGGAGATTCGGAATTTTCCTTGTAGTACTCGGACTCGGTCTACTGGGAGGGTTCCGATCCTTCTTGATTACTTTGGTAACCGTAGCGCTGTTCCAGTTTTATTTCGAGGGTTTGTTTCGGAGCCGAATTTTTTTGTGGTTCTCGCTGGCCGGAGTTGTCGGGCTGACATTGCTTTTTGCATTTTCTGATCGTCTTCCGTTGGTCGTACAACGCAGCATCAGCTTTCTCCCGGTGCAGGTTGATCCGGCGGTCAGGCGCGATGCGGAAGGCACTTGGGACTGGCGTTGGGAAATGTGGCGTACCGCGCTCGGCTTGGTGCCGCGCTACTTGCTGCTTGGCAAAGGGTTTAACTTCGACGGCACGGATGCGTATTTAACAGCGCTCGGCGCTCAGCGAGGCATGTCCACCGCTTACGACGCGGCGATTATCAGCGGCGACTATCACCAGGGAATCCTCACGCTGATCGTCCCTTTTGGAATCTGGGGTTTCCTGGCTTTCGTCGCCTTTTGCGTGGCATCGCTGCGGGTTCTTTACATCAACTATCGGTATAGCCCCCCCGAGTTTCGATCCCTAAACACCTTTTTGTTAGCATATTTCGCTGGTCGTCTAGTCTTTTACTGCCTGTTTTACGGGGAGTTCTACATTGACCTGATGCTTTTCACCGGCACCGTCGGGCTGAGTCTTTCGGTGAACGGCGGAGTGCGCCAACGGATGCATGCACCAGCCCCCGTCGCAACTTCTTCGGCAGAAGATTTGCGCTTGCAACCCGCATGACGGCGCCATTGCAAGTTCAGCACGGATCGTGACAGGCTCACAGGGACTCTCAGTTGAGGTTTTGCCAATGGCGGGACTGCAGCAACGCAAGGATCAGGTTGACAATGCTCTCTCATTTAAGTCTCAGTATTGGTGATGAAATCAGATTTAAGACATCTGTCCGAAACCTGGGAGGTGCTGGGGAAAGAGGATCCATTGTGGGCCATCTACTCGCACCCGGACAAGCGGGGCGGGCGCTGGAACATGAAGGAATTCATGGAGACCGGCGAACAAACAGTATCGCAATATTATGAGCTCATTGCAAAACACATTCCCACTACGGGCTTGTTCTCGCATGTTCTGGACTTCGGGTGTGGCGTGGGACGGCTGACGTTCGCTTGGGCCAAAAGAGCGAAAAGCGTCACTGGTGTCGATATTTCCTCGGCAATGCTGAAAATAGCGAACAGTAATTTGGCGGGAAAAGATCATGTCAAATTCGTTCTGAACCCGAGCGAGGATCTCAGGATTTTCAAGGAAGGGGAATTTGATTTGGTTTTCTCTTTGGTGTGCTTGCAACACATGCCCTGGTCGATGGCGGCCAAGTATATTACGGATTTTGCTCGAATCTGCGCGCCGGCCGGGGTGGTTAGCTTTCAACTGCCGACTCGGAAACTTCAGACTGATCGGATGGCCGAGTTCAGGCAGTCTTTGGTTGAGTCGCTTCCGCTTGGAATGGGCAAGGTCTACCGGCGTTGGCGGCACGGAAGTTCCGCCGCCTTTGACGTCTATTTCACCCCCAGGTCTACGGTTGAATCGACTGCTTCCCAGGCCGGTTTGAGACTAATTCACGTTGAACCTGACCCATGCGCCGGCCCGACGACTGAGGGCTTCTTCTATATCTTCAGGAAACCTTGAGGATGCCCCTGGTCGGCATCGATACGAACGGCCTTTATACCACTCAGGCCGGCTTGGCCAGGTACATTCGCGGCCTGCTCAAAGGCCTGAAGTGCTTGGGCACACCTGACATCGACCTGCGCGTTGTCGCTTGGGAAGTACAAAACTTTTCATACCGGCAACCCCAGCGTGCTTTCAAAACGTTTTACCGTGAATTGATTTGGGCGAAGTTCAGTGCTCCTCTTTGGCTTCGCAAGTGCAATATAGCATTGCTTCATTCCACAGCGGGACCCCTGATTAGCACACCACGAGGCATTAAGGAGGTCGTTACACTACACGATCTCGCCGTTTTAAGGTATCCTGAACGATTCCGCTCCTGGCATCTCAGGGTTGCGCTTGGGCGAATGCAAAGGCTGCGGAGCGCCGACCAGGTGATCTGCATCAGCCGCTTTACCGCCACCGAAGCGATGGCGTTGCTGAACCTTCCGGCATCGAGCTTGACGGTGATTCATAACGGCTGCGATTTTCATCAGGGCGAGTCCGCCCCGCCTGAAAGGAGACCTGATTTCAGTTTGCCAAATGAATACTTCCTTTTCGTTGGGTCGCTGGAACCCGGGAAAAACCTGGCTCTGCTGAAGGAAGTTTATGCGGTGGCCGAAAGCAGAAAAATCGTGCTTCCGCCTTTGCTGATTGTGGGAGCGCGATGGGAAGGCATTCGAGGCGAGGGCCCGCCGCCCAAAAACTGGCACTACCTGGGACGGTTGCCAGATGAGATTCTGGTTTATCTTTACCGCCATGCAATGGGACTGGTCTTTCCTAGCAAATACGAGGGGTTCGGTTTGCCCGTGGCTGAGGCCATGTCTCTGGGTTGTCCGGTCATCTGCTCGGCGGTGGCGAGTCTCCCGGAGGTCGCCGGGGCCGCCGCGCTCTTCGCGGAAATGACACCCGGGGCATACCTGGAGGCCATGCGGCGAATCAGCGCCGATGCTATCCTGCGCGGGGAATTAGTTGAAATGGGACTTGTGCAAGCAGACAAATTCTCTTGGAGAAGATGCGCAGAGCAAGCTGTGGAAGTTTATCGGGCGATGTTACGGTCCAGCTGAAACGGAATCGCGCCATTCCGATTGGCACGCTCTCCCTGTGCCATGAGCGTCTCCTCGGAATCGTGGCCATGAGGAACCGGCCAATTTATAATGTGTCGGCAAAGCATAGAGAATCGTTCCTTTTCCTACGACGTTGCCAAACGTGTAAATCTTCCCGTCTGTTCCAACGGAAGGAGACACCGAGCCGTACCAATTCTGGTAAAATAGCCAATTGAACTGATTGGGACCGTTGAGGTTTACTAAGTCACCCAAACGGGAAACGAAGCAGGCGCTGCCATCCTGCAGAGCCAAAGGCGAAGCATCGACCAGTTGAGTGTCGGCCTGTTCCCACTGTTTCTTCCCGTCGGACGAGATTGCCCAAAAAGCGCGGTTAACGCCGACATAAATGGTTCCATCGTTTCCAATAACCGGTGACGATTCGCTGATTCCGCCTGTTTTGAGCCGCCATAACAAAGAACCCCGCGCATCCAGCGCGTAGAAAAAGCCATCTGTGGACGAGAAATAAGCCGTGTTGCTCAGGGTAATCGCCGGGGATGAGATAATCGGGCCGCCTGTCGGATAGCTGCACACAGGATGCCCATCTGGCTGAAGTACATAAAACTTCCCATCATGCGAACCGAAACAAATATTCCCTTGGAAGTTGATAGCTGCGGATGCGCTGATTTCGCCGCCCGTTTGAAATCGCCATCGCTCGGAGCCGTCCCTTGTCAGTGCGTAAAAGCTTTTATCCCAAGACCCAAAGTAAATGGTTCCGTCGAGGCCAATCGCCGGCGATGCGTCGACCCACGCTCCGGTCTTAAAATCCCATTTTTTGTTGCCTTCAGAACCCAGCGCGTAGAGCTTGCGGTCCCGGCTTCCGAAATAGATCGTTCCATCAAAACCGATCGCAGGGGAGGACTTGATCTCGCGGCCGGCATGAAACAGCCACTTAGGTGACCCATCCGGGTGCAATGCCCGCAGGTCTCCGTTCCAAGCCCCTAAATAAAGTGTTCCGTCGTCCGCGATAGCGGGTGAAGAATCGCTAGCGTATACGAGCACAAACGACCAGTCATTTGTAAGCATTCGAGTCTCAGCTCCTCCCCTTGCAGAGATTAGGCTTACAGCAACAATAAGAGCCGATTGAGCAACGAGAAACCTCAAAGGGGTGCCTTCACAGTAACGATTTAGGGTTAACGGGTATCGGCTTGACGACAGGCTCAACCAACGCGAGCTGGCTGGCAGTCAAGCGCGCCTGCTACGAACCGACGAACTGAATGATCTCCTAGACAATGACCGGTCGGAATTTTCATAAGGCCGTGAACTCTACGTCCTGGTAAACAGTTTAATCACCGAAATCCGCGACGACGTCAAGGTTGAAACCCTGCGATTTCAAAAACGATCCCAGTGTCGCTCTTCAACTCAGTAAACCAATGGGGCAGAATTCAATTTTCCGTCCCAGTATCTGGAATGAAGCAATGAAAGTGATTTTTTCTCCTTCAGCACGAAAAAAATCGGGACATATATTCGATTTCGGAGTGAATCTCTTGGCAAAATGCCATCCGCGTTCATCTGCAATGGTAGACAAGGTTTGACCTTGCTAGTGGGTTGAAAAACCCGCATTGATCGTCCATGGCTTGGCCCTCTGAAAAAGCATAAAACAGCTCACAATTTCGCCAATGCCGGCGCACTTTTTAAGCTAGCACCTTGGAAATCGTTACAATGTTAAAGCACCCTGCCGACAACCCATCTCCACCGTAACACGTTCGTGTCGTGAAAGTTCTCATCACTGGCATTTGCGGGTTCGTCGGCAGCGTCCTTTCGAACGAGTTGCGCGCGCGCTGTGAAGGTCTGGAGATCATTGGGCTGGATAATCTTAGCCGGCTAGGGAGTGAACTGAATCGGCGTATACTGCACGCGTCGGCGCACTTGTTGCATGGCGACGTTCGCAACCCTAGCGATCTGGAAACCCTCCCCAAGGTCGACTGGGTTATTGACGCCGCCGCGAACCCGAGCGTGCTGGCTGGTATCGGGGCCGAGACGAGCAGCCGCCAATTAATGGAACACAACCTGGTGGGCACGATTAACGTTCTGGAATACTGCAAGCGTCATAAGGCCGGGTTGGTAATGCTCAGTACCAGCCGGGTTTACTCGCAGTCCGAGCTTGCGTCGCTGGCTGTGACCGTCACGGATTCAGCGTTCTCGCCGACATCCGATGCTTGCAAGATCCCAGGCGTTACCAGGGAGGGCGTATCCGAGGGTTTTTCAACCCAACCGCCGCTTTCTCTTTACGGTTCGGCCAAGCTGGCCTCAGAATTCCTGGCCCTCGAATACTCGAAGGCTTTCGATTTTCCCGTGCACGTGAATCGTTGCGGTGTGATGGCGGGCGCAGGCCAATTCGGCAAGGCGGACCAGGGGATTTACAGTTTCTGGATTCATTCGTATTGTCGCCGCCTGCCCTTGAAATACATTGGCTTCAACGGAACAGGCTACCAGGTCAGGGATTGTCTGCACCCGCGCGACCTGGCGCAATTGGTTGCCTCCCAATTGAAGCAACCTGAAAAGGGCGGCGGTGTGCTCAACGTGTCAGGAGGCGTTGCCAACAGCATATCTCTGGCAAAGCTCAGCCAGTGGTGCGCCGGTCGGTTTGGGCAGCACCAGGTCAAATCGGAACCTGCCAACCGCCCGTACGATGTGCCCTGGCTTGTGTTGGATTCTTCGCGCGCACAGCGTGAGTGGGGCTGGACCCCAGCAACACCCATGGAATCAATTCTCGAGGAAATCGCCCGACACGCGGTCGATCATCCGGATTGGCTCGATATTTGCGCTGGCTCATGAGCAAGCCGCAATCACCCGAACCCAGGCCGCTGTCGCTGTTTTCGGTCGTCATTCCCGCTCGCAACGAATCCGGTTGCATTCTTTCGACCGTCCAACACTTGCATCTGGAACTGAAGCTGCACGAAGTGCCGCATGAAATCGTGGTGGTGGACGACGGCAGCACGGATGAAACGTGGCAACTCCTCTCCAAGCTGGCGGTCAATATGCCGGAACTGGTTCCCGTCAAAAACGAAGCGCTGCACGGATTCGGCCGTGCGGTTGCCTGCGGGTTGGACCGCTTCAAGGGCGACGCGGTTGTCATCATGATGGCGGACGAATCGGATGATTGTCGCGATGTGGTCCGCTATTGGCACGAGCTGAACCAGGGCTGGGATTGTGTTTTTGGAAGCCGGTTCATGAAAGGCGGCGGGGTGATTGATTACCCGAAGATCAAGCTGATCGTGAATCGAATGGCGAATTTCTTTTTAAAAACGATTTTTGCAGTGCGGCTCAACGATACCACAAACGCCTTCAAAGCGTACCGCCGAGAAGTGATCCAGGGCTGTAAACCACTCATTTCGCCGCATTTCAACTTAACCGTCGAGTTGCCTCTTAAAGCCATTGTGCGCGGGTTCAGTTGGACCGTGATCCCGATCACATGGCGAAACCGGCGGACCGGCGAGGCCAAGCTGAAAATTCGCGAGATGGGCAGCCGCTACTTGTTTATCTGCCTTTACGTTTGGCTTGAGAAATACTTCAGCCGCGGTGATTACATGAAACAAGATGCAGGACGAACGACAAAGTGAATTAGCCCGGGTTTACGGCAACCGGTTTGACGCGGTGCGGGACTATCGCCTGCGCGTCTGGCAGGTCCTGGTGCCCAACTTCTTCCAGCGCCTCGTTCCCGAGGGCGCCGCCGTTTTGGATCTCGGTTGCGGTTACGGCGAGTTTATCAACACCGTCCGCGCTGCTTCCAAGTTCGGCATGGACCTCAACCCGAACACTCGGTCCAACCTCGCTCCCGGCGTCCAGTTCCTCGAGCAGGATTGTTCCACAACGTGGCCCTTGCCCGATGCTCACCTCGATGTCGTATTCACCAGCAATTTCTTCGAGCATCTCCCCGATAAGACAGCCCTCGGCCGCACTTTGGAACAGGTCTTTCGCTGTCTCAAACCCGGCGGACGGCTCATTGCCATGGGGCCAAATATCAAGTTCACGGACGGCCGGTATTGGGATTTTTGGGACCATTACCTGCCGTTGACAGAAACTTCATTGTCCGAAGGGATGGCCGTTCGAGGCTTTGAGATCGAGAACTGCTACGCTCGTTTCCTGCCCTACACCATGGTGGGTGCGCGGCAATATCCGATGTGGTGCATAGGGCTCTATCTCAAGCTGCCTTTGCTTTGGCGTTGGAAAGGCGAACAGTTTCTGGTGATTGGCCGGCGGCCTTCCGGGAAAGCGCGGTGACACCACCCCAAACGCGCAGGAGTTTTGCGCAGGGATGGTAGGGTAACTTTTTACTAGTCCTACAAGGATTTCTGGTCAAGGTTAACCCCACTATGAAAAGGCTATTGACCCTTATTGCACTATTGGGCCTCGCAGTGGGCGTGTTTGCGGGCTGTAACCAAAGCGGCAGCGACACCTCGAGTGCCAGCACCAATGCTCCGCCCGCCGCGAGCACCAACAAGTAAGGACATTACTTCCAAACAATTTGGGGATGTCATTCACGCCGGGCATGGGTTTGCCCGGCTCTTTTATTTTTCGTCCCCCGGGTTTAAACTCGCCGTATGAAAGCACCTCGTTACCTCGCACTCGCCTCTGCGCTGATCCTGTGCGCCTGCGATCAGAAACCGGATTCCTCGACCGCGGCTGGCAGCACCAACGCCTCGAATAACGGAACCACTCCGCTCAATGCCCCCGGCGGTTACTTGGGCGCCTTGCAAAAAGGCCACCAAGCGGCCGTCACGACCGTCGACACGACCTCGCTCGACAAAGCAATCCAGATGTTTGCTGTCGATAACGGGCGAAATCCTAAAGACCTCAACGAGTTGGTTCAGCAAAAGTACATTCCCAAAATCCCGGATGCGCCGTACGGAACCAAGATCGTCTACGATGCCAATTCGGGAAGTGTGAAAATCGTGAAGCAGTAGGCGATGGCCCGTGCCGGCCAAAGGCCGTCGCGCTTCGCGCAAGTTCGCAACGCCATTGCAATGCTGCAAATCAACCTCGCGGCGGTTCCACGTCTCTGCGGGGTGAAAAAAACTCGATAAAAAAATCCCGCACTTTTCTCTCGCCAAACGGGGTTGCACGGATCAGATTTCCCGTTTTTCAAAGGCGCCATGACTGAGCAAATTGTCATTTTGGATTTCGGGTCCCAATACACCCAGGTGATAGCCCGCCGAATCCGCGAATGCAATGTGTACTCGGTGATTGTCCGCTACGATATACCCCCGGACGAACTGCGCGAAATGGCCCCCAAAGGCATTATCCTGTCCGGAGGGCCATCGAGCGTCTACAGCAAAGACGCCCCACTCCCGGCGCGCCAGATCTTCAAATTGAACGTTCCGATTCTCGGAATTTGCTACGGCCTTCAACTCATGGCTCAATACCTCGGCGGCAAAGTTGAGCCTGGACAACGGCGGGAATACGGAAAAGGCACACTACGAGTCAAAGACAGTTTCTGTCCGCTGTTCGCGAACCTGCCCGAGACATTGCAGGTCTGGAATTCTCACGGAGACAAGCTGACGCGGCTGCCCAAAGGTTTTAGTTCCGTCGCCGTGACCGAGAATTCCGATTACGCCGCCATCGAGAGCCAGGACCACAAAAGCTTTGGGCTGCAATTCCATCCGGAGGTGGTGCATACACCGCACGGGAAAGAAATCATTGCGAACTTCGTCCACAACGTGTGCGGCTGCGGCAAAACCTGGACGATGCGAAGCTACATCGACCAGGCGGTCGAAACCATCCAGGCCAAGGTAGGGCAGGAAAAGGTCATTCTTGGCTTGAGCGGAGGAGTCGATTCGAGCGTTGCCGCCGCCCTGTTACACAAAGCTGTCGGCGATCAACTCACGTGCATCTTTGTCAACAACGGCCTGCTTCGCGGGAAGGAGTCCACCGTCGTGCGCGAAGTTTTTGGACGCCATTTTCGCATCAAGCTCCAATACGAAGACGCCACCAGGCTCTTTCTGAGCCGACTCAAAGGCGTGACGGAACCCGAACGCAAACGGAAAATCATCGGCAAAACGTTCATTGAAGTATTCGAGTCCGCTACCCGCAGAGTCGGAAAAGCCAGGTTCCTTGCGCAGGGAACGCTTTACCCCGATGTGATCGAATCGGTGCCGATTGCAGGCAATCCCGCGGCAATGATCAAGAGTCATCACAACGTCGGGGGGTTGCCAAAAAAAATGAGATTTCAGCTGGTCGAACCGCTCAAGTGCCTCTTCAAAGATGAGGTGCGCGAGTTGGGCCTGGAGTTGGGACTTCCCCGGGAGATCGTGCTGCGACAGCCTTTTCCCGGCCCCGGCCTGGCCGTGCGCATTCTGGGCGAAGTCACGCCTTCGCGGCTGGAAATTCTCCGCAATGCAGATTCGATTGTTGTGGAGGAAATGAAAGCCACGGATTGGTACTATAAAATCTGGCAGAGCTTTGCGGTGCTGCTGCCCGTGCGCAGCGTCGGGGTAATGGGCGACGAGCGGACTTACGATTACACGATCGCACTGCGAGCTGTCGAATCGCAGGACGGCATGACGGCTGACTGGGTCAAACTGCCGTACGACTTGCTGGAAAAGCTTTCCAGCCGGATTATCAACGAGGTCAAAGGAGTCAACCGTGTTTGCTTGGACATCACCAGCAAGCCCCCGGGAACCATCGAGTGGGAGTAGACGGTCGACTCGATTCAAAGAGTCTCCGCTCAGAGACCGAATCCGGTAAGGCTCCGGCGCCGTTTCGACTTGTGCTTGAACGTTGCGATTGACTGGACATATTAACTCTATGCCAATTGAAACAGATGGAACAGTGTTGCGTCTTGAATTGCCGGGAATCAAGAAACTGAAAAGCGGGAAGGTCAGGGAGATTTTTGACTTGGGCGACCGTCTTTTGTTTGTTGCAACCGACCGCATCTCAGCATTCGACTGCATCATGCCGAGCGGAATTCCGCACAAGGGACAAGTCCTGACGCAGATTTCTTATTTCTGGTTCGCGCAAATGCAGGCTTTTCAGGCAAACCACTTGATATCGCGCGCCCAGGAACCGCTTCCCGAGCAGTTGGAGGGTTTTGCCCCGCAACTCAATGGCCGAAGCATGATTGTCAAAAAAGCCCAACCCCTGGCGATCGAGTGTGTCGTGCGCGGTTATCTTGCCGGGTCCGGTTGGAAAGAATATCGCGCCAGCCAGACGGTCTGCGGAGTCAAGCTGCCGCCCGGACTTAAAGAATCGTCCGAACTGCCGGAGCCCATTTTTACGCCGGCGACCAAAGCCGAAACCGGCCACGATGAAAATATTTCCTTCGCACAAGCCGCGGGGATCGTCGGTGCCGACATCGCTGAAAAAGCGCGTGCTGCCAGTCTCAAGATTTACAATACCGCCCGCGACTATGCCCGCAAACGGGGAATTATCATCGCCGACACCAAGTTTGAGTTCGGCCTTCTCAACGGAGAACTCATCCTGATCGACGAAGTCCTGACGCCGGATTCATCGCGTTTTTGGCCGGCTGACCAGTACCAACCTGGCAAAGGTCAACCGAGCTTTGACAAACAGTTCGTGCGCGATTACCTGGAAACCTTGGATTGGGACAAGTCCCCTCCCGCGCCGGCGTTGCCTGCCGAGGTGGTCGCGCGCACGGAGTCAAAATACCTCGAAGCGTACGAGCGGCTTACAGGGAAGAAGTTGCTCTCCTAAAGGACTGTTGAAAAACCCTTCGAGCCGGCGTAGCCGCCGAAGTTATGAGGCGGATTCGGCGCTTCTGTTGCGCCTTTGGTCCGCCTCGTTACCTCGGCGGCTACTCGTTGAGTGCGGGGAGTGCAGCTTCCGGGAAAACTATTGAACTTCATACCGGGCGCTCACCGGGCCGGACCATGGGGTCGAAATTGGCGGGCCTCCAACTTGACGCTGCATTGGGTTGCGAGAACGAGCTGTGATTTGAACACTGGACTGCACGGCGATAGGCTCGCTATATACCAGCGCATTGGTTGAAACGGCGCCTTGAGCAGCGCGCGGGTCGGAGCCGTCCAGTGTGTAATAAACGGTTGCGCCTTCCGGGCCTCTCAATGTAATAGGCGTTCCGCTGCTGACCGGTCCGGAAGATCGGTCCAGCTTTGGGGGCTGGACCAGTTGCTGATCAATGAATTCGGTTCGCTGAGTCAGCCAGTTTTTCATCCAATCGACTTCACTTTGATAGGTGCCCCACCTGGGCTGGAGATCCCAGCGACTGGCCTCGCGCGGCTGGGCTTCGCGCACTTCAGTGGCTAGGCGATCGATGAGGCCAAACATGTGTTGCTCGGAAAAGGTTGTGGAGCGCAAAGCCTGCCACCGATCGACCCACAGTTGCCAGAAATCCGGGTCGGTGAACAGTCGCCCCCACCACGGCGCATGAAAAAACCTGCCGGTATTCCAGCGCCGCGGTTCGGAATCCCGATAATCACTTGAACCGAGTGCCCGGTCGAAATCCCAATGCGGGCCGTAGGTGATTTTGCCGTTCCGGGGTTTGTAAAAGTAGGTGCTGAAATGCAGTGCATCCACGTTCCCGCTAAGCACCTCCAAGACATGGAAATCGATCCAGGAATCAACATCGACGTACGCCCGGTACCCATGCACAGGATCTTTCCAGTTTGAGCTGCGCAGCACTTCTTCGAACTCATCGAAGTACGCCGAGAGATACTGCCGCTGCTCCGCGCGTTGAGGGAGGCTAATCACCGGCTCTTTTGGTTCGACATAAATCATGGAAGCCCCACCCGCCCAGAACCCGCTCTCCTCGGGGCCCGGCCGGTCAAACTTTACCAGATAGCCGCCCGTCACCTCCGGGGGCTGCAGATCCTCGGGCCCTATCCGGTCAATGGCGACTCGATGCTTCCCCACCTTGATTTTCTCTTCGAGCACGTACAAGCCGTGATAATCCCGGGTTTGAACAGGTCCGGCGTGCCGGGCCAGGAAAACTTCCACAAACCGAGTACGGGGTGAATAACGGCCCATGTCCCTGCTCAACTGGTGAATGAACGGGTTATGGATCATCACCGAATCGAATTCCGTTGGCGCGTACAGAACCCAATCGGAATTCGCAGGCATGCCCAACGCCGGCAGATGCTGCTCGTGGTTAAATTCGTTCAGGAACTGCAGCGCGTAAGGAGTTTGCGGCATACCCGCCGAGGTCGAGCCGCGGATGTGATAACCGCCCCGGGTGGTCAGGGACGGAGAATTGGTGAGACGCGTTCTGCCGTTCACCGGTTCGTAAAAAGATAATTGAACAACGGAAGAACGGCTTGAGGTCGAGCGTTCGGCGCCCAAAGTGTCCATCACGAGCACCGGCAGGTTTGAGTCGAAACCAATCACATTCGATCCCAGGAGGGTATACGTTTCCCCGCGCGGCGGTCCCGGCAGAAATTCCTCAACGTAAGCGCGGGCGCGCACGCAGGTTGAATTTGTGATGGAAATCGGCCCTTCATACCTTGGGGACCTTCGGCTGGGCAGCCGCCCATCCAACGTGTAGCGGATGACCGCCCCTGTGAATGTGCATGACAGTTCAACAGAAAAAGGCTCGACGAATGCACCGCCGGCTCTTGAGAACTGCACACTGGGCGCAAACCCGGGTCCGCTGCTGGCGTTGGGCTTGCCCGGGGTTGGCTCCTGCATGAACCCGCAGAGGTCGGGTTCCCCGCGAACGCGGCCGTAAGACACATCCGGCATTTGCTTTGGGTAACGATCCTCAAAATCCGAAACAATGTTCGTTCGGGGGCCGCACAATGCGAGATATCCTCCTTCGGTAGCGAGACGAAAATTGGTGTGGAGCCGAACCAGGTCCTTGGTCCGGTTTTTTCCAGAAGCGAACACGACCATATAAGCGCCTGGAAGGATCCCCACTTCCGGAAAACGCCACTTTGCCAGGTTTGTGGTCGAATCCGAGAGAAACCAGCCGGCCAGGTTTACGGTCTCAAACCCCGCATTGTACAGTTCAATCCAACCCGGATGATCTCCGTCGGTGTCAGTTAGCCCGTGTTGGTTGTCGGCAAGGAATTCTGAAATGAAAACCGAAGTGAAACGGGACGCGGCGTGAAGTCGAACTGAGGAAAAAAGAGCCAGGATGAGCCCGGCGAGGCAAATCTGCCGCCACGTTCCATGCATTCCTGTTAAAGAAGGCGTCGGCGCTTTCTCGGTTCCCGAGTTCATTGCGGTGGCAACGCAATCATAGCACGGCCCTCGAATGCACCCAAATGGAATGAGACAGTTTGTGATCGGTTGCTCCGGTTTTGCCGCGTCCACCGTGGTTTAACGAAACATTGGCGCGCACCCGTCGTTTGGTCGCCAAACCCGCAACCCAGCACCGTCGGCTAAGGGAATAGACCTCGAACGCGTTTTGCCTCCTGCACGCGTTTTATCCCCACACTCAAGGCCGCCATTCGCATCGGCAGTTTTTGTTTTCGACTAATCGCGACCACCTGGGAAAAGGCGTTTTCCAGGATCCGAAACAGTTTGTCGACGACTTCGGTCTCGCTCCAGAAAAAGCTCTGCAAGTCCTGAACCCATTCGAAATAGGAGACGACGACGCCGCCGGCATTGCAAAGCACATCCGGGATTACGAAGATCTCCTCCCGATTATTGAGAATCGCATCAGCTTCAGGCGTGGTGGGGCCATTAGCAGCCTCGGCAAGGATCCGGCATTTGATTTTGCCCGCATTGGCTTCCGTGATCTGCCGCTCCAAAGCCGCGGGAACGAGGATATCACACGGCAACACCAGCAGTTGTTCATTGGTAATCGGATCGGCTTCGGAAAACCCGGCCACGGTTTTATTATTGGCGACGTGCTTTTCCAGTTCCCAGAGATTCAAGCCATTCTTGTTATAGACGCCGCCGAAGGCGTCCGTAACGGCGATGACCTTCACGCCATACCGCTCCAGCGAAAGAGCAGCCACCGAACCGACATTCCCGAAACCCTGGACCGCGGCAGTCGCTTTGCTGATATCCAGGCCCATGGTGTCCGTCGCGCGATTCACCAGGTACCCAACGCCGCGTCCGGTCGCCTCGCGTCTGCCGAGCGACCCTCCAATTCCCACAGGCTTGCCAGTTACAATGCTCGGCACGGTATAGCCCGCGTGCACTGAATAGGTGTCCATCATCCACGCCATCACCTGTTCATTGGTTCCAAGGTCGGGAGCCATGACATCGATTTGCGGCCCTATAAATGGAATCATCTCCTGGGTGTACCTGCGTGTTAAGCGTTCCAGTTCATCGCGGGAAAGCTTCCCAGGATCGCAGGCGACGCCTCCTTTGGCGCCTCCGTACGGCAGGCCAGTGAGCGCGCACTTCCAGCTCATCCACATCGCCAAAGCCGCGACCTCACCCAGGCTCACGTCCGGGTGATATCGCAGCCCGCCCTTGGTCGGCCCCAGCGTGAGGTGATGCTGCACGCGGTAGCCGCTGAGCACCTGGATTGACCCGTCGTCTCGATGGATCGGTAACGCCACTGTCATCGAGCGTTTCGGAAATTTCAGGCGACCGCGTTCCGATTCCGGTATTTGCAGATGATCGGCAACCAGGTCGAACTGTTGGCAAGCCATGCGGAACGTGGGGGAATCGTAAATTTGCATCGCACGGCGAAAATAAGCCGTCAGGAGCTCGATTTCACGGCAATTTTCGCTTATCAGTCGCGTTTAACTGGCCCCAATGCCAACTCGCTGGTCCGCTGTTTATCCTTGCCGTGGTCCGAACCTAAATTAACCTGAAATGACGTCTTCGCGCATGACTTTATTGCAACCAAAGGCATTGCTTCCACCCGCAATACTGGCCCGGCAATTTGATCTGGCTTTAGTTGTGGAGCTCCATTCCCCGTCCCCGCTTTAATACGCTGCAATGGTTTTCAATTCGTTAACCTTTCTGGCTTTTTTGTCCGTGGTTCTGGCGCTGTACTATTGCTTGAAACATCGTTTCCAGAATTGGATGCTGCTGGTTGCCAGTTACATTTTTTATGGCTGGTGGGATCCCCGCTTCCTCGGCTTATTGCTGTTCACGACATTATTTGACTACTTCTGTGCTTTATGGATCGACGAAGAACCCGATCCGAAACGACGAAAGTTTCTCCTGGCGTCCAGCATGACCGTGAACCTGGGTGTCCTTTGTATCTTTAAGTACTTTGGGTTTTTCGAGCAGAGCCTGCAAGCTGCATTCGCGCACCTTGGCGTCACTTTGAGTTTTCCCATCCTGCACGTGGTTCTGCCGGTAGGGATTTCATTCTACACCTTTCTCTCGATGAGCTACACCATCGATGTTTATCGTGGCGAACTCAAGCCGGCTCGCAATCCCCTCGATTTCATGTTGTATGTGGCCTTCTTTCCTCATCTGGTGGCGGGGCCGATTGTTCGGGCGTCCTTGCTCCTGCCTCAATGTCAGCGGCCTAGAAAAATTGTTCCTGAGGAAGTTGCCAACGGAATTTGGCTGATCCTCATGGGCTATCTGAAAAAAGTGGTCATTGCGGATCGTCTTGGCCAAATCACTACTTGGGGTTTCTCAGGAAGCCTGCCTGCCTTGGCAGACGCTAACTTTTGGCTGGTCATCTACGCCTTTGCTTTCCAGATCTATGGCGACTTTGCCGGCTACTCGGATATTGCCCGAGGGCTCTCCAAATTGATGGGCTTCGAGTTGGTCGAGAATTTTCGTGCTCCTTATCTGGTCACCAATCCCGCTGCTTTCTGGCGCCACTGGCATATCAGCCTTTCCACCTGGCTACGCGATTATCTTTATATTCCCCTCGGAGGCAATCGCTACGGACGCATGAAGACCTATCGAAACCTGATGCTCACGATGTTGCTGGGCGGCTTGTGGCATGGCGCCGGTGTCGCCTATGTATTGTGGGGACTATATCACGGGGGCCTTCTAGCCTGCCAACGACTGTGGAACGATTTCGTCTCATCGCGATTCCAATCCTTCAGCCGGGCCGAGATCACCCATCCTTTGCCGGTCTCTACGTCTCAAGCCCATGCGGTGATGCAGGGGCCTTCGGTTAATACATTGGCCACGGCGTCGGTGAGCCTGGCCCAAGGAAGCTCGTGGACCTCCTATGCTGAATCCCAAAGAGAAAGCGCGTCCCCGGAGTCAGTTCCACTCTCCACCCCGCAGCCGATTTCGACTCCTTCGCGACCGCCTTCCGGCGGGGACCTCATGGGCTTGGTTAAGCGCTTTGTTCTCATTGTGGTCTTTTTTCACATTACCTGTCTTGGCTGGTTGCTGTTTCGCGCCGGCTCATTGGCTCCGGGAGTTGACCAATTCCACTTTGTCCTGCGTTCCCTCGAGAGCCTGGTAGCCTGGCCGGCCCGCATTAACCCGATCGCTCAGGCTATTCTGGTGCTGGGCTGTGTCAGCTTATTTTTCCAATGGAAATTTGATGAGATGAACCACTTCTCTCGGTGGCGCACAGGTTCACAGGTGGTAGCAGTTATTCTGGCCCTGGCTGCTATTCTGAGCCTAGGTGTGTTTGAAGGGTCGCAGTTCATTTACTTTCAATTCTGAGAATGAAAAGGCTGCTCTTGATTGGCTCCCTCGTGGCACCGGTTGTGGTGTGGTCAAGCTATTGGGCGCTGGCTAAACGAATCTCGGCATTCGCGTCCCAGCGTTGGGGAGAGCGTATTTTGCGCGCTGGCGATGGCAAGTTCTCCGACGTTGCCGTTTTCCTGCAGCATCGTTTTTACGAGGCAGCCTGGCTTATAACTGTCACGGTTATCGTGAGCCTGGGTGTCATCGTTTTGGGTACATTGATAGCCCGCCGGCTTCCCGTTTTGTGGAAATGGGTTCCCTTTTCCGTAGCTGGGTTTTTGGGGGTTAACCTTTGGCTCAAGTGCGCTTTTGGAACCTGCCTTTTCTGGTGTTTATTTTGGACTGGAAAGGGCTCCACCAACAACCTCACGCAATTTCATATCAAACTGCTCCTCATGAACGAGAGCCCAGCGCCTTTGAAAGTCGTGCTGGCGGGATCGAGCCAGGTCCTTGCCCAGATTGACGCGCGTGAGTTGAACGAACACCTGGGCCCCAAAATCTTCACCACGCAACTGTATTTTCCAGGAAACCGCGCGTACGACTTTCTCTTACTCAATCGCAAGCTGGAAGGCCATCAAGTCGATGCCATTCTCTGTTATCTCAGTGAGCTTAATTTTTTTGAGGGTGCTGTCGGCGAAGGTTTGCCATTCTTTTTAACTCCGCGCGACCTGCCGGAATTCCATCGCTTATTGGGTCAATGGTCTTGGTCTCCACGATCCATGGGCTACGGACTTCTTGGTGATGTCCTGCCCCCCTTCTGGATCCGGGAGCCTCTTGCCGAACGCCTCCTGGGAATCGAGGCCACCAAGATTCGCCAGAAACAGCGTGACGCCGCTTTGGATTCCAACCTTTCGCAGCGAGCGGCTGAATTTGCTGCTGTGTTCGGCGTAAACGCCCAGTCGGATTTTTCATTTCACGCATTTGACGCCTTCGTTGAGAAGTGCCGGGCTCGGCACCGCACCGTCATTGCCTGTTGCGGGCAGGTCAATCCCGTTCTTGCTCGACGATTGGACCCCACCCTGCGTAATCAAATGCGCGCTTTTCTGCGAAAGCTGGCAACTCGGTACGACAACTTCATTTTGTTGGAGGAAGATAATTTTCCGCCGCAGGGCGAGTCTGATTACGAAGATTTAACCCACGTCGGCCCGGTGGCCCGGGCTCGATTCACAGAGACCCTTGAACCAATTTTGCGCACCTGGGGTTCGAGGGACCATTTATCTCCATAGCAGTTTGTCCACTGGTGAGTAACCCGCGCTTTGACCCGCGAACGGCAACCCGATTCGTTCGTGTCATCGGCGCCAAACCCGTTTAAACTGCCAAAACTAATGGCTAACGGGTTGGTGACCAACGAAATCTATTTAAGCCTGCAAGGTGAGAGCACTTTTGCTGGGTTGCCGTGTATTTTTGTGCGGCTGACGGCCTGCAATCTCCGGTGCTCCTACTGCGATACTGCGTATGCGTTTAAGGAAGGCAGCAAGTTGGCGCTCTCCGAAATCGTCGGAAAAATCGAGGAGTTGGCTGCTCCGTTTCGAAGAAACGTTTTGCCTGGCGCACCTTCGACAACGTTGCGCTTGCCCCTCGTCGAACTAACCGGAGGCGAACCGTTGTTGCAGTCCAATTCGCACGACTTGATGAAGAGGCTCTGCGATGACGGTTTTACCGTCCTGCTCGAGACCAGCGGCGCGCATGACATCAGCCAGGTTGATTCGCGGGTCCATCGCATTATGGATTTGAAATGTCCCAGCAGCGGGGAGATGGACAAAAATCGCTGGTCCAACGTGCCCCTGCTGAAGCGCACCGACGAAATAAAGTTCGTGATCGGCACCCTTGAAGACTACGAATGGACGAAAGAGATCATAACCCAACATGACCTGGCCTCCATTTGCCCAATATTGATTTCGTGGGTTCACCCGTTAACCGCGGAACAACGTCATAAATCCCTGAAACCGGTTCCGGCCGGACAACGTCCGATTGCTCGGCAGGAACTGGCCAACAAGATCATCGCCGATGCGTTGCCGGTGCGGTTCCAAATTCAGCTGCATAAAGTGATCTGGCCGGCTGAGCAACGCGGAGTTTGATCCATGCCGCGGGGAACATCGCCGACCTTGCGACTCTTGCGAACGTATGAGTCTCGGAATGTCACCTTCATCGATCCGGATGGTTCATGGCCAATTGTGTGGGAACGAGCGAGCGGCGTGCACGTTTGGGATGAAAACGGGAATCGCCATCTCGACTTGACGGCTGCGTTCGGGGTGGCGGCAACGGGCCACGCCAATCCCCGCGTCATCCAGGCCGCACGCAGGCAAATGAGCCGCCTCGTTCACGCCATGGGCGACGTGCACCCGCATCGGGCGAAAGCGGAATTGGCGGCAAAGCTTAGCGAACTGACTTTTGAACGCTGGACCGCGGCCGGCTCGGCTCGAAGTGCCAGGATAAAGGGCAAAACGATTTTCTGCAATTCCGGTTTCGAAGCTGTGGAAGCGGCCTTGAAAACGGCGCGGCTTGCCACGTCCCAATCTGGTATCATCGCCTTCCGAAACGCTTATCATGGTCTCGGGTATGGCGCGCTCAACGCGACCTACCGGGAACACTTTCGCGGCCCCTTTCGCGATCAGCTTCGCGAGTTTGCGTCGTTCGTCTCGTACCCAAGTCATCGCAGCATGTGCCCAGGGCAGGAAGGCAAAGGAATCCTTTACTCTAGCGACCAACCATCGGTTGAGGCGCTCGAAACATTGCTTAGGCAAAAGCTGAGAAGACGCCGAATAGGCGCGATCCTCGTCGAACCGATTCAGGCGCGAGGCGGCATCAACGTGCCCCCGGATGCTTTCCTGGCAATGCTCCGGCGAGTCGCCGATGAAAATGACGCGCTTTTGATCCTGGACGAAATCTATACCGGTTTCGGTCGTGCCGGCACCTGGTTTGCCTGCGAGCATTCGAATGTCATTCCCGACATCATTTGCCTGGGCAAAGCTCTGACCGGCGGTTTTCCGCTCTCAGCGTGCGTGGGCAAAGCTGCGGTTATGGATGCCGCTTGGCCTGTTTCCAACGGGGAAGCCATTCATACCAGCACTTTTCTGGGTCACCCGGTCGGATGTGCAATGGCGCTGGAAAACATTCGTGAGATTCAAAGGCTCAACTTGGTGGATCGCAGCGCGGCTTTGGGCGAGTTGCTCTTGGAAGACTTGTGCGCCATGGCCAGCCAGTCCCGCGGTTCGAATGTGAAATGTTACGTCCGCGGGCGGGGATTGCTCGCGGGTATCGAAATCCTGCGAGGGAACAAACCGGCTACCGCCTTTGCGCTGGACATCATTAAGAACATGCTAAAGCGCGGGTTCATTCTTCTGCCGGAGGGAGAGCATTCGAACGTCATCAGCTTCACGCCGCCCTTAACAATCCAAAAGAATCAATTGCGGTCGGCTGTGTCGGCACTGGAATCGGCCATGCTCAAGACCTTGCGAATATGAAGCTGAGCGAGATGAGGCAAATCCTGGCCGAGCGTGGCGTGCAATTGACAAAATCCCTCGGCCAGAATTTTCTTCACGATGGCAATCAACTGCGGCGCATTATAAGAGAGGCGGAGATCGGCCCCGAGGACAAAGTGCTCGAGATCGGGCCCGGACTGGGACCTTTGACGGAATTATTGGTGGCCGCGGCAGGCGAAGTCCTGGCAATCGAGAAAGATGCGCGATTGATTGAAATTATGCGGCAACGATTTTCAGCCGAGGCAGAGGCGGTGTCTTTCAAGTCTGCGCATTTGAAGCTCGTTGAGGCCGACGCACTCGAGTACCTCAAGACCAACAAGGCCGATTGGCGAGAATGGAAACTGGTTGCCAACCTGCCTTACTCGGTGGCCTCTCCGATCCTCGTCGAACTCGCCTTGAATGACCTCGGACCCAAACGGATCGTGGTCACCCTCCAGCTCGAAGTGGCGCGCAGATTGACGGCGCGCCCGGGCACGCCCGATTACGGGGTCCTCACACTGCTTGTGCAGTTGGATTACCTGCCGATCGACTGGTTTAAGATCCCCGCCGGCTGCTTTTTCCCTCAGCCGGATGTCGAGTCGGCTTGCGTGATCCTTTCCAGGAGGACGCCCCCGCTGTTGACCGGGGATTTGCGCCCATGTTTTGTATCCATCCTCAAGCGCAGCTTCTCGCAGCGGCGCAAAATGATGGCCAAGCTTCTGAAGGAGGACTGGGAGACCAGCGCTGTGGAACGCGCTTTGCAGGAAACCGGATTGCCATCGGCGGTGCGCGCTGAAATGGTGAGTCTCGAACAATTCACGAAACTCACCCGGATTTTATATGAGCGAAGAAATCTTTGACGTGGTAAACGAACGTGATGAAGTTGTGGATCGCCGCCCGCGAAGCGAAGTCCATCGACTTGGCCTCATGCACCGGGCCACGCATGTTCTGGTTTTTAACCAGCGAGGCGATGTTTTTCTCCAAAAACGCTCAATGAGCAAAGATCGGCAGCCCGGACTGTGGGATTCTTCAGCTTCGGGCCACGTGGACAGCGGAGAGAGCTATGATGCCTGCGCGCTTCGCGAACTGCGCGAGGAAATCGGCCTGCAGTTGAAAACTCCACCGCTGCCGCTTTTCAAGTTACCCGCTTCCGACATGACCGACCAGGAACATGTCTGGGTCTATCGATGCGAAGCGGAAGGCCCTTTCCAATTAAACCTGGAAGAAATCGAGAGCGGCGGTTGGTTCAGCCCTGGGATGGTCACAAAATGGATGGAACAGAAGCCGCAAGAGTTCGCAAGCGCTTTGTTGCTGATTTGGCCGAGAGTCCTGGCATCCGTAAAAGGGCGGACGTGGAATTAGTTGTTATTGGTTGATGCTGGTTCGGGGCACGCTTGACCTGGATCAGGGGCTCCGCTACGTTGCGACACAGAGAATAAAGCTCTTATATGTTTTATGGATAACTTTTTAGTCCCAATGGTGGTTGAGCAGACCGGGCGGGGTGAACGCGGTTATGACATTTATTCGAGGCTGTTGGTCGACCGGATCGTATTCCTCGGAACACCCGTGGACGACATGGTGGCTAACGTCATCATCGCTCAGCTCCTGTTCCTGCAAATGACCGACCCCAAGAAGGACATTCACCTTTACATCAATTCTCCCGGCGGCAGCGTCACGGCGGGCCTGGCAATCTACGACACGATGCAGTTCCTAACCTGTGACGTGAATACCTACTGCATCGGCCAGGCCGCCAGCATGGGCGCGGTGCTCCTGTGCGGTGGTACCAAGGGAAAGCGGTACGCCCTTCCCAACTCGAACATCATGATTCACCAGGTGCTTGGGGGAGCGGAAGGCGCCGCCAGTGACGTTGAAATCCGAGTTCGTTACATGCTGAAACTCAAGCAACGGCTTAATTCGATCGTTTCGAAGCACACGGGCCGCTCAATTGACCAGGTCGAAAAGGACTGTGACCGGGATAACTTCATGAGTGCAGAGGAGGCCAAGAATTACGGCCTGGTTGATGAAGTCGTGCAGTCGCGCAAAGAAATCCCGGGCTTGGCTGATCAGGTCAGCAGCCTGGTGGAGAAGAAGTCCTAAGCTCATGGCGCGCCCGACGAATATCACTCTGTGCAGTTTCTGCGGCAAGTCACATGCTGAAGTCAAAAAGCTTATCGCCGGGCCCGGGGTCTACATCTGCGACAATTGCGTCGTGCTCTGCAAGCAGGTCCTCGACAAGGAACTTGCGTCTCAGGCAAGGAAAACCAAGCCCAAGATCAGCGTTCCAAAGCCAGCTGAAATCAAGCGCCAACTGGATCTGAACTGTGTCGGGCAGGACCATGCCAAAAAGACCCTGGCGGTAGCGGTGCACAACCACTACAAACGCATCCTGCAGGACCACTCCTCCAACACCGAAGAGGATTCCCCGCCCAAGGATCCGCACGCTGAAGTCGAAATTGAAAAGAGCAACATCCTGATGATCGGCCCTACGGGATCCGGCAAGACGCTGCTGGCCCGCACCCTCGCTCAAATCCTCGATGTGCCTTTCGCAATGGCCGACGCGACGACCTTGACCGAAGCGGGATACGTCGGGGAGGACGTCGAAAATATCGTCTTGCGGTTGTTGCAGAATGCCGACTATGACGTCAAACGCGCCCAGCGAGGCATCGTTTATATTGATGAGATCGATAAAATTGCGCGCAAAACCGAAAATGTCTCAATCACTCGTGACGTTTCCGGGGAGGGCGTTCAGCAGGCGCTCCTGAAAATCCTCGAAGGGACCATCTGCAATGTCCCTCCTCAAGGCGGACGCAAACATCCTCAACAGGAATATATTCGCGTCGATACCACCGATATCCTGTTCATTTGCGGTGGCGCCTTCGTTGGTTTGGAGCGAATCATTCAGCGAAGGCTCGGCAAGCACGTGATGGGTTTTCGAGCCGCCGAAGAAGGGTTTCGCGCGGCAAGCATCGCGAGGCAGGAAGTTCTGCAGCATATTGAGCCGGAAGACCTGCTTGGGTTTGGCTTCATCCCCGAGTTCATCGGCAGGTTGCCAATGGTGACTGTCCTGGCTGAATTGACCGAGCAGCAATTGGTCTCAATTCTCACAGACACCAGGAACGCGCTCACCAAGCAGTACGCCAAGTTAATGGCCATGGAAGGCGTCGAATTGGAATTCTCATCAGATGCCCTCGGCGAACTTGCCGCGCAGGCGATTCGTAAAGGCACTGGCGCCCGGGCCCTGCGCAGTCTATTGGAAAAGTTAATGCTGGACGTGATGTATGACGTGCCCTCCAGCGACGACATCATCCAGGTCAATATCACTCAACCGGTGGTGCGTGGTGAAACCAAGCCTTTGGTGCGTCGCAAGCACGGTCGCGCGGCCGCCTGAATCTTACTTTCCGCTGATGCCCCTATAGCAGCGCCACCGGAAAATCCTCGATAACTGCTTCGCGTTCGGGAAGTGTTTGTTTTTGGCGGTGAGTCAGTTGCTGGCCAGCGGCGGGCTTTTGCATACTGGTCCTCTCCGGGTGCTTGGACAGCAAGTCGTAAATCCCCCGCAGCACTTTAAGCGTTGTCTTCATTTCCGCTGTCGAAAAGCTCGACTCAAGCTCCCCCAAAAGTTCTTTTTGGTTCGACGCTCCTGCGCCCAACAGAGTCTTTCCCCCGGGCGTTAATCGGACCAGGGCGGACTTCTTATGCGAAGGGTTCGAACAAAACTCGAGGCGTTCTTGTGAGACCAGCCTGTCCACCAGCATTTGAATGTTCTGCCGCGACGTGGATCGCTCCCGAGCAATTTGTGGAACTGTCATCGCTCCCCGCCGCCCCAGGATTTCCAGCACCGATTGCGCCGCTCCAGGTAAATCCGCCGGAGAACTCCGGGTCGCCCGCGCCCTTTGCCGCAAGCGAATGGCCACGGAATTGATTTCCGTCAGCAGGACTGTAAAAGGAACCCGTTCGGGGTTGTCGAGTGATTCGGGTGAGGGTAGCGGATCTTTGGGAATAGCAACGTGCGCCATGTAAGCGAGAGTTTGCCATTGCGACAACCTATTGTCAATGCCAAAGGCCGGCCTTTTTCAAGCCCGGCGCGAAGCGCGCATTCAGGCAGGCCGTCTAAACAACCGCTAAACCGCTGCTGCAACAAGATCTCCGACTTGGGAGGTGCTAAAGCCCATCTTGCCGGCCGCCAAACTTTTGATTTTCTCCCGGACGATCTTGATCACGGCGGTCTCGATTGCCTTGGCGGCCTGAGTTTCACCGAGGAAATCCAGGAGCATCTGGCCGGCACAAATTGCTGCCAGCGGATTGATTACCCCTTGTCCCGTGTATTTAGGCGCGCTGCCGCCTATGGGTTCGAACATGCTGGTGCCTTTAGGATTAATGTTCCCACCTGCGGCGATTCCCATTCCACCCTGAACCATGGCACCTAGGTCAGTAATGATGTCACCGAACATATTGTCGGTCACAATCACATCGAACCATTCCGGGTTTTTCACAAACCACATCGTTGTGGCGTCAACGTGGGCATAGTCGCGTTTGATGTCTTTGAAATCCTTCTCGCCAACTTCATTGAACGCGCGCTCCCACAGGTCGAAAGCGAACGTAAGGACGTTCGTCTTCCCGCTGAGCGTAAGTTTTCTGTCTTTGTTGCGCTTGCGGGTGTATTCGAACGCGAACCGCAGACACCGTTCGACTCCGCGCCGGGTATTGACGCTCTCCTGCAACGCGACTTCGTTCGGGGTGCCCTTGAACACAAAACCGCCCGCCCCAGTGTACAATCCTTCGTTGTTTTCGCGAACCACGACAAAATCGATGTCTTCCGGTTTCTTATCTTTGAGCGGACAGAACCGCTCGTCATAAAGCTTTACGGGCCGCAAATTGATGTACTGCTCCAATTCGAAGCGCGTGCGCAGAAGAATGCCTTTTTCAAGAATGCCGGGCTTGACGTTTGGATGGCCGATGGCGCCCAGAAGAATCGCCGGGAATTTGCGCAGCTCTTCGAGCACACTGTCCGGCAGAACCTCACCGGTCCGCAGATAGCGGTCTCCACCGAGGTCATACTTGGTGTAATTGAGCTTGAGATCGAATTTCTTTGCCGCAACGTCGAGTACCTTTACGGCCTCGTGCACAACTTCGGGTCCCGTGCCGTCACCGCCAATGAGCGCAATATCGTAGGTTTTCATTAAAAAATCATCCCCGCCCGGCGGCGGGGAGGCTGATGCTAATCATTCCGGCTGCAGTGGCAACGGAATTTTAAGGGAGGGCAATGGGCCGATTGCGCCGTCCCGGTTGTCAGAATCAGGATAGGCGCTCTTGACCTTCAACGCTCACGTTTTAGAGTTCAACCCATACCGGACTTTGTTCCAGTCATTTGACACCGCTATGAAACCCTTTGTTCTGCTTGCTTTCCTGGCATTCGTCTCAATTTCGGAGGCGGAAAATTGGCCGCAATGGCGAGGGCCTTCTTTCAACGGCTCAACAACCGAGGAGAACCTGCCGAGCCAGTGGACCAGAACGGAGAATATCGCCTGGACAACGCCCATGCCAGGTTACAGCGGGGCGACACCGGTCGTCTGGGGCGACTCTGTGTTCGTTTCAAGCCCGGACGACGAAAAGGCTCTCTGGCTGCTTTGCCTGGACCGCAAAACGGGAGGCGCCCGGTGGAAACGCAAAGTGAGCACGGGTGATTTTGACAAAGGCCGCAACAATACGGCCTCGCCTTCACCCGCAACGGACGGGAACCGGGTTTTTATTCTGTTCGCAACCGGGGATCTCGCTGCGTTTGATTTTTCAGGCAAGGAAATCTGGCACCGCAATCTGGCGACGGAGTACGGCCGATTCGCCGTTAACTGGATTTACGGATCCAGCCCGATGTTGTACCGGGGAAAGCTTTACGTCGAGGTGCTGCAACAGCGGAAAGTGGAATATTCCCACGCACAGGACGGGCGGCCTGACCGCGAGTCGTATCTTCTTTGTTTGGATCCTGCAACCGGCGACAAGTTATGGCGCCACGTGCGCGACACCGATGCGTTCAGCGAAGCGCAGGAAGCGTATACAACGCCGTTGCCGCTCGAGACCGGCGCAGGAACTGAAATCATTGTCGTGGGCGGCAATTATGTGACAGCTCACAAAGCAGAGGACGGGGCGGAAATTTGGCGCTGCGGGGGGTTGAACGACAAGCATGAACCGTTTTGGCGGATCGTGCCGTCGCCAGTCGCCTTCGACGGAATCGTGTTCGCCTGTGGACCCAAGCGTGACCCGGTGCTGGCCATCAAGGACGGCGGCCAGGGCCTGGTCACGACGACGCACACGCTCTGGAAATTCAGCGACTTTCCTTCGGACTGCTGTACGCCCCTGGTCTACCGTGACCGCTTGTTCGTGCTCGATGGGGACCGCCAGGTCCTTACGTGCCTCCAGCCGCGAACCGGACAGAAGATCTGGCAGGGCAACCTCGGCATTCACGAAATCTTTCGAGCTTCCCCAACGGGCGCCGATGGGAAGATTTATTGCATCAGCGAGAGCGGCACAGCCGTTGTGCTTTCGGCAGGTGAAGAGTTCAAAGTTTTGGCCACTATCCCAATGGGCGAATCACCCGTGCGCGCTTCCATCGCCGTCGCGGGCGGCGGACTGTTTATCCGGACTGCCAAGAACCTTTACTGCGTCGAGAAGCGCTAATGCGGCCCGCTGCCCCGATCAATGACGATGCCCTACAAGATCTCGACGCTGTTGTATTGTTTCAATGACAGAGACGAGATTTTGCTGATGAAACGCGGACAGGAACCGAACCTGGGGCTGTGGAGCCCGTGCGGGGGGAAACTGCAGACCGATGATGGAGAGTCACCGTATGCTTGTGCCTGCCGCGAGGCACGGGAGGAGATGCAGGTGACTATTTCGGTTTCGGATTTGCACCTGGCCGGAATCGTCAGCGAGCGCGGGTACCGGGGGCACCATTGGTTGATGTTTCTTTTTGAGGTCAAACCAAAGCTCAATACCCTCCCGGCGCCTCATCGCGAAGGCAGGTTTGAGTTTATCCGGCGCGAGGAACTGATGACCTTGGAATTGCCGGAGACGGACCGTGAACGCATCTGGCCCTGGTTTTGGCAGTACCGCGGCGGCTTTTTCGCGGCGCACTGCCGGTATCAGGACGACGGGACTTACAACTGGACACTGGAAGAGGCTTGGCCGGCTCAACCGCGATTCCCCGCACCTTAGCGCAATGCCGGACGAGCCGATCATCGACCTTCAAAGCGACCACTACTTTATGGGGGAAGCTTTGCGCCAGGCGACGAAGGCGTACGCCGCGGAGGAAGTTCCCGTAGGCGCGGTGATCGTGCGCGAAGGCCATATCATCGCCCGCGCATATAACCAGGTTGAATTGCTTAAAGATGCCACCGCCCATGCCGAGATGCTGGCTGTTACCCAGGCGGAAGAGGCTTTGGGCGACTGGCGATTGACCGACTGCACGTTGTATGTTTCCAAGGAGCCTTGTCCCATGTGCGCCGGGGCGATTGTTCACGTGCGGCTTGCAAGAGTGGTCTTCGGTGCCAGCGATCCTAAAGGGGGCGCTGCGGGCAGCGCTTTGAACTTGCTGCAGTTTCCGACTTTGAATCACAGGTGCGAAATCACGGGCGGGGTGCGCGAGGCGGAATGTAGGGCCCTGTTGCAAAGATTCTTCAGCGAACAACGAACGCGTTCAAAGGCGGGTCCGGAGAACGGGAACGGCCACTGAACAACGGCCTCGGCCTGTTTTCAGCACGGGACCGCACCGGAAAAAAGCCGATTGCACGGCCAGCCGCGCCGACCTATTTTGTGGCCGTTGCGATCGGGCGATGAGCGAGTCCAAATACATCGAAAAGAAAGAGTACCTGTCGCGCTACGCGCACCAGCGGCTGGTGGCGATCCGGGAATCCGCCGCCAGCATGGATCGGCCGCCGGATGCCGAAGCTGAGTGGCTGCGCTCTGTCCAGGAGGACTTGCCGAAGTTCATTCCGTTCCTGACCAGGAAATGCCGCCTCGAATTTCGAGGCAGGATCCTGGAAATCGGGGCCGGGGGGGCCTGGCTCAGCGCCGAGCTCTCAAAGCTGCCCAAAGTTGTCGAGGTCATCACCACTGACTTCGCCCCGCGACTGCTCAAAGAGCAGGCGCCGCGCATTTTTCGCCTGCGCAAGGCGCACACGGCAAAGATCACGCGGATGCCCGGCGATTTTCACAAGTTGGATTTTCCCAACAACCACTTCGATTTTGTTGTTTGCTCGGCAGTCCTGCACGACTCGGCCAACATCGTTCAGGTCCTACGGGAAGTGAAACGGTTGCTCAAGCCGGGCGGTCAGTTCGTCGCCATTCGCGAGCCCGTGTGGCCCCTGGTAAAAATCAAATCCCGCGCCAAGATGATGGCGAAATTAGTCGAAACGGGCGTTAACGAGCGATTCTACTCGCTTCGCGACTACAAAGAATTTTTCCGCCAGGCATCCCTGCCGCTCGAGGTCAAACGCGTGAACACATCCAGCGGGTTCAAATACTACTTGAATGCGGTGGTCAATGGCCTGACTCACGCCCGCTACGCTTTTATCGGGACGAAACGAGGCAGGACTTAGCGCAGCTGCGCCAACGCAGGAAACTGCAGGTTATGGAAGTTTTGGCATGACGCTCAAGGACGCCCAGGCGCGCCACTCCAAGCTGGTTGAGGAAATCGGTCACCACGACCACGCCTATTATGTCCTGGCCCAGCCCACCATCACGGACCAGGAATACGACAGGCTGTATCGAGAATTGGTCGACCTGGAAACCTCCTTTCCGCAACTGGTCAGTCCAGATTCACCGACTCAGCGCGTGGGGGGACAGCCGCTGAAGGAATTCAAGCCTGTCCGCCATCTCAAACCCATGACCAGCCTGGACAACACCTATTCGCAACAGGAACTCCGCGAGTTCGTCCAGCGTGTTCAGCGGCTCTTGCCCAATGAAACTCTGGACTGGGTGGTGGAACCTAAAATTGACGGGCTGGCCATCAACCTCCGGTATGAAGACGGGCGTTTCACCTGTGGCGCAACCCGAGGCGATGGAACGGTCGGTGACGATATCACCGTCAATCTCAGGACGATTCGCAGCATCCCCGCCAGGCTTCGCGCGGCGAAATCCACGACGATCCCCTCCGTTCTGGAGGTCCGGGGCGAGGTTTACCTGACCAAGGCAGGGTTCGAGCGATTAAACGCTCAGCGAAAAGCAGCCGGGGAAGAAACGTTCGCCAATCCTAGAAATGCCGCGGCTGGCTCCCTGAAACAGCTGGATCCCCGGATCGTTGCAAAACGCCCTCTCGACATTGTGCTTTATGGAATGGGGCATGTGGAAGGGGTCTCGGCTTTGCCGCAAACCCAGAGCGATATGCTGGCATGGCTCAAATCACTTGGATTCCGCACGCCAGAAAAGACGTGGCGTTGCTCCACAGCGGATGAGTTAACCTCAGCCGTCAATGGGCTGGACGAGATGCGGCGCAATTTTGCTTATGAAACGGACGGAGCTGTGATCAAACTGAATTCGTTTGCGCAGCGCGAACGCGTTGGGTTCACCTCCAAAGCACCGCGGTGGGCCATCGCTTATAAGTACGCGGCCGAACAGGCCGAAACCAAGCTCAAGTCGGTAACCGTGCAGGTAGGGCGAACCGGCGCACTGACTCCGGTTGCCGAGTTGGAACCGGTGTTTCTTGCAGGCAGCACCATCAGCCGCGCGACTTTGCATAACGAGGACTACCTTCGACTGAAGGACATCCGCATTGGAGATACAGTCACGATTGAAAAGGCTGGAGAAGTCATTCCCGCAGTCGTGGATGTGGTTTTGACAAAGCGCACCGGGAAGGAAATCCCGTTCCGGTTTCCCAGCACCTGCCCCGAGTGCGGCTCCAAAGTCTCGCGGACAGGCGGAGGCGGCACCGAGGGGGGCGAGAGCGTGGTATGGCGTTGCACCAACCCCGATTGTCCCGCGCAGGTCCGCGGCCGCATTGAACACTGGTGCTCCAGGGGCGCCATGGACATTGAAGGCGGAGGCGAAGTGCTGGTCCGCCAGCTGGTTTCCCAGGGGCTGGTCCGCGACGTTGCCGACCTTTATTCTCTCAAACTGCACGAAGTGTCGGGCCTGGAACGCATGGGCGAGAAGTCCGCGAAGAATTTCCTCGATGGTGTCGAGGCGAGCAGGGCACGGGACGCATGGCGGGTTCTCTACGGGTTGGGCATCCTGCACGTCGGCGCGGGCGTGGCCAAGGCGCTGGGACGTGGTTTCGCCTCCCTCGACGAGGTGTTCGCGGCCAGCGTTGACCAATTGACTTCTTGTGAAGACGTCGGAGAGGTCATCGCCAATAGCATCTTGCAATGGCATGGAGATCCGCGAAACCGAAAGCTTCTGGAGCGCCTGCGCAGAGCCGGTCTCAACTTCGCCTCAGAGCTTTACCAGCCCAAAGCGGCCGAGGGCCCCATGACGGGTAAGACGTTCGTGCTCACGGGGACTTTGCCTCATTTGAAGCGCGAAGAGGCTGCGGCCAAAATCGAAGCAGCCGGCGGAAAGGTCAGCGGCAGTGTCAGCAACAAAACCGATTATGTCGTCGCCGGCGAGGAAGCCGGTTCCAAGCTCGAGAAAGCCCAAAAACTTGGGGTTCGGATTCTCAACGAAGCCGAATTGCTGGAGTTGCTGCCGAAGTAAGGGCGTTTCTTTATCTGAAAAGTTCAACTCTCAACTGTGTTACGGCGACACTTGTGCTGTCGGGAACGCATACATTGATGGCCCAAACAAACGGAACAGCTCCCGAACGCTGGCTGCAAAGTTCGCAGCTGGCGCCGGCTTTCACGGTGCCTGCCTCTCAAGAGCAATGGGAGGCCGAGCGCAAAAAAATCAGGGCCACGCTCTGGAACTTGTTGGGCAAGCTGCCGCCCCGACCGCCGGTGCCCAGTGTCTCGGTGGTTTCGCGTGAAGACCACGGTGAATACCGCGTGGAAAAGTTCATGTTTGATAACGGGGCGGGAGCAACGGTGCCGGGCTATCTTATACTTCCTTCAAAGCTCTCGGGCAAAGCTCCTGGAATCTTGTTTTGCCATTGGCATGGCGGTGAATACGATATCGGCAAAGAGGAGCTCTTCCAGGCGCGCCACACTCCGGAAGCTCCAGGACCGGCCCTGGCCCGCAGCGGCTTCGTGGTGGTCGGGATCGATGCGTATTGTTTTGGCGAACGCAATGGAGCCGGCCCGGGCGGGCCTGAAGAAAAGGGCTCCGCCGGCGAATCCACAGCCAGCAAATTCAATCTTTGGGTAGGGCGCACTTTGTGGGGGATGATTCTGCGCGATGACCTCATGGCCCTGGATTACCTGGCCTCGCGAGCGGAGGTGGATACCAATCGGCTGGCAGTTACCGGCATCAGCATGGGCGCTACCCGGTCCTGGTGGCTGATGGCGCTCGACGATCGCCTCAAGACGGGCGTCGCCGTGGCGTGCATGACCCGTTACCAGGATCTGATCCGGCACCAGGAGCTCAAGGCTCACGGCATTTATTACTTCGTCCCGGGAGTTCTCTCCCATTTCGATACCGAGGCTGTTATCTCTCTCATTGCTCCGCGGCCTGTCTTATTCCAAACCGGCGACCAGGACGCCGGTTCACCGGTTGACGGCGTCCGTCACATCGAAGCAGCCGTGTTGCCCGCTTACCGGCTCTATGGCAAACCAACCGCGTTCCAAAGCATCATCTACCCCGGCCTTGGACATGTGTACACCCAGGCCATGTGGAACCGCACCCTTGAATGGCTCGATCGAAACCTTTGACCGTGAACCCTTCACCATTGCAGATCGTGAGATGGCTGCATAAGTTTGGCTGGTGAAGCTCTCGGTAAAGACTGATTACGCGGCCCGCGCGGTACTTGGACTGGCCCGCCATTTCGCAATGGGCACGGCGGTTCGTGTGGAAGACCTGGCCGACGAGCAGAGCATTCCCGGCAACTACCTGGTTCAAATTCTCATTGAGTTGAAGTCCCAGGGCATCGCGCGCAGCCTCCGAGGAAAAGAAGGCGGTTATCTCCTGGCCCGCCCTCCGGCGGAAATCACACTTGCGGATGTGCTTCGCGCCGTCAACGGCACTGTGTTTGACACCCCCGCGTTGTCCGATCCCGAGTGTCCGCCGGAATTGCGGCGAGCCTGGCATCGGCTCAAGGAAAGTCTCGAATCGGCGGCGGCCGGCATCACGTTTCAAAGACTGCTCGAGGAAAGTTCCGAAAAAGAAAAGATGTACTACATCTGAATTCGTGGACTCGAGCTCATTTGACTCGGTTTTCACCGCGCAGGAGGCTTGTTATGGCGGCGGAATCGCGGGTGGGCGCCTGGCAGGCATTTCCCGTGCAAAGGTATAGCAAGGCATGGTCCTTTGCCGGCAGCGTTTGAGCGAACGCCTCGACGTGCCCAAGGTTGCCTAACACGACCTTGTTCGGTTCGAAAACTGAATGCACGGCATGCAGCAGTGAAGCGGTGTCGTCTTTGCCTGGTTCGCCCGCCACCACGGCGCGTTTGGGTTCTTCCAATGAAAAATCAAGGGCTTGGAGCATGTAGGGCACCGCCTGCGGGAATTGTTCCAGCCGCGAGGAAAAGAGGCGCAGCGTTTTCTCCGCCGCCGCCGTAAATTCCGGTTTTCCGGCGATTTTGCCCAGCTTCAACAACGCCAGGCATGCAACCGAATTCCCGGAAGGCTCGGCGCCGTCATAATCCTCTTTCATGCGCAATATGAGATCCGGGGTGCCCGCGGTTGCCTGCCAAAAGCCGCCGTTCTGGGAATCGTAAAATTTCTCGAGCATCGCACCGGCGAGGGATAGCGCAAATTCCAGGTGTTTGGGTTCGACCGTCGCTTCGTACAGGTCAAGCACGCCTGACAGTAAAAAGGCGTACCCGTCGAGCAACTGGACGGAATCGCGCTGGCCATCGCGCCATCGGTGGTACAGGGTGCGGCTTTGGGCCTCCCACAGCCGCGTTTGGAGGAAAGCCAGGTTTGTCTCCGCGGCGTTCCGGTAGCGGGCTTCGCCCAGCACAACGGCGGCCCGAGCCATGGCTCCCAACATCAACCCGTTCCAGGAAACCAATATTTTGTCATCCAAATGAGGGCGCACCCGCTTGGCGCGCTCGGCAATCATCTTGCGCCTGGCCGAATCCAGCAGTTCCTCGTCCTGAGGCCGGAGCTTCGGATGCGCCATACTTAAAACATTTTGTCCCGGCAATGGGTGAGGGTGGCTATGATCGAGGAAATTCCCGCGTTCGGTGATTCCGAAATATTTCGTTCCGATATTAAACTCCTCGGCCGTGAGCAGCTTCGAGAGTTCCTGTCGTGTCCAGCAATAGTACTTTCCTTCGTGCCCTTCGCTGTCGGCGTCTTCGGCGGAGTAAAAGCCGCCCTGGGGATGGGTCATGTCGCGCAGCACATAATCGAGAACGTCCCTGACGACGGAAGCATGGTGGTGTGAGCCGCTGACCAGGAAGGCGTCCAGGAACAGGTGCGCCAGTTGTGCGTTGTCGTACAGCATTTTCTCGAAGTGAGGGACGAGCCACTGCGCGTCGACAGAATAGCGCGCGAACCCGCCGCCAAGCTGATCATGAATTCCTCCGGCCGCCATTGCGTCACACGTGTGAAGAACCATTTGCGTAGCTTCCTGGTCGTGAAATCTCTTCGCGTATCGGAGGAGGAACTCCGGCTGACTCGGTTGCGGGAACTTCGGGGCGCCTCCAAATCCACCGTGGACGGAGTCGTAACTATCTTTGAAAGCCAGCCCGGCGTGGCGCAGAACTTCCTGGGAAAGAAAACGGTCTTCGGGTTGCAGCCCGGTTGCCGCGGCCCTTTGGAGCTTGGAATGAATTTCCTCGGCAGACCCGCTGATGTCCTGCCGTCGGTTGGCCCAAAGTTCGGCGATTTGCTGGAGCAACTGTAGAAACCCCGGCCGGCCGTGGTTATTTGAGGGCGGGAAATAAGTGCCTCCAAAAAATGGTTTGAGCTCCGGGGTCAGGAACACATTCAAAGGCCACCCGCCCTGGCCGGTGGTGGCTTGAACGAAACTCATGTAAATCTTGTCCACATCAGGGCGTTCTTCGCGATCCACTTTGATGCTGACAAAGTGCTCATTGAGGAATTTGGCTACGGCTTCGTTCTCGAACGACTCACGCTCCATGACGTGGCACCAGTGGCAGGTTGAATAGCCGATGCTGAGGAAAATGGGTCGATCCAGCCTTTTCGCGGACTCGAACGCCTCGGCTCCCCACGCATACCAGTCGACCGGGTTAAACTGGTGTTGCAGCAGGTAAGGTGACTTCTCTTTGGACAGCCTGTTGGGCTTGCGTGGTTCGGCGGAAACGGAGTCCGTGTTCACAGGCCACCATAGCCTTAACGCTCGCAAAGAGCAAAGCACTGGATTTCCTCGTCACTCCGGGGTGGCTCCGGTAAATTGCCGCGATGTTATCGGTCAGAGCGTGGAACCCTGGCGCTATCCTGAGACTTTTCCTGTGTTTGGTGGCTTGCTTTTTTTGCGGCTCGCTGGTTGTCGGAGTTTTGAACCATTCTGGGCTCGGCAGCCGACAGGATCTCCGGTTTTATCGTCTTACCGCTTCGGCGCTGGGGTGCATGGGAACTGCGATCGTCTTTGTGTACCGGCCCTGGACTCCCGAAACGGTCGTTACAAAACTCGGGGGGTATTTGGTCTGTCTTTACGGCGGGTTCATTCTCGGTATCTGGGCGCAAAAGAACGCCCACCTAACGATGGGGCCGTCGATTGGGCAAATGGTTGTTGCTTCCCTGAGTTTCCAAGGTGCCGCGCTGGTCTTTATTCCACACTTTTTGCGCGAGCAACAACTCACCTCCCGGGAAGCGTTTGGCTTCGCGAATAACTGCCGCCGAGCGGTTTTCCTGGGCATCATTATGGCCTGTTTGTTTATTCCGTTGGGCGTGGTCGTGCAGTGGGTTTCGGCGTATATCATGGTTCACATCCCGCATCTGCAACTCGAACCCCACGAACAGGAATCAGTCCAGACACTGCAAATGGCTGTGACCTGGGTCCACCGGGTTGTACTGGGCATCGTGACAATCTTCCTGGCGCCGGTTGCCGAGGAATTGCTTTTCCGCGGTATTCTTTACACCGCCATTAAAAGGGCGGGATTCCCGAGACTCGCGTTGTGGGGGACGGCGATCCTGTTCGCCGCGATTCACCAAAACCTTCTCACTTTTATCCCGCTGCTGCTCCTGGCAATCGCCCTGACCGTCCTCTACGAGTACGCGGACAACCTTTTGGCTCCCATCTGTGCCCATGCGATGTTCAACGGGATCAACTTCCTCATGTTGTATTGGATGCCCAGCTTGTTGCGCCAGATCCAATGAAGGAGTTCGAGCTGATTTCGCGGCTGACGCGCTCCCTTCACACCAACCCGTCGGTGGTGGTCGGAGCCGGCGACGACTGTGCCGTGATCGATTTGGGTATTCCTGATCGATTGTTGCTTTTCAAGACAGACGCAGTCGTACAAGGCGTGCATTTTGACTCGGCGGCTCCCCCCGAAAAAGTCGGTCACAAAGCGATTGCGCGTTGCCTAAGTGATATTGCCGCAATGGCAGGGACACCAACAGCGGCCCTCATCACGCTGGCTTTGCCCGATCCTTTTGATCCCGAGTACGTGGACAGGATTTATCGAGGATTGAATGCGACTGCGTCGAAGTATGATGTGGCAATCGCAGGGGGTGAGACCACGACGAATCCCGAACGACTGTTGATCTCCATTTCGCTGCTGGGCTGGGCGAGTCGCGGCAAGGCCATCTCGAGATCGGGCGCCCAGGCAGGGGACGCGCTGTTTGTGAGCGGGCATCTGGGCGGGTCGATCGGCGCAAAACACCTCGAATTTGAGCCTCGCCTTGAAGAAGCACGCTGGCTCGCCGACCATTTCAAAATCCACGCCATGATCGACCTCAGTGACGGGTTGGCTGGTGACCTGAAGCACTTGCTCCGGCAGGGATTGGGAGCAGAGTTGTTGGCATCGGCGATCCCGATCAGCCGCGAGGCCCGCCGCGCCGCCAAAGTTTCCAATACTGCCAAGACTGGACTTATTGCCGCACTGACCGACGGCGAAGATTTCGAACTGCTCTTCGCCCTGGCCGGCCGGGATGCCGTATCATTGCTGGACTCGTGGAAGGCTCGGTTCCCGAAAATTCCACTGCATTGCATCGGCAAAATAACTTCGAGTCCGGGAATTCAGATCCGGGACCGGCATGGACTGCGCCCGCTGAACCTTCATGGTTACGAACATTTCGCATAGCCCTGCTGAAACATTTGCATTGGGAGAACAATGGGCCCGAAACGCGCAGCGTGGCCTGGTTATCGCGCTATGCGGAGACCTGGGAGCCGGGAAAACCCAGCTCGTCAAAGGCATTGCCGCCGGAATTGGGATCGGCAGCCGTGTCGTCTCACCCACGTTTGCATTGGTGAATGTTTACCAGGCAGGACGCATGCCGCTGTATCATCTCGACCTTTACCGCCTCGATACACCTGACCAAATAGCAGCTGCGGGACTGGAACAATACTTTTATCCCGACGGCCTGGCGGTAATCGAATGGGCTGAACGATGGTTTTTGAAAAGGCCAGAGCAGATTGAAGAAGGTCGAAAACTGCGGTGGGTGGAGATAGAGATTCTCGAAGGAACGAACAGGCGCTTTTCGTATGACGATATTGGCTTTTGAATTTTCGTCGCCGCAGCGCAGTGTTGCCCTGTTCCAGCCCGCGAACGGCGGGTTGGTGGAAAATGAAGCGATCGAGACAGGAGGCCAATCCACGAGGCCGTTTGAAATGGTCGAGAGAGTGTTGCGGCAGGCGTGTGTGGAACGAGAACAGGTTCGGGCGCTTGCCGTTGGTCTTGGCCCGGGTTCTTACACGGGAATTCGCATTGCCATAGCGCTGGCGCAAGGTTGGGACCTTGCGCGCATTGTTCGGGTTTCGGGAATCAGCAGCGTCGAATGCATTGCCGAGGAGGCTCGCGCACACGGAATCCTCGGACTTGTCAGTGTCGTGGTTGATGCTCAGCGGGGTGAGTTTTACATGGCTGATTACCGGATTTCCGAGGCGCGTCTCTCTGAAGCTGCCCCGCTCCGCCTCGTCTCCAAAGCGACGGTTCTGGAGCGTGAAAAAGCCGGCCACACTCTGGTGGGGCCCGAACTGCGCAATTGGTTTGAGTCGGGTCGCACGGTTTTTCCACGCGCCGCGACGCTTGGGAAGTTGTGCGCCAGCAGGAACGAAAGCGTGAGCAGCGACCAGCTACAGCCGATTTACTTGCGTCCCACAACTTTTGTGAAAGCGCCGCCGCCGCGAGTTTTACCCGGAGAGATCCGGCATGGGGATTCTAAATCGAATTACGATGGAGGAGCTCCCTGAAACTAAGACCTCGCCTTCCGGGCTGCGCGGCCGTACCAAAGCCCGGAAATGATGAGAACCACGGCACATCCGCCGGTGAAAAGAATCAGGAACGGTGACGGCAGCATGAACCACGCGACAACTGCGGCGGCGCCGGAAAGCCCGGCGCAGAGATAACAATAAAACGCGCTTGCCTGGGCGCTGCGCATGCTCTGTTGCAAAATAGAATGGATAGCATGCTCCGTTTTTTCCAAAGCATTGGCACAGGCTTCTGAACATGCCGCGCGCGAGGTCGCAGGTTTGCCCGCGCACTCGACGCACAAAGCCCGTCCGCAGTAAGCGCAAACGGCAACGGCTTCCGCGGCGTTGTGCTTAAAACATTTCATTCGGTTACAATCGCAGCGCGTTGCCGGTTAATTTAAGTGCAGCGGTTTGACGCGCAGATTCCGGTAAGCCACCGGACCGTGATCCCCCTGGAGGCGAATCGGGCCGCGCTCCTGTTCCTGGTCTGAAAGAGCACCTCGTGTCGGCCCCTTCAGGTCAATATTTCTGTGAATGACCGTGCCATTGTGCAAAATGCGAACGATCCTTGCGTCTGCAACCTTCTTTCCCGATGAATCGAATCGTGGAGCTTGAAACTCAATGTCGAACGATTGCCATTGGCCCGGCGGTTTGCTCGCGTTGACCAGGGGCGAATGCCCTTCAACGTTAGCTTCATTAATCCAGCGCGGGTAAATGCCTCCACATTCGATTCCGGGATACGCATCCTTTTCCACTCCAAAACTGTCATAAACCTGCACTTCGTAACGGCCCTGCAAGTACACGCCGGAATTCGAGTGCTTGGGTATGCAGAATTCCACGTGCAGGTCCATGTCCCCAAACTCTTGTTCGCTGATGAGGTCCTCTGTGTGACCCATATCGCCGTTGACGAGCACCCCATCCCCCGCGCGGATCGTGAAGGCCTCAGGCTTTGAGGGATCCGAAGCGACGGATTCAGCTACGCGCCATTCCCCGTGAGGCTCTCGCCACCCTGCCAGGTCGGTGCCGTCAAAAAGGAAATCAGCCTGTGTGATTTCGCGGATGTAGGCAACCTCCTCCGGGCGGTAAGGCGTTCCGTCACGTCGAAAAATATCGTGAAACCAGAGGGAGGGCTCAATGTTATATTGCTTGGTCCACGAGTCCCAGGGATAAATCGTCTGGCTCTTTCCCTCGACAAGACCCCAGTTAAGTGCGCCGACGTGCTGAGATTTGAGGTAGCCGAGGTTTGGATCAAAAAAGCTGCCGTTGCCCCTGGACATGTACTCGGTACAGACCAGCGGCCGATGATACCTGCGCAGGTTTGTAACCGCCTCCTTCAAGCTCGGCAAATCATTGTAGTTATGGAAGCTGACGATGTCCGACTCGGATAACTGAACTTGCTCGGTCGGGCTGAGTTTGTCGGGATCGGGCCACGTGCCCATCCACACCCCGGATGTGAGAGGCTGCGACGGGTCGGCTTCGCGGGCCCAATCGAAGGCCTTTTTCAGCAACGGCAGGACCAGGTCCACTTTATTGGTGGGCTCCAGGGCCACGTAAGCAGGCCGGTTCATGTTGTCGGGTTCGTTCCAGACGTCCCAAAGGACAACTCGCGGGTCGCTGCGAAAACGCCCGACCACTCCCAGGACATAAGCTTTCAACGAGGGTTCGGAACCTGGATCGAGCAACTCCCTGGCGCCGGGGCTCTGGACCCACCCGCTGTTGTGAATGTGAGGCCGAGGCGCTCTTTGCTTGCCAAGTCGTGGGAATGGGTCCCAGCACGAATCGAACAGCACCAGCACCGCCCTGATCCCATGTCGCTGGGCGATAGTGAGGAACTCATCCAGCCTGGTTGTAAAACCCTTCGAATCCTGCTGCCACAACTGGTCCTGCAGGTAGACCCGAACCGCGTTAAAACCCAGTGACTGCGCCCACCCGAGTTCGCGGTCAATGGTCGCCGGGTCAAAGCTCTCAGCCTGGAACATTTCCAACTGGTTAATGGCTGTGCTCGGCAGGAAATCGCACCCGGCGAGCCACCGGGTTTTTTCCTGCCATTGGCGAGCGCGTTCTTCAGACCACCGGCCCAAACGCGGTTCGGCGGCGTTCAGGCCAAAAACAAGGATGAGCAAACCGAGGGAAAGGAACTTTTTTTGCATAGTATGGCAGCCGCCTTAAGCCATAGCAAAGCACACCCCGAAGTCACGACGATTCAGGCGTCACTGTTGCGGCAGATGCGCAGAGTTGTGTCGAAAAGTTCCGGCCGATATTCTGGCCCCCATGCAGGATCTGATTGCTAAAGCCGATACACTGCTCGAGGCCCTTCCGTACATCCAAAAATTTAGCGGGGCGACGTTCGTCATCAAGTACGGCGGCAGCTTTATGGACTCGCCGGATCCCGCGGTGCGTCAAAGCGTGGCCCGCGATCTCGTCTTTCTGGAGGCAGTGGAAATCAACCCGGTGGTCGTGCATGGCGGCGGGAAAGCCATTACTCGGGCCATGGAAAGCGCAGGGTTGAAAGCGCAATTCGTGCAAGGGCAGCGCGTGACGGACGAGGCGGCGGTGCAGATCGTCGACCGGGTGCTTTCAAGTGAGATCAATCCGGAAATAGTCGAGGCCATAAACGCATTGGGCGGCGCTGCCAAAGGGTTTAGCGGGCCGTCGATTTTCAAATGCCGCAAGACGCATGTAACCAGCCCGAGCGGCGAGCTCATCGATATTGGATTTGTTGGCGAGGTCACCGAAGTCAACACCGCGCCTCTCCTGGATTGCATCGCCCGTGGCATTACGCCTGTCATCAGCCCGACAGCCCTCGGCCAGGACGGCAAACTCTACAACTGCAACGCAGACGTAGCGGCAGCCCAGGCTGCGATCGCATTGAAAGCCCGCCGGTTGGTGTTTATGAGCGATGTGCCCGGGTTGCTCCGAGATCCGTCCGACCCCAGGACCGTTATCTCACAATTAAAGGTCAGCGAAATTGAAGGGCTCAGAAGGTCGGGCGTTGTGGACAAAGGGATGATTCCTAAAATGAACAGCGTTGTAGCGGCAATCAGGGACGGGGTCGAAAAAGTCTCACTCGTGGACGGGCGCGTTCCGCACTCGGTTTTGCTGGAGATTTTCACCGATGCGGGCATCGGGACGGAAGTGATCAATTAGGTCTTACTTCCATTGGTGTTTGGGATACCTGCGTTGCAGCTCCTGTTTGATGCGGGGATAGTGATCGCGCCAAAACCCGGCCAGGTCTTGCGTGATTTGGACCGGGCGCATGTTTGGAGCAAGGATATGGACAACCACCGTCACGCGCCCCAAAGCGATTTTCGGCGTGGAAGTCACATCGAAAATCTCCTGAATCCGCACCGCAATGTGCGGGGCCGCCCCCGACTCGTAGCTAACCTTGGGCGTTCGTCCATTGCCGAGGGCCAGCCGTTCCGGGGCGTGGGTGTCCAACCATTCGGATTGGGCCGCGCTGAGCCAGCTCTTAATCAAGGGCTTCACCGGCTTTTCCTTAATATCCTTGTAACTGAAAGCTCCGTGGCAAAGTTGTTCAATCAGGTGACGTCGGTCCGCCTCGCCTATAGCCGGCAGCTCGAACTCCGGGCACCACTGGCTTAACAAGTTCAACCGAAGGATCCACTGGTCGACCGAGTGATCCCACTCTTTCAGGACGAGGCGCCCGGCCACAACCTCATGGCTCAGGAGTTGGGCTGCCGGCTCGGCGGGCGGCGGCTCGACTCTTCGGTCGCCAATAGCCAGGTCCCGAAATTTGAGCTGTTCCTGGGCAAAAACGCGCTTGCTGGTCTCATCGTAAAAGACTTTCAAGCCGGAAGAGATGTCTTCCGGAAACAGTTCGCGTAGCCACGGCTCCTCAATCGCCGTAGCCAGGCTTAGCAATGTATTCACGGTCTTGTCTTTTCCTTCAACTTCACGGATTTCTGCGACGACCAGGAGCCCGCTGTTTTGCACCGCGCTTTCCCTTGCGAGCAGTCCCCGCCGTCCATGCACCAGGTCGCATCGCAGCGTCCCGCCGTCGACGCGCCGTGCCACCCGGTCGCTGAACCCGATGAGAATGCATTTTTGCAACGCTTCGTCGGGAACCGAAGCCGAGGAGGTGTCCAGGCCTTCGCGTTTTGCAATGTCGAGGAATTGCTGAAATAACGGTCCGACCTGCCGGGCGGTCGTCATGTGCACGCCGAGGCGGCGGCAGGCGTCCATTCTGAACTGGTGTCGCGCGGCGTAATTATAGGCACGCATGAGCATCCAAAAATCACTGGGGGCCTTGTCGCCGAGCAAATCCTCGCGGTAACGCGCTGTGTCGCGATCGACGTTGCGCAGCAGCAGGTCGCGGCCCTGAGTCAAAGCGGCAACGAGGCACGCCTGGTGCACGCAATGGTATTGCTGGGCGGCCAAGAGCATCCGCGCGTATCGCGGGTGCAACGGAAAGGCCAGCATTTTGCGGCCGGTCTCGGTAATCGCAGCGGCTGCCGAACCGGAGGTCCCTTTGAGCGCCCCAAGGTCTGTGAGCAATTCCTCCGCGTGAGCCAGGGCCTGTTCTTCAGGCGGATCGAGCCAGCGGAATTTTCGCAGGTCCTCGATACCGGCCGCCTTGAGTGTGAGCACCACCTCGGCAAGATCGAGCCGCTTGACCTCCGGCAATTCCTGGGCAGGGCGGAACCCGTGCTCTTCTTGAGACCAAAGCCGCAGGCAAACCCCCGCCGCGGTTCGTCCGGCCCGGCCAGACCGTTGGTCGGCAGAAGCCCGGCTGATTTTGTCTACCAGCAACGTGTTGATGCCTCGTTGGGGATCGTATCGCGGTATCCGGGCCAGGCCGCTGTCGATCACGCATCGAATCCCGTCAATGGTCAGCGATGTCTCGGCGACATTTGTCGCGACCACAACCTTTCGCTTTTCGTACCGCGCCACGGCGGCGTCCTGCTCGCCCGGCGGAAGCTCTCCATGAAGCGGCAGGAGAATGAAGCCTCTCGATTCCTCGCAGTGCTGGATTGCTTGAATCGTTTGGGAAATTTCAAAGCTTCCGGGCATGAAAACCAGGACGTCGCCGGTCCCACCCGATTGAACGAAGTCGCTGAACGCTTCGGCAGCCTGAACCCAGACCGGTCGTTTGTCCATGTAACCGGGGGAGGCCGCGAACCGGATTTCGACTGGATACGTTCTTCCGTGAGATTCAAGGACCCGGCACGGCTTCAAATAGTCTTCCAATCTTCCGGCATCGAGGGTGGCCGACATCACCAGAATTTTGAGGTCCGGCCGGGTCGATTCCTGCAAATCCAGCGCGCGCGCCAGGGTGATGTCACCGTAGAGGTGCCTCTCGTGAAATTCATCGAAGATCAACGCGGAAATCCCAGTCAGGCTGGGGTCCTGAACCATCTGTCGCAAAAGCACTCCTTCGGTGACAAAGCGAATGCGCGTTTGGGCACTGGTGACGTTCTCGAACCGAATCTGGTACCCGACTTCGCGGCCAAGCTCGCCGTTGCGTTCCCAGGCGACTCGAGCCGCGAGCAATCGGGTGGCCAGCCGCCGCGGCTGGAGCACGACTACCTGGCCGTTCCCGAGCAACCCGTCCCGGAGGAGCATTTGGGGAACTTGCGTCGATTTTCCCGAACCAGTGGGAGCTGAGATGATAACGCGGCCGTGCTCTCGAACACTGGAGATAACGGCGCTCTCGATCTCGTAAATCGGCAGGTTTTCACGCGCGGCACCAGCGTTCCCGTTCATGGGCTTTTCCTTTTTCGAGGCAAATAAGGCTCAGTCCGAACCGGAACTCCGGTTCAGGAAGACGCATGGTTTTGTGAAAACCCCTGGGCGATGGCCACAGCCTTGAGCATGGCCTGCGCCTTGTTCACCGTTTCCTGGTACTCTCCCTCCGGGGTCGAGTCTGTGACCCATCCACCGCCGGCCTGAACGTACGCCTTTCCCTCTTTCAATAAAGCGGTGCGAATGGTAATGCAACAATCCAGGTTGCCATTAAAAGAGAAATACCCGACGCAACCCCCATAAGGGCCGCGCGCCGTTTGTTCCAGTTCTGAGATGATTTGCATCGCGCGGATCTTCGGCGCCCCGCTGAGAGTTCCGGCAGGGAATGTCGCGCGCATTAAATCGTAAGGCGTTCGGCCTTGCGACAGGCGCCCGCGCACCTGTGAAACGATGTGCATCACGTGGCTGTAGCGTTCAATGACCATCAGGTCCTTAACTTCAACGGATCCGAAATCGCAGACCCTGCCCAGGTCGTTTCGCGCCAGGTCCACCAGCATGACGTGCTCCGCGCGTTCTTTGGGATCGGCCAGCAACTCCTTTTCGAGAGCCTGGTCTTCCTGTCCTGTTGCGCCACGCCGCCGCGTGCCGGCAATGGGGCGGATCTCAACTTCGTTGTCTTCGCACCGCACGTGGATCTCAGGCGAGGCGCCCACGAGTGAAAAGCCCGCCAATTCCAGCAGGAACATGTACGGCGAGGGGTTTATCGATCGGGCGGCGCGGTAAATATCCACGGGAGTGGCTGAAACCGGTTTTGAGAATCTTTGCGACCCAACCACCTGGATGATGTCGCCGGCAACGATGTATTCCTTGGCTTTCTCAACGTTTGCCAGGAATTTTTCCTTCGGAACGTTCGAGTCAAATGAAATGGCGGGCGGTTCTGAGGGGATACTGACGGGTGTGTGTTCAGTTGGCTGTTCGAGCAAGGCAACGAGCCGTTCTATCTCGGCCACAGCGTTTTCGTAGGCCTCTTCCGGATTGGCCGCGTCATCTAGAACGGCGTTTACCAGCACCGTCAGAGTTTGCGACACGCGATCAAAAATCATCAACTGGTCTGCGATGAGAAAATACATCACCGGCGTCCCGAGTTCGTCGGTTGGAGGCCTGGGGACGATCGGTTCAACATCATGAATAAACTCGTATCCGATAAACCCGACTGCGCCGCCGGTAAATCGCGGCAATCCAGGCAACGGCACCGGCCGGTATTTCTTCATCACTCGTTCGACGACTTCGAGGCCGTCCCTGACGGTGGCACGATCCGACTCGCCGGCCCGGCTTACGATCGCCGTCTCTACCACGCGCCCGTTCTCCAGGACTTCCACGCGGTCCGCCGTCTGGCGAATGACCGAGCGCGGGTTGCATCCCACAAACGAATAGCGCCCCAGGTGTTCGCCGCCCTCAACGGATTCGAAGAGGAATGAATCGGCGGGTCCTCGAATCTTCCGGTAGGCCGAGAGCGGCGTCTCGATATCCGCCAACAGCCGGCGAGTGACCGGCACCAGGTTCCCTTTGTCGGCCAATTCCAGAAAATCCTGGAGCTTGGGGTAGTAGATATCCATCTGAGTGGAGGTTGTGATTACGCGACCCTTTTCCCCGCGGCTACATCACCTCGGTATCGGCTGCCCAATGAACTTGCGCGCATCCTCGCGTTTATCCGCCCGGCGCAGCCGTATTATCCCCAGCAGCGTGAAAAAAGTAACCGCCAGGGCATATGCAATAATGCCAAGTCCTATCGCAAGGGCGACGGGCTCGTCTTTCTGATGGCTGTTTGTGGCCAGGATGACCCCGGCTCCCACTCCGCCCGTCAGGAGTGTTTGACCGAAAAGACAAAACAGGTACAGCGTAATGTTTGTTTCCTGAACCCGTTCGACGTGCCATTCACGGTAGTTCTGCTCGCCCAGCGAGCGCATCAGCCATGCCGATTGAAAATTTCTGGCGGCAACCAACACGCTGGTCGTGCTAATCACAATGGCCGGCAAGGGCCAAAAGGCGAACCCGAAACACATCAGGAAGTTGATCGGGATGCCCCAGCGCCACCCCAGCTTTTTTGCCAGGGGATTGCCCTCCAAAACCATGTTCGGAGTCGCTATCCAGGTGCTCAGGAAATCCATTCCCCGCGCCACCAGCAGCAACAGAAAAACCTCTCCGTACGTCCGGCTCCCGAATGCAACGAAATCATCCATCACTTCTTGCCGTAAATCGCCTCGGGATTCTGAAGTCGCTCCTCCGTCAGTTTAAACGATTGGCCTTGAGACTCGACGGACCGGTAAAAGCAGGATCGATAACCTTCATGGCAGGCCGCCCCGGTTTGTTCAACCTGGATCAGCAGGGTGTCACCGTCACAATCAAACGCCACATCTTTGACCGTCTGTGTGTGACCGCTGGTCTCGCCTTTCATCCAGAACTTCTGGCGCGACCGGCTCCAAAAGTGCGTTTTGCCTGTCTTGAGCGTGGTTTCCAGGGAGGCGCGGTTCATCCAGGCCATCATCAGGACGCGCTTGGTCTGCACATCCTGGATGATCGCGGGGATCAGCCCGTTACCGTCAAATTTCAGCTGTTCGAAAAATGTCATAGCCGCCTGCAGTGCTTGGGGCAATCTAACAAATTTCGAGCAGCCGACTAGGAAAAACCTGAAAAGATCGGCATCAACCGCGGGTTACGGACAAGGATTGTTGCGAACTTATCATTGGCAATGGAGGCGCGCTAAGGCCCCAGTGCCGTCCCAAAACGCCTCCGACGCGTTGAACTCAATTTCCAATTTCCTGAGTCAACCTCACGGGAATCCCTCTGGAAGCCAGGTAATTTTTGACATCGCCAACCGAGTATTCGCCGAAATGAAAGATGCTCGCCGCCAAAACGGCATCAGCTTTTCCTTCCAGAAGCACTTCGGCCATATGCTCGAGTTTGCCGGCGCCCCCGCTGGCAACGACGGGCACACCTACTGCCTCGCTGACCCTCCGGGTGATTGCCAGGTCGAACCCGCCCTTGGTCCCATCGGCGTCTATGCTGTTGAGCACGATTTCACCCGCGCCTAGCGAAACGGCTTTCTGCGCCCAGGCCACCGCTTCAAGCCCGGTCGGCTTGCGCCCGCCATGAGAAAAAACCTCCCATCGTTCCGGGGCGACTTTCTTTGCGTCAATTGACACGACAATGCACTGGCTGCCGAACTTTTCGGCACCCGCTCGGATAAGTGCCGGGTTGGCCAGCGCCGAGGAGTTGATGCTGATTTTGTCCGCGCCGGCCCGGAGCATGGTGTACATGTCGTCCACGGAACGAAGGCCGCCCCCCACTGTGAGAGGCATGAAACATTGCTCGGCGGCGCGCTCGATGACGCTCACCATGGTCGCGCGCCCGTGCGCGCTCGCGGTGATGTCGAAAAATACCATTTCATCGGCGCCCTGTTCATTATACCGCAGCGCCAATTCCACGGGATCCCCCACGTTGCGCAATTCTCCGGCTTCAGCCTTTCCGAACTGGACACCGCGTGTGACCTGTCCCGCATGGACATCCAGGCAAGGGATGACGCGTTTGGCGATCATTTCACGCACATGGAACTGTTTTAATACGGCAGAATCAACATCTTCCAGAGGTTCGACAATTCCGTTGCGCCTGGGCGCGGCTTTATCGATATAATGCGCGCGGATCTGTTGGCACGCGAAATGCCCAATCCACGCGATGGGCCGCGTCGTTTTGCAGTCGATTGCGAATGGCGCCCGGCGGCGAGCCGGGTTCGTGCGCAACGAATAATCGACCCCTTCAGTCGTCCAATGGATTCGAACGGTTAGAACGAGCTAATTACAAGAAACCAAATGATTTTATGAAGTCCTTACTCAAGCCGATATTTGGCGCTGCCACTGTTTCGGTGGCGGCCGGGATGCTCTGTGGTTGTGCTTCCTCCGGTGTCCGCAACCCATCCGGCGTTGCGGTCACTCAAATGCGCCCCGACGAACAGGGCTTTGTCGCCGGCACAGGTGTCGAATCACAGGACCTTGTGGCAGTGACCGATAAAATGTGGAAAAGCATGCTGACCGTTCCTCAGATCGCGAATGCCCAGGGCGCCCCCCGCATAGTTCTGGACCCGGTCGAAAACGCGACCCGGTTCCCGATCAACAAGGACATTTTTCTTTCCCGCATCCGGGCGGAATTAAACTCCAAAGCTCGCGGCAAGGTCATTTTTCTGGACCGCGAACGCATGGCCACCCTCGAACATGAACGTCAAATGAAACTTGCGGGCCAGGTTACTGCCAGCGCGGATCCGAACGTGGTC
>Ga0070738_10001093_pt1 | contig 61553 bp, 50 predicted proteins | sample Coa_R2_2_FD_66446 | JGI IMG/M metagenome (GOLD analysis project Ga0070738, IMG submission 66446) | Surface soil microbial communities from Centralia Pennsylvania, which are recovering from an underground coalmine fire - Coalmine... | ecosystem: Environmental > Terrestrial > Soil > Unclassified ... | reverse complement strand
GATCAGAAGTTGGTTGACCGTCAGCGCCGATGTAAGAACCCGCGACCATTGTGGCTGGCAACCGGCTCACACGCTCTGTTGCTCACGTTGGATTTCGCGGCTCAGAAAACATACACACTCGACGGTCGACCGGACCGGCAGACCGCGATGACTGCAGTCCTGCCGCCAGACGGTGTGCTTTCCATCACACATCCGCATCCGGCCCCTGTCTGGGTTGAGTAAATGACCTTCTAGACTTGATTTAGACAAATATGCATCTATAATTTGTTGGAGTGTCGCCCAACTTCAAATGCCTCGTTCGGAGGCTGGACCGAACAAGGGGAGTGGTCATGGAAACAACATCTGAGTCTGAAATTGAAGTATCTCAGACGCCAGGAGAAAACCAGCCAGTTGTCCACGCGCAGTTAATGAAAATTGCCCAGTTGGAAGGTCGGAAGGCAGATGCCGAACACGGCACTCAGGCCTTGTTGACGGTGGCCGAACAGGTCGAACAGCTACGTCGGCTCCGCGAGGAGCATCTCGCTCGTCGCCGGAAAGCGGAACTGACATAGCAATCGCCTCGGGAACTGCCACGCCCGGAGTGCTCAACTTTGACGCCCTCGGACGAACCGAGGGCGTCAGTGTTTTCTCGTGGCGCGTTCGGTTCGCTTCACTTCAGTTTTGCGCGCAGATCCGCGATACTATCAAATCTCTGCACCATAAAGCGAATAGTGGGGGTATCAAGATCATCAACGTAGTCGGCAACGATCGGTTCTCGCTCTGACCAGTTCTGGTTAGCAAGGGCAGCTTCGATCAGGTGGAGTTTCAGAAGCGGTTCGACGAACCCGAACCTTCTTTCTGCTCCAACCCCTTCGCTCTGGCTTAGAACGGGGAGTTCGCCCTGAGTGAAGGGAAGTAGTTCACTTGGCAGGCTCTCATCGGGAACTATGCTTGCTGGCAGACACCAAGCCAAAGCCTTCCTCACACTATTCAGATCAAGAAACCCACGGTCGTCGGTCGCAGCGAGACCGCAAGCAGTGAGTAAGGCACGCTGCTCGGCAGTTGCTGCGTTATCCCGTATGATGCTGCGGAATCGAGGAGCCATTCCGGCCAGATCCTTTTGGCAAGCAGCAGCGAGATCCTTTCTCTTCACCTCTGTTCGCTCGTCGTTAATGGCGATTTCTGAGGCGTGAAGCCCAAAGAGGTGTGCGGCGTGCGGCAACCCTTGCGTGAGGTGCGCGATAGCTCGCTTGGTCATATCCTTGATGTCGAACTGCGCGTTGCCCTGCTTTACACGCGAGATGCACTTATTAAGGACATCCGTGACTCCCGTGCGCGTCATCCGTTCAAGATGGACGTGATAATAGGACCGTGCGATTGATGGATGGGCGCGGAGTAATTGCAGCACCGTCTCATTGAACCCAACCAAAATCACGACGGTGTCCATTTTCTCGTCGGTCAACCCCTTGGCTAATTCGGCCAGAGATTCAAAAACCGGGCGGTGGACTATTCGGTCAATTTCATCAATTACGAGGACAGCGTGGCCGGATCCGAGTTCATTGCCGGGCCGCCCTGGTAATGATTGAAGTTGCCGAAGGACATCTCCGGGACTGCAGGGACTTGGCAGACCACGTGAAAGTGGAATGTCGCATTCGATCGGCGGTGACGTCGAGTTCTCAGAGAGGGTCTTAAGCCTCAAGTCGCTGAGTAGCTTAAAGAAGAGTGTATCAAACCGTTCGACGCGATCCCCACTGACGAATGCCGTTTCAACTTCGGGCCACCCCGCGACGCGCAGGAATGGGCGAAGCGTCCGGGCGAACGAGGTTTTGCCGACGCCGCGTTCACCCGAGACGAAGACAATTTGGGGTCGGTGGCGGAGTGTCTTCACGACCTCGTTCATCAACTCGATGCGTTCTGGGTCAGCGAAAAGTCCAAGTTCGCTGATTGGCCCATCTGGTTGGAACGCTCGTCCGAGTTGCTCGCGGAAGTCATCCGAGTTGATGTTTGACATCTCGCCTTCCCTCGCGATCGATCTGCGATGTGTCCGCGATGTCCCGCTCAGATTGAGAAAGTGGTTCCCCTCAGTACACTCGATCCACCAAGCAAGTACGAAACCGACTGCGATTTCGTATTCGCTCCCACGTTGACAGCAAAGAGACGGACCCCCTCGGAAGCCGGAAGAAGATTCTCGCTGGCTCTCCGTCGGACACGAGTCTTGTGAATTCGAGCTTTGCGATGCTGCCGACGAATTGGAACAGGAGGAACCGGAAGAGCGGCGGCGACAACTCTTCGTCTGCCCACACGCGCCGCAGACACAACCCATCCGTGGATGCTTGTGAGAGCCGTGATCAGTTCGTTGGTATTTTTGACGAAACCTGGATAGGCTCCTGGGTCCTCGTCGAAGATTTCCAAGAGTGTACTAATGTCAATTGAGACTGGAATACTCGGATCGAAACGACCGATTTCCGCATGCTCATCCGCCAAGAGTATGTTTCGAGTGGGTGCCCCGGGACTCAAATCAGTTGAGACGGTCGCGGCACCACCAATGCCTGCTGCGAAAAACGGATCGAGTTCCTTCTGTACGTCAGGGCGCGCCAACATCGCGACGAGTTGTTGAAACTCCACCTGTGCTTGACTGAGAGCCGCCGCCACTGGACGCTTCGGGCGTTGAGCCAGCAGCTCTTGGTAGCATTCACCGAGCCGTTCCGCTTGATTGATGACCGGTCGCAGCAACGCACGTAAAGAAGGGGTCATTACGCCTCCAGGACCGGGAATACCCGGCCTCGCAACGACTTCGGGGTAATGAATCTGATTATGAATCCTAGGCAGTGTCCCTTCTGCTCGCTCTGTTTCAATTCACGAAGGGATATCCGGCAAGGATTGCGACATCGTCCTGCTAGTGTATGAACAAATACGCACGGATGACAACGGTTATGAGTGCCAAAGTTGGAGAAAAAATGTTCGATCGACGAAGTTCTGTGTAGCACACGTCTTGCAACTGGCGCATTTGTCAACCTCCAATGGTCGCGGGTTCTTACATCGGCGCTGACGGTCAACCAACTTCTGATCGACCAGCAAGCCCGGATCCGGCTCCTTCCACAAGGCGACCTGCCGGGATCGTCCTCGGGCCACCGTTCGCTGATTTGCGGCCCATCCCGTGCTCGAAACGGAATTGTTTCGCAGTGCTGGCTGCTACACTTGCCCATATTACAGCAGCAAGAGGGCGAGATTGTGAAAAGGCCGGAAAAATCGGCAGTATAACCAATTATGGGTACAATACGTGCGGACGAAATACCGCCCAGCGATTCACCTCCGTGAATCGCAACTCATTTCTACCGAATGAGAACCGGCCGGCCGGGTTCTCGTTTGCTCAAGGGGCGAGAACGATGACACGACGCGAACAAATCGAAGCTGAGATTTGGGAACTCTTGACAACAGAAACGCGCACTGCCGTGCTGCGCAACAAGCTGTTTCAAGAGGAGATCGGTCTGTTCGCGCAACTGGGCGTGGTGGAAGAAGGTTTTCAGGAACTGGTCAATACCGAACTGTATCGCACGGCACAGGCCCGGCTACGCGAACTGGATCATCGGGACGCCGAGACGTTCCGCGAAACGCACCACATCGCACAAGAGCAACTCCCGGATACAGACCTCCGCCTCAACCTCGATTTCCCAACACTTGCTGTGTCGCCATCTGGAGTGTGAAGAAAAACACAGTTGGGTCGCTGCCTGTCGGCTGCCGATACGGCTGGACGGCTGGGTGGCATGTCTTCGTTGGAGTTGCCCCAGATCGCCCGAAGTAGCGCTACTCCGTCGCGAGATGTCTGTTGCATGTATTCGTTACCCCAACTGATGAACCCAGCCCGTCGGTGCGAGCGGCTTTCGCTGACCATCTTCTTCCAACCATAATCCACTCGCAACACATTCGCCGATCTTCGTGAGTCCCGGTACCGGCGGCGTGCGGAGTAGCTTCGCACCATCTTCCGCCGAGACCGCAAACGCCAGCTCAAAGTCTTCGCCGTCTCCCAGAGCGTGCTGGAGCGGCGATTTCCCCGAAGTGTGACTCAGTTGGCGTGCGGCGTCGGCAATGGGAATCGCATTCGCTGTCAGCACCGCACCGCAATGACTTTCTTCGCAAATGTGATTGAGGTCGGCCGCTAATCCGTCGCTGATGTCGATCATCGCATGCAGATCAACCGCTTCGTGAAGCAGCAAGGCTTCGCGGACACGCGGAGTGAAATCGAGATGATGACCGAGAATACTTCCTCCAAGTGGCCCAGTGACGAAAAGCCAGTCGTCCGGTTGGGCACGACTTCGCGTGACCGGCCCGCGAGCTGTCGCTTCGCCCAGTGCCGTCACTGAGATCACGAGCTTCCCGTCCCAGCTATTCGTATCGCCGCCCACGATGGCCACGCCGAACGCGTCGGCAACGTCCCGAAGGCCGAAATAAAGCTCAGCGGCAAGGTCGCGACCATCGCGAGGCAATGCCACACTCACGACAACAGCAGTGGGGACACCGGCCATCGCGGCAATGTCGCTGAGGTTCGCGGACATCGCCTTTCGCCCCACGCGACGCGGACCGACTTCCGTGAGAATAAAGTCGGTGCCGTCCATCAGCATGTCGGTTGTGACCAAGAGCGGACGCGACGGTGGCGCAATCGCGGCGCAATCGTCACCGGGGCCGATCAACACACGCGGATCGGCCGGTGTCCGTGACCGAAGCCACGCAATGTATTCGAATTCACCCGGCATAACGTTGACCCCTCCAATGCGATGCGGTCAGTTTAGCCGCTTCCTCTTGTTGTGCAGCGACCGACGCGGTATGGCCCAGCTTCTCAGTATGTTGCGCGAGGTGCGCACATGGCGTTGACGACTGGATCGCAAGTACCCCGGAGGCTACTACCGCGCCTGCGCATCGTCCGGGCGTCGGTGGTCACAGCGACAGCGCAAGTATCCGGGCGGTTCCCACGCCTGCGGCTGTCGCGTCGGACGCTGGCAACTTTGTGCGGGCTGGTCGTAGCGGCCGCGGCCGTGTTCGCGGTGGGCGAAGTTTATCTTCGTGTCGCTCCACCGGGTGATCTTGCACCGTATTTGGCGGAAAGCGACCGGACCGGTCCGTTTCGCGACGATCTGAAGTATGGTGTGCAGTATCGTTCACTGGAATCGCTCGCGGCCGACAATCCCCGCCTCAATCCCTATTTACCGCTTTTGAACAATCCCCATGCGCCGCCCACATGGGCCTTCTTCGGTAATTCGTTCACGCAGGCGCCCGGAATGCTCGCCGATACTTCGCGACAGTTCGTTCCACAGCGCATGATCTTCAACCTCGGTAAAAATGAACCGTTGCCCGTGCGGCTCGCGCAGGCGGAATTTCTGCTTGATAGCGGGCTGAAGCCGGAGCGCATTTTCCTCGTGGTCACACCTCTAGATGTTTACTTTTTCGCGGAACACGGCCTCGACCAGTACCATGTCACGTCGGGTGGAGCACTTGCCTACACGCCACGCTTACCGCCGGTGGGGAGCAAAGCCGTGCAACACAGCCGGCTCGCGTTGAAGGGTTGGACACGAACGAAATTGCATCTGAACCAGCCATTCTTCCACTCGTCGGCGATTTGCAACCGCGTCGAATCCGTCATGCGTGCGGATATCCGCACACTGTTCACCCACTTCGCCGAAGTAACTGCAAAGCATCGTGTTCCGGTCACACTGATCCTTTTGCCGAACTACGAACAAGTTTGCCGCAACGCGAAGTTCGTTGTGCAGGATGTGCTCATGGAGGATGCGCGTGCTGTGGGCTTTGATGTGTGCGATGTACGCGAGCCGTTCTGTTCCTGGTCTAACAAGCCCGAGCTCTTCATCCCAGATAAGCACTTCTCCGTTACCGGCAACCGCTTGCTGCTCGCGGAGATCCTCGCGCATTTGAAGCAAATCGATCCGAAAGCCGCCGACCTACCAAACCCGGCTGTTGTGCATCCGTGAGGGGTGGGATTACCACAAAGACAGTAGACAGACAGAGGACAGAAGAGCCGCAGATGACGCAGATAATACAGATCAGAGACGAAGATGAATTCTACTCTGTCTGATTCGTCTAATCCGCGTCATCTGCGGCTCTTCTGTGGTGAGTTTTTCGTTTACTGCTTCGGGAATGGAGTCCCTGTGAGTTTCGAGCAGAAGCCGTTCTTGATGTTGTTCGCGGTGGTGTTCGTGTGGTGGTGGTTAATCCGCCGACGCGAGCGATCGGCCGTTGCGCTTCTGCTGTCTGCGAGCTTGCTATTTTACGCCTACAACCACTGGTTCCTGCTGCCGATTCTGCTCGCTTACTGCGTGGTGAACTGGTTTGTTGCCATCCGCACGGAACGCGCGATTCGTCCCCGCGCCTGGATGCTTCTCGGAGTCGTATTCAACCTCGTTGCGCTCTGCTATTACAAGTACACGCCGTTACTTGTTCAGACTGTCGCGGAACTCGGGCCGGGTGTGATCCCCACTCTTCCGCCCAATGCCTTCGAGAAGTGGAGCATCCCCTACGGCATCTCGTTCTACGCGTTCACCGGCATCGCCTACATGGTGGATGTATACCGCAAGACAACGCCGGCGGAGGCGAACTTCTGGCGTTATTCGCTCTCGGCATGCTTCTTTCCGCATCTTGTCGCCGGGCCGATTCTGCGGCCGCAGGAGTTTCTCGATAAAGTGCGGCCTGGGCAACTCCCTTCCGAACCTGAAGCCCCAGGTGAAGCGGCGTGGCTCATCGCCCGCGGGTTCTTCAAGAAACTCGTAGTCGCGGATCGGATTGGCGTGACCATCGATCCGTTTTTCGCGCATGTGAGCGACCCAACCACCGCCGGCGTATGGGCGCTGCCGTATGTGTGGCTCTACGCGCTGCAGATTTACTTCGACTTCTCGGCTTATACGGACATGGCACGCGGGTTCGGCCTGCTGTTCGGCTACCGTTGGCCAGAGAACTTCGACCGGCCGTATCTGGCCGCGAGTATCACCGATTTCTGGCGGCGCTGGCACATGACGCTGTCGCGCTTCCTCCGCGACTATCTTTACATCTCACTGGGCGGCAACCGACACGGGAAGTTTCGCACGTATCTGAATCTGATGCTCACGATGCTGCTCGGCGGATTGTGGCACGGGGCGAGTTGGGCATTTCTCGTATGGGGTGGGCTGCACGGCGCTTTCCTGATTCTGCATCGGTTGTGGAGTGGAAGCCCCATCGCAGAGTGGTTGAACGCCCGTACCGGATGGATTCACTACGTGTGGCACGGCGTCGCTGTGGTAATTACGTTTCACGGCGTGTGTCTGGCGTGGTGCTTCTTCCGGCTGACGCGGTTTGCAGACAGCCTCATCTGCGTGCGGAAGTGGGTGGAGTGCGACGCGGCGAAGATGTGGACGGGCCCCTGGACCGACTCAGCGATGTGGCTGGCGCTGGTACTCTACGCGGGCCTAGCCTGGTCTGCCGAGTTACTCCGGCGGAAAGCGGCGGAGAGTTCTCCGCCTGTTGCCATTGGCGCAGTCTGGGGCGTGCGGTTCGCGACACTCGCCCTCGCCGCCCTTCTGGCACCAACCGGCGCGAATGCCGCGTTCATTTACTTCCAGTTCTGAGTGCCAGAAAAGCCGCGACCCGACACCATGAAGTCGGGTCGGGTCGCAGCGGGAAGTTACTCCTTCACTTCACGATAGCCGGCTGGCACTTTCATGTCGAAGAGCTTGGCTGGGAATTCCTCATTCCACGAATCGAACTCCAAGATCGAGTCGCCTTGGGGGTGGTCGTGATGCTGGAGGCGTACGGGGAACCCCGTCTTCTCGTCTACCCACAACGTCGCCTTCATGGGTGCGATCTCACCATCACCGGGATAACTGATCGCGTAAACCTTCGTGGCGCGGTCGCCAACCTTCTCGTTTTTGGTCTCCTTGATCTCAGCATCCTTCATCCCTCTGACGACGCTGAGGAAGTCCTTGGCAGCGGCGAAGTCGAGCGCCGCTGTACGCTCATATTCCTCGGTAAGATTGAAGGGGCGCGCGGTTTTTGCGACCAGATCGAGTTCGATTCCTTTGCGCGCCTTCAGATCGATAATCTCCACGCTCTTGTCCGGCACTTCCATTCGGAACACATTGCCTTGGTAGTAATTTGTGTATTGCACCGTGTCTCCAACCTTCTGCACGACACGGACAGACTTGGCTTTCGCCGCTTCGTTCATCGCCTTCCGCACCTCTGCACTGGCAGAGGGGCCGGCAAACCAGAACACCCCAACGGCGGCGAACGTAGCGGCGAAAATCGTCGCCGTTCCGTATCCGAGGTAATGCATCAGTCTTCTCCTCTGTGGGTAGGCGAGTTCGCTCGCTGGCGATGGACTCGCGAGTCGAGACTTCATGGCTGCAACCGTTGCAACCACGAGTTCATCCGGCGGCCCTGCCGGTGTGGGCGCATCGCGAAGCACTTTGGTGGCTTCGTCGAGTATTTCTGGAGTTCGAGTGTTCGCGTCACTCATGTTGAACCTCCTGGGGCGTGTTCGCGGTGGGGATCGAAAACGCGGAGTCGCTCGCGGAGCGCAACACGCGCCCGGTGAAGCAGAACTCCCGCGTGATTCGCCGTGATTCCAAGCAGATTCGCTGCATCGGCGTTCGATAAACCTTCCAGGCAAACAAGGCAGAATACTTCGGCTTGTTGTGGATCGAGAGTCGACATCGCGCAGCGGAGCGATTCGGTCAGTTCATCGCTACACGCGACCGCTAACGGGTCGGGGACTGTCGGGTCGGCCGGCGGCTCATCGGGAAATGATTCCGAACGTCCCGCACGTCGATAACGGGTGCGAAGCAACTCCAACGCGCGAGCCGTGGCTAGACGTTTGAGCAGCGCCGACCAGTTGCGGATTGGTTCTGCGTTTGCCAGTTCCACCGCGCTGACAAATGTGTTCTGGAAGCAATCCGCGGCGTCGGCTTCATGCGTGAGCAGACGACACGCTGTCTGCCACACCATCGGGCCGTACTCGCGAACGATTGCGTTCCAATCGGTCATAAGATGTCATCCGTGCGTCGCGAATCGGTCGGAGGTTTAGTCGATCAGACTGGCTGAAGTATTACAGCGATGCGCCAAGAGTTCAGGATGCTGGACAACCCGTTTGAGGGCCATATTCGCCAGGGAAGATCAAACAGATTGGCGAGATGATGAATCCGACGCGAATTTCGCAGCAGGCGACTATATAGTGTAAAACGACGATCTATTGTGTCTTTCCATTCGATCCAACTAAACCATGCCCACACCCGATGATTCGCTTGCTCCTCTTCGTGAAGCGCTTGCTGTCTCGCCGACAAACGTGCCGCTCCGCTTGCACATTGCCGAGGCGCTTCTGTCTGCCAGCCGAACTGATGAAGCCGAGACCCTGCTCAAGGAGGGACTGGCGCGCACTCCGAACGAAGCACGGCTCAAACTGGCTTTGGCTCGCGTGTACTTGAAGCAGGGGAAGTACTCCGCCGGTATCGTGGTCTGTGAAGCACTGGCGCAGGGTGATTCCCCCGCTCCGGCGTTGATTGTGTTGGCGCGCTTACTCCTCCGGTCTGGTGAGTCTGATCGCGCTGCCGAAGCCTACCGCAAAGCCGTGCAGGCCGATTCGTCCGTGACCGATGCGGAACTCGCCGAACAACTCGAGGCCGTCGATGAGACTGAGCTGGAGGAAGATGATTCTTTTAGCGGCCGCGTGCCAGCTGGGATCGCACAGATGCCGGATGATCCGGCCGAGATCGAACGGCCGAAGGTGAAATTCGCCGACGTCGGCGGCATGGAACATGTGAAGGAAGAAATCCGCCTCAAGATCATCTATCCCTTGGCGCACGCGGATTTGTACAAGGCTTACGGCAAGGCCATCGGCGGCGGGCTGTTACTTTACGGGCCGCCGGGTTGTGGAAAAACGTTCCTGGCGCGCGCCACTGCGGGGGAAGTTGAGGCGTCTTTCGTCTCGGTTGGACTGCACGATATTCTGAATATGTGGTTTGGCAACACCGAGAGGAACTTGCACAAGGTCTTCGATCAGGCGCGGCGAAACCGGCCGAGCGTGCTGTTCTTCGATGAAGTGGATGCGATCGCTGCGAGCCGGGCGGACTTCAAGCAAAGTACCGTACGGCCGGTTATCAATCAGTTCCTTGCGGAACTCGACGGCGTGCAGGCCAACAATGACGGCGTACTCGTGATGGCCGCGACGAATGCCCCCTGGCACATGGATAGCGCGTTTCGCCGGCCGGGGCGGTTCGACCGGGTGGTGTTCGTTCCACCGCCGGATGCCCCGGCGCGGGCGAACATTCTGCAACTACACTGCGCCGGCAAGCCACTGGCGAACGTGGATTATGCGGCGGTCGCGCATGCAACAACAGACTTCTCCGGCGCCGACTTGAAAGCGGTGGTCGATCGCGCAGTCGAGGCGAAGTTGCAGGAAGCTGTGCGAACGGGCATCCCCAAACCGATCGTGACGAAAGACCTCCTCACCGCAGCGAGCCAGCAGAAGCCGAGCACGCGAGAATGGTTCGCGGACGCTCGCAACTATGCCCTCTACGCCAACGACGGCGGTCAGTACGACGACCTGGCCAAGTATTTGAAGCTGCGGTGAGTAGCAAAGTAGTAGTAGGCCCCAGGCCGGGGTTCCGTGTGCCGTTGCCTTATTCTTCTGAAAAACCACGGCACACGGAGACTTGCTACTACTTTGCTTTGCGCAAAGCTTTGTCCCACCCTACGTCCGCTTGAACTGCTCGTCCCACTCGGGCAGTTTCTCGTTTAACTCCCGTGCGCTTCCTGCTCGCAATGTCACGTGCCCGACCTTCCGTCCCGGGCGTGAGGATTTGCCGTACAGATGCAGGTGCGCGTCTGGGTTTTTCAGCGCTTCGGCTGCTGGTGGGACGTTTCCAATGAAGTTGTACATCACCGAGAAACCGACCGCGTCGGTCTTGCCCAGCGGCAAGCCGCACACGGCACGCACGTGATTCTCGAACTGACTTGTCAGCGCACCTTCGATGGTCCAGTGTCCGGAGTTGTGAACTCGCGGGGCCATCTCGTTCGCCAGGAGTCGCGGGCCTTCCTGAAACCACTCGATACACAGCACACCAATGTAATTCAGGTCGGTGAGTAAGCGAGAGGCGAATTCGCTCGCGCGTTCGGCGAGTTCTTCGCCCGTTTCCTGAGCGGGTGCAATGGAGCGATGCAAGATTCCGTCAATGTGCGTGTTCTCGATTAGTGGATACGTCACAATTTGGCCATCGCGACCGCGACAGGCGATGATCGAAAGCTCGCGGTCGAAGGGGACGAACCCTTCGAGGATGAGCGGCCGGCCACCGAGTTTCTGCCACGCTGCTTCCGCTTCTGCTGGCGTTTGAAGTACGGCTTGGCCCTTACCGTCATAACCAAATCGGCGTGTCTTCAGCACGGCGGGCAGACCGATCTCCGCGACGGCGGCGCGAAAGTCGCCTTGATTCTCGATAGCGGCGAATGGCGGTGTGGGAATGCCAAGCGACGCGAAGAATTCCTTCTCCGCAAGCCGCTCCTGTGAGACTTCGAGAGCACGGGGAGGCGGAAACACCGGCACGCGCTCCGCAAGCCATCGAGCCGATTCTACCGGGACGTTCTCGAACTCATACGTCACGACATCAGACGCTTTCGCGAGTTCATAGAGCGCCTGGTAGTTGTCGAACTCGCCTGCGATGTGTTCACACACTTGTGCCGCGGATGAGCCGACTGCGGGCTCCAGAACGGTGCTCGTGACGCCAAGCGGATAGCCCGCCAGGGCGATCATTCGACCAAGCTGCCCACCGCCGAGAATGCCAAGTCGCATGTGGTTCCAGGTACCAGGTTCCAGACTTCCAGTTCAGAGTATGACTCTTCGCGCACGGACGGTAGCTGATACCAAGTCGCGTTGAAGAGTATCCCTGGGAACGCGCGCCTCTGACCCGCAGCGGTCGGGACGGCCGCGGTCCCAGGATCGCGACTGATTAACGCGATTCGGTATGAATCGTTCTTCTGCTCGATTGGGAATGTGGAACGCGAACTCACGAATTTCCGCCCCGCGGGTCCGGATTATCCAACACATCCTGCGTTCGGGAAATGCGGAAGTTCTTGAGCGCTTCGCGGATGGATGGCGTTTTGAGAGAGAGAATTGCCGCCGCCAGGAGGGCGGCATTCACAGCGCCGGAAGTACCGATCGCGAGCGTGCCGACCGGTATCCCTGCGGGCATCTGCACGATGCTGAGGAGCGAATCAACGCCTCGCAGCACAGCCGATTCGATCGGCACGCCAAGGACAGGAAGGATCGTCTTGGCGGCACACATGCCCGGCAAGTGCGCTGCTCCGCCCGCACCTGCGATGATGATTTCCAACCCGCGTATCTCGGCTGTCTCGGCGTAATCGAAAAGCAAATCCGGCGTGCGGTGTGCTGAAACAACTCGAACTTCGTGTGGGATGTTCAATTTCACCAGCACTTCGACGGTGTGCTGCATCGTGTTCCAGTCGGACCGCGACCCCATGATGACGCCCACTCGAGGTTTCACGTTTGTCGCGGAGGCCGCTGTCGGTGTTGGTCTCTCGTCAGCCATCATTATTGTTCCACGGAGGCATGGTGCGCTTTGGGATTTTAGTGGCCGTGTGAGCGATGGAAAACTGGGGTTGTGTTATCTGCCTGTTGCGGTATAGCCGCATCCTTAACCACTTAATCAGGCGGACGAATCATGCGCGGATTCATTTTCCGGGCGCTCGTGGTGTATTCGATCGCTGGCGCGACCGGTTGCTTCCTCACGAATAACACCAACCGCATCGGGACCAGCACACCCAAGACGGCGACGCACGCCTACTGGCAGAAAGTGGGCGAAATATTCGCCCGCAAGGCAACGAGCGGCGACATGAAGGCGCTTGTGCAACTCGTGCGAGAGCAGACGGATGCGCTGAAGGAACTCTCCCCGGAGGGTGTCGATGGCGACCTCGTTGCGGCCGTCGACGAGGTCATTCGCTGCGAGGAGGAAGTGTTGTGGCGGGCGGAAATGGCCGGCAACGACGCGGAGATGATGAGGCGGTCGCAAGAGATTGCAAAAATGTTTGCGGATGCGAACCGCAAGGCTTCCGGGGCGAAACAGAAGGTAAAGGGGATGCGCAAATTGCTGGATGAACGCTACGGCGGCGGATTTACGCCGATGGTGGACGAGAAACTGCCGCCGAGAAGATAACGTACCAAGTCGCTCAGTATTTGTGTCATTCCGCGCTGAGTTGCTTGATTCGTAAAACGAGTGCATGTCGCAAGTTGTTGCTCCCCCGCGTCGCCACACTCTCGAAGCGATGTTGCTTGCTGCGGCGTTCGCGGTTGCCTACACCCAATCGCCGCTGTACTACTCGAACCAGAACCAATACCTGCTGCACGGGGCCGCACTGGCCCATCACGGCCATCTCGCCCACGACTGGCTCGCGAACACCCGCGACCCAACACCGATCTTTTCCGCGCTTGTCGCGGCCGCTTATTCCACCGTCGGGCCGGGTTACGCGCTTCAACCCGCGTATTTTCTCCTCTTGATGGGCTATTTCCTCGCGGCGCGATGGCTGATCGCGGCCGTGCCCGGCTTTCCCAGCACGCGCGCAGATCGCGTTACCTTCGCCGCGCTCTTCACGGCGGCCCATGCAGCGATTCTTCGCTGGGCATCCGTGCAACTCACCGGCGTGGATTATCCGTGGTATCTGCAAGCGGGTCTGGCAGCACAATATCTGCTCGGACCGGGCATTCAGCCATCGGTGTTTGGTGTGTTGCTGCTCGTCGCGGTCGGTGCGTTCGCACACGGGCGACCGGTGCTGGCGTGCGCGCTCGCCGCCATCGCGTGCTGGTTTCACTCTACTTATCTGTTGCCCTCCGCGCTCCTTGTGCTTGGCTTTCTCGTCGAACTCACTCGCGAGGGACGAAATCGGACTGGTCTTCTCGCAGGCGCAGCCGCGCTCGTAGTAGTCGCTCCTGTGGTCGTATTCACGGTCTGGCAGTTCAATCCGTTCGATCCACACGCGGAAAATGCTCTTCGCATTCTCGCTCGCATTCGCATTCCGCATCACTGTGTCCCGTTGCGCTGGTTCGATTTCGTGGCGGCATTACAACTGGTTTGGATCGCGCTTGGGTTGTTCCTCGTTCGCAACACGGCATTCGGCCACGCGCTGGCTATTGCGGCACTTGGCGCTGGATTGTTCACAGCGATTCAAATCGCAACTGATAGTGATTCGCTCGCGCTGGCGTTTCCGTGGCGAATCTCGGTGGTGCTCGTGCCAGTCGCGACGGCGGTGATCCTCACGAAGTTTCTCGCATGGATGCGAGTCGGAAAGTGGACGGAACGAACTGCTATCGCGGGGCTTTGTGCGTCGGTTGCGGGTGGAGTTGTCGTGACTGCATGCGGGCTGGGCTACTGCATGGTGGATGAGCACGAATTGTACGACTACATTCACGCAACCGCGAAAGCAGATGATGTGTATTTGCTTCCAGTGCAATTACCGAAGGTGGGCAGTGGGCGTGGGGCAGTGTCGAATACGTTTGCTCCTCCGCCGCGTGCCGTGCCGGGTACGAACCAGATACCGGTCGATTTACAGCGGTTCCGGCTCGAAACCGGCGCGTGCATTTACGTCGATTTCAAGTCGGTTCCGTATGCGGCGCCGGAAGTGGAGGAGTGGTATCGGCGCATGGAGTTCGCCGGTTTACTCGTGTCTGGAAAAGAATGGAACTCTCCCAATACATATGCGGCATTGAAACGCGAACGGATCACACATGTCATCTGGCCGCGCGCACAACCGCTGATGGTGAGCTATTTGAAGGAAGAACACACCGATGGTGGGTACATCATTTACAAGGTAAAGTGATCCGCGTTCGCCTTCCAGGGTTTTAAAGCGAACGCGGGTCGCGCTGCAATCTTCTTACCGCTTGATCCAGTGCGTCGTTCCGTTGATGGAGAGCGAATCGGCGATGATGACGGGTCGATTCTGCATGTGAGTGACGGGCCCGCTCACGGTCACCCGATCGCCGACGATCAGGTCATACTTCCCCGCAATGGTCGCATCGCCCAGATCGGCGATGGCGTAGCGATCATCGGCTCCACGGAGCAGGAGCAGCATACTCTTTCCGCCTTCTTTGCGTGGAACTTCGCTGATGTCCGCGATGACTCCGTCGAGTACACGGCGTTGAGGCTTCGGCAGTTCGGTGACGTTCGGTGCCGCGGATTGCTTCGATGGCTCGATTCGCTGAATGGTGATTGTTTTGTCGCCCACCACGGCCTCCGAGGCGAAGAACACTTGCTTGTCGCCAACCGTCTCGAACTGGCCGCGCAAGGTGATGCTGGATCCACTTCGCACGGGTGTACCAACAAACGCCGTCGTCGGGCCGAGATCGCCAAGCACTTCCTTACCCGCATCGGTTCTCAGAAGAATCACCAATTCCCGGCGGTCGCTCCCGCGCCATTCCACTCTCTTCGTCCGGATCACCTCGCCGGTGAGCGATTGTGTTGTTTCCAGCCGTCCGCCGGGCATTGGCGCTGGTCGTGTAATGGGGAGAGTTTGGTGCCCCGTCTTCAACTGTGAAGCGAAGAACATGTCGGTTTTCCGCATCTGTACCACTGGCCAGACCTGACCCGTGACGGTGATTTCATCACCCAGCTTGATCGATACGGCTCCTTTTCCACTGGCCGCGCCGAAATCGACCGCTCGGATTTCGTCATCTTCCGTGCGTACCCAGGCAATTAAATGCCTGGCGTGGGTGTCCCCGAACGAGACAGTGGTGGTGTCCACCACCTTCCCACTCAACTGTGATGTTTCAGGTGCTTTGTTTGTCGGCAGTTTGTCCACGATCGCTGGCCCAAACCTGCTGCCGGGTGCGATTGGCTTTGGTGGTGGGCTCGGGGGTTGAGCGGGTGTATGGTTCGGACTGACTCCTACGGCAAACGATAGGGCGAGGGCGACAGCGCTGAAGCTAAAGATGCGAGTGTATGGCATCATCGCGCGTCCTCCTCGTGAATTGGGTTGGGATCAATTAGGTTATCGCGGGCAGCGGGATCACCAGTCGTACCACTTGATCTTGGACGAGTCGACGGGGGGACGAGAGTGGTAGAAGTCGTAGTACCAGTTGTCGTCTTCGTAGCCGTCGCGATAGTAGCCGCCGTAGGGCAGGCGCTGGCGTTCCGGCACGGCGGGGAATCCGGTGAGGATGGAGTTCTCGCGATCGAGGGGCTTCAGGTACAACCACGGTTGCTCATAGGCTTTGGGCAAATAGCCGTATTCGCTTGGGTTGATGTGGGGCATGATGTCTTCGTTGTAGTAATACTCCTTAAACGCATCCCAGGCAGTTGCTCCACGCTGTGCGGACGCGACTTGCGCCGCCGGGAACAGCAGCCCTCCGATGACGGCTACCGGCGCCATCGCGGCGAGTGATCTGGCAAACACGTTTGAACCTCCTGAACCAGACAAGAGGAAAGACGCAGGGTCCACGCCAGAATCAATGACGCTGGCGTATCAGGAGATGAGCGTGCAACCGGCGAGCCTAATCGAAGGAATTTGGCTCTCCGGGCGCGGGAAGTGCTGTTATTTGCTTGTCAGACTGATGTAGTATTCAGCTCTGCTCGTGGATCCACTCATACCACACCAGGAGAAGCTTCAGAGCTTCGGCTTCGTCGCGGCAGCGGGCCGCAAGTGCGAAGTCTTGATCAGCGACGAACACTTGCGTCTGCTCGGCGAGTCGACGAATCCGCTCGCGGATGAGTTGAAGTTGCTCGTCGCTGAGAGTCGCAGTCGGCGGGCTCTTTAAGATGTGGACCTCATCCGCTTGTGGTGAAGTCGGAGCCGCTCCACCTTCCATTGGTGTTTCGTGTCTCAGGAGATTGAGGACTTCTTCGCGGACGTCTTCCAACTTCAGCCCGAGATTCATCAATACCTGCGCTGCAACGCCTTCTCCTTCGCGGAGCAAGCCCAGCAACAGGTGTTCGGTACCGACGTAATTGTGATTGAGCCCACGGGCTTCCTGGTACGCATATTCGATCGCTTTGTTCGTGCGTGGTGTGTGCGGTAATCGACCCATAACAACCGCCTCACCGCCCGGTCCGTGTTGAACGATGAGTTCGACTTCTCGCCCCACCTTGCGGAGGTCGATATCGAAATTCTTCAACACATTGGCGGCAACCCCCGAGCCTTCCGCTACGAGGCCGAGCAGCACGTGTTCGGTGCCGATGTATTCGTGGTTGAATCGCTGGGCTTGCGTAGAGGCCAGTTGCATGACCTTCCTGGCACGATCCGTGAATCGCTCGTACATGATGTGTCCTCACACGGAATCCGGGTCGATGCCCAATTCGCGGAGTTTCGCCGCCAGGCGTGCAGCTTTTTGGCGAGACTGTTCAAGTTGTTCGGCGGTGTTTTCCTGGAGTGCGCCAAGTTCGAGGTAGCTCAGAAATGGTCGGCCATCAGGCCGAAACACCGCCACATGACCGCGTGTGACTTCAAAGCGAATGCCAAGGCGAGGACTGACCAGGCCATTCATATTGGCAATGCGGACGAGCGTTTCCGCATCTCGTCGCCAGCCCTGGAAGTACGCAGGGAATTCCGGGTAGAGGATGTAGTATTCCTCCACGCCGTATTTCTCGTAAAACTGTCGCTTTTCCTCCATCCTCTCGGCCGTATTGCTCGGCGACCACACTTCAAATACCACTTGCGGGAAGATGTTATCTTCCGCGAATACCTTGTAACTGCCGCGGTGGCCTTTCGGGCGACCGAAAGCGACATACACGTCCGGTGCCTGGCGAATGTCAGCGTCGCCTTCGACCGGGTAGATGAGATGGTCGCCCGCGACGAACACATTGTTGTTGTCGCGGAACATCAGGTCGAGATTGCCCTGGAGCGTAACGATCCACTCGAATTGAAGTGTGTTGTCGGCCATTGGTTGACCGTCGGAGTCAGGATAGTAGACCGCCGGCGGGGGCGTGGTGATTGATGACATGACTTACCAATATCAGACGCCGGGCACATGCCGCAAGCGGCAAGTTTACGCCAAACGTGCTGGTACGCACCGGGCGTCGGCCTCGTGAAGATCAAGACGACAACCACTGTGGATGAAATGAAGTCGTTTACGCCTGGCAAGGATTGATGGCGTGAAGACGAAGGCCACCGCTTGCAAGCGGTGGCCTTCATGTTGAAATTACCCACCGCCCTCGCGGGCGGGGTTCGCCTACTCACTGTCCGGCGACGACGGCGGGGGCGGGGACGTTGGCGTCGAAGCTGAGCTTCTTCTCGCCGTTCTCCTCAACTACCTTCACCGTGATGGTGTCCGCGCCGTGGAAGGTACCCCGGAGAATCTCCTCGGCAAGCATGTCCTCAAGGTACTGCTCGATCGCGCGGCGGAGCGGGCGTGCGCCGTATTCGGTGCTCGATCCCTTGTCGATGAGGTAATCCTTCGCTTCGTCCAGCACCACCAGCTTCAGGCCCTTCTCCGACAGCCGCTTGGCGACCTTTGCCAGTTCCATGTTGACGATCTCGGTCAGATCCTTCTTCGTGAGCTGGCGGAAGACGATGATGTCGTCCAGACGGTTGAGGAACTCGGGACGGAACTCCTTCTCCATCCGTTCCTTCAGCTTCTTCTTCATGTCCTGGTAGCTGGTCTCGGTGTCCTTGTTCAGGTGCTTGGTGAACCCACCACCAATGACACCCTGCGAGACGATCGTTTCAGCCCCGATGTTGGTGGTCATGATGAGGATGGTGTTCTTGAAGTCCACCGTCCGGCCGACGTTATCCGTCAACCGCCCCTCTTCCATGATCTGAAGCAGCATGTTCCACACATCCGGGTGCGCCTTCTCGATTTCATCGAGCAGCACCACCGAGTACGGCTTGCGGCGAATCTTCTCCGTGAGCTGGCCACCCTCTTCGTAGCCGATGTAGCCCGGAGGAGCACCCACCAACCGCGACACGTTGTGCTTCTCCATGTACTCCGACATGTCGAGTTGCACGATGTTGTTCTCGTCGCCGAACATGAACTTCGCCAGTTGCTTGGCGAGCAGCGTCTTACCGACGCCGGTCGGCCCGGCGAAGATGAAGCTGCCGATGGGGCGCTTCGGATCCTTCATGCCGGAACGGCTCTTCCGCACGGCCTTCGCGATGGCGTGGATCGCCTCGTTCTGGCTGATGACGGTGTTGTGCAGTTCGGCTTCCATGTTCAGGAGCCGCTTGGTCTCGTCCTCGCCCACCTTCTTCAGCGGCACGCCGGTCATCTTGCTGACGACCTCGGCGACGACTTCCTCGTCCACGATGCCGTCGGTTTCCTTGGCCTTTTCGCGCCACTGCTTCTGTTGCGTTTCCTTCTCCTTGCGGAGCTTCTCGGACTGATCGCGGAGCGCTGCGGCTCGCTCGAAGTCCTGATCCATCACGGCCGCTTCTTTTTCCTGATTGAGCTTCTCGATCTTCTCGTCGAGTTCCTTCAGGTCCGGTGGCCGCGTCATGCCTTTCAGCCGCACGCGAGCACCGGCTTCGTCGATCACGTCGATGGCCTTGTCCGGCAGGCAGTGGCCGGTGATGTAGCGTTCGCTCAGTTCGACCGCCGACTTCAGAGCCGCGTCGGTGATTTGCACTCGGTGGTGCGCTTCGTAGCGGTCGCGGAGTCCCTTGAGGATCTCCACGGTTTCCGCCATCGACGGCGGGTTGACGATGATCGGCTGGAAGCGGCGAGCAAGGGCGGCGTCCTTCTCGATGTATTTGCGGTACTCATCGAGTGTGGTGGCGCCGATGCACTGGATTTCACCACGAGCCAGCGCGGGCTTGAGCACGTTGCTGGCGTCGATGGCGCCTTCGGCCCCACCGGCACCCACGAGGGTGTGCAGTTCGTCGATGAAGAGCATGGTGTTCTTCGCACGACGGACTTCGTTCATCACCGCCTTGATGCGTTCCTCAAACTGGCCGCGGTACTTCGTGCCCGCGACCATCATGGCGAGGTCGAGGACGACGATTCGCTTGTCGCGGAGCAGGTCCGGTACGTTTTGATCGACGACGAGTTGTGCCAGCCCTTCGACGATGGCGGTCTTGCCCACGCCCGCTTCGCCCAGAAGGACAGGGTTGTTCTTCTGCCGGCGAGACAGGATTTGAATGACCCGTTCGATCTCGGCCTGACGGCCGATGACCGGGTCGAGCTTACCCTGGCGGGCGAGTTCGGTCAGGTCGCGACCGAAGCTATCGAGCGCGGGGGTTTTGGATTTGCTGCGGCCGGTGCGTTCGGACGACCCGCGTTCGCCGCCGCGTTCGGATTCGGATTCGTTCGGCATGTTGTGCCCCAAGAGATTCAGGACTTCTTCGCGGACGTCTTCCAGCTTCAGACCGAGATTCATCAGGACCTGCGCTGCAACGCCCTCTTGTTCACGTAAGAGGCCCAGCAACAGGTGTTCGGTTCCGACATAATTGTGATTAAGGTTCCGAGCCTCCTCGATGGAGTACTCGATCACCTTCTTGGCCCGGGGAGTGTGCGGGAGCCGGCCCATGACGACCTGCTCCCCGCCGGGACCATGTTGGACGATCTTTTCGACCTCCAGCCGGATTTTGCGGAGGTCAATATCCAGGTTCTTGAGTACGTTGGCGGCGACTCCAGAGCCTTCCTTCACAAGACCCAGAAGGATGTGCTCGGTGCCGATGTACTCGTGGTTGAACCGCTGGGCCTCCTGGTTTGCCAGTTGCATGACCTTCCTGGCGCGATCCGTGAATCGTTCATACATCTACGCCGTCTCCCGCGAGGGGGGGTGTTGTTCGTATTGCCGGAAACGCGGCAGACCGTGTTCGGCTCTGGCCCATCTTATACCGTTCACGCCGTTTGAGCGGGAAAAGTGGTCAGAGACGTTACGAGCGGACGAGTTGCCCCGCTGGCGTGCCTTGACCCTGTTCCGATTCGCGGGAGGGGAGAGGGGACCCGCGTGTTGACTGGTAACCCCGGCGTGACCCGGACAGATGAGTATGAGAGTCTGCGGAATTCTAGGCAGGTGCGCGCCGTGAATCAAGGCAGGTACGAAGGAGGCGCCAGAAGATGATACGACTGCTTCATTCGTAGACGGAAGCAGGTGAAATCCAGGACACGCCGGAGAGTTTCCCAGCTTGATCGACGCAGCAGGCGCTGAAGGAGTCACCGAAGACGAATGTCGCGATGGGGGTTGAAGAGAATGTGCTTGAGAGGGGCAAGAGGGTCCATGCCAACAGGATTACCGCTCTTACGAGCGATTTCCAATACGTCGGCTTCGTGGGCTTGAACTTGCCGTAAACTAGCTTTGACCAAGTCCCACGACAGAGAAGACGCAGATGGGGTGGCCTCCGGTGGCGAGTAGGTCGCGGGGACAAACCGGTCTGGTCCGAACGTGACGCAGAAGTGCCAGCATTCGTCCGTTGTGTTCCAAAATACATCACCCTGTGTCTCGTCGGTAAAGAGCATTGGGGTGGAAGTTACCTCCTCGTGCGTGAACATGAGCCGCACGTCACAAATCTGGAGTTGATCTCCGAATGTCAGTTGCGCGATGTCGCAAACTCTCATTCCGTTCAAAAACACACCATTCCGCGAACCGGCGTCGCCGATCTCGCATTTGCCGTCGTCATGAACCATCAAAACAGCATGCCGACGCGACACTCCCGTGATTCGAGGACAATGTGGTTTTTGTCAGTCCGACCGATGCTATTCGGCCCACGGTGAAGTGGATACGGTCGACTGCTGCGTAAATTCACAAGCGCGAATGTGCTGCCAGGAAGGATGGCGGGCGAGGGGAGGTTGGGTAGAGGATCGCTCACGCTTGCGGCTCCGCAACCGTGACGTGATTTGATGATACTTCAACCCAAGTCTTTGCTACAACGACCTTTCCTCCGGAGCGATTCTCCTCTTGTGCGTTTCAGAAAAGTTGGAACAATCCCTCGCCGCGAATCGGGGGAATCGGCACAACTTTTCAATATGGTCGCTCATGAATCGACGGACCTTCGTGAAACGCTCTCTTGTGGCTCCTCCGCTGCTCCTGGGAACTGGACTCGGTTATGCGCGTTATGAGGAACGCCACGCGGTTCAGGTCGTTCCCGTGGATATTGCCCTCGGTTTGCCGCACCCCCTCCAGGTGGCTCTTCTGTCGGATATCCATTTCGATCCACTGTTTGAGACCGATTACCTGGAATCCGTCGTGACTCGGACGAACGCGCTGTCGCCCGACTTGATTCTCTTTACGGGCGATTTCGTTTCCGATGTGGCGTCACGGCTCGCTGATCTCGCTGGTATCCTGGCTAAGACCAGGGCACCGCTGGGCCGGTTCGCGATTCTCGGCAATCACGACCATACCGTTGCGCCGGAACTCGTTGGCGCTGCCCTGGAATTGGCGGGGGTGACTCTTCTACGCAATCGGACTGTTCCCATTCCCGGTATGGAACTCTGGTACCTCACGGGCCTGGAGAGTTTCTGGCGCGGTCGACCCGACCCAACTTGCGTCACACGCACACGCGCCGAGGCTCGCCACATTGTGCTCGCACACGAACCGGATTCCTTCGATCGCCTCGGCGACCCGCGAATTGCTCTGCAACTTTCCGGACACACCCACGGCGGCCAGATCCGGATGCCGCACTGGGGAGCGATCCAGCTACCGAGTTGGGGGAAAAAGTATCAGGCTGGACTGTATGAAAACGGTGAGCGGAAGCTCTATGTGAATAAGGGGATCGGGACGGTGGTCCATCATTACCGCTTCAACTGTCCACCGGAAATTACGTTGTTGCGGCTGACCTGAAATGCGCTGGCCTGAAATGCGCTGGCCTGCCCCGCGTCGCGACCTGCGACACAAAACTGTGTATCGCCGCTCTCCCCAGAATCGCTATCACAGAGAACGGCCTTGAGATGAAGGCGGGGTGTGAATTGTCACTCACTCCAGACTCCGATAGCAACGAGCGGACGCCAATCCCGCCGCCATCCCTCTCCACCGGTCCACTCGCCGCGACCCCACAAGAATCGCCGCCACGACTCCCCGAGGTCCCCCGCCGGTCGCTGTTCATTCGGGCGATCGGGGTTGGTTTAGTGTCTGGTCTGATGGCAGTCGGTTTTCGGCTTGTCCTCGAACAGGCGGAGCGATTGCGCGACCTCGTGATGACTCTCCCCGTCCCAACTCACTGGGGACTGGTTATCGCAGCGAGTTTCGCCGCCGTCCTGGCCGGATTGTCGGTCGCCCTTGTGCGAAGAGTGGCCCCGGAAGCAGCCGGCAGCGGCATTCCCCACGTAGAAGGCGTGTTGCATCACGGATTTCCATTCCACTGGTTCCGGGTGGTGTGGGTCAAGGTGGTCGGCGGCATTCTGAGCATTGGCAGTGGGCTTGCCCTGGGGCGGGAAGGGCCGACCATTCAGATTGGTGCGTCCGTTGGCCGTGCGGGCGGACTGTGCTTTGGCAGCGACCCCGAGGAAGAGCGAACGCTCATCGCGGTCGGGGCCGCGGCGGGTCTCTCCGCGGCCTTCAACGCGCCGCTCGCCGGCATGACCTTCTTTTTTGAAGAACTCCGCGGTGGCGTTCGAACGGCGGACTACCTGGCTGCCCTGCTGGCTTCGTCCGCTGGCGATTTGCTCGCGCGAAAGATACTGGGTCAGGGGCCGGTATTTGGCGTGATTCCCGTGGACGCTCCACCGGCACTGGATGTCATTCCGCTGGCGGTCGGGCTCGGTGTGGCTGGTGGGGCTACCGGCGTCTTGTTCAACTTCTCCCTCTTGCGGACGCTGGGAGCATTTGACCGCATCCGAAACTCAATCGCCGCATGGCAACTCGGGGCTATTGTCGGGGCGTTGATTGGGTTTCTGGGACTGTTCCATCCCGAACTATTGGGGGACGGCCATCGGCTCATCAGCTCAGCCCTGACCACACCGCCTGTGTTGACGATGGCTCTGGCTTTGATCGCGATTCGAGCCACCCTCACTCTCGGAAGTTATGCGACGGGGGCGGCAGGAGGGTTGTTCTCGCCGTTGCTGGTGCTGGGTGCTCACATGGGCGCGGTCAGTAGTCTCTTGCCGGCGGCTGGTCCGCTTCTGCCGGTATGTGTTGTCCTCGGCATGGCGGCTCTCTTCACCGGTAGCATTCGAGCGCCTGTCACTGGTCTTCTGCTCATGCTGGAGATGTCCGGCTCCTATGCGCTCGTATTACCGCTCCTGGCGACCTGTCTCGCCGCGGAATTCGTGGCCGGGGAATTGGGAGGGAAGCCCATCTATTCCGCGCTTCTCGAACGGGATCTGGCACGAAGATGAAGTGAATAGGGAAAGAAGAGGAGCCGCAGAAAGAGGATAGAAGAGGAGCCGCAGATGACGCAGATAAACACGGATGAAAGGCAGAAGAGCAATCAGAAGAGTTGAGTCAGAATCACAGGGTCAACACGATTCTGATTTCTATCTTGTCATCCTGTCAAAATTCTTTTCTCTGATCTGTGTTTACCTGCGTCATCTGCGGCTCTTCTTTCTTCTTCCGTCCCTGGCTACTTGCTGTTCTTCTTCAACCACGCGGCGATTTCTTCCTTGAATTGCGGCTTCATGATGCAACTGATGTGGTTGCCGTCCTTGACCTCGACGATTGGCCAGTCGGCGCGCACCTTCTTCAGTGGATCGATGTAGAGGCCCCGAATGAGATCATCCTTGCTGCCGACAATCACGGTCATTGGAACCTGGATCGACTTGATTTCTTTCTCCGTCAGTGCGAGCTTCGCGAGACTGCGGCCACACACTTCGTGAGCCTTGGCATTGGGGTCGTTCTTCCCGATCTGCGCGAAGAAGAACTGCGCCACATCGCCCTCTTTCAGCCAGCCCATGCCCCCGAGCGTTCCAGACAGAACGCGCTCCGGGTGCTTGGCGACGAAATTGGCCGTGATGATGCCGCCCATTGAGTAACCGACGATGTGGGCCTTCTTGATCTTGAGATGATCGAGCAGCCGGACGACGTCCTCGACCAGTTCCGGACCGTAATCTTCGTCCTTGAGCGGTTTGTCAGAGAGTCCGTGTCCGCGCACGTCCAGAGCGATGATCTGATAGTTTTTTGCCAGCAGTTCACTGGTGCCGGGCAGCGCCCAGTTAATTCCCGCGGAGGAGAGCCAGCCGTGGATGAGGACGACGGGTTCTCCCTTCCCCTGGGTGAAGTACGCGATCTTCACACCGTTGGATTTGAAACTCTGAACGGTTGGCTTCTCCGCGCCAAACGCGCAGCCGAGAGGAGCGGAACACGCCAGCACGGCGAGAACGGCCAGTAAGCGGCAATGGAGTCGCACGATGGCACCTCGGGAACGTCCACGGTTGGTTATCCGGGATTACCCACAGGGAGAGACGCCGGTTTCAATTAGTCGCGATCGCGATTGAGACGAATTAAATCGCCCTCTCCTGCCAGTCCGGTTCTATGGTTTTGGGCATTGGGCAGGGGCGCTGTGGTGGAGTGATTTTGTCGGGCTATGTGTTGGGCATGGCCTTCGGAGGACACATGGGGTTGTTGGAGCTGGCTGCCTGGAGTACCTGGGTAGCATTCTTCGAACTGGATGCTAACTCGCTCGTTCGGACGAGTCAACGCTATTGCACTTCTCACATGTTGCCGTAACCCCTCTCTATTTCTATTGTTGGCGCGAAAAGGTTCTGACGCGACAATAATTCAGGTCCCGCCAAGTTTTCATGATTCGCGGGATTTTCCGGCTGCTGCGGTTGTTTTTCTCGCCCTATCCGAAACACTGTTCTAGACTCGTATCGCTGGTGCTGGGCTGCCACGGCACCGGGTTACGCTCACAAGGGTTGTTGCATGTCCATTCCCGTGTCCACCCCACACACTGACGACGAGGTCCCCATTCGCCCGTCGCCGCTCGTGCAACGGGTATTCGGCGAACCACGATTCCATACCGACGGCGACATCGCTGCTGTGGCTTTCGCCGCAGATGGTACGCTGTTCTCCATCGACGAGGCCGGACTGCTTCGCCACTGGGCCGCCGATGGCAAATTGCTTGGCCGGCACTTCCTGAGCGATCTGGAAACGCTCTGGTGCTTCGCCCCCGGCGCGAAAGTCCTGGCGAGCGGCAACGACGACCTTATTCTGTGGGACGTCGCAACCGGTCAGCTTCTCTGTCGCATCGAACAACCCGCCGAAGAGCCAGCCTGGATTACCGCGCTGGCTTTCAGCGCCGATGGGCACACGGTCGCCACGGGGCACGAAGACGGGAAGGTCCGATTCTGGGACGTGGGGTCACACAAGTTCCGTGGCGAGGTTCAAGCTCACCCCGAGAAAATCGTGAAGCGGCCGGTATCCGCGCTGGCTTTCTCTCCGAATGGAGAATGGCTCGCGACGGCCGGCGAAGACCTCACCGTTCGCGTCTGGAACGCCGATTCGCACAAGCAGGTGGCGGAACTGAAGAGCCACACCGACCGCATTCCTTCACTGACGTGGTCGCCCGATTCGAAACTCCTGATTTCCGCCGGATGGGATACCTCAGCTCGCGTGTGGCGTCCGCCGCACCCGGATCCGCTTATGCTGCTCAACAGCCATGCGGATCAGGTGACGGTGGTCGCGTATAGCCCGGACGGCAAGTATCTCGCCTGTGCCGACTCGGATAACGACATTCACCTGTGGACCGATCCCGAAGGGGCGACCCGCGGGCCAGTTCTACGCGGACACAACGACGAAATCCGCTGTCTGGCTTTCAGCCCGGATGGCACGAAACTCGCCAGTGCTGGCGCGGATCGCGTGGTTCATGTTTGGGACGTACGCGACGGCAAGTTGCTCGCCGGGCCGAATCCCAAAGGTCGTCACACGATTGCGGTGATTCCCGGCTCGCCGTTGCGTCTGGTCAGTTCCGGAGCCCCAAAGGTTCGCGTGTGGGATGTGGTGAGCGGCGACGAGGTTGCCCCGACGAACCTGTGTGCGGCGTTTTCGGTGGCCGCGAGTCCCGATGGCAAATGGCTGGGGATTGGCGGCACCGACTACTTCACCCAACTGTGGAATGTATCAAAGGGCGAACTTGCCGCTTCGCTGGAAGCCACCAAACCGCCTGTTGGCTTTGTGACCTTCAGCCCGGACTCCAAGACGCTCGTTCACACCAGCCCGGCCGATGGGCTTGTGTGGCTCTGGACGTGTGAAACCGGCCAGCCGGACCTGATCCTCATCGAAGCGGCGGACGCCTGCACCCTGGAAGCCGTTGCGGTGCACCCGAACGGCAAGTGGGTGGCGTGTGGCGGAATCGACTACATGGGCACCGGCGAACGCGACGGTGCGGTGTGCGTGTGGGACACGACCACGAAGGATAAGATTGCTTCAGAGGATGTGGGTGTCTCGTCGCTGGCGTACGATCCGCTGGGTAAATACCTCGCGGGGGCAGGTCTCGACGATGCGGTGTATGTGTGGGACGCCGAAACACTGAACACGGTGTTTGTCTTCGGCGGGCATCAGCAGAACATCAACGCCGTCTGCTTCGATCCGTCCGGCAGTTACCTCCTCAGTGGCGGCGACGACGGCACCGTGCGGTGCTGGGATGTCCTGAGTGGCCGGCAACTGGTGGCTCGCGCGTTCGACAGTCCCGTGCAGTCGCTGGCCTTCAGCCCCGACGGCAAGTTCCTCTTCTGCGGCAACAGCAATACCACCTGCTACCAGGTGGAGTTCAAGAAGTTTTTGGAAGAGTGACAGAAGTCAGAGAACAGAAGTCAGAGAACAGAAGTCAGAGAACAGAAGACAGAGAACAGAAGACAGAAGAATGCAAGCGGCTGGGGGTGATCCCGGCCGCTTGTGTTTTTTGCGCGTCATTTCTTCCGCTTCAGTCTGTTCAGATTTGCCACTTCGTTCGTCTTTTGAACAACACTGCCGCGCATCTCACTCTGTTGGAGGGTGCTTATGCTCCGTTTCCCACTTCGATTGCAGCGGTTCGTTGTCGTTGGCATTCCGCTGGTGCTTTTGGCTGTCGTTGTTGGGTGCGGACGCCAAAACCAACCCGAAGCCGCGCAAGCCCCTCCCGACGAGAAGAAGGACACGACGGCAGTAGCAGTACCGTCACCGGTAGACGAAAGCGAGGATCAACTCGCGCGCCTCAAGCCAGAAATCGCTGACTCGGTTGAGAAAGTCAAACGCGCTCAGGAAAATCTGCGGGCGCGGCCGCAAGACGCATTCGTCCCGGCAAAGCCCCAGTCTGATTCGGTCATCTTGGGTGGAAGTGGCAAAGGAGAACCAGGCTTGCCGTTTGCCCCTCCTTACGAGCGGGCGGTAAAGGGAGCACAGCCGGCTGAGCCGAAGCCTCAGAGTGGTTACAACGCACAGAACGCGGAAGTGTATGGCGTCTACCGCGAGAACGACTTCCGCTCGCCTCTGGTGGCCGCACTCTCCACCTTCTCCGCCGACGTCAACACCGCATCCTACGCCAACATCCGACGCATCCTCAACAACGGACAACTTCCACCCGCAAACGCCGTCTTCCTCGCCGAGTTCATCAATTACTTCCCCTACAAGTATGCGCCGCCCAAGGGCGATGATCCCGTGGCCTTCCATGTTGAAATGGGACCGTGCCCCTGGAATCGCCAACACCATCTCGTCCGCATCGGCATGCAGGCTTACCAGATCCCTGCCGACAAAATGCCGCCACGCAACCTCGTGTTCCTCATCGATACTTCCGGCTCCATGCAACAAGAGAACCGTCTCCCTCTCGTGCAGAAGTCACTGGCCCTTCTGGTGGATCAACTCGGTGAGAAGGATCGTGTCTCGATCGTGACTTATGCTGGCGATTCCCGCGTGGCATTGATGCCCACCAAGGGCAGCGACAAGAAGACCATCAAGAGCATGATCGACAGCCTCTCGGCTAATGGCAGTACCAATGGCGAGGGCGGCATTCGCAAGGCTTACGACCTGGCCCGCGCCACCTTCATCGACGGCGGAGTGAATCGGGTTATTCTCTGCACCGATGGCGATTTCAACGTAGGTGTGACCGACAACGGCGAACTTGTGAAACTGATCGAGGAACAACGCCGTTCGAAGGTGTTCCTGACGATTTTGGGTTTTGGGATGGGTAACTACAAGGATGAGCGGCTGAAGGAACTGGCCAATCATGGCAATGGCCACCATGCCTACATCGACACCCTGGACGAAGCCAAGAAGGTGTTCGTGGAGCAGGGTGGGGCACTCGTCTGTGTGGCGAAGGATGTGAAGTTCCAGGTCGACTTCAACCCGGCCAAGGTGAACGCCTACCGGCTCATCGGGTACGAGAACCGGCTCTTGAAGGACGAAGACTTCAAGGACGACAAGAAGGATGCGGGCGACTTGGGTAGTGGGCATCAGGTGACGGTGCTTTACGAGATCGTTCCCAGTGGCGTGAAGATTGACCTGCCGGGCGTTGATCCGAGCAAGTACCAGAAGAAGGAAGTGCCCAAGGATGTGAGCGACGAGTGGTTGACGGTGCGGATGCGTTACAAGCACCCGGAAGCCGAGACGAGCAAGGAATTGTCGCATCCGCTGAAGGGAGCAGTAGCGAAGGAGCTGAGCGATGACTTTCGGTTTGCGGCGTCGGTGGCGTCGTTTGGGATGATTCTGCGTGATTCGAAGTATCGGGGTGCCATGACCTATGCTGGCGTGGTAGAGGAAGCACAAGGTTGTCTCGGGGCCGACCCCAACGGCCATCGCAATCAGTTTCTCGAACTGGTGCAGATTGCCCGGATGCTGGCGGCGGCTCCCAACGATGCCAATGGTGCTTTGACTGCGGCGGGTATCGATGAGGACACACTCCGCAAGATCGCGGTGGTGTGGAGCAGCGATGTCGGCGCCAAGCGATCCAAGAAGTTGGACGAAGTGCTCGCCACGATCCCGCCGAAGTATCATTCAGCGGTCAAGGATTACTTCGCGAAGCTCGAAAAGACGCGGAGTGAGAAGAAGTAAGAGGGCGAGGAAATGAGCTTCGGCATCTATCTCTACCGATTCGATGTCAACGACCTCGCCGAAGCGGATCGGTCTGCCGTCCGGACAGCCCTCGTCCGTTGGGGCTGGGATGGCTCGTCGGGAAGCCCATACCAGATCGGGACGAGTGACGGGATCACCGCCGAGTTCTATGCCAGTTGGATGACGACCAACCGTTCGTGGGCGGTGTCGTTCGATGTCCAGGGGTTTCGCTGCGCCTTCGGCTTGCTCCACCCCTGGCTACCATCTCTCGGCCCCTCCGGGGCGAAGAATCTGCCCCTCACTCCCCCTTCGGCAAATCCGTGGGTACCTTCGCGTCGCTCTTGTTCTTGTCGCGGGTAATCTGTTCGCGCAGTTTCGTTGTCTTGTTTTCGATGTCACCGCCGGTGACGAGGAAGTATCGGCCGTCGATTGCCCCGGCGTCGATGTTCAACACGGGGTTGCTGTCCGCGGTGAATCGCGCTTTGTCCAGCGGCACCCATTCGCCTTTGGCTGGCTTCACCCATCCGTTACCGAAACTCGCTCGGCGCTCCTTGGTGGTCGAAACCTTGTTGCGGCGGAAATCCTCGACGAACGAGTAATACCCCTTCAGCAATTCCCCCTTCGTGATCGTCGAGAACGTGACGAGGTGCTTCCACTCTTTCTTTTCCGGCAGGTAGAAGTAGCCGCTGTAAGCCGTGCGGGTATCGCCGTCCCGTTTGGCGGTGACGAGGAAACGGTACGTCTGCCCGGTTTTCCACTCGTAATCGAAGAAGGACTGCCCGCCAGTTCCTTCGCCGCCAAACCGCTTCACGCGCACCGCGTCGTCCTTGTGCAGCATCTTCACCTGCTTTTCGGGATCCACCTTCTTCGGATCGTCCCCCGCGGTTGGATCCCACACGGAGAACAACACGAGCTTCTTGCCGTTGGCAAGTTCCTGAATGCCGAAGTACCCCTTGCTCCACCCGGCCGCCATGAAATACGTGCCGTCGGCGGATTTCTCGACGGTCATCTCGTTGTAGAACGCCACTCCTTCCGGAGCGGGATAGCCGAGGTGAACCGACCGGCACGCGATGCCCTTGAGTTTCTCATCCGCCGGCGTGGTAGCGACAAACAGACTCAGAGTAACGAGCGCGAAGGCCCAGAGCGAAGAGCGGAGCATGAGAAACCTCAGGAGGGATGATCGGTCTAAGCAGATGGCCGCAGTTATGTGTGAGTTATCAACGAGCCGCGACCGCAAGGGAGCGGGGTGCGTTAACCGCTCCCTTGCGGTCGCGGCTCGTTGAAAAACCTTACAAACTACCCTGGCCCCATGCTTAGTTGAACTATGCCGCTTCGCGGCAGGTTCCACCTCCAGATGTGCGAGTGTTCCGATTCGGGCGACCGAATGCTTCGAGCTGGCTTCACTCCTTGCCGAGTTGCTTGAGCGCGTCCTTGGCTTCCTCATTCCCGAGTTCAGCAGCCTTTCGGAACCACTTCACCGCCTCCGCCGTGTCCCTATCCACACCCGTGCCGTTGAAGTAGCACGCCCCCAAGTTGTACATCGCACCAGGGTGCCCGAGTTTGGCGGCCTTGCGATACAACTTTACCGCCTCCGCCACATCTTTCTTCACACCCGTACCCGTCTGGTAGCAAAAACCCAGGTTGTACATCCCCATCGGTTCGTCGAGTTCAGCGGCCTTTCGGAACCACTTCACCCCCTCCATCGCGTTCCTCTCCACACCAATGCCTTCGGCGTAGCAACTTCCCAGGTCGACCATCGAACTCGAGTCCCCGAGTTCAGCGGCCTTTCGGAACCACTTCACCCCCTCCATCACGTCCTTACCTACACCCGTGCCGTTGAGGTAGCACCACGCCAGATTGTGCATTCCCTCAGTGCTCCCGAGTTCGACGGCCTTGCGATACCACTTCACCGCCGCCGCCTCGTCCTTCTTCACACCCGTGCCTTCGGCGTAGCACACGCCCAGGTTGTATGTTGCCTTCGGGTCCCCGAGTTCAGCGGCCTTGCGATACCACTTCACCCCCTCCACCGGGTTCTTACCCACACCAACGCCGTCGATATAGCACCCCCCCAGGTTGAACATCGCCTCGGGGTGTCCGAGTTCGGCGGCCTTGCGAAACCACTTCACCGCCTCCATCGCGTTCTTACCCACACCCGTACCAGTGCGGTAACACAGCCCCAGGTTGTCCATCGCCTCCAGGTTCCCGAGTTCGGCGGCCTTGCGATACCACTTCACCGCCTCCATCGCGTTCTTACCCACACCCGTACCGGTGTAGTAACACCACCCCAGACGGTTCATCGCCATCGGTTCGTCGAGTTCAGCGGCCTTTCGGAACCACTTCACTGCCTCCACGACGTCCTTCTCGATACCCGTGCCGCTGAGGTAGCACCCTCCCAGGTCGCACATCGCCCTCGGTTCGTCGAGTTCGGCGGCCTTGCGATACCACTTCACCGCCGCGACCGCATCTTTCTCCACACCCGTACCCGTCTGGTAGCAAAAACCCAGGTCGTGCATCGCCCTCGAGTTCCCGAGTTCAGCGGCTTTGCGATACCACTTCACCCCCTCAGCCGCGTCCTTACCCACACCCGTGCTGTTGAGGTAGCACCCTCCCAGGTCGCCCATCGCCTCAGGGTTCCCGAGTTCGGCGGCCTTTCGGAACCACTTCACCGCCTCCGCTACATCTTTCTCCACACCAACGCCATCGACGTAGCACCCTCCCAGGTCGCCCATCGCCACCGGGTTCCCGAGTTCGGCGGCCTTTCGGAACCATTTCACCGCCTCCACTGCGTCCTCACCCACACCCGTGGCGTTGAGGTAGCACCACCCCAGGGTGTCCATCGCTATCGGTTCGCCGAGTTCAGCGGCTTTGCGATACCACTTCAATGCCGCCGCCACATCCTTCTTCACGGTAAAGCCACTCATCAGACACCGCCCATACATGAGCATGGCCCGTGCGGAACCACCTTCCGCCGCCACCTTCCACTCCGCCACACGACTCCCCGCCTTCTCCCGGTAATACCCCGAGGGCGATCCACGGGTGAAGCACCATCGGTCCAGGTCGCTCGCGTCCTGAAGTATCTTGCGGTCGGCAGCCGTGAGCAACACAACCGGGTCACTGTCCGGGGGAAGTCCCTTCTGCACGGGAATCTGACTCCGCGTCGCACCCAGTTCCTTCACGGTCTCAGGCACCTCCTTGCGGACGTGAGCCACCAATTCCTCGAGCACCAACTGTGTTCCCGCCTTGCCCGCCTTCCCCCGCATCCCCTCCAACACATGGTGAAAGAACACGCCATGACGCAACCGGTCCGATTCGTACGACCTCTGGTTCGGCTTGCACGCATACAGAGCCAGCACACCCTTGGGTGGAACCTTCTCCAGTGTGTCTCCTGGAACACGATCACGCGCCGGATTCGGATCGGTCCGAGAACAATCCGCCAGAAGCACATTGGTTCCAGCCCCACACTGACCCAGTTGTCTGTACACCCAGTCCAAAGAAATCAGAGTACTTTTCCGGTCCGCATGCGGCTTCGCATCGACCGGGCAGAAGTAAGCGTCCGTGTCCTTGTCGAACTCAAAACCGTGCCCGGCGAAGGCGACAATCACCAGGTCGTCCCGATTCCGCTTCGCAAGCAGGGCGGTGAGTTGGGACTGGATGTTCTCTTTTGTGGGTGCCAACTTGGGATCGAGCACTCGACCCGTGGCTCCGGTCATGAGCACGACCTGATAACCGGCATCCCGTAACGCCGTGGCGAAGTCGGCGGCGTCACGCTCGGCGTATTTCAGTTTTTCGAGTCCCTTGTGGTCGTAATCATTCACCCCGATGCACAACGCCACTCGCACACCGCCAGCCTGCGCATTTACAGCGGCAGCGAGAACGAACACCAGTGAACCCAGCATGCGGTAACTCATGGCGGATCTCTCAAAGAGAACGGAACGGCTACTTTGCGCGGCCAGGCATGAGCAAGCGCAACGAAACAGCACCCGACAAATCCCAACCTGGGGTGAGTTCTATCGGGTTTCAACGAGACCATTCAGTCTGTGTTACGTCTCCTCGACAGGCAAGTGTACCGGACTGTAATCATTTCGCAGATGACGCCCTTGCCGTATTCGGTGGTATGCTGGTTTCCGGAGTTTGTGGTTTCACTCCCCCGGAGCGTCACAGCTTTTGAGTGACACTTCCAAGACCCACCCCTCCTTGAGCTTCTCATCCGTCGGCGTGGAAGCGACAAACAGACTCAGAGTAACGAGCGTGAAGACCCAGAGCGAAGAGCGGAGCATGAGAAGTCTCAATAGGGTTGATGGCCGCAGTTACTTCACTTTCTTCAGTTCGATGTAATACCCGGCCTTGCCGGAGAAGTCCTTCGGCCGTTTCTCCTTGTCCAGCGAATAGGCCAGCTTGAGCGTGTCGCCCTTCACTTCAACAATGCCGACCGCAAGCGAACCCTTCGTTCCGTCCGGGCCTTCTGACACCACCATGTCGATTTCGGCAGGGGTGGTGCCGGGTTTCAACTTGTAACCAATTACAAACTTCGTCTTCCCGCCTTCGATGGTAACCGTATCGGCGGTTATGGTGTACTTCGCTTTCTTGGCCTTCTCGTCGATGGCCGCGCCCTCTTTCTTTCCGCTCACAACGGTGTAATTGCCGGCCAGTTCGATCTTGTCTTCAGCCTGTGCCAGCAGACCCAAAACGAGCGTGAGCCATATCGTCAGTGCAAACGTCTTCATTCCACGTCCTCGGTTCGCCGGACGCTGTGGAAACTCCGCAAACGACCGGTTTTTGGATTGTACTGTCGCCTTGACAAATCAGAACTGAGCTTCACATCTTTGGATGTTTGTATACTATGAAATAGTAGCGTCTGGCCGACCACGTGTCGTCATGACGCGGCCTTCGGCGGTGGCGAGTTGAGCGGCAAAAGCCCCCGCAGACTCTGGGAAAAAAAGGCTCGAAAACCGGACATTAACGGACATTAAAGGACATAACCAGAAAAAATGGCTCGAAAACCGGACCTCGACGCAACCGGACGAACCAGGAAAACGGCTCGAAAACACGAAACCAGACGCAACCAGAGGAACCAGGAGGAAAAAAGGCTCGAAACGGGGACAATCCGCAGGGTGGTTGAGGACCATCGGTGGGGAGCGTGCTCCCCGAAACCCCTGACAATTTGCAGACAAATTCTGCCACCCGGGTCTCCATCACGGTTCCGGATGTCGGCATCGGTGCCGACAACTGCTGACAATTTGCAGACAAATTCTGCCACCCGGTCTGGCGAGCCCTGCCCTGAACCGTTCCCGATGCCTGGGCACTGACAATTTGCAGACAAATTCTGCCACCCGGTCTCCCAGACAAGAAACGTCGAGAACGCAAGTGACACTGGACCGGGGGGTAATGGGGCATCCGCCCCGCCTGTGACAGGCCGGCAGACGCAGGGAGCTCTGCCCCACCATCCGTTGGCTTACAGGACTGCGTCGGAGCCGCATTCGCTACCGCCAATTGACCGGGCGAGGAGGTCTTGTTCGAACCGGTTAAGGAGAGCCTGGATTTGCCAAAATCATATGGCGCAGCTTGTGCATACCTCGCCGAAAGCCGCATAGCACTGGTTACGGACAATCGGTAAAATCGTCAGGATGGGTAGAGGTTCGCTATTTTTCGTGGTTTGGAGGGTCGCCATGGTACAGGCGAATGGACGATGGATGGTGCGAGCGTGCGCGGCGGCCTTTGGGCTGGCCTTGCTGCTGAACAGCTCGGTGAGCCGCGCCGAGGACGAAAAGAAAGATGAGAACCCGCTTCGCGAGGAGTTGCTCAAGCTCAACTCCGTGACCGGCGAAGATGCCCAACGCACGAAGTTGGTCGCCCTGGCCAAGGACAAGGAAAAGGCAAAGAAACTCGTGGTGGAAGCGGGGAAGATGCTGAAGGAGGCCAAGGGGAAGGAGAACCCATTCAACTATAACGGCGCGCTGATGGTGGCCCGGCTGGCACACTTCAACAAGCAGTACGATGTGGCTGAACCGTTTTACGAATACCTCGTCGATAGCGCCACGAAGCTCAAGAGCGGCAGCAAGATCGTGACAGCCTACGAGGGCCTCATCGACATGTACTGGGACAACAAGAAGTATGCCCTCGCTGCCGAGGCGTGCGAGAAGTTCGTCGATCTTCTGGGTCCGGATGAAGTGGAACAGGCCAAGCCATTCATTCTGGAACGGTTGGCCCAGGCCAAGGCCAAGCAGGAGAAATTCGACGAAGCGATGCGGTTGGCCGACCTGCTTGTCGAAGCCGACAAGGGCGGATGGTATTTCCTTCAGCTCAAGGGCTGGATTCTCCGCGAACAAGGCAAACTCCCCGCCGCGATCGAGGCATATTCCGATTCACTCGACAAAATCGACGCCAACAAGAACATGAAGCCGGAGGCGAAGGATCGGTTCAAGGACCGTACTCGCTACATCCTCACGGGTCTGTACGTGGATAACAAGGAGATCGATAAGGCCGCGAAGGAACTCCAGACCCTCATCAAGCGGAATCCCGATAACCCCACTTACAAGAACGACTTGGGCTTCATCTGGTGCGATAACGACATGAATCTGGAGGAATCCGAGAAGCTTATCAAAGAAGCCATCGATCTCGACAAGAAAGAAAAGGAAAAAGCCAAGAAGGAAGGCAAGATTGATGAGGTGAAGCCAAACGCGGCGTACCTCGACAGCCTCGGCTGGGTGCTTTTCAAGCAGAAGAAGTACAAGGAAGCACTCGAGCCGCTGAAGGAAGCTGTCGCCGACGATGTGGATGGAAGCCACCTGGAAATCTGGGATCACCTTGCCGACTGCTACATGGCAATGGGCAAGAAGAAGGAAGCCATCGACGCGTGGCAGAAGGGGCTGAAGTTCGACGACATCTCCAAGCGCGACTCGGAACGCCGCCGCAAGGTGAGCGAGAAGTTGAAGAAGGCCCGCGCGGGAGATTGAGGTGAGGTTCTGAACGAGCCGCTCCCTTGCGAGTAGTTTCAAGGGTTGTGTGGTGTTCAGTTGTTTTCAGCCCCGGCAGGGGCGACAGATGTTAGCCCAAGGTGAAGCGCTGCCGAAGGCCAGCGAAACCCTGGGAAGACGACCCAACGTATTCACAAGCCCCGGCAGGGGCGACAGAAACACCCATTCTTGCGGTTGCGTCCAAGATTCTCTCGCCCCTGCCGGGGCTCCATGCTCGTGTCGTGCGTTGTCCCAGGGTTGCGCTAGCGCTTCACCCTGGGCTAACATCGGACGCCCCTGCCGGGGCGGAAAACCACCCAAGGCAACACCTTCAAACTACTGGCCAGGGAGCGGTTGAAGCTTTCTGCTTCCGGCGGGCGCGGCTCATTGAAAACCAGACACAATCAAACGGACCGTGAATGAGAGAGTTTTCCCATGCTCAATGGCTGGGGACACGTTGCGATCGGCGGCAAGAGGGTGGACGTGTTTACCCCATCAGATCCGCTGCCATTCGTACTTCTGTACCTTCACTCGCTCGCCGAAGAAACCCCAGCCACCGACTCTGCGTTCACTTTTGCGCTAAATGAGCACCGGCTCCGCTGCCTTGCGCCACGCGGTGGTGGCTGTTGGTGGGGGGACCGCATTTGCCCAGAATTCGACGCCAACCTCACACCTGAACGCTACCTCCTTCAAAGCCTCTTACCATGTGTGCAAACAGCATGGGGGCTGAGTTCGCGTGCTGTGGCTCTGGCTGGTATTGAAATGGGTGGGCAGGGGGCTGTGCGGCTGGCATTCAAGCATCCGAAACAGCTTCCCATTGCGGCGAGTATTTCCGGGGCCTTCGATTGCCAGGAATGGTACGGTCGTGGAACGCCGCTCGATACGCAGTACGACACACGCGAACGATGCCGACAAGACACCATGATTCTGCACATCGACGATCACGACTGGCCGCCACATATCTGGTTCTGCTGCTCACCAACCGACGCCATGTGTTATCGCGGCAACGACCGACTTCACGAGAAGCTCGCCGCGATGGGTGTACCACACACGTGTGACCTCGACATGTGCCCGAAACCCGGAGTGAGCTATGCCCAGCAGATGACGCCACCGATGGTGGCGTTTGCGGCGAAGGCGCTCGAAAAGGAAGCAAGGCGGTTGATGTGAATGCGCGAGGCGGGGATGGTGTGGCCCATCGAGCCCGCTTTCCGCTCGCGCGAACCCGCCCTTGCGGACGGGGTTAGAACACCCCACTCGACCCACCGCTTCGTCGCGGGAGGTCGGTGTTGTTGTCCTCTTCGGGCGGGACGGGTGGCAGTCCCGGCATTGTCGCGGCTGAGGGTCGTGTGGGAATCGCTGGTAGCGCTGCCCGCGATGCTCCGCGCAGCCCCGGTGTAGGTCCGGGGGTTGGTCGGATCATATCGGGCGAGGCACCATTGGCCCACTGGAGCACGCGCCGAGCGACATCGGCTGCCGTTTTGCTGTTGGCTGGAGGAAGTTCGCCCGCTGGCAGGCCGAGATCCATTCCCAAGACGTTCTGAAGCACACCAGCAACCGCCAGAGCCATTTCGCGATTCGGTTGACGGGCGAGTCCACGAAGTACATCCACGCCGTCTGGATCGTGCGGGTTAATGCGCAACATTTGCTCAGCCGCGAAGAGCCGGATCGGGCCAGGTTGTTCGGGGTTCGTCAAGCGGTCGAGCAGATCCGCCGTCAACATGTGATGATCGCGGAGCAGAGCAGCCAATTCGACGCGAAGAGCCGGCGGCGCATTGGGGTCGAGCATCATCGACGCAAGTTGACTGGCGAGTTCGGGATGGGAGCCATCGATCAGGTCGCGGTGAAATTGCTCGATGAGAGTTTGGATTGCCCGCGGAGCCAACGGAGCGTGTTCTTCTGACCAAGTGATGAGGTCGGCGAGTGCGGCGGCGGGCAGTCGGCCGGTTGTGAACAGCGGGCCATCGTCGGCAAACCTGGGGTCAGCCAGCGCGTCGCGGACGCCATCGCGGGCAAAGTGCCAGCGGGCTTCCGCTTCCCACAACAACGCCTCAGCCGCTGCGACCCGCACTTCTGTCGCTGGGTCGCGGAGCAACTCCGCCAACCCCGCAACCAAATCCGCCATATCGACACTGGCCATTGCGTAAGCGGCTGCGGCCCGCACCGCAGGTTCCAGGCTCTCACGAGCCGTTTTCAAGATCAACTCAGCTTCCCCCGCCCGCCAGTGTGGGCGATACTCAAGCGCTCCCAAAGCTGCACACTGAACTTCCGGCCGCGGATCGGAAAGTAATGCCAAAACGGGCCGTACTTCATCCTGAACCGCTTCGCGCAACGCATTGACTTCCGGCAAAGCGCGGCAATCCGCCAACTGAAGGGGCCAGTGTTGTCGTGCGGCGAGCCGACTGCACCATTTATTCGCCTGACGGAGCGGCTCCGCACCAGTTCGCGTCAGGTCATGGAGCGCCGCCAGACCGACGGCAATGAGCAGAAGCACGGCCTGACCAACATGAACCGCCCAGTCGGTCGATCCGCGCATTGGCAACCACAGCCACGCAAGGCCGATGAGATACAACACGATGAGTGAGGCACTCACAGGCGGACGCCAGACAGGATGTGCACGGAGAAACACCATCGCGAACAACGCCTGCACGGCAGCCCCAACATAAAGGGGAATCTGTTGCGTGCGATAGGCGAGGCCGATTAACAGCGCGCAGGGAAGCAGCAACAACGCAAAACTAACTGCCCAACCGCTTAGACTGAGGTCCCGGCGGGCTGCGATGGAAGACCAAGCCATGACGACCTACCCGACGATCGTCGGGGTGCCACCGCGCGGTGAGGGGGCGCGGGCGGACGGCCGAACGGGACTTTGGTTCGGCGAGTTAACCTAACTTAACTCGCGTTTCTGCCGTGGTCAAACCGTTGGGCGTATCCGCGGATTTGAGCACACCTAAACTGCTTGAATGGCAGCTTGCAAAGCACCGACAAGGAGCATTGCCCATGTTCGAGGTGTTTGAATGCCTGGCGGTCGCGATCAAAGACAAGGGCATTCGTGGACTGTGCGACCTCGTCCCCGGCGGTGGATATGCCTTCGACATCGCCCGGCACGCATACCGCCTCTACTGTGAGCGAAAAAAGGCTGCTGCAATCAAGGAGGAGATCGCGAAAATCGCGGCTGCAAGCGCCGCCGAAGCGAAAAAAATCGCGGAGCAGGTGGCACGGCAAGTGGTGAATGAAGGCCCGGTGGAGGATCGCCTGACGCTGGAACTGTACCTCACGCAACTCCCCGGTGCCATCCGTCAATCGCTCAAACGGGCCGCGGATCCCACAGGGAAAACCGTTCCGCCGGATCTGGCGCTGGATTCGCCAGAAGATTTCGCCAGGATGCTCCCGCTGCGTGTGCCGCATTTTCGGCCCGGAGCTGAACTTCCCGGCCGACCCGGCTGGCGTCTGGAGGAGTTGCTCGGTGCCGGTGGATTTGGCGAAGTGTGGCGTGCCCGGCACTCGTTCCTTCCGCACCCGCGCGCCGTGAAGTTCTGCACGGACGCAAAAGTGCGGGCAAAACTCACTTCGCACGAAGGCCGGGTGATTGCTCGCGTCATGGAGCAAGGCGCACACCCCAACGTCGTGCCGCTGCTGGATGCGGTCCTCGACGGCGAGACGCCGTGGTTGATGTACGAGTTTGTCGGTGGCGGATGCCTCACGGATCTGATCCTCCACTGGCAATCTCTCCCTGACGGCGAACGCGAAAACCGCACGGTTCTTTCGCTTTCCCAACTCGCCGCCGCCGTCGGCACCTTTCACCGACTGCTGCCGGCCATTGTGCATCGCGATTTAAAGCCCGCGAACATTCTGCTTCACATCGAAGGTCAGCAAGTCCCAATTCAGAAAGTTGATGATGGAGGCACTTCGGAAACGAACTTGGCGATCTTGCGATCTGCGGACGTCCGGCTTCGCATCACCGATTTCGGCATCGGTGGAGTGGCCGTGGAGTACCTCCGCGCCCATCCGGGCGGGCTATCGATGATGACGGGCTGGCTGGAGACGTCCCTGCGCGGATCGTACACGCCGCTCTACGCCAGCCCGCAACAATCGCGTGGTGCTCCGCCCGATCCACGCGACGACGTTCATGCCCTTGGCGTCATCGCCTTCCAGATGCTCACGGGAAAGCTCACGGAAGCTCCCAGCCCGCGATTTGAGCGCGAACTCCGTCGCCGGGGAGCATCGGAGGCGCTGATCGAACTGATTGGCGATTGCGTGGACAGCGACGCGAACTCGCGGCCAAAGGATGCTCAGGAACTGGCTGAACGCTTGAGCAAGGTCAAGGAGACGGGAAAAGGGACGTCAACAACGAACATAATCACAAAACCTGTTGAAACGAAGCCTGTAGCGAAACCGGAGCCGAAACCAGCCGAAGCAAAACCGCCATCCCCTCCACCGGCCTCCTCAATCCCAACCCCTCTCGAAGGCGGCGCCGCGCCCGTCAGCGCCCTGCCGTTCGCGCTGCCGACGGAGCCAGAGAAATGGCTTATTCCCATTCGTGGGACGTGGTTTGTGCGATCAACGGAAAAGGCGGACTCGCCTTGGGTCCCGAGCAACGCCCGTCTTCCGGGAGAAGTCATCGTCAAGCCTGGTGAACGCTACCGGCTGACGCTCAATCCCGACACAACCGGCGACGAGGAACTCGCGAAGCTCAAATCACTCGCCGGCCTGCCGGGATTAGAAGCGATCGACCTATCTGGTTGTGTCCGAGTGACCGATACGGGCTTAATGCCCCTGGCGCATCTTCGTGGTTTGAAGGCTGTGGGTCTAGCAGACACGCAGATCACGGATTCCGGCGTCACGCTTCTGCTCACACGCTTTCCGGAACTGGAAGCAATCGGACTGGCGGGGACGGCGAATGTGTCGCAATCGGTGGTCCCGTACCTCGCACGGTTGCGGAAGCTCAAGTTGCTCGCGCTCCCGCCGCGCGCGGACACCATTGATGTGCGACTGGAATTTGCCAAACGCCGCCCGAACTGCCAGTTGGTATGAGTACGAATTCAGGATCGCTTCTCGGCGACGCGATAGAGCTCCACTAATCCATCCGCGCTGCTCTTGCCGAGGTAGCGACCATCAGCCGTCAGCGCCACAATCACCGTGGTACTCGGGAGATCCCATTCACAGCGTTGATTGCCGGTTCGCGCATCCCAGTTAATGACGCGCCGATTCTCGCCGGCGCTGACGAGCGTTCCGCCGTCTGGCGTGAACATCGCCAGTCGAACGCCGTTGTGCCCTTTGAGCTCGTTGCGGATTCGCGGCTTGATGTTCGCGAGATCCCAAAGCCGAATTACGTTATCTCGGCACACGGTCGCAAGAGTGGTCCCATCAGGAGAGAAGGCAACAGAAACAATGTCGCTCCCGCACACGAACGATGTACGCTCCGACGAACGAATACGGCTGAGGGTCCAGAGGCGAACCGTGGAGTCCTGTCCGGCGGACGCGATGCTCTTGCCATCGGGCGCGAACGCCAGCGCCCGGATGGGCCGGGTGTGGCCGAGCAAGAGCGTTCGCGGTTCACCGCGAAAGCCCGGACCGGGTTCCCACACTCGCAGCGTTTGGTCTTCGCCTCCCGCTGCGATCATTTTGCCATCGGGCGAGAACGCAACGGCATTGACCGCCCCTTTGGCGCCACGTAAAAGCGCGAGCTCTTGCGGAGTCTTTTCGGTGACATCAAATAACCAGATCAGTCCACTCTCCGAGCCGGAACCGAGCGCCACCGTTCGGCTGTTCGGCGCAAAGGCGAGGGACTGGAATCGTTCCCCGGGTGTCCGGATCGTGCCGCGCTCGTCTGGCTTGCTGCTGGCGATATTCCAGATCCGAGCGAATCCATCGCGGCCGCTGGAAGCGAGTAAACAACGATCTGGGGCAAAGGCCAATGCGAGGACACCTTCGGCGTGCCCGCCCAGACGAGCAATCTGTTTCGCGGCGTTAGTGGGACAGGCTGGTCGTTGCGTCGAGGTGCTTGTTTCCATCAGTTAGGCCCTCAAATGAGAGCGCAGCGAGCCGCGTTCCCATTTACTCCAGCGAAGGAAATCAGCGAATTCGAGGGAGGCGAGTATTCCCCCGTTCCCTTAATCTGGCATGTGGAGAAGCCCCAAGCGGAGAGTTTCTGCCGATTTCTACTCTGTTGTGGCGAGCGACAGTTGATGGTGTGAGTTCCCACATGAAACGGGTTTGTTGCGCTCTGGCAAACGCGATACACTTTGCTCACGCAATATTTTCAAAGGAGTACGCAGGTGAATCTACGTGGGGCGCTGGTCGTTGCTGGTATGCTGGCGTTCCCGCTCTTGGGATTCGGCCAGGACAAGAAAGAACTGAAATACGGCACCGACCCAACCGGAGGAGCACCCTATGTCTACATGCCCAAAGGCGGCGCGAACAAGTACATTGGTTTTGAGGTCGAACTCGCCGATTATCTGGCCAAGAAACTCGGCCGTGAAAGCAGACTGGTGGATGGCACCTGGAAGAACTTGCCCGAATTGCTCGACAAACCGCGTGAGGGGGACAAAGGGATCGACATTGTTCTGAACGGTTACGAACTGCGCAAGGATTTGGCGCGAAAATACGCCGTAACGCGACCCTACTACATCTACCGCCTGCAACTCATTGCTCGCAAAGATAACGACTGGATCCGGGGGTGGAGTGACCTCCCAGCTCGCGATAGCCGCAAAGGGGCACGCATTGGCGTTCTTGGTGAATCGGTGGCGGCAAAGTTCGCGAAGGACCAATTCGGCGATCGAGTGGAAATCTTCGAGAGTGACGATGTGGCGAATGTGATGGAAGAAGTGAAGTTGGGTGCTCGTCTGGACGCCACAATTCAAGACAACCCCGCTGCCGTTTACTTCACGCGCGACATGCCCCAACTGAAGATCGTGGATGAGGGGCGGCAGCCGGGTTTCTATGTGATGTATCTGCGCAAAAGCGATACGGAACTGCGCGACCAGATTGATGCGGCGATCCGCGATGGCTTGAAGGACGGCACGCTCAAGAAGATCTACGCGAAATACGGTTTGTGGAACGAGGATCAGGAGCGATTGCTGTACTGGACGGAACAACCGTGGCCGCCATTCGAGACAGAGCAGGGGGCGGATGTACAAGACACCAGCGGAACAACGGACTGGGTGTGGCTCCTCGGCCAACTTCTCGACGCTGCCGGAATGACCGTCCGGCTGGCGGTTATATCGTTCCCTCTTGCGATGCTGGTGGGTTTGCTGATCGGCGTGGGCCGCGTGTATGGTCCACGTTGGGTTGCATTCTTGTTGACGATTTACGTTGAAGTGATTCGCGGGACACCGTTGTTGCTTCAGTTATATGTCATCTTTTACATGCTTCCCAAGATTGATCCCATTCTCGCACTGCATCCGTTTTATGCTGGCATTATTGGTCTCGCTTTGAATTACGCAGCTTATGAGGCGGAGAACTATCGCGCCGGGTTGCTGGCAATTCCACGCGGGCAAATGGAAGCCGCGCTTGCCCTTGGGATGACTCCTTTTACAGCAATCCGCAAGGTGGTTGTGCCCCAGGCGGTCCGGATTGTGATTCCGCCAGTCACGAACGATTTCATTGCGCTCTTCAAAGACACGTCCGTGTGTTCGGTAATCCTGATTACCGAACTCACGCGAAGATATAATGAGCTGTATAACTTCAATCGCGATCTAGTACTTCAACTCGCGTTCATCACTGCCGGGTTATACCTCATGATGAGCTATCCCCTGGCCGTGGTCGCGCGCCTTCTGGAAAAGCGGATGGCCGGTGGAGGAACCCACCGATGATTCGCGTCAGCAATATCGTGAAATACCACGGCACGACCCGCATCTTGGACGGCGCGTCGCTCACGGTGCAGCGGGGGCAGGTGGCAGCATTGGTTGGCCCCTCCGGTAGCGGGAAGAGTACGCTCTTACGGTGTATCAACGGCCTGGAGGAGTTTCAGGAAGGTGAGATCGTGGTGGCGGAGTCGCTGAAACTCATCGGATCGCAGACTCCTCCGCGCGCTACGCTCCTGAAACTTCGCCGCGCCGTCGGCATGGTGTTCCAGCAGTTCAATCTCTTTCCGCACATGAGCGTACTGAAGAACGTGATGTCCGGCCCAGTGTATGCTCTTGGTAAGCCGACCGTGGAGGCGGAATCCACCGCGAAGAAATGGCTCGATCGCGTCGGTTTGGCCGAGAAGTTCAACGCTCGCCCCTCACAACTGTCCGGCGGTCAGCAACAACGTGTTGCAATTGCCCGCGCCCTTGCGGTTAATCCCGCGGCAATCCTCTTCGATGAGCCAACCAGCGCTCTCGATCCGAAGATGTCGGCTGAAGTAATGCGCGTGATCGACGACCTGGCCGACGACCAGCAGTTACAGGTCGCAATGGTGATCGTCACGCACGATATCCCGGCCGTGAAGCGAATCGCGGACGTGGTTCACGTGCTGAATCAGGGGCAAGTAACCTTCTCCGGCTCCGCCGCTGAAGCTTTCGCTCCTAACGGCCCGGCCGCGACACTGGAATAGACTCCGATTTGGCGAACGGCGTGGCGTAAGCCCGCAGAGGCGTCAGCGAGCCGCGACACAAAGGAAGAAAGAGGAAACAGCAATGATAACCACGGCTCTTCCGGCACAAGTCATCCGCGTCGGACATAGCCCGGACCCGGACGACGCGTTTATGTTCCACGCACTTGCCAACGACAAAATCCCCACTGGCAACCTGAAGTTCATTCACGAGCTGCAAGACATCGAAACGCTCAATCGTCGGGCGCTCAATGGTGAACTGGAAGTGACCGCCGTGAGTATCCACGCGTATGCCTTCCTGCTCGACAAGTATGCGCTCTTGCCCACGGGGAGCAGCATGGGCGACAAATACGGGCCGATGGTTGTGTCGCGTCGCCGGCTGGTGGCAAAGGACTTGCCCGGACTGAAGATCGCGGTCCCCGGCACGCTCACCACGGCGTACCTCATCCTGGAACTGCTTTTCGATTCGTTACATGCGCGCAATCGGCTCGTATATGAAGTTGTGCCGTTCGATCAAATCATCGCGGCCGTTGTCGATGGAAAAGTGGATGCGGGCCTCATCATTCATGAGGGGCAACTCACCTTCCGCGACCAGGGATTGAATCTTGTCACCGATCTTGGCGTGTGGTGGCAGGACAAAACCGGTCTTCCTCTGCCGCTCGGCGGGAATGTGGTTCGCAAAGACCTGGGTGAACCGACCATGAAGGAGATTAGCCGGCTCATTCGCGAGAGTATCAACTACGGCCTAACGCATCGCGACGAAGCTCTTGCGCACGCTTTGCAATATGCCCGCGACATGGGTAAGGATCTCGCGGATCAGTTTGTGGGGATGTACGTGAATCACTGGACGCTGGACTACGGCGAACGCGGCCGGGCAGCGATTCGCCGATTGCTCGACGAAGGCCATCGCGCTGGCGTCATTCCCAGTCCGGTGCAGTTGGAGTTTGTGGAGTAGGAAAGGAGTCTTCACGCAGAGTGTGGTGAGAAGAATTACAGTCGCCCAACCCATTCCGAAAAACCACATCTGCTGATATTCTGCATTACTGCCGCATCACTGCTCACTGTCCGCGACGAAGCATGCATTCTTTGTTCGTCTTCACTGCACCGCCCAGTCCGTGCAGTTACCTGCCGGACGAAACGTCGTCGCTCACGTACGAAATCGTGGGCAAACTCAATGCGGCCGAGTATCAGACGCGGTTAAAGGCCGGGTGGCGTCGGTTTGGCTTCTCGCTGTTCCACCCCACGTGCCCGTCATGCAGAAAATGTCAGTCGGTGCGCGTTCCGGTGGAGACATTCACACCGGATCGCTCGCAGCGCCGATGCCTCGCGGCTAACGATGGCGAAGTCAAACTGGTCATCGGCACGCCACAGGTGACGGACGAGAAACTCGATCTTTATGATCGTTTCCACGCACACCAGGCTGAACGTGTTGGCTGGCCGGAATACGGGCCAAAGGACGCGAGCGACTATACCGAGTCGTTTGTGGACAACCCGTTCGCCACGCAGGAGTGGTGTTACTACCTGGGCGAAAAACTCGTCGGCGTAGGCTATGTTGACCGTCTGCCGGAAGGCTTGTCCGCGATTTATTTCTTCCACGACCCGGAGGAGCGGAAACGATCACTGGGCACTTACAACGTGCTATCGGTCATCCGCAAAGCCGCTGAGTGGAAATTGCCGCATGTGTATCTGGGCTACTTCGTCGAAGGCTGTCGCTCGCTGGAATACAAAGCGAGATTCGGCCCGAATGAAGTGCTCGGAGCGGATGGGGAGTGGAGGGCGTTTGAGACGCCGTAGAACTCGCTTGGTTATGGGTGTTCGGCGAGCCATTTCTTGAGGGCTGCTGGCGTTTCGATCACGCCGTTGGGGTTGGTCAGCAATTCGGGATGAAAGTCCTGCGGCCCGTATCCAGTCGGTAGGTGTGTCCGCTTGTTCACAACCCATGAGTTGGTGTGGCTCTTGGATCGACCATCCATCACGTTGCGGTAGTGTCGCTTCAGCACGCCAGCCACGGCGGCATATGTGGCTCGCTGTCGGTAGCGTTCCAGGCGCGAAATCAGTTCGTCTATAGTCAGCTTCATAAGCTCCCTCGGCTCAAATTGCTCTGGGCGACCTGGGCTTCGCTCAAGCCACTTTCATCGAGCAATTCGTTACATGAGCCCGAGTTTTCGGCTCATCCAGCGCAGCGGTTTTTTCACGAGTGAGTGAACGCGATCGGCGAGCTGGTGGCGTCGGGGCGGAACGGCACGATCATATTCCTCCAGACGTTGATGAAAGCCGAGGAGTGCGGTCCAGAGAGTCAATGATTCGGCCGGAGAGAGATTTTTGGCATGTGCGAATTGACGCAGCACCCGCTGATGGTTGGCGAACCAGTTTGAAGTGCGGGTATAACTGCCCGAACGATGCCGGTAATAGAACAGATGCTCCGGCACGACGCCGACGCGATATCCTGCATGAACCAGTTTAACGAACACCTCCCAGTCCTCGGTGGCCGTGCCGCGGTCGATTTCACATCCGCCAACGGCGCGGAGCGCAGAAGTCCGGTGAATGGCGTTGGCGTCGCCGTAGACGTTCCGAATGCCAGCCAGGGCGTGTGGCCCTCCCAGCGGACGAATCGCGTAACGGAAGCTGTGTGGCTGGCCGTTGGGTGACTCAGTATCGAAGGCCAGCAGATAGCACGTCATCGCTGCCAATTCCGGGTTGCGCTGAATCGCGGTGACAAACTTGGCAATCATGTCGGGACGAGCGATGTTGTCCGCATCCACCGACACATAGTATTCCCCGCGTGCCAGCGCGAGACACTGGTTGCGAGCGGCCGCGACGCCAGCGTTGGCCTGCTGCACGAAACGGAACGTCGGATAGCGTTCGCGCATCGCTTCAAACACTTCAACCGACGCGGCATCCGTGGAACCATCGTCGAGGACGATGACGTCCATGTTTGGGTAAGTCTGTGCGGCGATTGAGGCGAGCGTATCTGGGAGATAACGACCCAGGTTATGGTGAGTGATGCCCACGGTCACCAGTGGTGGCTCAGCAATTCCAGGAGCGGATGTCGCCAGGTGCGAAGCGTATTCATATTCAGCTACGGAGGTGATGGCGGTGGGCTGAATCTGCCAGCCGTTCTGCCGAACGAACGCCGCGAGCGTCTGATCGGTCATACATTGCGCATCAGCCTGTTCGAATGCGACCCGTTCCATGTAATCCGCTTCCACTTCCGCAAAGCAACCCGGCCAGCGATCCTTGCTCTCGCGGTCGCGTTGGCTGTTGCCATCAAGACGAACGGCAAGAATCGTATCGTGAAAGGCTAATCCCGCGCGCTTGGCCTGGATAGCGCGGACACCTAATCCGTGCCGACTCGCAAACTCGATCACTCCAAAGCCGCGCTCGCGGTGCAATTGTTCGAGGGCCAATCGCACGCGGTCGGCTCGTTCGGGGAGAACCGGTCTGTACAATTCGGTCACGCGAAAATCATCTGGCACTCCGCACTTGTCGAGAGTGGTTGCCGCGATCCCGGCCGGCGTGCAACTCGCCTTATGAGAATTGCTTGATCCACATGCAAGGACGTGAGTGGTCCAACCAGCCTGAATAAAGTCGCGAAGGGGACACGAATCGACCGTCAACCCCCATTCGTCGCCAATGACGAGGCAAACGCTTTTCTTGATTCGTCCTGAATCGCTTGAAAGCACGTGAGTGCCTCCGCGGGCAAAAAGCAGAGAGAAATGACCCCCTCTGTGGTTCATTCCTCTTGATTACTTAAACGGCTCCGTGCTCACTTCCACTTTGCCAATGACGAATGGGACTGATTGTTCCGGGCGCAGAGTGATGTCGTAGCCCCACATCTTCGAGAAACATGCGTCTGTGATGTGCCAGGTGATCGTCTGCCACCCTTCGTCTTTGGTGGTGCCGCCCCACTTACCGGTGTTCGCGTAGGGTGAGCGGCCCTGACTATCGGTGACTTCGTACAGCAGGTTCATGCCGACATTTCCGGCCGAGACGCGGCGGACGGTGGCACGAACGTAATACTCCTTCGTCGAAAACTTTGCGAACGACGGGTGAATGTAAAAGCTCACGGGGTGACTGATGTCGCCCTGCACGAGAATGCCCGTCGAGCCATCGGCAAACTTCACTGTGGGGTAGTTGTCGCGGCGAAGTTGCGCGATGCCGCTCCTGGCGTCGGGATTGCCGGGCTGGAGGCTGACGGCCTTCGCCGATGAGTAATCGCCGCCCCACGGGAAGTTTTTGCTCGCGTTGGCCTTCGCCTCGGTCATCATCTCAGCGGGCAGGGTAGTAATCAGCAGCGGTGTATCGGTGAGTTCCAGCGGTTGACCGGCTTTCAATTTCGTGATAACGCCATTGACGGCGTCGGTCACTGTGAGATCGTTGGCGAACGACAGCGACGCATCCTTCATTTTCGCCGGCATCCAGGCGACCAGCACCGGCCCGCCTTCGCCGTCAAACACAAAACCATACCCACGGCCGCGTTTTCCCAACGCTAACCAGCCTCGATAGGTGGGTTTCGGACCTAGAGCCGAGATAAGTGTTTTCAGTGTCTTGTAGGAAGCGCGAGGAGTTCCATCGCGGGCCAGCAGGCCAAAACCCTGATCTTCGCCGATGGGATCGCGTCCCTCGAACCACTGAACACGCGCGATGCCCTGTGCGATCGCCATCGTGTACATTTTGGCCAGTGATTTCGCGGCGTCCTGTTCTGTGATGGTGTGATTGTTCCGCTTCTCGATCCGATGACCCACTTCCGTGATCCAGATCTCGGCATTGGCTCGTTCTGGCGCGCTGGCTTTCAGTGCCTCACGTAAAGTGTGGCTCATCCACAAAAACGGAATCTCGCCATCGACATCGTTGAGGCCATCCGCGATCTCGTAGGGATGGATGCAGAGATAATCGAAGCTGTTTGGCTTGCCGGCTTTTGCCATCGCGAGTGCCGTTTGATTGAGGTACGGCGCATCGAAGCTGGCGACACTCAACCCGACCTTGGCATTCGGGTCAGCTTTCTTCGCGGCTTCGTAAGTGGTGATAGCGAGTTTCGCGTAGTCAGTGGTGGTGTGTTTGCCATCGTTAAAGCCGCCATTGCCTTCGTTCCAGACTTCCCAGTAATGAATGTGTTTGTGATACCGTCCCACGACCGCCGAGACGAATTTTGACCAGTCATCGAGATTGTCTACCGGGAAGGTGTGCCCGCCTTTGGCTCCGTGTGCGGAGCCCATCAGGATCGCGTTGACTTCAAGCTTGTTATCGGCAGCGGTCTTCACGAGTTTGTCGCCGTCGTCCCACTTCCACGTGCCTTTCTTTGGCTCGAAACTGCGCCATTCTGGGAAGAGCCGAACCGTGGTGACCCCCGCCTCGGCCATCTTCGGGAACCACTCGGTGTGGTCGCGAAATGCGCTGGAGGATGAGCTGACGCCCCAGGGTGTTGCGGCTGGTTGTTGCTTCAGCGCTTCTGGCTGCGCGGATGTTGGGCGTGCCGCCACGAGCATTGCGGCCGTGAGGGAACACATGCCACAACGGAACAAAAGCCGGCGGAACGGCATAAGGAAGCTCCGGTATCGTGGCATCGGCAAAAAAATGCCGCCACGAAGCGTAGATGCTAAGGGGGATGTGAAGAAGCGTCAACTGTTGCGAGAGGTAGTCTGCACCAAACTGACGCGGCCGCCGCGTCAATGAACGCGGCGGCCACTGCGAATCACTTCATTTACACTACTTCTGCGAGCTTCTTCAGTTCATCGGCGATCGCGTTCAACTCCGTCTGGCCTTTCGCGAGTTCGGCGCGGAGAGCGTCCAGCTTGGCGATGGCTTCCTCGTGCGCGTGCTGCTTGGTCGCGAGCAACTTCTGCGTATCCGTGAGCGATTGCTCCGTGTAGCACGCATCTTTCTCCGCCTTCTTGACTTCTTCCGGCAAGTGGCGGATGCGGTTTTCGAGCGCGATCTGGTCGGTAATCAACTGCGTGTACGTTGCCCGCGCCTTCGCTCGCGTCACGACCGGAGTTTCGTGTTCCGCGCTCGATGTCGGGACCGGCACGATGGCGACGCGTGTTGCGGCCACTTCAACAGACTCCCGGAGCGACTTCCCCTTCAGCTTGTGGTACACGATCGTGATGAGGAATGTGCCAAGGGCAACCACGACCGGGACAGGGTTGGCCTCGATATTGCTCCATGCTCGCTCCACGAGTGCTTGTGTTGCTGCAAAAAGACGCGAGAATTCATCCGGGTGTGTCGCGTAAGCCGTACTGACCGCCGCCGCGACACCGACGACCGCCAGCGCAAACAGTTTCTTCATGATGCTTTCCTTTGGTGTACGTCCGGCGGAAATGCGACCCGTTCAGGTCCTTGAGCGGACGGTATCGAGAAGAGAGAGTCCGATAACGGAAGGTTCGCGCGAAAAGTGGTGGAGAGATGTTAAGTAGTAGCAGGTCTCCGTGTGCCGTGAAAGACAACGATACACGGAGACCTGCTACTACTTTGGGCGAACGCACCCCTACTTCTTCGGAGCCTCAACCGGCCACGGTTCGACATGGGCGCGTTTCGCCCACGCATCGTACTTCGCCGCCAATTCCTTCACTTTCTCTGGCATCTGCGACGCGAGATCGTTCGCTTCCACGCGATCCTTGGAGATGTCGTACAGTTCCCACTTCTGCTTGTGTTTCGAGACGAGCTTCCAGTTCCCCACGCGAACAGCGCGGTTGCCTTCGTGTTCCCAGAACAGAGCGTCGCGCGAGATGGGCTTATCCGCGAACGTCGGCACGAGGCTCTTCCCTTCGAGCGGCGTTGCGGCCTTCGGATACTGTGCGCCAGCGAGGTCGTAAACGGTCGCGGTGATGTCGATGAGGTGGCCAGGCTGGTGGCGAAGTGCACCTTTCGCGGAGATCCCCTTCGGCCAGTGAACGATGAGCGGAGTGCTGATGCCACCTTCGTGGACCCAGTGCTTGTACTCGCGAAATGGCGTGTTGCTCGCGTTCGCCCAACCGCGGCCATAGGCGACGTACGTATCTGCGCCGCCCGGCATGACTTTGTTGCCCATACGAATGGGGAAGCCGTCGCGCGTCTGCGCGGGCACGCTACCGCCAGCGGCAAACTCCTCGGGCTTCATTGCGGGGAACGTGGGTTTCTCCGGCCGCAGGATGTTCGGATGATTTTTCTGTTCCGTGCGGCCCATCGGTTCGGCGCAACCGCCATTGTCTTGCAGAAAGAAGATGATGGTGTTCTCGAACTGACCGTTTCGCTTCAACTCCGCGATGATCCTGCCAATTCCCTGATCCATGCGATCAATCATCGCCGCGTACACTTCCATGCACGCACTTTCCCACGACTTGCCCGCGACCTTGTTCCAGTCTTCCGCCTGTGGCGATAGCGGTTGCTTCGGGTCGATGAGGCCAAGTTTTGCTGCTTTCTCGAAGCGTGCCTTGCGGATTGGCTCGTAGCCGCCATCGTACTTTCCCTGATACTTGGCAATGTCTTCGGGCAATGCGTGCATTGGCCAGTGTGCCGCGGTGTAGGTGACGTACATGAAGAACGGCTTGTCCTTGTGGTCGCGGGCATGGTCCGCAATAAACCGCACGACGTGGTCGGAGATAGCGTCGGTGTAGTAATAGGTCTTCGGCTTGTAGTCCGGATCGGCGTATGGTGAGATCATGGTGTTGTCGCGAACCAGTGACGACGGATCGTAGAAACTGCCTGCGCCGTGGATGGTGCCGTAAAAACGGTCGAAGCCGCGTTGGAGTGGCCAGTTGTCCTTGGGTCCATCCTTCCCGGCGAATCGCGTAACGTGCCATTTCCCCACCGCGTACGCGCGGTAACCGGCTGGTTTAAGCACCTCGCCGAACAGACGGCAAGAAGTGTTCAAGTTCCCGCGATAGCCGGGCTTGCCCTTATCTTCCATCATGTGCCCCACGCCGGCCTGATGCGGGTACAAGCCCGTCAGGAGGCTCGCACGAGTGGGGCAACAACGTGCTGTGTTGTAGAACTGGGTGAAACGCAGACCATTTGCCGCGAGTGAATCGAGCTGTGGCGTATTGATCTCGCCGCCGTAGCAGCCGATGTCCGTGAAACCCATATCGTCGGACATGATGACGATCACGTTTGGTCGCTCAGCGGCAACGAGCGGTAAATATCCGGTTGTCACAAGTAGAAGCAACGCGATGAGAAAGCTGGGGCAGCGCATTGGAGATCTCCTCGTTGAGAACCAGTTGGAGTGGTCAGGAACGGGTACCTTCATCTGGCAAATGAGAACACGCCGTGGCGTGTTCTCATTTATTCAACTGGCATGATGGTATCCGGGATTTTTTCGTGGAATAGGGTCTTGTCGGCGGCGTCTCAGCGAGTGAACGCCCGCGAAATTCCGTGACACGCACTCTTGCTCTTGCCCCGGATGAGGTAAGATGCGGGCAAACAGTGGTCGGTTTTCATGTCACGGTGGTCAGTTTGGTAAATGAGAACTCGGCCGGCCTCGTTGTCGTTTGATCAGAAACTGAACTGCAGGTTTCCACTCGCTTGGCGGAGAGTCTCGTGATCGAATCGCTTGTCGCGGCCGTTGCACTGGTCCTTTCTTCACCGTTGCCTCCAGCCGCGACCGGGTCGGCTTCGCCGGCCGAGATGCTCATCAAGCTGACGGTTGATCCCATGCCCGCACCCAAACCGGCGCTGCGGTATCTCCTTCTGCCTGACTTATCCGAGATGAGTCAGGGGAACCCAATCCCAAACTACCTGAAAGCTCTTCTCGATCAGGATTTCTCGCAGCCGGGGGATTTTTTCGGCAAGGCGGCACTGAAGCAGGTCGATCGCGCGGCCCGCATGGATAAACCCGACTGGCAGATTCTCCCCAAACTCAAAACCGACGGCATTGGCCTGCTACTTCCCGACCTACAAAAGATGCGTCAATTGGCGGCAGCCCTCCAGGGTCGCTTCCGTGACGAAATCGCCCAGCGCCGATTCGACGATGCCGTGTACACTGCACGAACCATGTTCGCGATGTCACGCCATATGTCCGACCACCCCACGCTGATCGGTGAACTGGTTGCCATTGCAATTGCGTTCGTCGCGATCGCGCCCTTGGAGGAAATGCTCGAACAGCCGGGTTGCCCGAATCTCTACTGGGCGCTAACAAATCTTCCCGCTCCCTTCATCACGCTCGATAAGGGAATGGAGGGGGAGCGAATTCTCATCCTCACCGAATTGCGCGACCTCACCGACAAGAAGTCCATGACGACCGCCGAACTCAAAAAGGTCATCAAGCATCTCGACTTACTGCGCGACTTTGAGAGGGGCGGCCGGAAGATGATACGCGAATGGCTCTCCGAGCTAGCGGAGGACGAGAAATACATGAGCGAAGCGCGTCGCCGATTGATCGAACGCGGCATTCCCGAAGACCGCCTCGCTCTCTTCTCGAACTACCAGATCATCTTGCTGAACGAGAAATTGGAGTACGAGATTTATCGGGATGAAGCCATGAAGTTCGTCAATCTTCCGACCTGGGAAGCGATTCCGCGCTTGGATGCCTGCTACGCCGATAAAGACAAGCCGCTGTTCGGCTTCATTCTCCCCTCGATGCAGAAAGTTCGGCGTGCGCAGGGGCGATTGGAGCAGCGAATCGCTCTCCTGCGGCATGTCGAATCGCTTCGCATGTACGCCGCGGCGCACGCGGGAAAACTGCCAGAGAAACTGGCTGAGATTGACGTGCCGCTGCCTGTCGATCCCTTCACAGGCAAGCCATTCCATTACGAACTGAAAGATGGCGTTGCCCACCTGCGCGGCAACCCGCCGAAGGGAGATGAGAACAATTCCGCTTACAACTTGCATTACGAGATCGCGATCCGGAAGTGATGCTTGATAAGTAGTAGGCACACGGAGACCCGGCCTGCGGCCTACTACTCTGGAGATTTTTCCGCGATGACCTCTTTTCTGCTCGCTGCTGTTCTTGGCATCCCCGCTGCCGACTCCAGCGTTCCCGACGCGACCGTGCGCCTTGCCGTCTCTCCGGCCGCAGTTCCGAAGCCTGCGCTGAAGTATCAACTGTTGCCGGAATCGCGGGAACTCAAGCCCGGCAATCCCGCCCAGTGGTATCTGCGCTGCTTTGCGGAACAGCGAATTTTCTTCTTCAACAAGCAGGTCATTGCGGATCGGGCACGCTACCGGAAGATGCCGTTGAAAGACCTGCCGGCCAAGGATCTGCGCAACTACGGCGGTAACGCGCTTGCACAAGCCGACTGGGCCGCCCGGCTCGATACACCCGACTGGCAAGTGCGCGACAAGATCGAGAGCGAGGGTGCCGACATCCGCTTACCGGAACTCGGCCCACTCCGCGAACTGGCCTTTGGTCTTCAGGTGCGATTCCGCGGTGAGGTGGCGCGAGGCGAGTTCAAGGACGCTATTCGCACTGCCAAAACGATGTTCGCATTCGCACGGCATCTGGGTGAATACCCACTGCTGTCGGCGAACCGGCTTGGCCTTGCCGTGGAGGAGATGGCGCTCGACACACTCACGGAAATGATTCAACAACCCCACTGCCCGAACCTGTACTGGGCGTTGACTGATCTGCCGTGTCCGCTCGTGGAGTTGCGAAAAGGTGCGCAGGGTGACAGCCTGCTTGCCGATGCTGAACTCCGCCTTCTCAATGACGAGACGGCGATGACAGATGCGGAACTGGAAGAAGTCGTGAGTCGTCTTTCCGGGAGGGTGGGTTTCGCACGCGAGCAGGCCGGCAAGCCGCCACGTAATCTCCGCGCAGAGTTGCTGGCCCGCGTAAAAGACTTGACTGTTGTGCGTGCCGCACGGGCACGCTTAATCGACTCGGGAGCCAGCAAAGAGACGACTGCGGGGTTTCCGGCGCTGCAGGTGATTCTGCTCGACGAAAAGCTTGCGTTTGAGACACGCCGCGACGATGAGATGAAGCTCCTCGGCCTCAAACTCTGGGAGATTCCGTCCAAGAGCGCCACGAAAGTGGGATCGGGGGGCGTGTTCGCGGATTTACTGCCGTGTGTTAGCGAACTCCGTCTTGAGGGGGGCAAACTGGAACAGCAAATCGCGGTGTTGCGATGCGTCGAAGCACTCCGGATGTTCGCTGCTGCGCACGACGGGAAGTTGCCGAAGAAGCTCACAGATATTGAGGTTCCGTTGCCCGTTGATCCCTTTACCGGCAAGCCATTCGGGTATGTACTCACAGCCTCCACCGCGATGCTGAGCATTGCACCGCGCGGAGGGGAAGAGAAAGAAACACGCTACGAGATCGTCATTAGTAAGTGACCAGCCCGGCGAACGAGGTACTCTATGTCCGCACTACCGCTGGATAAACTCGACGCGACTGAGGCGTGGAAAACTTGGACGCCATCACCGGCGGAGCCGTGGAGTCGCAAATGGGCGGCCCACCTCTACCGCCGTGCGGCGTTTGGCGCGAGTAGCGAGGAACTGGCGCAGGCCGAGAAGCGTGGATTCGCGGATACACTCGATCTCGTGCTCAACGGTCAGCCGGGGGCCAACGATCTGGTCGCGACTCTTAACGACACGGGCCGAATCGCCGCTGCGGGGGACGCCGATGGGGCGAAAATCCGCGGTTGGTGGCTCTACTGCATGCTCCAGGGCGGGCATCCGCTGCGCGAAAAGCTCACACTCTTCTGGCACAATCATTTCGCGACCAGCCTCGTGAAGGTACGCGATGCAAGTCTGATGTACCGGCAGAACGCACTCTTCCGCGAGCACGCCCTTGGCAAATTCGGACCGTTTCTCCAAGCGGTGAGTCGCGATGGCGCCATGCTGGTCTGGCTGGATTCCAACAGCAACGTGAAAGGTAAGCCGAACGAAAACTACGCGCGCGAGGTGATGGAACTCTTCTCGTTGGGAGTCGGCAACTACACCGAAAAGGATATTCGCGAAGCCGCACGGGCTTTCACCGGTTGGCATACCGATGGCGTTGGTTTTCGATTTAATGCCGCGCAGCACGACGACGGTTCCAAGACGGTGCTGAAACAAACCGGCAACTGGGACGGCAGCGATGTGGTGCGAATCTTGCTCAAACAGCCGGCGGCTGCGCGGTTCCTCGTGGGTAAACTCTACACGTTCTTCGTGAGTGAAGTTCCACCGCCGCCTGCGCTCCTGGAACCGCTTGCTGACGCGTTCCGCAAGAGCGATTACGACATCGCGGCGGTGGTGAAGACGATGCTTTCCTCCCGGCTGTTCTTCTCCGACCACGCCTTCCGCAAGCGGATCAAAAGTCCAGTCGAGTATGCTCTCGGAGCAGTCCGGGCCGTTTACCGCCTATTCGATGCGGGCGATATCCACTACCAACCGCTGCCGCATCATACTCTTGTCCGCTGGCTTGCGCAGATGGGTCAGGTTCTCTTCGCTCCGCCGAACGTGAAGGGCTGGCCCGGCGGTCGAACGTGGCTCAATACCGCGACCGTGCTCGAGCGAAACAACTTCGCCGCAGCGCTCGCTTCCGGCGCGCTGTGGCGACCGCCAGTGGAGAGCGTATCCTTTGCAATCAATTCGGACGTTCCACCGCCCCGAGCTTTTGACCCGGCTCGCGTGCTGAGCGAAGAGAAGGTCACCTCCGCAGAGGACGTGGTTCGCACGCTGCTTGATCTGTATGTCCCCGGCGGTGTCCGCACGGAAGCGAGAGAGAAACTCGTGGCCTTCATAGCGGAAGACAAACCGACCGGCTTGGCACTCGCCCAGCGTGCCCGCGAAGCCGTTCACGCGATCCTGACGATGCCCGAATACCAGTTGAATTGAATACATTCACCGCAAAGGCACAAAGGTCACAAAGAACACGGCGGACAAAAGACAGAGATGCTTTTCGGTTGATTCTAACTCCTGCCTTCTTTGTGGCCCTTTGTGCCTTTGTGGTGAAATCTGGAGGTTTCCATGACCACCCGCCGCGACTTCCTCAAAACGACTTCGCTCATTGCTTTTGGCAGTCTCGTTCCGCAGTTCATTGCCCGCACCGCCAACGCGGCGGATCCAGGCAAGGATACCGTCCTCGTGGTGGTTGAACTCACTGGCGGTAACGATGGCCTCAACACCGTGATTCCGTATGCCGACGATCTCTACCACAAGGCCCGGCCCACCCTTCACCAAACGAAGAATCAGGTAATTCGGCTGGATGATCACGTTGGCTTGCACTCCGGTATGCAGGGGTTGAAGCCTCTCTGGGAAGAGGGGCAACTGGCAGTGGTGCAGGGTGTTGGCTATCCGAATCCGGATCGCTCGCACTTTGAGGCGATGGACATCTGGCACACGGCGGACCCGAAGCGAGTGGCGACAACGGGCTGGCTCGGCCGGGCAGCGACCGAGATGGTGAATCCGGGCGTGCCCATTCTGCACGTGGGGCGAGGGAAGGCGCCACTTGCAGCGGCTGGTGCACCCGGCAACGGGGCGGTGAGTCTTGGCGATCAAAACAACTTCCGTCTCGATCTGGGCAGCGGCAATTTCGACCGACAACCTGCCCGTCGCAAGCTGCTGGAAGATGTCGCGACTCCAACAAAGAACACCGACGACGATCTGCTCTCTTTTGTGCAACGACGGCAAGTTCAGACTCTCACGGCGGTCGAGAACTTGCAATCGCTACTCGAAGGCCCGAACGCGGTTCGCACCTTCGGTGGCGGATTACAAGAAAAGTTCCAACTGATCGCCGGGCTGATCGCGAAGGGTTTCGGGACTCGTATCTTCTACGTGACGCTCGACGGTTTTGATACACACGCAAATCAGGCCCCCACGCATCAGCAGTTGCTGAGCGAACTGGCAAACGGTATCGGTCAGTTCTTCCGCGAACTCAACGACACAGGCCATGCGGATCGCGTACGACTGATGACCTTCTCGGAGTTCGGCCGGCGCGTGCGAGAGAACGGCAGTCGCGGAACTGATCACGGCGCTGCGTCGTGTTTGTTCGTCGCTGGTCCGTCCGTGAAGGGCGGGGTGGTCGGCAAACACCCCAGCTTGTCGGACCTCGATGCCGACGACCTGAAGTATCACACCGACTTCCGCCGCGTGTACGCGACACAGCTCGACAGCTGGCTCGGCTGCGATAGCAAGTCTGTCCTCGGCGCGAAGTGGGACCATATCAAGGAGCTTGTCTTCAAGGTGGCAGACAAGGCCGACAAGTAACGGTGCGTGGAGTATGTGATGGATAGACTCCAGGCGCTGGTGCCCGGAGTATCCCTGTGTCGACTCACACGATCAGTCGATTAGGCTTCATTGTTTGCTCAGCTGACAAGCGCGAGATTGCTCAGTCGTTCGTCGTGCGGCATTCCCGTTCCCAGCCGTGAGCATGCCATCGCCCGCTTCATTTCGCTTCCTCACTCAACGTTTACAAGACGCAGTACACACCACCGACTGCCTCCACTGGCATTGAGAAGATCAGGTGTGGTCCGCTTGTCCAATGGAGTATCAAGTGCCTATCCACAGAGCAGTTGAGACTGCTTTGTCATCAATTTGAGCAGCCTTGTCAGGCACTTGGCACGAGAGCAACGGCATCCATCTTGCAAACCGTCACCTCCCGTGGGGGAGCCTTCCCCCACTCATCTACCCCTCGATGATGTTGACGATTCCAGGATAAGGTGCTCGCCCAGACTCAGAGGGAGGACACATATCAATGATCCGCCCATTCGCTCTATGAGCATTCGCTCACGCTGCCAGCGCAACAATTGATTGGACGCATCTTATCCCTCGTGGGAGATGATGTTTGATTGCTTTGTTCCGCCCATCAGCAACCCACTTCGCTCATCGCTCAACTACTGCCATCTTTTCCCCGTACCGGGGTCGTGCCACGCAGGCACGTGACCTGCGGTTTCTCCGGATATGACAGGAGGTTCCATGATGCGTCGTGACTCATCTGATACAACCCGTACTCAGCAATCCGTTTCTCGTATGCTCCTCGATGTCGAAGGGCTCGAAGATCGAACTGTTCCCTCCGCCTCTCTCCAACTGACTCTTCCAGTTCTCGGTGGATCGGCTGCTGCATCGGCGGGGATCTCGGTCAATCTCAGCAGTGGCATTCTCCAAACGCTGGAACAGCAGGCCCAGACCACGCTGAATTCGCTCTCCAGTAGTTTGAATGGCCTCGTGGGTCAGTTGTCCGGTATCACGGGCCCGCAACTCTCGGCGATCCTCAGCGAAGCAACAACTCTGGTGAACTCGGCAACTAGCAACGTGAACGGGATCGTTGCCCAGTTGTCCGGTATCGTCGGTGGGACTCAGGGCCAAGTTGCTGGAGAACTCAGCACAGTTCTCCAGGACATCAACGCCGCTCTGGGTACGGTGACCAGCACGCTCAGCGCAATCAGCGGTCAGGCAACCGGCGCCACGGGTGCCGCCCTCGCGAACCTCGCTTCAACCGCCGGAACGCTCCTGGGGAGCGTGACAGGGGCGGTGGGAACAGTCGCGACCGACGTGAGCAACATCGCAAGCGCGACGACAACCAACGTCACGACACAGGTCAACGCCATCGTGGCCGGGGTGACCGGGAGTCTGGCAACCGTGGAGAGCAGCCTGGCCGCGATTCCGGGTATACTCTCCGGGATCACGAACCCCACGATCTCGCAAGCGAACACGTTGCTCAACGGCATCCTGACAACCGCCAACGGGGCCGTGTCGTCGATCGAAGGCAGTCTGAGCAGCCTGGAACAGTCGATCTCCACGCTGGCGGGCCAACCGGTCAGTACCGTTCAGGCGGCGCTGGGGTCGGCACTGACCAGCGTGACGAGTGAGCTGAATACGATCATCGGCACGGTGAACAGCATCGCAAGCCAATTGCCGGGAACCCTCGGCGGTGTTCTCGGTAGCGTAGCCACCCAGGCCGGGTCGACCCTTTCCAACGTGTCCGGCACACTGAGCACGCTGACCAGCAGCCTGGACTCAATCGTGAGTGCACTCCCAGGACTGACCACGAGTACCATCAACACCACGCTCGGCGACGTCAACGGGGTAGTCAACACCGCGAATACAGAACTCAACACGCTGATCGGCACCCTCAACTCACTTCTTGGTGGGTTGCTCGGTGGACTGGGGCTGTGAGAATCTGGTTCGTGCAGTGAGTGGGAATTCGTCGGCTCCTAATGCCGAAAATGAAGGCACCCACGAGCACTGCTCGTGGGTGCCTTCATTTTCGAGGGTGCATTACTCGGAAATGTTGCTGAGGTAGTCCTCGTACTTCTTCTTGGCAGCGAATTCATCGCCCATGAGCTTCTTCTGTTTGGCGGTCAGAGCGTCGATCTCCTTCTCCTGATCCGCCAACTT
>Ga0070738_10001090_pt1 | contig 61738 bp, 29 predicted proteins | sample Coa_R2_2_FD_66446 | JGI IMG/M metagenome (GOLD analysis project Ga0070738, IMG submission 66446) | Surface soil microbial communities from Centralia Pennsylvania, which are recovering from an underground coalmine fire - Coalmine... | ecosystem: Environmental > Terrestrial > Soil > Unclassified ... | reverse complement strand
CGAAGAACGCCACCGCAAGATTGTCGGTCTTCATCAGTTTGAAGCTGTATCCGGCGCCAGCGGCCTGAAGAATGCAAGGCCCAACGATGCCGCTGGTTCCCATCATGCCGACTTCCGGCGCGAACAAGTGCATGCTGCCGCCCCGGCCGTGGGAGCAACCCGTCGCTCGTCCGTAAAGCTCCGCGATCAGCTGATCCGCAGACACTCCTTTCGCCAGCGCATGGCCGTGGCCACGGTGGGTGCTGAAGACGGTATCCTCTCGTCGCAAATGGGCGCAAACGCCCGCGGCAATGGCCTCCTGACCGATGTAGGTGTGACACGCACCATGAACCAAGCCGCGCTGATGCGATTTCACAAGCTGCTCTTCACAGCGGCGAATGAGGAGCATGGTCCGGTACAGAGTCAGCAGGCGATTCGTATCGATCGGGATCGACGCCATGAGATTCTCGAACCTCGCACGGTCATGCCGTGACACCATTGACAACATTCGTCAACGCTTCGCCGCGAAGCCGCCTGGCTACCAATCCCGCCGCCGTTTCGCGCAGCGTTCGGACAGCTCGAACGCTGGTCGAGGCGATATGTGCCGCGACGAGGACATTGGGCATCTGGAGCAGCGGATGCCCCGGAGGAATCGGCTCGGGATCGCAGACATCAAGGGCGGCCGCGGCCAGGTGCCCGCTTTGTAAAGCCGCAACCAACGCATCGGTATCCACCAAATCGCCGCGAGCAACATTGACCAGGATTGAGCCGCGTTTCATCTTCGCGAGGCTTGCCGCACCAAGCATGCGTCGTGTTTGCGCCGTGGACGGGCAATGCAGGGTGATGATGTCGCACCGCGGCAACAATTCATCGAGCGACGCCGCGGCGGAAACATGCGCTGACTCGATCTCAGAAGGATTGACGGCCGGATCGAAGACATAAATCACCGGGCGAAAGGGCTGCAACCGCCGAACGACCTCTCGGCCAATGCGGCCGAAACCGATGACGCCGACCGTCAGATCCCGCAAGGTCCTCATCTCCGAAAACGGAACAGCCAAGCCCCACGAGCCGTTGCGAACGCGAACGCAGTTGGGCACAATTTGTCGAGTGACGCCGAGGATGAACGCGAGCGTGTGATCCGCGACTTCGTCGATGCAGTAGTCCGGCACGTTGCAGACGGGTATACCGCGTTCTTTTGCTGCCTCAAGATCGACGTTATCGACGCCGACCCCGTAGCGAACGATAATACGATTTTTTTTCATAGCCGCGATCACTGGGACGTTGACCGGGCTGAACTGCGTGAGCACCGCGTCCGCATCGGCGACCAGGGGCAAGAGCTGCTCGGCGGTCCGACACTGTCGAGCGTCGAGGACCGCGCCGAGTGGTTCCAGGATGCGCTGCTCAATGTCCAGGGGATCAAAGGTGTGATCCGTGACGAGAACTTTCGGCATGAGTGATGTCTCTACGCAACGGCGGCAAGATTCGGACCCACTTGGCCATCAGTATATTCTCCCTTCTAGGCGCGTCCACGATCGCTTCGCGGACGGGGTATCTCATTGGAGTGAGGACGGGGTTTTGCCTAGAGAACGGCAAGCGAGCGCGTGCTTCATGACTAGGACTCCCAAACGGGAATATAAAATCGTACTCATCCTGGCAGAAGCACGGCTCGCTTGTAGCCTTTTCCCCTCACGCATCAGACGCTTTGGAGCGCGGCGAGGACAGCCGATTCGACAAACGGAAGAAAAGGATTGAATACATCGACCACAAAGTCCGGGCCGTTGCTGCCCGCCAATAGAGCGAGCAGCTGGCCATCCTGCAACGCTGCGAGCGGCAGCTGTAAAGTCGAGCTGAGGAAGCTCGGCCCACCGCCCATCAAGGGTTGGAAGAACACATCGCCGATGCTGTCCACTTCAAACAGGTCCAGCCCGGTCGGCCCCAAGCCGAATCCGAAGAGAGTTAGCGTACCCACTGGGGTTGGAGTTGCTGTCGGCGACGATACGGGCGCGGGTGTGACGACATTGACCGCGGCCGGGGACACCGTAAACGAGTTGGAGAAATCTGGAGCCAGTGTGTCGCCGGTGGCTTTCAGAACGTAGGTACCGGGCATGTTCAGCCGCAGGTCGGTGAAGGTGGCGATGCCATTGACGGCGCGAACCGTGGTCGTACCCTCTAGCTTTGCCCCCTTGGGCCCCCTGAAGATTGACAGTGTGACAAGTTGAATACTATCCGTGGGTATGGTGTTGGCGTTCGCATCCACCACAGCTACCACGACCGCGGGGCTGATAGGCTGGCCTACCACGGTATTGCTCGGCTGGCCGTGGATGTCCACACCCGCCGGGGGCATGCTGGGCACCGTGGACGAAAGCGTGAGGGTATTGTTGCTGGTGTTCTTGTCATAGGTGGTGGGGCCAACCTGGGCAGTATTGGCGATGACCGCGCCCTGCGTGGTGACATTGGCCTGGACAACCAGGGTGAAGGTGGCCGAAGCGCCGGGAGCCAGGTTGGCCGTATCGGTGGCCGTAACGGTGCCAGCCTGCCCCACGGGCGGTGTGCTGACGATCCAGCCCGTCGGGGCGGTCAGCGACTGGAAAGTTACGGTCGAAGGCAAGACATCGGTCAGGGTCACACCGGCAACCGACGCGGGGCCTTTGTTGGTCACAGTGAACGTGTAGGAGATCATATTGTTGGTGCCGACGGCCGCAGGAGTGGAGCCGGTTATCGCCAAATCGTGCCAGGCACTGACCGCGCCGATATCCAGTGCGCCGCCAACCTGTCGAGCATCGCCGATCTGGTCGGTGGTCGCGATGACTTGGGCGGCGGGTTGGGCGTACAGCATCCCGATCTGGGCCGGCGTCAAGGCGGTGTTGTAGATTTGCACTTCGTCGATTTGACCGACGAAGTTATTCGGCGAGTAACCGGCGAATGCAGCGTTGCGAACGTCCTCGCCGATGTAGACGTGGAAGCCGCTGCCCAGAGGCACCGGAGCGGCGGCCTGCGAGTTATCGAGCTTGCCGTCGATGTAGATCTGGCCGGTCCCATCGGCCTGCCGCACGGCAACGATTAGATGCCAATTGCCATCGTTAACCGAGGCATTGGAGTTGAAATTGAAACCGTACTGGTTGTTGCCATAGGTATACCAATTCACCTGACCGCCGTTGAGGCTCAAGCCATACTCGCCGTTGAAGTTATTGGCGTCCCGCTGGTTGAGGATCATCTGCGTCCCGCTGGACGTGGTCCGGATCCAAGCAGCCACGGCGAAGGCGCCGGTGCCGACGATGTCGGCTCCGGTGCCCAGGTCAATGTAGCTGCCCTGACCATTGAAACTGAAGGCTTGTCCAACCACGCCGGGGGCATAGCTGACGCCGCCAGAGATGGTGCCGTTGTTGCCGCCGGGGCCGCTGTCCTGGGCGTTGTTCTGGGCGTGGTAGACATCTTGTAGTCCGACCGTGGTCGAAAGCAGCGAGCCGACGCCGCCGCTGAGAGTCAGGCTGCCCAGCTCGGCCGGAGTGAGAACGCGATTGAAATAGGAAAACTGATTGATTGCGCCGTTGAAGTACCCCCCATTTGTCCAGCTGGCGCTTCCGAGTACCAACGGCGTGGTACTGGGGGTGTAACCACCCGGCAGCGTCGCGCTGCCGACGGCCGTGCCGTCGATGTAGAGGGTCGCAGTGGTACCGTCGAAGGTGGCGGACAGGTAGTACCAGGTGTTGGGCGACAGGGCCTGCGACGAAACCGCATTAACGTTGCTGCTGGAAGTGGACAGGATCGATAAGGTGGGTACCATGCTGCTATTGAGCCGCAGGATCCAGCCGTGGTAGTTGCCGTCGTACTTGCTGGCCAGGTAGTACTCCGAGCCGGACACCGGCGCCTGGGCCACATTGAACCAGCCGCCGATTGTAAAGGCACGCGTGTCCAACGTGGGGCTATCGGCGACACTAATTTGACCGTCGATACCGTTGAGCTGGAACGCCTGGCCCACTACGCCGGGGGTATAGGTCACGCTGGCGCTTGCCTTGGCGAAGTTGGTCCCCGTACTGTCCTGCGTGTTGCCGTTGCCTGAAAACAGGCTGACCAGCCCGGGGATCGTCGTTGCCCCTGCCTCGGCGACCGTCGAGGGGGGCTGTGCCAGCAGGCTCATCTGAGCCGAGGTCAGAACGGCGTGGTAGACCGCCACATCGCCGAGCAAGCCCTGGAAATATCGGCCGGGGAGATCGCGCCCGATAAAAACGGGGGCCGTGTTCAGATTGCCGCCAAACACGATACTCTGGGTCGAATCCAGTTGACCATTGATGTAGAAGCTCAGCGTGCTGGTAGCGGCGTTGACCGTGAACCCTACTTGCGTGAACGTGTTCAGGGGAACGGTCGCGCTGGAAAAGACGGCTTGCACGCCGTTCCAGAAGTACAGGCGCCCATCGCCGTGGATGCCGAAACGATAGTTGGCCGCATCGCCCGTCTGGGTCTTGTCGATGATAACGTTGTCGTTTTTGTAAACCGCTGGATCGACCCAGGCGGAGACGGAAAGCACATCGCTGATCGACAGGCTGGTTGGGTTCGGCGCCGTCTGGATGTACCCCGTGGACCCGTCGAACTGGAACGCGGTACCGGCAACACCCGGTGCAAAGGAAACGCCGCCCACGAGAGTACCGTTATTGGTGTTCGTGGTATCCAGGGCGTTCCCCTGTCCCTGCCACAAGCTCACCAGGCCTGGGATTGTTTCCGGTGTCAAGATGCCGTTGTCGCCGGCGCCGAGGGCCGGGCTGCCGGGTAGCGGCGGCATGATCGGGAGGGGGCCGCCGTAGTTACCCAGGGGCGCCAGGTTGGCGTTGACGTTGAGCTGGTCGCCGGCAGCCGCACTGAAACCGGTGCTGCCCGAGGTATTGTCAATCAGATTGTGGTCGCTGACGGCGAGGACGCCATAGAAATCGGGAGCGGTAAAGCTGGCTCCGGGGTTGGCGAAGATCGAATCGCGGGACTCTACGAGAGCCGGAGCAACCTGATAGACATTCCCGCCGACCGTAGCCGTGTTATTGGCCAGGGTATCATTGCTGATGGTGAGAATGCCGCCGCTGACATTGACGCCGCCGCCCTGGCCGCCGCTGCCGCCCTTGGCCTGGTTGTTGGCAATGGTGTCGTCGATGAGCGTGACATTGCCGGCCGATACGAACAGGCCGCCGCCCAGTCCGGAATTGCCGGCCTGGCTGCCGGTACCGCCGATGGCTCGGTTTACGATAATGGCATCGTCGTTGAAGGTGGCTACGCCCCCGAGGAACGCCACGCCTCCGCCTTGAGCGTTCGCTCCCACCGGCGCCTGGGCAACGTTGCTGGTGACAAGCAGATTGCTCAGGGTGAGGTTGCCGCCCGCATCGTTGATGAGCAGACCGCCGCCGGCGCTGGGCGCGTTCGCTGCTCCCGCGTTGGCCAACCCGTTCTCGATGGTCAGGTTTTCCAGAGTGACATTGACCCCATTCGCACCTCCCTCGATGTCGAAGACACGACTGGCGTTGTTGCCGCTGATCGCAATGCCCGGCGCGCCTGTGGTTGTGGTCGGACCGATAAGGGTCAGGTCCTGGTTGATGAGCAGTTCCCCCGAGGTCAGCTTAATGGTACCGCCGGTGAGTTTGGAGCTGAACTGGATGGTATCGCCGTTCTCGGCCGCGGCGAGAGCGCTTCGCAGAGAGCCGGTTCCGCTGTCGTTGAGGTTGGTGACGGTAATCGTAATCGGCTGCGACCGGCGAACCGCCACGACGCTTTGAGCATCCGACGCTGGGTAGTTGAACAGGGCACTCGTGGCCTGGGCCGTGCAGGTCAGCGACTTGCCCTGGGTGCTGGCGTCGGCCTTAAGGGTCAGATTCAGTGTGACCGTGCTGCCGATGGGCAGATTGCCGATTGTCCATAGCCCAGTGGCCGCGTTGTAACTTCCTTGCGAGGCGCTGGACGACAGGACGGACAAACCCGGCGACAGGTAGTCCTGGAGCTGCACATCGGTACCATCCTGCCCATCGGGACCGCCTGGGTTCGTGACCGTCACCGTCAGCGTGTGTTGGCTGGGGTCGGTGGGGGTAGTAGTATCGACTGACTGGGTAACGACCAGGTGGGTGTTGGGTGTCAAAAGCGGGATGCTTTGAACGGCGGTGTAAGCCTTGCCGTTGATGGTGGTCGTCACGGTGAAAGCCAGCGTGGCCGCGCCAGTGAACGTGTTGTCGGAGACGAACGTCAGGCCGTCGAGGGCGGTAAGGGCAGCGGCGGCGGACGAATACGAGTTCGTGAACTCGGTGGTGGGAGTCCCGCCGGCTGGCGTGAGGGTGCCTCCGGTTACTTTCAAATCGACCGTGACGGGATCGGCGGGGAAATTGGTGGTGATCCCCAGGGCGGTTTGGTTGGCCGCGCTGAAGACGCCCTGCTCGCTGCCGCCCTTGGGCGACAAGGCCAGGAAGGATGGCCCGGAGAGCACCGGCGTGGGGCTGGCTTCCGTAAACGGGCCGACCAAGGTCGAATACTGCGGCGGGTTCTGTCCGTCGTTGATGACCGCGTAGACGGAGTAGGTTCCCGCAGGCAGGTTCGCGAAGCCCGGCAAATTGAACTGATAGGAGCGAACATTGCTCGTGGTACTGGTGGTGAAATCGCTGTAGTTGTAAGTGGCCAACAGCTGACCGCCGGCCGGCACGCCCGCGGAGTTGTAGCTGCCCGTGTTGTAGTAGAGTGAAACCGTGGTAGTTTTATCACCGGGCATCTGCGCGGCGTAAGTAAAGGCGGTGGCATTCAGAGTTCCCGTAAGCGCGCCGCTGTTCGACAGGGACACCGAGCCGGGCACAAACGACACCGTTGGAGTCTCAAACTGGTCCGTCTCCGAGAACGCCGGGATCTGGTTGTCCGCAAGCGGGGACGTGCTCACCAACTCAATCTGGTACTGACCAGCGACACCGTTTGGCGCCGACTTACTGCCGAGATTGAAATCGATAACCCGGTTGTCCGTGGAAGCGTAGGTGACATTCACGCTGGTCCCAGTCTGCGGCTTTGACCAGTTGAGCTTCAAGATGCCGTTGCCCTCCGGGTTCACAACGACGGTCCCTCCCGTCGGAACGACAGAGGGGGTACCATTGGGGGTAAAGTGGAGGTTATCACCGGAGTCGAAATAGCCGGTCCCCAACAACGTGCCATTCTGGTAGAGGGAGAAAGAAAGGGTCTTGGGGTCCGCGGCGCCGTGGGAAAGATAATACCACGTCTGTGGTCCCTGGGTCTCACTGGATGCGATGTTGCCGGGCAGGTTATTATCCGTCACCAACAATTCGGCCGGCATGGCCGTTTGCACGGGATCGCCGGGGTCGTTGCTGACCGGATCGATGCTGTAAACCTGTAGCCCGAAGGGTGTGCCGCTCGTGGTCTGCTGCAACAGTTCCAAGTAGGCGTCGGCAGCGTCATAGGTCGCACTGATCGAAGAGGTGAACGAGTTATAGGGCAGGTAATTCCACTTCAGTGAGAGCCTCCCATCCGAATATAGTGTGGCCGCCGTCGGCACGAGCGTGGTGTTTCCGCTGGGCGTGAAAATGAACTTTCCTTGTGAGTCGAACTGCCCGGTCCCGGCGAAGATCCCACCCTGAACCACGTCCGTCTCCACGTACACATTAAAACTCAACGACGAGAGGATCACGTTCGAGTGGCTCAGCTGGTAGCTCGAGTAAATGTTGCCGGAGTAATCCTGGAAAAAGCCGGACTCACTGTCGCCGCCGACGACGGACACAGGATAAGCGCCGTCAAAAATCGGAGAACTGGCGGTGATTTGGGCGCCCACGACATTGCTATTCGTCACGCTCTGACCGGGGATATTCAGGTTCTGGTAATACGTGTACTGGGAGGGTTGCGGCGGCGAGACGGCAGCCGCCTGGATCGCCGCGACATCATTGCCGTTAATGACATTGACGTCGCCCTGGAAGTCGATTTTGAAGCCGATGGTAAAGCTGGTGACGAACAGGTTGACCGAGGTCCAGGCGGCAACATAGTCCTGGGTCAAGGGCTGCCCTGGCTGATACTGGAGAGCGAAATTGATGTTGCCGAGGGAATCGCCGCCTACGAACGGAATCTGCGGCGGGACATTGACGCTCGCCATCGCTTCCAGGGTGATGTCGCCCTGGTTGGTGATCGTGATGTCCCCGGTGAAGTTGATGATGTTGTCGAACATGCTGAAGTTGCCGGCGACCATGTACACCCCGCTCGCCCAGTTGAGATCGAGGCTGGCGCTGCCCTGACCAAGCAAACCACCCAAGAGACTTACCGTTCCCGACAGGTCCAGCTCGCTGGCGCTGACGGTGATGCTGCCGGTGGCGTCCACAAGAGCGAAATCCCCGCCGGCAAAAATGGGTCCGAGGCTCGGAATGTGGACTTTTTGACCAAAGGAAACCTCGGCGCTGGCCATGACCACCAGTTGCGACGGGTTATTGAGGTTCTCCAGAGAACCGGACAGACTGTCGATGAAGAAGCCGGTGTCGCCGATGGGGATAGGAGCGCTAACGGTCAGGCCGATATCGGCTAGCTGGCCGTTCACGATGTCCAACTTGTCAAGGGAAATGGCGATGTTATCGGGCAAGTCCACTTCGCCGCTGGCGCTGAAATTGACTCCATTCGGACCGGTGCTGAAGGAAATCATCAAGTTCCGGACTGCAAACGGCCCGAGGGTAGCGCTGCCCTCGATTTGGAGGCCGGTCGAGGGAATCGACAGAGCGCCGGTAGTGGTATCGATGAGAAGAGCCCCCTGGGTGATAGCGGCGCCAACCTCGAAGCTGCTGGTGAAATCGAGCATGAAGCCGCCGGAAAGCGCCAACTGGTGGGCGGCGCTGGAGTATTGAATGGTCAGGCCGTTCGCCGAGACGTCAATGCCGAACAGCGAAAAGCTGCCGCTCACCGTGATGTTGAGGCTCTGTAATTGTCCGTTGGCGATCAAGATGCCGGGATCCTGCTCGGTGCCCAACATCGTATCGAAGTTGATGAAACTACTGTCGATCGCCACGCTGCCGAACAGGGCAAACTCCGCTGGCGTGTTGCCGTTGGCGGCCACATAGGCCACGGTCAAGTTGTCGGCGTTGATTTTTAGGCCAAGCAGATCGAAGCTGCCGGAGACGGCCGCCTGCAAGCTTTCGAGCGCGCCGCCCACGATGACGAGACCGGGACTGAAACTGCCGCCGAGATTGATACTCACCGAGGCGCCGTCAAACGAAAACGAAGCGCCGCCGGAGATGACGAGGTCAGATGGCGACGTGGGAGTTGCCGCATCGTACTGAATCTCCAGGTTGTTGGCTTGCAGAGTCAGGCCGGCGATATTGATGTTGCTGGTGAGCGTGCCATCGAAATGATCGAGCATGTCGGCGCTGGCGTCAAAGACGAAGCCGGGGTTCTGTTGATTGCCCAGCGTTATGCCGAGGCTCTCCATGGTGCCGCCCACGTCGAGCGAGATCGAGGCGCCGCCAAAGATGTCGAAGATGCTCGCCGACGACTGGTAGTGAATGCCCAGTCCGGTTATCGTGACGGCTAATCCATCGATCGTGATGTTGCTGTTGACCACGGCGTCGAGGCTGAGCAACTGGCCCGTGTTCAGATTGACAGCAATGCCTGGCTCCGAGTCGCCGTTGGAATCCGTCCCGCCCAGTTGCACGTCAATCGTCTCAGTCTGGCCAGCCACCGACAACGAAAGCGAAGCGTCGCCCGTTATCGAGAAAGTCCCTGTTGTGGAGTTGTAGTGGGCGCTGAGGTCGGTCGCCTTGAGATCGAGGCTGCCAATCATGATGTCGGTGTTGACTACAGCATCGAGACTGAGCAACTGGCCGCTATTGAGATCGATGGCGATGCCTGGCTCGGCGTCGCCGTTAGCATCCTTGGCGCCCAGTTGCACGGCGATCGTCTCGGTCTTGCCCGCCACGGTCAAGGTGAGCGAGGCACCGCCGGAGATGCTGAAGGTTCCTGTCGTGGAACTGTAGTGGGCGCTGAGGTCGGTGGCCTTGAGGTCAAGACTATCGATGGTAATGTCCGTGTTGACCACGGCATCTAAGCTGAGCAGTTGGCCGCTGTTCAGGTCGATGGCAATGCCTGGCTCGGCGTCGCCATTGGCATCCTTTGCCCCCAACTGAACATCGATGGTCTCGGTCTGGCCGGCCACCGTCAACGTGAGAGAAGCGCCCCCAGAGATGGAAAAAGTCCCTGTGGTGGAACTGTAATGGGCGCTGAGGTCGGTCGCCTTTAGGTCAAGGCTGTCGATGGTGATGTCGGTGTTGACCACCGCGTCAAGACTGAGCAACTGGCCATTATTCAGATTGATCGCAATTCCCGGTTCCGCATCGCCGTTGGCGTCCTTCGCGCCGAGTTGAACGTCGATTGTCTCGGTCTTTCCGGCCACGGCCAACGTGAGCGAGGCTCCGCCGCTGATGCTGAAGGTTCCTGTCGTGGAACTGTAGTGGGCGCTGAGGTCCGTAGCCTTGAGGTCGAGGCTATCAATGGTGATGTCGGCGTTAATTACAGCATCCAAGCTGAGCAGTTGGCTGGTGTTCAGATTGATGGCGATACCTGGCTCGGCATCGCCATTGGCATCCTTCGCACCCAGCTGTACCTCGATGGTTTCGGTTTTGCCGGCCACGGTCAACGTAAGCGTAGCGCCTCCCGAGATGCTGAAGGCTCCCGTCGTGGAACTGTAATGAGCGCTGAGGTCCGTAGCCTTGAGGTCGAGACTATCGATGATGATGTCGGTATTGACTACAGCATCGAGACTGAGCAACTGGCCGCTATTCAGGTCGATGGCGATGCCTGGTTCCGTGTCCCCATTGGTATCCTTCGCGCCCAGCTGCACGGCGATCGTCTCGGTCTTGCCCGCTACGGTCAAGGTGAGCGAGGCGCCACCGCTGATGCTGAAAGTTCCTGTCGTGGAGTTGTAGTGCGCGCTGAGGTCGGTGGCCTTGAGGTCAAGACTATCGATGGTAATGTCCGTGTTGACCACGGCATCTAGGCTGAGCAACTGGCCATTATTCAAGTTGATAACGATACCCGGCTCTGCATCGCCATTGGCGTCTGTCCCGCCTAATGTCACGTCGACTGTCTCGGTCTTTCCGGCCACGGCCAACGTGAGCGAGGCTCCGCCGCTGATGCTGAAGGTTCCTGTCGTGGAACTGTAGTGAGCACTGAGGTCCGTAGCTTTGAGATCAAGACTATCGATGGTGATGTCCGTGTTGACCACGGCATCCAAGCTAAGCAGTTGGCCGGTGTTCAGATTGATCGCAATTCCTGGTTCCGTGTCCCCATTGGCATCCTTTGCGCCCAACTGAACATCGATAGATTCGGTCTTTCCGGCCACGGTCAACGTGAGAGAAGCGCCTCCAGAGATGGAAAAAGTCCCTGTGGTGGAACTGTAATGGGCGCTGAGGTCGGTCGCCTTGAGGTCAAGGCTGTCGATGGTGATGTCCGTGTTGACCACCGCGTCGAGACTGAGCAACTGGCCATTATTCAAGTTGATAGCGATACCCGGCTCTACATCGCCGTTCGCGTCCTTCGCTCCCAATTGTACGTCGATAGTTTCGGTCTTTCCGGCCACGGTCAACGTAAGAGTAGCACCTCCGGAGATGGAGAACGTTCCCGTCGTGGAGCTGTAGTGAGCACTGAGGTCCGTGGCTTTGAGATCAAGACTATCGATGCTGATGTCGGTGTTAACTACAGCATCCAAGCTGAGCAGTTGGCTGGTGTTCAGATTGATGGCGATACCTGGCTCGGCATCGCCATTGGCATCCTTGGCGCCCAGTTGCACGTTAATGGATTCTGTCTTGCCCGCCACGGTCAAAGTGAGCGAGGCACCACCCGTGATGCTGAAAGTTCCGGTCGTGGAGCTGTAGTGGGCGCTAAGGTCGGTAGCCTTCAGGTCAAGACTGTCGATGGTGATATCGGTATTGATCACCGCGTCGAGACTGAGCAACTGGCCATTATTCAGATTGATGGCGACGCCCGGCTCGGCATCGCCATTGGCGTCCTTCGCTCCCAACTGCACAACGATTGTCTCGGTCTTGCTCGCCACGGTCAACGTAAGCGAAGCACCACCAGTTATGGAGAAAGTGCCAGTACTTGAACTGTAATGGGCGCTGAGATCCGTAGCTTTGAGGTCGAGACTGTTGATGACAATATCGGTGTTGACCACCGCATCTAAGCTGAGCAATTGGCCATTGTTCAGGTTGATCGCAATTCCCGGTTCCGCATCGCCATTGGAGTCCTTCGCTCCCAACTGCACGGCGATAGTTTCGGTCTTGCCCGCCACGGTCAACGTAAGCGTAGCGCCGCCGCTGATGCTGAAGGTTCCTGTCGTGGAGTTGTAGTGGGCACTGAGGTCGGTAGCTTTGAGGTCGAGACTATCGATGACAATATCGGTGTTGACTACCGCATCCAAGCTGAGCAATTGGCTATTATTCAGATTGATGGCAATTCCTGGTTCCGCATCGCCATTCGCATCCTTCGCGCCTAATTGCACAGCAATGGTTTCCATCTTTCCGGCCACGGTCAACGTAAGCGTAGCGCCTCCCGAGATGCTGAAGGCTCCCGTCGTGGAACTGTAATGAGCGCTGAGGTCCGTAGCCTTGAGGTCGAGACTATCGATGGTGATGTCCGTGTTGACCACGGCATCCAAGCTGAGTAACTGGCCATTATTCAAGTTGATCGCAATTCCCGGTTCCGCATCCCCATTGGCGTCCTTCGCTCCCAACTGCACAGCGATTGTCTCGGTCTTGCCCGCCACGGTCAACGTGAGCGAAGCGCCCCCCGTGATGGAGAAACTGCCCGTCGTGGAGTTGTAGTGCGCGCTGAGGTCCGTAGCCTTGAGATCAAGACTATCGATGGTGATGTCCGTATTGACCACCGCGTCAAGACTGAGCAATTGGCTATTGTTCAGATTGATGGCAATGCCCGGCTGCGCGACACCCTTGGTATCCTTCGCGCCCAGTTGCACGGCGATCGTTTCACTCTTTCCGGCCACGGTCAACGTGAGGGTAGCGCCGCCCGTAATAGAGAACGTTCCCGTCGTGGAACTGTAGTGGGCGCTGAGATCGGTAGCCTTGAGATCCAGTTTATTGATGACAATGTCGGTGTTGACCACCGCGTCCAGACTGAGCAATTGGCTGGTGTTCAGATTAATGGCGATGCCTGGCTCAGAATCGCCCTTGGAATCCTTCGTGCCCAGCTGTACGGCGATGGTTTCGCTCTTGCCCGCCACGGTCAGCGTGAGGGTAGCGCCTCCTGTGAGGGAGAACATTCCTGTCGTAGAGCTGTAGTGAGCACTGAGGTCGGTCGCCTTGAGATCCAGCTTATCGATGACAATATCGCTGTTGACGACGGCGTTCAGGCTGAGCAAATTGCCGTTGCTCTGATTGATGACGATGCCGGATTGCATGACGCCGCCGGAGTCTTTCGCGCCGAGCGTCAGATTGATGGTTTCCTTGGCGCCTGCCACGGCCAGCACGACCGAGGAAGTGCCGGTGATTGTCAGGTTCGAGGAGGCAGTTGCCTGGACCGTGAGATGCTGGGCCGAGAATGTCAGACCATCAAGCTTGAAATTGCTGCTGACAGTGGCATCAAGGCTTTGTAGCGCGCCGTTGGCAATCACCAGACCGGGAGCCGTGGCGTTTCCAAGCGTCAAACTCAGATTGTTGCCCGCGACAGCGAGACTAGCCGAACCGCTCAGGTCGAATTGGTTCGATGCCGTTGCATACTGGACCAGGACGTTTTTTGCGGTGAACTTCAGACCCGCTTCGCTAAAGGTCGTCCCGATGAGCGTATCATTCAGGCCGGTCAGATGAGCGCCGCTGCTGGCGAGAGCAACGTGGCTCGTCCCCCCCACCGGCAGTTTCAACCCAGGAAAGTGCGGCAACGATAGTGTGCCTTGCACATCGAGTTCCTGACCCGCGAAGTGCAGCGCCGTGACGGCCAAGTCGCCGCCTGCCACGGGAAGGTCGGCCCCATTCGTATCGGTAGTGGGCAATGCGTAATAGCTTGTCGAGCTTAGCAAGCCCGGCGCCTTAAAAGTGTGGGCGTGGGCATCGAGCAAGGGAAGGGTCTTGCTGCCGGCGTAGGCGCTGACGGCTCCCGAGGTGGTGAAAGTGCCGGTGGTGTCTGTGCTGGTGAACTTCACTCCACTTTGCAACAGCAGCAGGGGGGTGAAGGTGCCGCCCTTGGGCGGCGCGACGCCCACCTCGACCGGGCTGGTCGAGGTTACGACGTTGTTGCTGACGCTGAACGAACCGGCCGTCAGGAATTCCAGGCCGCTGTAGATTTGGCTCGCCGGGGCAAGGCGGTCTTCGAGTCGCTCCAGGGACAAACGCGGCCGTCTTTGTGTTTGCATTCGTTGCCGGCGTCGTTGCCGGCGCGACAGCTTCGATCCACGGATCCAACGTTGCCACAGTTCGTTCAGCCACATAGGAGAATCTCCGCGCTGTGGGGGCCAGAAGAACTCCGCCCCAGGCAGTGAACACTGCCGGTTTGCCCGTATGGGCCGGAGTCTCTCACGCGGAGATTCCCGCGTGAGGGAGGAAACAAACTACAACTTTGTTATTGCGGGACGTGTAACAGCATTTGGAGAATGTGAGGAGTGAGGAGAGAACGATCCAGATCAGTCCGGAGGGTGAGGTCGGGAACTTGGGGTACTTTCCGCGCCCGCTGGCGTCTATACTGGATTTGGTGTTCGCGTACATCGCGTTCGGCTTCTGGGAGACTTTCCGATGTCCTCGCCTCGCGACCGTGTTCCTGACCTGAGCCTGGAACCGTTGGGCGACCGCAATGGGGCGCGCCGCGGTCACATTGGCGAAACCGCCCAGGTCCGCACCCTGGAGAGGGCCGCAAGCAGCGTCGGGAGGTTCTCGGCCGCCTATCAGGCGCTCATTGACGCCGTATTCACCGCCCCGGGAGCGACCGAATGGCTGAACGGGATGTGGAAAAGGGTGACGGCCATCCTCGCCGAACGGGACGCGGCACGGCCTCAGGCGGTGGCAAGCGACGCCATCCGCGCGGCGGACCCGGGTCCGGGGCGGCTTTAAGGCGGTCAAAACCAGCGCCCCTTGTCCACGATATTGCGCAGCGGCTCGCCGCGCAGGAACCGGCCGATGTTGTCCAGCAGCAGATTCAGATGCCGGGCCGCAATCTGGGGAGAATAGCCGGCAACATGCGGCGTCAGGATGACATTGGGCAGAGACCAGAGCGGGTGATCGGGCGGCAACGGCTCGACCTCGAAGACATCCAAACCAGCCCCCGCGATCTCGCCGGCCTGTAGCGCGGCCTTCAGGTCGGCCAGGTTAACGATCGCGCCACGTCCCACATTGATCAGATAGGCGCTGCGTTTCATCTGATGAAACTGCGGCCGGCGGAAAAGCTGTTCCGTTGCCGGCGTGTGCGGCGCGGCGATGACCACGAAGTCGCTCGCCGCCAGCAAGTCCGGCAAGCGTTCCGGCTTCCATAGGCTCAAGACTCCCTCCGGCGCTTCGGTTTGCACCGGATCGACCGCGATGACTCGCATGCCGAAAGCCAGCCCCAGTCGTGCCACCGCGCTGCCGATGGAACCAAGGCCGACGATCCCAAGGGTCGCATCCGTGAGCGGCCGGTGCGCCCGGTCGATGGCATTGACCACGCCGGGTCCCGTTGTGAAGCTCACACGCTCGTCTTCCCCGCCAACCGGCGCCCAGCGTGCCGCCAGCTGATTCCGGACATACAGGTGGAGATTACGAGCAAAGCAGAGGATATAGCCGAACACCTGCTCCGCGATGACATCAGAGAACAGGCCGCGCATGTTAGTCAAGGTGCATGGGTGGGCAGCCAGCTCGGGAAAGATGTAGTGTTCGAGGCTCGCCGTCGGCGCCTGGACCCAGCGTAGGCGCGACGCCCCGGCCAGGAGCGGCGGCGTGATTTTGCCGAAGAAGGCCTCGGCATCGGCAAGCGCCGCGGCAGCGTCGTCGGTGCTGGCGGCATTGACGACCTGCATGGGGCCGGCTGCGGCGACGATGCGCTCGAGTCGTTCTCTCTCAACCGGTGGATGAATGACAAGTTTCATGAGGAACAACGTAGCCGATCGGCGCGGCTTTTCAACTGTCAAACTCGGGGCCGTTTCGCTGATTCATCGAAAAGGCCGCGGCCCACTCACAGCGGCAACCAGGCTCCGTTTCCTTGGGAACTGGCCACGCACTGGGTAACAAAAGTCAGGCCGTCCACACCATCCGCCACCGTGGGATAAAGGCTACGACGGACATCCCATTTCTGGCCAAGAGCGCGGGCGATCACATCTTCATAGACCGCGGTGTAAATGTTGGCGAACGCCTCCAAGAAGCCTTCCGGATGGCCGGCCGGCAATCGGCAGGACAGTCGGGTGGCGGGGGTCGTGTGGGCAGCCGCGGGGTCACGGGTGTAGAGCCGATGCGGCTGGCCGTTGACGCGCAGCAGCAGCTTGTTCGGCTCCTCTTGGTGCCATTCCAGCGAGCCTTTCGTGCCATCGATCTCGATCCACAGGTCGTTTTCCCGACCATGCGACACACGCGAAGCGGTGATCGTCCCCAGGGCGCCGTTCTCGAACTGCAGGATCGCTGTGCCGTAATCGTCGAGCCGGCCCTCGGGATAGAAGATGCGCAGTTGGCACGACAGATGCGCGGGCACAAGCCCTGTGATGAAACGAACCAGGTTGTAGGCGTGAATACCGATATCGCCGAAACATCCCGATATTCCGGCGCGGGCCGGATCGGTCTTCCAGGCGAACCGCCGTTGCTGCTCTGGGGTCCGCTGCCGATACATCGATCCTTGCAAGTAACAGGCGCGGATGGCGTGGATCTCTCCCAGCTCACCACCGCGGGCCATGTCGCGGGCCTGGCGTACCAGCGGATAGCCGGTGTAGTTGTGTGTCACGGCGAAGACCACTCCGGCCCGCTCGACGATCCCGGCGAGTTCCGCGGCCTGTCCCAGGTCGAAGGTCATGGGTTTATCGCACAGGACGTTGAAACCACTCTCGACAAATGCCCGCGCGATCTCGAAGTGCGTGTGGTTGGGAGTGGCGATGGAAACAAAGTCGATGCGCTCGCTCGGCGGCAACCGCGCTTCCACGGCGGCCATCTCCTGGTAGGAACCGTAGGCCCGCGGCGGCGGAATATCGAAATCCGGGGCCAAGGCCCGCGCCTTGGCTGGGTCCGAGGACAAGGCCGCGGCCGTCAGGGTAGCGCGGTTGTCCAGCATGGCGGCAAGGGCGTGGACCCGGCCGATGAAGCCCCCGCCGCCGCCGACCAGACCCATGCGCAGCTTGCGGTTCAAAGGTGGATTGACCGGCATGGCATTTTCCCTTTCTCCCCGAGAAAAGGTGAACTTTCGCCTCCGGATCGTTATACTCCCATCAGGCCGGATCAGCCGCCTCGGGGACTGCGTCATGAAGCTCGCAATCGACTCCTACTGCTACCACCGCTATTTCGGCGAGATCTATCCCGGACTGCAACAGTCACCCGGTCGGACCCTGACGGTCTGGGATTTCCTGAAACGGGCAAAGCAGTTGAGCGTGGCCGGCGTTTCCCTGGAAGCGTGTTTCTTCCCCTCTTTGGACGATGATTTCCTCAACCGTCTGCGCGATACGCTGGACTCCTACGGCTTCGAGCGCGCCTGGGCGTGGGGACACCCGGATGGGCTGCGTTCGGGAACGGACAGGCAAGCGAGCCGCGACCTGGTCCGGCACCTGGCCTACGCCCAAAAAATCGGGGCCAGCGTCATGCGCATTGTGGGAGGCAGCCGGCGGACTCGGCCGGCCTCCTTCGCTCTGCACAAGCGCCGGCTGGGTGGGATGCTCAGGAAGCTGCTGCCAGCCGCCGAGGACCACGGTATCATCCTGGCCCTGGAGAATCACATCGACCTGATGGCGGATGAGATGGTGGACCTCATTACCAGCCTGGATTCGCCCTGGCTCGGAGTCTGCCTCGACACCGCCAACAATCTGCGCCTGCACGAAGATCCGCTGGTGGTGGCCGAGAAGCTGGCCCCGTTCGCTCGGGCCACGCACGTCAAGGATGTGTGGGTTCGCCGAGGCGACCCGAAGGATTTCGCCTTCTGGCCCAGTGTGCCGCTAGGCCAGGGGCTGGTAGACATCGGCCAGGTGATCGCCTTGTTGAAAAAGGCCCGCTACAAGGGACTGCTGGCCATCGAGGTGGACTACCTGCACCCGGACTATGGGGAGGAGGACCGGGCCGTTGCTGCCAGCGTCAAATACTTGAAGACCCTCTTGACCCCAAAACAATCCCCGGCGTGAGAAGATTCACTTGGCAAAAGTGGTCCGCTCGCTCCGCGAGCGGACAATTCGGCTCACGGAGCGAGCCGACTAGTTTCGCTCTTGCCTGGCACTATTCAGTCACCTTTCGTTGCCGTCGGTTCAAGGCGAAAGATGCCTTGGCCTGTAAGGGTCGGACCCAGAAAGTAAACCTCGCCTCGTTCATCCTCGCCGAACGAGAAAATCGGCATCGGCGCGCGTACCAGCGGACGATTCGCGACGACGCGCTTTTTGGCGTCATCATACTTGAGCGCCCAAAGAGAAGTGCTGACGTAGTCGCCGTAAAGGTAGTAGCCTTCCAATTCCGGCAGACGCTTGCCCCGATAGACCAATCCGCCCGTTATGGATTTCCCGATGTCGTGGTGATACTCCCAAATCGGGTCGATCAGATCCTTGCGCGGCCCGACACCGTTTTCCCCAAAGGGATGAAGTGCTTCGCGGATATTCCAACCATAGTTGCCACCCTTGGCAATAAGGTTGATCTCTTCGTACAGGTTCTGGCCGACCTCTCCAGCCCACAGACGACCCGTCTTGCGGTCGAACGCGATGCGCCAGGGGTTGCGTAGTCCATAGGCCCAGATCTCTGGAGCGGCGCGGTCTGTCCCCACAAATGGATTGTCCTTGGGAATGCCGTACTTCTTGCCCCCGTCGCGTCGATCGACGTCGATACGCAGGATTTTGCCGAGTAGACTTTTCAGGTTTTGACCATTCTTGAAAGGATCGTTGGCGGCGCCTCCGTCTCCAAGTACCACATAGAGGTAACCGTCGGGTCCAAAACAAATCGTGCCTCCATCATGGTTCCAGAACGGATGGGAAATGCGGAAAATCTCCTCCTCGCTCTCGGGATCGGCCCGATCCGGATCTTCCTTACTGACACGGAATCGGGAGATTACATTGGTTAGTTTCGGTTTGCGGACGGTATAAAAGACAAAGAACACGCCATTCTTCTTGTAGTTGGGGTGAAACGCCAATCCGAGCAGTCCCTGTTCGTTCTCCTGGTCGGAATAAAAGACTTTCTTGTTGATGTCCAGGAAAATCTTCGTTTTCTCGGCGTTGGGGTCGTTGGGGAAGACATGAATGATGCCCTGCTGGATCGCGACAAAGTTGCGCTGAGAGCCGTCGCCGGCATGCGTGAGGAAGATGGGCCGATGCTCCACAGCCTTGCCTTGCTCGGTGATTCCTTCCCAGCCGGTCCATTTCAATTTCGGGAAAGCAGGTACGCCCTGGATAGGTAAGGGGCTTTGGTCCACCTCATGCCCTGGAATCGTGGTTGGCAAGGCCGTTAGCGTGCCGGCTTTTCTGTCCGCAACAAGCAGGAACTTCCCGGTCGGATCCTGGCAGAGAGCGGCCGGCGATTGGAATCCAGATGCCGTCAGCACCGGCTTTTGTCCCGGCCGAGCGATACCCCACACTTTCGCCTGTGTCGAGCTGCTGATGAATAGCTGCCCGAACCAATCCCATGCCAGGTCGTCGCCGCCCGCGAAGCCGTCGCTGATCTTGACGGCGGTTCCGTTGGCGATCTGCACACGCAGCAATTCTCCTGTGGCGGAATCGAGCAGGAGCAAATGCGAGACGCCATCGAGTACGAGTCCAGTAGGAGTTTTCAGTGAAGGAATGGTGCGCGCATCCGCGATGAGCTTCACGCTGCCTTTCTCATCGATGCGATAAACGGCTCCCCCCTGGCCCTTTTGGTCGCCCGAGTCGGAGACGTACAAAATTCCGTTTTCATCCACGGTGATGTCCTTGAGGAAGCGGGGCTTCGTAGGGAATGCCTCCTTGGCCGCGAAGACCACCGCTTTGCCCTTCTCATCGATGCGCCAAACACCCTTGTTGTCGGTGACGAACAAATCCTTTTGCCGGAACACCATCCCCCTGGGATCATCAAGGCCCGTTGCGAATGGGACGGCTTTGCCCGCCTTGTCCACGAGCAGGACTCGTCCATCGCCGTCCTTAGTGGGATCGCCTATCTCGCTGATGTAGATGCGACCGTCGCTGCTGACGGCGACAGCCTCGAGGTTCTTCAGCCCGCGGATCAGCGGTTGCGGAAGTTGATCACCGGCCGAAACCGGCGTCCCGCTGAGGAGGATGGTAACCAAGACGAGCATTCGGCGCATATTGACTCCAGATAAACAACCCTTTATCTCGTTCCCACGCTCCTGCGTGGGAACGTATGTTCGGCCGCTCTGCGGCCCGTCTCTCTCTACCGCCAGGGGTACTGTCCGCGACGCGGAGCGTCGCCAACTTGCGTTCCCACGCGGAGCGTGGGAACGAGAAAGAACCGCGGCTTTTACTCGCTCTCGAATTCACTTCTTCTCCGCGAAAGCGTAGAGCTTGCTCGCGGTACGAACATAGAGCGTATTGTCCGCGATAGCCGGTGTTGCGGAAACGCGTTCGCCGAGCTTTGGGTTCCTGGCCACCAGCTCCGGCTTGGCAGTCCCGGCCTTCACGACCGACACGGTTCCATCGTCGAGTGAAGTAAAATAAATATACCCATTCGCTGCCACCGGTGAGGCATAGTAACGACCTGATGCGGCGAGGCGCTCTTGGATGTATACCTCGTCGCCTGATTTCGCGTCATAGGCACTGACGAACCCACCGTCCTTGGCCATGACCACCTGGCCACGATAGACGATCGCGGAGGGAACGTAGGGCAGTCCCTTGCGCTTTCTCCAAGGGATATGCGAGTCGGAAATGTCGCCTGTCCCGCCAGGTGAAACGGCAAAGACACTATTCTTCGCTTCGGAGACCATCTTGAGCACTTTTTCCCACTCATCGCGAGTAATCTTGCCGTCCTTGTTGAAGTCCAGCGCATCGAAGGAATCCTTGAAGGGAGTCTTTTGAATCTCGGCTTTTGACAAGGCGCCATCCTTGTCGGCGTCTGCATCTTTTAGAAGTGCGTTGAATGACGGCAACTGATTCTCTTTGTCATCCGGGCTGCCCGGCGACCAGCCCGCGAAGAACAGGTTGCAGGCCGCAACCACGGGCGAAGCACACGGCCCGGCCGGCATACCGGCTACAAACCACTTCTCCTGTCCCGTCTTCAAATCGTAACCGATCATCCGTCCAATACCGGCCACGACAATTTGCTTCCCTCCAGGGGTTTCCCATAGAACGGGGGTGCAGTAGGAGATCATCGATTGCCGCGCCTTCTCCCACTGGAGTTCTCCGTTATCCGCCTTCACTGCCACGATGCGCGATCCCTTTAGCTCGTCTCGAACGAGAATGACCAAACCGTCGGCCAGGATGGGCGAGACGCCGCTGCCGAAGTTCGCCCACGTGACCGCCGTGGGCATCGGGTACTTCCACAGCTCCTTTCCGTCCAGATCGTAACAGATAAGACCGCAGGAGCCGAAATAGGAGATGATTCGCTTCCCGTCCGTGGCAGGCGTGGAGGCCGCCGGGCTGCCTTCGTCTTTGAGATATTTCTCGATCTGTTTTGCCGGTGCCTCTCGTCGCCAGGCTTCCTTTCCGTCAGCGCGCCCGTAGGCGATCGTGTAGAGCTTCTCATTCTCAAAGGCGGTGAGAACCAGTTTATCGCCCACGACAATGGGGGAAGAGAGTCCGCTTGGGACGTTCACTTTCCATTTCACGTTCGATTCCGGCCCGAACTTTACGGGCGGCGCCTGGTTGTCGGCGACGCCGGAGCCGTTGGGTCCCCGGAATCGGGGCCACACCAGCTGGGGGTCGGCGCCCAAACAGCTGCTCACGAAGCATCCCGCTGTCACGAGTACCATCAAGCTCTTCATGTTTGTTCCCTCGGACCTCAGAAGCTCCGCTATTCTACGAACTCTTGCTGGACAACGGTACGTTGGTGCAGCTTCTCGGAGGGCGCCATCGAGGCTGCTCTTCGGGCGGCGAGGCCCAGACCAGTGGCTATCCGCATGACGAACTCCTTGAGGATTGGTACAAAAGCACACCAGGCGATTTCGTTCTGATCGCCAAGTCGTCCGGCTAAGCAGGGGCAAGAGATGGGGCCGCTGTGACCTCGAAATCTGAGGCACATCATTCATGGATTTTCGGGCAAGCTGCCTTGAACCGGTGAGACCATGAGCCTAACCCCCTTTCTGGCGGAATTAATCGGCACAGCCATCCTCATCGTGCTGGGCAACGGAGTGGTTGCCAACGTGGTGTTGCAGCAGACCAAGGGCCACGGTTCGGGCTGGATCGTCATCACCTCGGGCTGGGGCATGGCAGTGTTCGTGGCGGTGTTCTGCGTGTCGAAATATAGCGGCGCGCACTTGAACCCGGCGGTGACACTGGCGATGGCGGCGGCGCGGCGCGGCAACTTCGCATGGTCGCAGGTGCCGCTGTACGTTGGCGGCCAAATGCTCGGAGCCTTCCTGGGAGCGACGATCATTTATGTTTTCTATTACGCCCATTTCGGAGCTACGAAGGACGCGAACGCCAAGCTCGCCTGCTTTTGCACGGCACCAGCCATCCGCAACCTGACAAATGCGTTTTTCTGCGAGGTAATCGGCACCTTCTTTCTCGTCTTTGCGATTTTCCTGATGGTGGGCCCGAGTTTCTCGCTGGCACATCTGAATGTCACCCTGGGTCTGGGCGCGCTGGGGGAGCTGCCCGTGGGCCTGTTGGTCTTCGCCATCGGGCTGTCGTTGGGCGGGACGACAGGATATGCCATCAACCCGGCTCGCGACTTGGGACCGCGGCTGGCACACGCACTACTGCCCATTCCCGGCAAACGCGACAGTGATTGGAGCTATGCCTGGGTTCCCGTGGCGGGCCCCCTCCTGGGCGGTTTGATGGCCGCCGCGCTGGCAAGCGCGTTGGGCTGAGAATACGGCGTAGACAAAGGGGACAATAGCGAACCGAAGGAGTGAAGCAAAATGCACGCGCTGGTTTTCGACCTCGACGGCACCCTGGTAGACACCGTCTATGCCCATGTCCTCGCCTGGCAGTTTGCACTTGGCGAAGTGGGTGTCACCGTGCCAGGCCACCGACTGCACCGCCATGTCGGATCGAGCGGCGACCTCATCATCCGTTATGCGCAGCGTGAGGCGGGGCGCGAGCTGTCCACGGAACAGATGGCGACCGTACGCCGACGCCATGAGGAACTCTTCCGCGAAATCCTACCGCGTCCCCAGCCGTTGCCGGGTGCCATCGAGGCCTTCGAAGTCCTGGGCAAGTCGAAAATCCCCTGCGCCATTGCCACCGCCAGCTACCGACCCGTCATTAACGCTTCCCTGGAAGCCGTCCGAGTCGGGCCGGAGACGATTGTGGTGGAGGGCAAGGGTACGTTGCACGGCAAGCCGGAGCCGGATCTCTTCCTGGCGAGCCGAGAGCAGCTTGGCACAAAGGCGGATGATTGCATCATCGTGGGCGACGCGGTCTGGGACCACGTCGGGGCAAGGCGGGCCGGCATGATCAGCGTCGGTGTCTTGACGGGAGGATACGGCGAAGAGGAACTCTACCATGCCGGGGCGTACCGCGTGTACCGCAACATCGCCGACCTGCTTCATAACCTGGACGAGCTAGGAATCCTGCTCTGAGCCGCCGGTACGATTCGCGGTTCCGCTCAGGGCTTCTTGTTGGCGCCGCCCTCGATGATCGCCTCGGCTTCGCGCAGAAAGCCCCGGCCTTCTGAGTTGCGTGCGTGCGCTGGCTTTTTCAACGCCTCACGCAGGCGGCCAAGATAAGCGACCGCTTGCGCGTGGTGGCCTAGCCGCTCTTCGGCCATCGCCAAAAACGCCAGATCGGCAGGCAACTCGGAGTTGCCCTGTGCCGCACTCATTTGCTGCGAGCGCGTCAGCGTGGCCAGCGCATCGGAATAACGACCCACGCGATACTGGGCCACGCCGAGCGTGTTCAGGATGTAGCCGTTCTTCGGATGCAAGTGAACCGCTTTCTCCGCCTGACGAAGTCCCCAATGGTAGCGATCGGCGCTGTTCTGTGCCGCTCGCACGATCTCCCACGCGCGGCTGTTTAGGAAAACCTCTGGCGAAGCGGCCGGCAGCCAGGCGAGGTCGATTTTTTCACCTCCGTTGCGAGTAATGATTCCCTGCCGCGTCAGAGAATTAGCCTTTGCGAGCAACAAGCGCACCGACCCATCGGCGAACAGGCCTTCTTCCACCGTGACGCGCAGCGGCTGCTTGGGGTCATAAGACAGCTCCTCCGGTTTGGTCCACGGCACTTCTTCTTTCGTCTGGGCGATCAGCAGGGTGCTGCGCAGCCCATCCGGAATATCACTCAAAGGCACTCCTTCTCGCCCTTCAAACGGAGTCCCCGGCCCGGTAAACACTCGCAGGCCGGTGCTGGACGTCGTTTCGTTCGCACCCTGGACGTAGACTGACGGCATTCGCTCCAGCAGCTTCTTGTTATGCACGCTGTCCCAGCGCTCATTGAGTTTGAACTGCGTATAGAGATCTTTTTCCCCCAGGTAGGGAAGCAGCGCGACCCGCCAACTGAGCAACGGTTCGCCGTCCGGCCCGTTGATTGCCGACGGCGGCAACCGATGATGCTCGGCCACATAGTCCTCCAGGGCCACCCCGAGCTGAGCGAGCTTGCCGCCTCGGGTAGTGGAAAGCCTGCCCGTCGCTAGTTCACTCGCGGCCTGCGCAAGTCCCGACAGATCCATTGCCAGGTCCGGGAAGCGGATGTCCACGACGTTTCGCTCCGCATTGATTTCCACATCCTTGAGGGCAAGGAGAAACTGCTCGTAGATGCCGAAGACTTTCTTCATCGCATCGGCGTTCACGGAGGAGACGGTTCCCATCTGCTCGAAAATACGCGGATCACTCAGGACCTTTTCCATCATCCGCCGCAAGGGCGTTTCGAGCTTCGCGAGAAGGGAGCGCACTTCATTGACGCCGAGCTTGGCGCGCAAGGCTCCGTCGTGGTGCAGACGAAGATCGCTCCGCTCAACGGATTGGCCGGAGACGTCGCCGGCCAATTGGGATTGATCGCACGCCACAACGGTCCGGGCGCCTTCTTCGTAGATGGCAAGAAGACCGAGACACGCTTCACCTGGATCGGTCTGGCGCCAAACAGTTTTTCGAAATCGCCTTCCCAGGCATGAGCGTTCTCTATAGTGGGAGTTCTCTCAAGCACCTGCACCAGGCGTTTGATTCCTTCCTGGCCGACGACGTCCGCGACGCGAACGGTGATACAAGCGGCGCCATCTCTGCGGATCAGCTCCAAATCGGCCGGCAGCGGCGGCGCCGTCGCTTCAAAGTCGCCGTCCTCCGGGCCGACTTTTTTGGTCGTCGCCGGCGGTTCCGGGTCGGGCTGGCCAATCCGCTCGCTGGATTGAGCGACTGGCCTTTCCGAACGCGACAGGTACAGCACCGGGATAAGGAGAGCGCTCAGGGCCATCCCGGCGGCGACCCCGACTACCGCGTTACGGTTTCGTTTCATCCAGCGAAGGCCGCGGGCCCATGTGCGGGGTGGACGGGCCAGGATCGGCTCGCCGTTGACGAAGCGACGCAGATCCTCCGCCAGCGCCTTGGCCGTGGCATAGCGTCGCTCGCGCTCCTTGGCCATCGCCTTGAGGCAAATCGTCTCCAGGTCCACGGGAATGTCCTTGGCCAACCGACGCGGCGACGGCGGATCCTCGTGCTGAACCTGATGCAGCAGTGCCCGTGGATTGCCCTTGAACGGCAGGTCGCCCGTCAGCAATTGATAAAGGATCACGCCGAGGCTGTAGACGTCGCTGCGGCCATCGACGCGGTGTGCCTCGCCCGAGGCTTGTTCCGGACTCATGTACGCCGGCGTGCCCAGGATCTGGCCTTCCAGCGTCATGCTCACCTCGCCCGCGTCGCGCTTGGCCAGGCCGAAATCCATCAGATGGGGGTGATTGTCCTTGTCCAGCAGGATGTTCGACGGTTTCACGTCGCGATGAATCACACCCTGGTCGTGGGCATATTGCAAGGCGTCGGCAACGTCGGCCAGCAGCGCCGCGATCCGTTCCGGCGGCAACCGGCGCGTGGTCATCAGGTCGGACAGGGTCATGCCCTGAACAAACTCGCTGACTAGATACGGCAGGCTGTCGGCCTGGCCCACCTCATAAATCGGTACAATGGAAGGATGACGAAGGCGAGCGGCGCTGCGTGCTTCGCGGAGGAAACGGTGCAGATCCTCCCCGGTGGCGAGATTGCCCGAGCGCGGCACCTTGATCGCCACAATCCGATCCAGCTCCGGATCGCGGGCCTTGTAAACCGTCCCGAAAGCGCCGAAGCCGACCTGATCGAGCAGCTCGAACTTGCCCAGTTTGCGATTGCCGTCCGGCGGACTCCAGGCGGTGGTGGCAGCCGATTCGAGCCGAAACGTCGATCCGCAAGCATTGCAAACAATATCCTTGGCCGTGCTGATGGCCTCGACCTCGATGGAATTCTGGCCATGCGGACAGTCGATGCGCATAGATCAGACTCCGACGGCCACCCCCGTGAATGATGTTACCCGCGCGCCGGAACAGTTGCAACGAATTCCCCCTAACAAGCTCCACCCTCGGGCGGCCCTGCGAGCCTAGTCGGCGATGCACCTGGCAATCCCAAGGAATCGTCCTCGTCCGCCAGCTGTTCGCAGCGGGAGAAGACCATGAGGTCTACTTGAGCGAATCCACTTCCGGTCGCTAGCGGTAGTGATGTTGGACTGCTATACTCCAGGTCATCTGAAAACATGGACCGATTGTCCCGCGGCTGAGGAAGAGTGGCCAGTGAGGCCGCCTTAAGTCGATCGAACGCGGGTTTGTGGAATTGAATTACGAGCACGCGAACATGCACAACGGCATGCTGGCTAGATTCTTGTACGTGCTCTTTGGCGTACTCTACCTTATCGCCGGGACAACGGTGCTTTTATTTCGCACCGAATTGCTCCCTCCGGCCGTCAAAAGTACGCTCCTGGACGCTGCCAGGGGAGACCTGAATGTCGTGCACATCGCTCAGGAGTTTGGTTCGCTCCTTGTTTTCACGGGGTTGATCACGCTGTGGTTTGCCCGCCATGTTCAACAAAGCCGATTTTTTCACTGGGCAATGACTACCTTCTGGGCCCTGTTCGCGCTCATTCATTGGTTTGATGTTAGGGGGCCTGTTCGCTTCGACGCTGGCGTCTTGATCAACGCGATCCCGTTCCTTCTCTTTCTGTCGGTGGGCCTGGTCACAAAAAACCGCAAAGTAAGGCCATAATCTCATGACGGCACGCGGGCGCATGCGTGGGTTCTGGTAGTAGTTCTCGTTCCCACGCGGAGCGTGGGAACGCGCGCTGGCGACGCTCTGCGTCGCGGCCAGTCCCCAACCGGCAGAGGGAGCCGCGTTGTGGCCCGGTCTCCGGACCGGGCCACCGGCCCGACCGAAGGTCTCCCAACCGGTGCGGTAGCGGAGACCTTCGGTCACAGACCGTGGCGGGGTCCGGAGACCCCGCCACAACGGGGGGAGACCCCGCCACAACGGGGGGTAGCGAGAGTCGGGCCGCAGAGCGGCCGGGCGTGCGTTCCCACGCGGAGCGTGGGAACGAGGAAAGCCAAAAAAAATCGACTGATTGGTACCTGGCGGGAAACTATAGAGGAAAGAAGTCACGATCTCAGGGAGAAAAACAACCGTGGCTCACGCTCAACTCAATGCCGTGCTGGGGCAACTCCGCCAGCTGTCGGCCTCGGCCGACTGCAACCTGACCGATGCGATTCTGCTCGAGCGATTCTTGCACAAGCACGATCAAGCCGCTTTCGCGATCCTGGTCAAGCGCTATGGTCCGCTCGTCCAGAAAGTCTGCTGGCGCGTGCTGCACCATACGCAGGATGCCGAGGATGCGTTCCAGGCCACCTTTCTGGTGCTCGCTCGCAACGCCGGCTCGATCCGCAAGCGGGAAACCTTGGCCAGTTGGCTCCACGGAGCAGCTTATCGCACGGCGCTGCGAGCCAAGCGCGACGCCGACCGGCGCCGGCACCACGAACGGGAGTCCCAGCATATGCACGCCAGACAACCGCCGCTCGACGAGGCTTGGCGCGAGCTGCAAGCGGTACTCGATGAGGAGATCGCCAGCCTGCCGGAGAAATACCGGATCGTCTTTGTCCTTTGCTGCCTGGAGAGCAAGAGCAAGCCGGAAGCCGCCGCCCAGTTGGGGTTGAAAGAAGGCACGGTGTCGAGCCGGCTGGCCTATGCACGGAAGCTGCTGCAACAGCGATTGACGCGCCGCGGCCTGACGCTGTCGGCCGTGTTAGGGTCCGTGGCCGTGTCGGAGACGACAAGTCCCGCCGCGATACCTGCCCTGCTCGTTCGTGCCACGGCGAAGGCCGCGCTGGCTTTTCGTGTGCCATCGGCCGAATTCGCCGGCGCGATCTCCCCTCGAATTACTGCTCTCGCGGAAGGAGTGAGTAAAACCATGACGATCGCCAAAATCAAACCCGTCACGATACTCTTGTTGACCGTAAGCTCCTTGGCGGCCGGTGCGGGCGTCCTCGGACAGCGCCACACCGCGCGGCAAGCGCCAGCCGCGCCGCCACAGTCGCTCCAGGTGGCGGAGAAACCGGCCATCAAGAGAAACGCCGGCCAACCGATCGCGAGCCGAGACGCGGTGAAGGGCGAGACGCTCACGGTGGTCGGGCGCGTCCTCGATCCGCAGGGCAAACCTGTCGCCGGGGCCAACATCACATTGTGGTGGCACCTGGGCTATGAGGGTTACTATCGAATGTGGCACCCTCGGACTATCAAACCTCTTCAGCCGCGCTTCGGAGCAGTCACCGATGCCGCAGGCCATTTCCGCTTCACCTTCTCACCATCGGAAATCGACGATGGCCCGATGAATATGTGGGAGGGTCGATGGAAATCGGCCCAAGTAGTCGCGGCGGCGAAGGGATATGGACCCGGCTGGGTCCTCGCCGAAGACATTCGCAAAGGCGAATTGACCATTCGACTTGCCGAGGACAACGTTCCCATCAAGAGGAGGATCGTCGATTTGCAGGGACGTCCCGTCGCCGGCTGCCGCGTTCGGATCGTCCACCTTGATCGCGGCGACGATTTCATCAAGGATTTCTTGTGGCAAACATCCTGGACCGGCCTATCGGTGAAGGCACTCACGGATGAAGCCGGCACATTCACGCTGACCGGCCTGGGCGCCGGACGCAAGGCGTTTGTTGTCTTTGAAGGCCCCACCATCGCGCATCAGTTTGCATCCATCGACACCAGCGTCAAAGCGGACAAGGGAAAGCGCTATTTCACTCTTCCTGACGTGGTCGTGAAACCGACCAAGCCGATCGTGGGAACGATCCGTGCCAAAGACACGGGCAAGCCGTTGGCGGGCGTGGTCGTCTATGGCGAAGAGGAAGCGTTCCACCGCGAGGTCCGCGCCATCACCGATGCGAATGGCCACTATCGGCTCGTGGGGCTTCCCAAGGCCGACCGGTACAAGCTGTCGGTCTACTGTCCGGAAAGCCTGAGTTACCTGGGCACATTCAAGCAGCGGGCCGATACCGAAGGGCTGAAGCCGATCACCGCGGATTTCGAGCTTCGCCGCGGTATCCCGCTGGCGTTTCGCATGATCGACAAGGAAACGCGCCAACCCGTGCGGGGGACAGTGCAGTACACGCCGTTGCAAAACAATCCGCTCTACCGCGAGGGGGAGGCGGAATGGGAAGCGGGGCTACATCCGGCGCGGGTGTTCGAGCGCATTCACATGCCCGATGCCGCGGGCGTCTTTCATCTGGTCGCTTATCCAGGACCGGGGATCGTCACCGCCTGGGCCAAGTACGGCCGAGCTTATCTACCGGCCCGGCCTACCCCTGCCGAGACGGAGCGCTACATCAAGGGAACTTTTCTTCTCGGCGGATATCTGGAAATTAGCGAAGGTTATCGCATCGTCGATACAGACAAGACGGACAAACTCTTGACGTTTGACATCGAACTCGATCCGGGCCACAGCGTGAAGGGTAAGCTTGTCGGACCGGACTCCCAACCGGTAGCCGGCGCTCGAGCGGACGGTCTCAACTACGTTGCCGAGGAAGCGCGACACGGCCAAACAAGAGGTGGCCAGCAGCTAGAGACAGCGGATTTCACCGTTCTCCGCCTGGAACCCTCAACTCGCCGCACCATCTCTTTCGTCCACCGCGAGCGCAAGCTGATCGGCCATGCCGTCGTGCGTGGCGATGAGAAAGGCCCGCTCACGGTTCGCATGGAATCGTGGGGCGCCCTGACCGGCCGGCTGATCGATGAACAAGGCAAGCCGCTGGCCGATGTCCGTGTGGCCTTGCACTATCCGTCACTACCGGCGCCGGGCCTAGCGTCGTTGCAAGGCCCTCAACCCACACAAGGATCCACGGACAAGGGAGATTTGTTACTGCCGGCGTCGGGCTTAGCGTCGTTGCAAGAGTTTCGGAGCGACCGCGACGGCCGCTTCCGTGTCGAGGGACTGCTTCCTGGCCACAAGCATGAATTGACCCTAAGCGGCGACCCCACGAAGAAGATCACCCTTTCGGTCGGCGATCGGCTCAAGGCTCTGTCGGCACGGGCCGGCGAAGTCAAGGACCTGGGCGACATCACCGTGAAGAAGTAGGGTGGGCCTCCTTCGTCGGCCCACCACGCCCCGCTGGTGGGCCGACGAAGGAGGCCCACCCTACGAGCTTTTTTTCGAGTAACCCAGCGTGCGCGCCATCCTGTGAGAATCCTCTTTGATAATAGAGATCCAGGAACATCTGCGGGAGTCCCGACCATGAGCAGCGCGCAACTCGGCGTCCTTGTGCAGCATCTTCGCAAGCTGGCGGCTGTGCCTAGCCCCACCCCGGCACCAGACCGGCAGCTTCTCGACGACTTCCTGAGCCGCCGCGATGAGGCCGCCTTCGCCGAATTAGTCCGGCGACACGGGCCGATGGTCCTCAACGTATGCCAGAGCGTGCTGCACAATCGCCACGACGCCGAGGATGTTTTCCAGGCTGCCTTCCTCATCCTTGCCCGCAAGGCTTCGTCCATCCGCCATCGGGAGGCGGTCGGCGGCTGGCTTTGCGAGGTCGCCTATCGACTGGCTCTGAAGGAGCAGACGGCGATTGCCCGGCGGCGCACTCTGGAGGAGCAAAAGGAAGCGCCGGCCGCGGCCGATCCATTGCTCGATACGACGCTGCGCGAGTTACAGCAGGTGTTGCTGGAAGAGATGCGGCATTTACCAGAGAAATATCGCTTACCCCTGGTGCTGTGTTATCTCGAAGGCCGCACGCAATCGGAAGCGGCCCGACAGCTGGGCTGGGCCAAAGACGCGCTCCGCGGCCGGCTCAACCGCGGCCGCGCCCAGCTGCGTGCGCGACTGGTTCGCCGAGGATTGGCGCTATCGGCCGGCCTGTTCCTGTCCGCTCTGACGAGCGGTTCGGCGCCGGCGGCGCTACCCGTTGTCCAGGTCGAGACGACCGTGAAGGCGGCGCTGGCATTTGCCGTCGCGCGAGGTGGTGGTCTGGTGCCCGAACACGTGGCCGCCCTCGTGGAAGGAACGACTGGGACGTTGTTTGCAAGCCACGGCAAAATCATCACGGCCTTGGTGCTGACGCTGGGACTGCTGACTGCCAGCGCCGGCGTATGGATGCAGCGCCAGCCCGCCGCCCAGGTACCGCCGGCTTCGGCGGGGCAGCCGACCGAAACGTCGCCGGCATCGAAAGAAATTCCTGCCAAACCCAAGCCGGAATTCCTCCTGCAAGACAAGGGCGACGCCATCGCTGTCAGCGGCCGGGTGCTCGATCCGGACGGGAAACCATTCGTCGGGGCGGAGGTCACCATGTGGTGGCAAGAAGATCGGGGCTGGTTCGCTTACTATGACTCAGCCATGCACGACGCGAAACCCTACCGAGGAGGGACGACCGGACCGGACGGCCGCTTCTGTTTCACCCTGGCCAAGTCGGCGATCACCAACACCCTCTCCACCAGCATGGCCAAGCCGTGGAACCGGGCGGTTCTTGTCGCCGCCGCCAAGGGTTACGGCCCGGCCTGGCTGCATGTTTTTCATCTGGGCGAGCCGGGCCGAAAGCTCCAACTGGTCCGCGATGATGTGCCCATCGTTGGGCGCGTCCGAGACCTTCAGGGACGGCCGGTCGCCGGTGCCACCGTCCGGCTCGGCGTCGTCAAGACGCTCCCCAACGACCCCTACGATACGCTCCGGCAGGACACCTGGGCCGGCCTGACGTTGCCCGTCACGACGGACAAGGACGGCCGGTTCCGCGTGACCGGCATCGGCCGCAATCGCCTCGCCAAATTGATCGTCAGCGGCCCGGCCATCGAAACCAGGGTTTTTGAGGTCGCCGCGCGGCCGCTGGTAGACGGCAAGCCGGTCGCGCAAGCGACTGTCGATCTCCTGATGGGGCCGACCAAGCCCATCGAGGGGACGGTACGGGCCAAAGACACCGGCAAGCCGCTGGCCGGCGTCTGGATCTACGGCAATGAGCGCGATTATTGCAACGGCCAAGATGTGGGTGGCCGGCCGATTCGTGCCGTCACCGACGACAGGGGACGTTATCGTTTGCTGGGCTTGCCCAAGGCGGGGCATTACGAGCTGGCGGTGTTCCCGGCAAACGGCCAGAGCTATCTCGGAACGGTTCGAACCGTGACGGACAGCGAAGGTTTGAAGCCGATAAGCGCGGATATGTTCCTGCGGCGTGGTGTTCCCATACGTGTCCGGCTTGTGGATCGACAGACAGGCCGGCCGGTGCGCGGCGATGTTCGCTATGAGCTTGGCAAGGATAACCCCTTTTGGTCCGAGGCTCTCGAGCGTCCCACACTCATCAACTCGCGTGAATTCTACCGAGTTCACCCGACGGAGCAGGACGACTATGCCCGCTTCGTCGTCTACCCTGGACCGGGCGCGATCTTCGCCTATGGGGCATGGGATCACGAAGCCTTCTCCTTCCTTCCGGCACGACTCGACCCAGCCGACGAGGCGAAAGGTCACTTCCCCTTGATCAAGGGCGATCCAACCAACGGATTTCTGGAATTTTTCAACGGCTATCGGCGCATCGACCCGGCCGAGAACGAGAAGGAACAGACGTTCGATCTTTACGTGGATTCCGGTCGCAAGGTCCAGGGTCGCCTGATCGACCCCGACTCCCGGCCGGTTACCGGTACGATCGCTTACGGCCTGCGCTTCGGCCGCACGGCCAGTCGGTCGCCGAAACCCCAGGACGAGGCGTTGAAGACGGCGACGTTCGTCGCCGTCGGACTCGATCCAAAAAGCCCATGTACTCTCTCTTTCGTCCACAAAGAGCGTAAGCTCATCGGTCACGTGATCATACGCAGCGATGAGAAGCAGCCCCTCAACGTGCGCCTGCAACCCTGGGGCGCCCTAACGGGGCGGCTGATCGATGGCGGGGGCAAGCCGCTAGCCGATGTTCGCGTGGGCCTGAGGTATCCCGAGTTGGCCGAGCCAGGTATGCGGCCCTGGGACAAGGAAGTTCGCACCGACCGCGAAGGCCGTTTCCGCATCGAAGGACTGCTTCCCGAACTCAAGCATGAGCTGATCCTGAGCGACGATCCCGCGAAGAAAGTGAGCCTCTCGGCCAGCGATCGGCTCAAGGGCTTGTCGGCGCGGGCCGGGGAGGTCAAGGAGTTGGGCGACATCCTCGTGAAACAAGGCAGCAAGTGATCCCGGTGATTCAGATTTTTCTCAGGAAAAACGTGCGCGCCCCCCTGCAAGCAGGGACTCACTACTAGAGATGCAACGAATATCTAGAGGAGCCATGACCATGAGCAGCGCACAACTCGGCGTCCTTCTTCACCATCTCCGCCGCATAACGGCGGGTCGAAGTCAGAGCGTAACGCCGGATCGAGAGCTTCTGGAAGCGTTCCTCAGCCAGCGCGATGAGGCCGCCTTCACGGAGTTGGTTCGGCGACACGGGCCGATGGTGCTGAACGTCTGCCGCGGCGTGCTGCACAATCAGCACGATGCCGAGGACGTGTTTCAGGCGACGTTCCTTGTGTTGGCTCAGAAGGCCGAGCGGGTCCGCAAACCCGAAGCGGTCGGTAGTTGGCTGTGCGGCGTGGCCTATCACCTGGCCCTCAAAGTACGGGCCGCGAACATCCGGCGGCGGAATTCGGAAGAGAGAACCGAGGAGCGAACCGTGACCGATCCCATGCTGGACATGACGCTGCGGGAACTTCACCAAGTGCTGCTTGAAGAATTACAACATCTACCGGAGAAATATCGTTTGCCGTTGATCCTGTGCTATCTCGAAGGACGCACGCAGGCAGAAGCGGCCAGGCAACTGGGCTGGGACAAAGATATTCTGCGCGGCCGACTCAACCGCGGGCGCAGCCAACTGCGCGCTCGTTTGACGCGGCGCGGCCTGACGCTATCGGCGGGCGTGTTCGTCTCCGCCTTCGGTAAAGGCGTAGAAGCAGCGATTCCCGCGGTGCAGATCCAGGCTACCGCGAAAGCGGCGTTGGCGTCGGCAGCTGGGCAAGAGGTGGGCCGATTCGTTTCCGCGCACGTGGCGGCGTTGGCAGACGGTGCCGTGCAGAGCCTATTCTCCAATCACGGCAAGCTCGCCCTCATCCTTGTGCTGGCGTTCGGGTTCGTGACGACCGGTGCCGGTCTCTGGGCGCGGCAGCAGCTCGCCGCACCAGCAGCGCAGTCGGCCGATGCGCCGCCCGCTCCGCCGATGCCGAAAGTGAATCCCGCCAAGCCGCAGCCGGAGGTCGTCCTCGAAGACAAAGGAGACCGGCTCGCGGTGAGCGGCCGCGTGCTCGCTCCGGACGGCAAGCCGTTCACGGGGGCGGAAATCACGGTGTGGTGGCACGACGTCCGCGGCTGGACCTGCTGGCGTCATTCGGCCATGCACGCGGCCAAGCCGTATCGCGGGGCGACCAGCGGGCCAGACGGCCGCTTCCACTTCACCTTCCTCAAGTCGGCGATCAAGGACACCTTTCTAAACGCCGATGCCCGACCCTGGCACCGAGCGGCGATCGTGGCCGCCGCGCCCGGTTACGGCCCTGCCTGGGTCCATGTCTATGATTTGGCCAATGTCCATGCCAAGCTCCAGTTGGTCCAGGACGATGTGCCGATAATTGGCTGCGTGCGCGACCTCCAAGGACGGCCCGTCTCCGGGGCCACGGTTCGCTTCTGGCGAATTCAGGGCGGGGTGGACCGGGACGCCTGGGAGGGACCGCCAGCGGCCATCACGACAGATGAGCAGGGCCGATTTCGTTTAAGCGGCGTCGGCCGCGACCGTGAAGCCGTGCTGCTAGTCAGCGGGCCGCGGATCGAATCGAAGATTGTTCATATTCCGACTCAAAGGATGGTCGAAGGCAAGCCGGTCAAGGAGGCCACGGTCGAAGTGATTGCCGGGCCGACCAAGCCCATCGAGGGGACGGTGCGGGCCAGGGACACCGGCAAACCGTTGGCCGGCGTCTGGGTCTATGGCAACGAACATGACTGCTGCAACAACCATCAAGTCCGCCTCTTCCGCGCTGTCACCGATGACAAGGGGCGCTATCAGCTGCTGGGGATGCCCAAGGCGGCGCATTACGACTTGACCGTGTATGCGGCCGAGGGGCAATGTTACCTCGATACGGCCCGGACCGTGGCTGATAGCGAAGGTCTGAAACCGATCACGGCGGATTTCTCCCTCCGTCGCGGCGTCCCCGTGAAGTTTCGCTTTATCGATAGACGCACCGGCTGGCCGGTGCGCGGACACATTCAATACGAACTCGCCCAAGATAATCCCTTGTTTGCCGAGTCCGCGTATGCACCCAGAATGTTCCCGTCGCGCGAATTCATGCACCAACGCACAACGGATCAAGACGGTTACATCCGTTTCATCGCCTATCCGGGTCATTGCGCGATCTTCGCCACGGCCGGACGAGAGAACAGGCATTTCCTACCGGCCAAGCTCGATCCGGCGGACGAAGCGAAGGGCCATTTTCCTTTGGGTAAAGGCGATCCTATGAACGGGTTCCTGCCACTCTCGCACGGTTATCGCTGCATCGATTATCCCGAGAATGCCGAGGAACAGACGTTCGACATCCTGTTTGATTCCGGGGTCACGCTCAAGGGCGCTCTCGTCGGACCGGATGCAAAATCCCTCCAAGGGGCCATTGCTCACGGATCGCCGGAGATCGAGGTTTTACCGAATGATACCTTCGTCGCCCGTGGGCTTGAACCCGGCAACGCCTGCACCCTCTCCTTCATCCAGCGCGAGCGCAAGCTGATCGGCCATGTGGTGGTTCACGGCAATGAAAAACAACCCCTCCTCGTGAATCTCCGGCCGTGGGGCGCACTGACGGGCCGGCTGGTAGATGGCGGCGGCAAGCCGCTGGCCGGCGTTCGCGTTTCCTTGAAGTACCCGGAGTTGCCCCGGCCGGGGATGCGTCCTCCCGAAAAAGAAATCCGCACCGATAACGACGGCCGCTTCCGCGTTGAGGGTTTGCTGCCCGATTTCGACCACGAGCTGACCCTGGAACCCGGCACGAAACAGGACGTGTCTCTCTCGGCCGGCGCTGTTTTGAAGAAATTGAAGACCCGCGCGGGTGAAATAAAAGACCTCGGCGACATCGCGGTGAAGGTTGTCCCCGTGCCGAAGAAGGAGAAGAAAAATGACTAACGATGCGTGGATGCCTTACGAACCCAGCGCCAAGTCACCCTGGAATCTTCGCCGCGTCGTCCATCTGCACCGCCGCGCCGGCTTCGCCGCGACGTGGACCGAATTGCAGCGCGATTTGAAGGACGGACCGGGGCCGAGCATCGACCGCTTGCTCGCGGGCAAGGCCCGCATCGAGGGTATGCCGAAAGATTTCGGCGCGACGGCCGATTATCTGGTACGTTCCGCGGCCGGCGACTTGGGGCGGCTGAAAGCCTGGTGGGTCTACCGCATGTTGTTCGGTCCCGACCCGCTCGGTGAACGACTGACACTGATGTGGCACAACCATTTTGCCACCAGCGCCGCCAAGGTCGGCCCAACGGTGCGGCGGCAGAATGAGATTTTCCGCGAATTCGCCCAAGCCCCGTTCGGCGAATTACTGACTCGCGTCGTCCGCGATCCCGCCCTGCTCTTGTGGCTGGACGCCCAGGCCAATCGCAAGGGCAAGCCCAACGAGAACCTGGCCCGCGAGCTAATGGAGTTATTCACGCTGGGCATTGGCCACTACAGCGAGAACGACGTGAAGGAAGCCGCTCGCGCCCTCACGGGATGGACCGTGGTGAAGGATCGCTTCCAGGAAGACTTAGCCCAGCACGATAGCGGCGACAAGACGATCCTCGGCCGGAAGGGTGCCTGGAAGGGCGATGATTTGCTTCGAATCGTGCTGGCTCAGCCGGCCACGACCGAGCGCCTGGCAGTGCGTCTGTGCGAATTGTTCATGGGCGAAGGGGCTGTTGATGCAGCCGAAATCAAGTCGCTCGGTGCGATGCTGCGCCAGCGCAACCTCGATATCGGTTGGGCGGTCGAAACGGTACTGCGCTCCAAAGCGTTCTTCGCGGAGGCGAACCTCGGCACGCGCATCCTCGGCCCGGTCGAGTATGTAGTCGGGGCAGCGCGGGCGCTGGAATTGTTCGATCCGTCGCCGAACACGCTTATCCTGTCCGAATATAGCGGCAACCTCGGAATGGACCTATTTCATCCGCCGAACGTGGGAGGCTGGCCGGGGGGCCGCTTCTGGATCAGCACGCGTTCGGCTATCGGCCGCTACAACTACGCAAACGCCCTGCTCGACGGCGACAGTGTCGGTCTGCCCGGCCCGGTAGACGCCCTTGGTCTCGCCCAGCGACACGGCCACGGCGACAGCCTGGATAGCATTGTCACGTTCTTCACCGAGCTGCTCTTGGGCGCTGTGCCCAGTAGCGCCTGGCAGAAGCAGTTGCAGGCCGCTCTTGGTCCCAAAGCAGCGGCGGAACCGTCCAGCGCACGGCGTATCGCCGCCCTGATTCTCGCCAGTCCCGAAGCGCAATTGGGTTGAGTTTCGCCGCCACTCAAATCAACGAGAAGGAGATTCCTCATGTTTTCTCGTCGCGCATTCCTGAAAACGTCGGCCCTTGTTTCCTTGGCGCCGACCGTCCCCGGTTTCTTGGCGCAAACGGCTCGCGCCGCCTCGCCTGGGAACGATAGCCGCGTGCTCGTCGTCATTCAACTCGACGGCGGCAACGACGGCATCAATACTGTTGTGCCATTCAAGGACGAAGGTTATGCCAAATTTCGCAAATCGCTGCGACTGCCCACCAACGACCTCATCAAGATCAACGACCGCGTTGGGCTACATCCCGCGCTGCGGGCCACAAGCCGGCTGCTCGACAGCGGCCGACTGGCGATTCTCCAGGGTGTCGGCTATCCCAATCCGAACCGTTCGCACTTCGAGAGCATGGCCATCTGGCACACGGCACGGATGAAGCCAGATAAAGGCAGCCCCGGTTGGCTGGGCCAGGCCCTGGACGGCGGACAGGCACCGGTAGACGGCTCGCCGGCCTCCGCGCTGATCGGACTCGGCTCGCCGCCGCGAGCGCTGCGCGGGGAACGATCGCTTTCCGCCGCGCTGGCTCATCTCGATGACCTGGTGCTGACGGGCGCGATCGATCCACGAAAAGCCCTTTTGCCGACGCTCCCGGCAGGCGACGTAAAAGCATTCGTCACCCGCGGCATGCTCGACGCCTATACAACTGCCGATCGCCTGAAAGACGCCGCCGGCGTCAAGGACGCCGGCGCCGCCTATCCCGGCACGGGATTGAGCAATCGCTTGCGGCTGATCGCTCGGCTGCTCAAAGCCGGCTTCGGCACGCGCGTCTATTACACGGTTCAGGGCGGTTACGATACGCACTATTCGCAGTTGCCCCAGCACGCCAACCTCCTTGAAGAGCTTGGAGGCGCCCTGCGCGCCTTCCTCGACGACCTCAAGAATGCCAAATTGGACGACCGCGTGATTGTGCTGGTATTCAGTGAGTTCGGCCGCCGCGTCGCCGAGAACGGCTCGCTGGGCACCGATCATGGCACGGCCGGCCCCGTCTTGCTGGCCGGTCCGCGCGTCAATCCGGGCCTCGTCGGAGAGACACCGAGTCTGCTCGATTTGCAAGAGGGCGATCTGAAATTGGGCCTCGATTTCCGGCAGGTCTATGCGACAGTACTGGAGGACTGGCTGGGATTGCCCGCGCGGGCGGCGTTAGGCAGCGACTTTCCGCGGTTAGCGCTGTTTCGGAAAAGGGATTCATGAAAGGGAGGTTGCCTTATCCGCACAATCGCCGAGCGCGGAGACGTCGGAAGTTCGCGGCCACACGACGCCGAGCCGATCAATACCGGGAGCGGCGACGAGATCCACTCCGTTATCAGGTCCTGGCGGCGTTGCGCCTATGCGCCCTGCGCGGCTGTGAAATGGGCTTGCCTCTCGACTCACATCATGCCTCGGCCCGTTTCGGGAACATACACCAAAGACCGAAATCCCTCGAATCCAGACAATTCGGTTTCGCTTGTGTGGAAGGGTGGTGGCACATCGCGCCGAGTAAATGAGTCGGAGTGGCTGAGATCAGCCACCAGTTCGTCGATCAGCGCTTCCGTCACGTGTTCCATGATATAAATGTGGCAGTAGTTTCGCCTCGAGCCATCAACAACCAGCCTGTCGGTCGAGAGCGAATACTTGAAAACGATCGTCGGGTTAGGGCACTTGAACCAGATGGCCAGCGACAGCGGCGAGCGCTCCACCCAGAGCGGACCCTGCGTACTTTCCAGTTTCTTGAGCTTCTGGTAAGCGTACTCAGCGAGCCGCTCGAGTCTTAGTGCTTTGGCGATCTGTGCTTCGTACGAGTGGGAGGCCAGATGCTCCCAGAGGACCATGGCGGAGAACGCGTTGCGTGAACCGGCCAGGGTCGAGTCTCGCGACCCGATGTAATGTGGGCGGCTCGGCGGAAGCAAGAGGTACTTCGTCTTCGACATGTAGACACCGCAGGGCCATGGTGCTCCCAACCACTTATGGCCGCTCATAGTTATTGAATGCACGTATGGTAGGCGGAAGTCGAACTTGGGCCCACGCTGTTTGATCTTCCCAGCTTTGTGCGCCATCTCGATGAATGGCATGTAGGAGGCGCCGAGGGCGCCATCGACGTGGAACCAGAAGCCGTCCCGCTTGATCGTCCGCTCGCCTTGGCGGGCAATCACTCGATCAACCAAACCGTGCCGCCTCAGAATCGGCAACAGCGCATCCCCGGCCCGTTCCACGTCGTCGTACGCGCCTTTGAAGGTTGTGCCGTAGTTAAAGTTGACCAGGATCGGGTGGCCTTTGCCGGCGAAGAAATCAACCAATCGGGCCAGAGCATCCAGATCAATCGTACCAGGCCCACCGTCCCCATCGGTGGAAGGGACTTCAGCCGGCCAAGACTTGCAACCCCTGATGGGACACTGGCCCGGGTACTGGCTCGTACCGACCTCGTAGAAGGTGCGCATCCCGAGCAGGCGGACCGCCTTGATGATCGAATAGTGAGTATCCTCCGAGTACAGCACAACCGGCGTAAACGCGTTGGGATTGTCTTTCGGTGCGATCGGCTGCTGGCACATAAGCCGCGGCGGACTCGTGCCCGGCCTCGATTCGTATAGTAGACACTTGCCTTCGAGGTAGTCGCGGCCGTTCCATAACCCTACAGGTTGCCCTCTGTGCTCCCCATGGTGAGCACATAGCCCCAGTAGGATTCAGGGTCGTTGGGGTTGTGCGGCCATTTCGCGTTCCAGAGGCGGGCGTAATAATCTAACACCGCCCGCTCCATCCATTTCGTATTGAGCGTGAAGCCACCAGTCTGAAAGGGATCACCGACGTTGTTTGTATGAAAGTTGAGGAAGGCCCTGAGGTCATCTTCGTAGGCGAGATTCTGGTTCCCTTGAAACCCCATGGACCTGGACTGGCGTCGCGACTGATATTTACGGAGTTGTTCCAGCGCCCGCGCGCTCGCTTCCGACGAAAGGCCTTCCGGCGGTAGTTGAAAGGTGTCACAATTGATTCCCGGTACTTCCGGGTAGAGAGCACAGGGGTCCTGTCGTAAATCCTTCGCGGCTTCCCCTGCGGCAGCCTCCTCGAGAGGGCCGAGCGCCGCAGTTACGATCCCCGCCGTTGACATAACCAAGACATCGCGCCGGCTCAGCAAATTGCTCATGTTGTTTACCTTTCTTCAACCGATCTTTCCCAGATAAACGCCCCGTGTGGCGCGCCCCCGGCGCGGCGGCCCCGTCCACGGGATGGTATAGCCGCCCGCGGGGGTAATGCCAGGGGCCAGGCGCCAGGGCGCGGCCACCGGCTGACACGTCCGGCAAGGTTGCCCGGCCCCAGCCGCGCGTCACCGGAGGGCGAATGGCAGAACGTGCGGTGCTTGGTCACTGCAATCGCGCATCCGACTTGACGGCCCACGGTTTCCCATCTTTCCCAGACTTCCTACTTGTCGACAAGAAATTCCCATGTAGCATGTCTGGCGATTTGCCAGGTTTGGCATCAACGACGCGCGCCAAGACCTTTCCTCAAAAACATCCTGGTTCTTCTCGATTGCCCCATCCTCCGTCGATGGTTCGGTGGAAGGGTGCGTCGTTCCTTCCTTGAGGAGTGCTGCCATGCTTGCGTCTTCGTGGTTGCGTCAACTCTCGCGTCGTTGGTTCCCTCGCCGCGTCGAGCGCCGGGTGCCCGTCCGCCGGGTGCGGCCGTGCCTGGAAGTGTTGGAAGACCGCCTGGCGCCGGCCATCAGCCTTACCGGCGTGCCCGACTGGGTCGAACAGGGCCCGGGGCCGAGCCTGGCCACGCAGAACCTGGTGAATCTCGGCCAGAGTAACGCCGCGACCGGGGCCGTCGAGGCGATCGCCGCAAACCCGAGAAACCCGGCGATCATCTACGCCGGGACCGTCAACGGCGGCGTCTGGCGGACGACGGACGCAACGGCGGCCAACCCGGCGGATATCGTCTGGACCCCGCTCACCGACCAGCAAAAATCCCTGTCGATCAGCTCCATCGCCTTCGATCCGCTGGACACGGACACGGTCTTCGCCGGGACCGGGCAGATCAGCGCCCAGGGAGAGGGCGGGCCGTCGATCGGGTTGCTCCGGACGACCGATAACGGGGCGACGTGGACCAACGTCGGCAACGCGGTCGGCAACACCGGTTTCGCCGGTAAACGCGTCATCGGGTTGGTTCCGACCGAGATCGAGACCCCGACCGGGGAGGTGGTCGTGGTCGGCACGATGGACGGCACGATGAACAACCCCGCGGGGGTGTACAGCAGCCGGGACGGCGGGAACACCTGGACCCTGCTGTCCGGTGCCGGGGGGCTGCCGGCCGGAGACGTCAGTTCGATGGCCGCCGACCCGGGCAACCCGAACCGGATCTATGTCGGCATCGCGGGGATAAAGCGCTTCCAAGCATCCCCCAACGTCCCTGTCGGGCAGGCCGGCATTTACCAGGGCATCATCGATACCGACGGGACGATCACCTGGACGAAGCTAGATACCACCGGCATCGGCCAGGCGGCCCTCGACGGGGCGGGCAGGGTCGAGGTGTCCGCCGGGGCCGCCGCTGGAAACCCGCTCGTCGCCGCCCTGCTCGGCCCCCAACCCATCGACCGCTTCCTGGGAGTTTTCCGCTCCACCAACGCCGGCCAGAGTTGGCGGCAGATCATGAACCAGCAGAGCGTCAACCCGGTGATGTCCGAAGAAGCGGGTGCGTTCCAGGGGTCCCTGCACTTCTCGCTGCAAGCGGATCGGGCCGCCCCCAACGTGTTCTACATCGCCGGGGTCGCGAGCGAGAACTACCCGTACAACGGGATCGTCTACCGGGTCGTGGCGAACGACGCAAACCCCGCGAAGGACGCCTGGACGCCGATTTCGGCCAACGTGCCCGCCATCCCATCGCCGATGAACGAGTCGAACAACACCGCCCCGCACGCCGACTCCCGGACGATGGCCTTCGACGCCAACGGCAACCTCCTGGAGGGCGACGACGGCGGCATCGTCCGGCTGAACAACCCGGCCGCGAAGACCCGGGCCTGGGTGAACCTGTCCGGGAACATGCGCGACGCCGAAATGCTGTCGGTCGGGTACGACCCTTCGAACAACGTCGTTTTCGGCGGCATGCAGGACATCGGCACCGCCGACCAGCAAGCGCCCGGGAACCAGATGTTCGTCGGTGTTCTGTTCGGCGGAGACGGGAACTATTATCAACAGGTCGACACGACATCGGCCGCGAACAACGTGTTCCGCTACGGCTCGGGGAACAACATCCTGTCCCTGAGCCGCCGGGTGTTCGGCAATCCCGGCGGGTCCCTCGTCCGGACCGGTTACGTCTCGACGGTCGACGGGACGGCGCAGGGCGCTCCGCTGCGCATCACCACGCCGGTCCCCCACGGGTTGGCTACCGGAGACTTCGTTGCGTTCGACGGCGTCGTGGGAAATACCCAGACCGCCGAGCCACCCTTTATCTTTCAGATCACGATGCTCAACCCCACGCAGTTCACCCTGAACGGGACGAAGTGGAACGGCACCGTCGGCAACAGCGGCTTCTGGTCCGCATTCGAGCGGATCGCCACCCTCGGTGGCACCGCCATCGGCAGCCCGATTCGAATTACCACCAGCGCCCCGCATAACCTGGTCAGCGGAGCCACGGTCTCGATCGCAGACGTCGCCGGCAATGACCAGGCGAACAACCGCTCTTTTGTCGTCACGGTTCTGAACCCGACCCAGTTCACCCTGAACGGGACGTCCTGGGACGGCACGCCCGGGACCGGCGGCCTGTACCTCCGCAGCCAGCAGGTGTTCATGCGCAACGCGATCGGGAGTCCCAACTTCAGCGGCCTGACGCCGAGTGACTTCAATTTCTTTCGCACAGGTGCTTTCGTCCACTCCCCCTTCGCGCTGAACGCGATCGATCCCCGGCTGATGATGCTCGGGTACACGGGCCTGTACGAGGATGCGGACCCGGACCCCGCCAATGGCCTCGCCGGGGACGTGATCGATGACATCACCAGGCAGCTCCCAGTGGCGGTCAGCGGGTCCGTGACCGCCATCCAGTACGGCGGTCGCCGGCCCGGGCAGCCGACTAGCCTTACCGAGGGTATCGCGATCGTCGGGACCAGCGGGGGGCAACTCTTCTACCGCGACGAAGGAGCGACGAAGTTCACCCAGGTGGACGTTCCGGGCACGGGGGCGGTCCTCTCCATCGCCGTCGATCCGCAGAACTGGCGCGAGGTCTACGTCGTCAAGGGGAACGAAATCTCCTGGACCCCGGACATCACAACCACCCCCTTCAAAGACATCACCGGGAATCTCGTCACGCAAATTCCCGCGAAGCCGGACTTCCTCCCGAACGCCACCCTCCTCTACTCGGTCACACTTTTCGACGACACCCCGGCGACCGCGGGCGACTCGATCCCGCTGATCGGTGGGTTCGGCGGGGTCTATCGCTTGCGGACTGGCGTACCGACGCTCTCCGGTGATGAGTCCTGGTCCAAATACGGTGCCGGACTCCCCAACGCGATTGTCACCGACGCCAATTACAACGCGATGAATAACATCCTGGCGGCTGCGACCCTCGGCCGGGGCATCTGGGCGATCCCGAACGTGTCCGCCGTGGCGGTGACCGCGAGCGGGCCGACCAGTGCCGTCACCGGGTCGACCGTGACTTACACGGTGACGGTGACCAACAACGGCCCGGTTGCCGCTACCCCCGTCGGCCTCGCCGTGCCGGTGCCGGCCGGCCTCAGCGGCGTCACCTTCACCAGCACGGCCTCGGGCGGGGCGAGCGGCAACACGGCCTCCGGCAGCGGGCCGGTGTCCGACACGCTGACGCTGCCGGATGGGGCGTCGGTCACCTACACGATCATCGGCACGGTGTCCGCCCCGGCCGGCGCGACCGTGAAGCTCACGGCGACGGCCACGCCACCGAAGGACATCAACCCGACCCCAGCCGCCCTCACCGCGTCCGTGACGACGATGGTAGTCTCCCCCTCACCGCCACCGCCCATCGCACCGGCCGCTACCACCATCCAGGTCACCACTCTGCACATCACCCCCAACCTGTTGAACCTGTCGGCCCTGGTGACGCTGACAGCGCAGGTGAGCAACCCGGCCGGGAGCGTCAACGAGGGTCTGGTGACCTTCACGCTGGCCGGCCTGTCGGTCCAGGGCACAGTGCAGAACGGCACGGCCAACGCCCAAGTCGCCATTCCGCTGCTGAGCCTGTTCTTCCCGATGAACATCCCCGCGACCTATGCCGACAACAGCGTGCCCACGCTCTTCGGTCCAGGCAGCACGGTCACGCCAGTGATCTTTAACCTGTTGAACCTCTTGTTGCCCTCGGTGGTGACGTTGACGCCCGGCGGGGGCGAGCAGAACGTCATCGCGTCCCCCTTCGGGCCGCTGGTGTTCTCGTACCTCAGGCTGCCCACCTTTTTCGGCTCCGTCGTGCTGGAGACGTTCATCGGTGCGCCGGTGCAAGCGTTCCTCTTCGGGCCGCAGAGCCAGTTCCTCGGCTCCCTGCAGTGACGCTGGGGCCTTGAGCAGCAGCGGCAGGCCGACCCTCTTGTTGGCCAACGCGCCGGGGCAAATAGTGGGCACGCTACCGCTGTGAGGACGATCAATCGCGCGTGGATGGTGCGGTGGACCGATGCGCAACCCATCCCGCGGGCGGAACTCCCTCGATTTCTGGACGCGGCGCGAGATGTGCCGTCAAGTCATTCGTATGGGCCTTCCGCGTTTTTCGGGAAATGAAAACGCGCCAGCCCATCGTGGGCATTTTCATTCCGTTCCCTCGCTCCCACACGGAGCGTGGGAACGAGAGGGTGGGTGTCTTTCTCAAGGCGGGACTTAGTAATTGTTTATCTTTCGGGCCAAGGTAATAGCTGTTGTGCATGCTCGATGAGGGATCATTCGATGATGCTGAAATAAGGCACTACTTCCGGATCATCGGCCGGGTTATAGCGCGAGCGGGGACCAGGGTTGCCCCGACCTACGATGTGGAAGCCGCTGGCATGGGAGCGGGTGAATACAGCGGTGAACAAGGTTGGCGTGACCGCCAGCACACGAACCGTCTCCTGATTGTTCCCGCTATCGATGGTGAGGAGCGATCCCATGTGAATGCTCCATGGCCGGCCCGTATCCGTGACGCCCGACATGCTCGCCGGAACGATGCTGACCGAGATGGCGGAACTATCGGCCGGAAGCATGACCGCGGAGGTCGAAGAAGTCGCGAACAATCTTAAGTTGGTGCGGTCCACCACGGCGAACATGCGGTGCCGCCGCGAACGGCCCTCGGCTCGATCGATCTCCGGACCAAGCTTGACCGGACGGCTCGTGTCATCGACCACCTCGAAGAAGGCGACCGTCAGCCAGATGGCGAACACGTTACTTCGCGCGGTCAAATGGTTAAAGAGCTTGGTCAATAACTCGAAGCGCAGGTAAGGATGTTCGCCTGGAGTCTCGAAGAGGCGCGAGGTGTCCGCGCCGCCATCGGGAAACGCGGAGCGCAGAAGCGTGTCGTTGATACCACTCCCCTTGGGAAACAATGGGTCGCCGCCGGCAGGATAGGTTCCATCGCCGGGCTTCGGCGAATGCCCTACGGCCAGGCTGAGGAACGGTCGGTCGCTGGGTCCGGGCGCAGTTCCCGGGGTGCGCAAGGCGAGCAATCGGCCGTAGACCGAATTGGCATCTTTTGGATTGGCGGGGTTGTAAACGTCCGCGTCCGTGAAGTGGTTCCCCGGTTGCGGGTCGCACAGTGCCAGCAGCGTTTCCGGATCCCATATCGTGTTGATATTGACTTTCCCTGTGTTGCGGTCGATCGGCGGCGTACCCAGAGGCTGCTGTGCAGCGTGGAAGAATTCGAAGATCCGATACAGACGATTGTCCTCGCCAAACCAGGGAACGCGCTGGCCGAAGGGCACGATTGCCCCCGTGAGCGGGTTGGTGCTCATGAAACGATGCATTAGCAGGTGAGGCGGATAGCCCGATACCTGGAGAAGCTCCGCCGGGCTGAGGAGCGGCCGATCGAGATGAACCAACCAATCGTAGTGTCCGCTGACGGGCGTCGGGATGTTCTGCCGGCCAAAGGTCTGGCGAGTGGCGAGCGTGCTAGCCGGCATCTGCGCGGCGACCTGGCTTGGGTCCGCGGCATAGGGCTGGCACTTGCCCGATGAAGAATAGGCCACGCTGGGGTTCGTCGCGTTGTTGAGAGGGATTCCCTGTAAGTAATCGATGGTATCGTAGGGGTTGTAGGCGGGATTTGGAGCGCCCCCAATCGCGGGCTGTTGATCCGGGGGCAGGTAGGGATTGATCAAGCGGCGCAGCAGGACCGTGATGCCGGTACGACGATAATCCGGCACAAAGGTATCGGGCTGTGTGTACCGAACCAAAAAGGCCAAATCGGGCGATCGCAGCATGGGCGTCTGCGCGGGAACCAGGGGCGGCGCGATGGTCCCGCGGGCATCGCCATCGGGTGGGCCAAGGAGAAAGAATCCCTGGGGAGCGAGGAGTGCGGGCACGGGAGTCGCCAGATCGCCCACGGTGCTCACGAGATTGGCGAAATCAGCGTTGGTGGTGGCCGACTGTATCACATCGGGAGTGCCGAGCACGTTATCGTCTCTGGGTTGCGGCAGGAGAGGGCCGCCAGCAGTGGTATTCGTGTTGGCGAGGACCAACTGATAGGAGGCGTAGCCCGGTGCGCCACTTATTCCGGCCATGTACAACGGGACGGGCTGGGCATCGAGCGGCTGGATCGTGGGGGAGAGCTGACCCACCGGCAGTGGGTTGAATAATTCGGCCCATACCTTGATCTCAACTGCTCCCGGCGCCGGCTTGGCCGGTAACTGGTACTCGGCCAGCACCTCGTTGAGCACGATGCGCGGGAGTTCCGTGCCAAACACCCAGTAGCGGGGCAGTTCCAGATTGCCGCCGCTGATGGCGCCGGCATTAAAGCGCGGATCGCCGGCGTCCTGCGTGGTGTAGAACTGGAACGGCGTACTGATGTCGTCCTGGTCCAGAAAATCCACGATGTTGACGGCGAGCTGAGCCAGCCAGCGGCGTGGCGCGAGTTCGGCATCGCTGGGCCGCGCCGGGATCGCCGGCGCCGGCACGCTCGTCACCACCAGGAGACGGCGGTAGATGTCATCGACCAGCTGTTGTCGCGCCGCTTGCGCGGCGAGCAGTTGCTTGGAGACAGCAGCGGAGCCGTTGTCAAAGCGGCCGCCGGGACGGACAAGAGGTGTTGGACTCCAGGTCGCCGGGTCAAGTCCCTGCCCCTGGTGGGGGTAGGGCGGCAAAAAGCGGTTGAGATCGACACGACCCAGCGCTCCCGCCCAGGAGCGCCAATCCACCAGGAGATTGGCAGGAGCGGCCCCAGGCACCTGAAAGTCGCTGTCGGCTGGGATTGGCGTGGTCGTGCGCAAGGACAGGTCCGGAAAAGGAATGGGCGGGCCGGTCGGGGGTTGATTCGCGCTACCCAGCGGCATCTGATATCCGGAACTGTCGCGGTCGAATAGCCAGGGAATTGTTCCGGGCGTGCCGAGATCGAAACTATGCGTCGTCACCAGCCGGCGGATGCGCGGGTCGGCGAAATTCTTGGGGCACAGGATCGCCAGCTCGGAGATCAAGGCCGACGATCCCATATCATCCGGCCGGAGGAGGGCCTCCATGTTGCACAGGGCGAAGGCGCGGTCATCGCCGGACGGATGGAAGGAATTGAACAGGAGTGGGTGATTGAGTCGTTCGGTGGCCGAGCCGTTGCCGTAACCGCTCGGATAAAAGGGCGATGAGATCCAAGGCTGAAACGATGCGCTGGGCAGGAGGTAAGGCGGCGTAGGCGCGAAGCCGGCCGTTTCCTGACAGGCATCGCAATCCAACTGAGCATACACGTGCGGCAACAGACCAGCCGGTGCGCTGCTTCCCGCCTGGCCGGGTTGCTGATCTCTCCCGTAGCGCCCCAGACGCACCGTTGCCGGGCGCCCCACGAACAAATTGGCCCATTCGTTGTTTCCCTTTGTCAGGACACGGCCCAGATTGATCTCCCACGGACCCTGCCCCTGATTGGAAACATGCGTCCGCCCTGGGCCGCGGACGTTGCCATGCACATTAACATTCACGCGGTTATCGAGATCGACGATCAGAGGGGCGAACAATGGTTTATATTTGCGTCCATCCGGCGCTCGCAGTACTGGAAAGTCCAGGTCAAGCCAGATGCTATCATTGCCGCCTGGCGCGGCGACAAGGTTTTTGACGTCGCCTCCCGGCTCGGGGACGGGGAAGCCCGGCCCCATGTCGGCCGGCCGAGGCCGGAGCACCTGATACTTGAGCCAGGGTTTGCCGGTGTCGTACCAGTTGGGATTGCTCGGGTCGAGGGGGCCGAAGCCGGTCCCCGGCCGATGAAAAGATGGAGCCAGCACGGTCCCGTCGGCGCGGACAGCGGCCAGGAACATGTTATTCAGATCCGGGTAGGTATAAGGAGCGTTGAAACCGCCGGTGAAGGCCCCGCGCGGTTGGGTCACATCGGCACGCGAGCCAAGCCGCTCCGGATCGCGCAGAAAACCGTCTTCTGGATAAAAAGTGTAATTAATGAGCAGATAATCGTCGATCTGAAACGGATTCATGTACGTGTCGGTTCCGGTGTGCAGCCGCCCGGTGCCGTTGAATGCCGTGTCGTTTATCGCCTCGTCATCGTTACCGTACATGAGCCGGGCCAGGCTGTGCCCGCGCAAGGCGGAATAGACGCCGCTGTTGTCATCAACGTCGTAAAGGAGTTGTCCCAGGAAGTAGGCTAGCAGAAGCTCCGGCTCGACATCGGGAGCGCTCTGGGACTCGGCCTCACGAGCGATTCGCGCGGCGGCTGCTTCGGCATCGGCATAAAGGACAAAGGTAATGCCGATCAAGGCGAACAGGGTAAGTAGGGCCAGCACTACCAGGAGAATCACGCCGCGCCGCCGTCCCGGCGCGGCGGGAGGACTCGACCGATACATGAGTGCGGTTCCCTCCCTTACAGAAATCAAATCAAGTGAGAAGTGAGGAGCGGGGAGTGAGGAGAAAAAGCCAGAATCCTTTTTTCTCCTCACTCCTCACTCCTCACTCCTCACTCTCTTCCCGGTTGGCTCAGCCGCCCACCTCGGCCGAGCCGTTGGTGATCAGCGACTTCAAGTACTCGACCAGGTCGCTCTTCTCCTGCTCGGTCAGGTTCAACTTGAAGACATCGTTGTAGTGGTTGACCACGTCCAGCAGCGTGGCGAATCGGCCATCGTGGTAGAATCGGCCCTTGTTCTCCAGTGCCATGAACTGGCCGTTCTCCCGAATAAACAGACCGGCCAGGTTCATCGTCTTGTAAAAGCCATTGGGTAAGGTTTTTCCATCGCTCGTCAGCCCATTCGGCGCTCGGTTGGCCTGGAAAGCATCGATGCCGATTTCGTCTGGCGTGTGGAGGTTCCAGCCCGCGTCGGTCCAGAGCGGCTCGACATGGCACTGGTTGCACCGCGCCTTGCCCTCGAAAAGCTTGTCGCCGCGGAGGGCGGCGGCGTTGTCGAAATCGACGTTGGGTCGCGGTATCGGAGCTGGGATGGCCAGTTGGAAGAATTGCAGGGCCGCGAGTTTGCTGGTGATCTTATCGTCATCGGGACTTAGGTTGGGGTTCTTGTTCCCAAAGCCGTTGGCGGCAGCGATGGGGAACTTCGATTTGTCATTCAAACGTGGATCGAAGAAGCGCCCGATGCCACCCATCTCATTGTTGGCGACCAGAGCGTTCCAGTAGGGGATGCTTCCCCATTCGCCGGTCCAGGTGTGCTGATTGAAGCCGGCGAGTCCGAAGGCATTGGGGATCATCGTGGCTGCCGGCTTGCCGTCCGGACGGAATCCTTTGCCGTCCAGGAGCAACTCGGCATCGAACTTCCCCGGACCCCAGGAAGTGAGGACTTTATTCACCGTCGCTACATCAACACCCAGGAGCTTGGCCAGAGGTGTCAGGTTGGGAGCCAGGGCGATGATCGCGCCGACGTTGAGATCGCGGTTGGCCCAGCCGTCCAAGCGATGGCCGACGCCAAAGGTGAAGGAATTATCAACCGTGGAGTGGCAAAGCGCGCACTGGATGCCCACCGACTTGAGCGCGCCCTTAGATTTCTGTTGGGCGGGCGGATTAAAAATACCGGTTAGCCCCACGATGGCATTGAGGCGGAGCAACGTCAGCGTGGTAGCCGGATCATCCAAGCTAACCGGCCCTTTTTTTAGCTTCTTGATTAAGTCAGGCGGGAGCACATCGACATCGACTTTCAAGCCCAGGGCCAGCGCGTCCCTTGGATTCAGTCCATCGCCAACGCCGCCGAAGCGTTTGCCCTCGATGGCCCGATGGAGCATGAGCGTATCGCCCCAAAAGGCTTCATCGCCGAAGGTGTCAAAGCGGAAAATCTGCCGTCCCTGCTTGACCATCTGGGTCGCATTCTGGTTGATGATGTTGTCAAAAGAATCTTTCGGTCCATCCGGGTCCTTACCGGAACTACGCGAGAACACGACGACACCGGCGATGAGCAAAAGAAGAGCGACGACGACGATGTAGTTGAGGCGAGCTTTCATGGCGACCTCCTTTATGATGCGGGTGTGAAAAACCAGCTATTCGTCCCGTGATGAAAGCAAGCTCCCCGCTCGCCGGAGATGCACTCCGGACGATGGCCGGCAACTACGTTGGCGGGCCGAGGATCTCGTGTCGTTTGCGAACGAGACGCCATTCACGACGTCATTTTTGGACCAGGCAGCCTGAAACCTCGCCACGGAGTGGCGAGGGGCGAGTCGGTAATGGGTGATGCGTCACTCTCTGGATGACGCTGGAGAAGGATGAACTGCACGCGGCGGGGTCCATCGTAAATAGTCGCTGACCTCTCAAGCGCACCCCGATACGCTCTTCTCTCTATCTTGTAAAGAGACAAGCAATGTCCTCCTGATTCCCACGATTATCCCTGAACCTGGACCGCGATCCCGACTCAAGCGTTGAGTGCGGAGGTATCGGCCGTTTGTGTCCAAACCACGGCGAGCCGATCAAAACCGGGAGCGGCGACGAGATCCAGTCCGTCAATCCGGCGGACCTGATAGCGCGAGCGCCGGCCGCCGGTGAGAACGAACGGCTCCAGTTTTCCGTGGCCGTTGTCGAGCAGTACGCCCTCGCCCTGCCACGGTTGCGTCATCTGCCCCTTGTCCACGCTGGTCAGGTGCAGGGCAATCTGTTTGCGATGATGTTGTGAGCCATCGAGATAAAGGGCCAGCAAGCGCTCGCGATCGGGAAAAATTTGCGCGCCCATGCGCAGCGCGTCCCAACAGACGCGAAAGCGATGACTGGCAGACTCGACGTAACGCTCTTGCGCATCGGCGCCCAGGTGCGAGGGGATGACCACATTGCGGCGAGCGAATTCCTTCATGCGTTCGATCTGCTCGCGGTTGGCCGGATCGCGCTCCCAGCGGCGCACGCGCCGTTCGGCAATCTGAATCAACGTGAAACGGAACAATTGGTAAGGGCCAAAACGCAGAAACCAGGCGAAATTCGTGATCCGCGTCGGCGGCAAGAAGACCGATTGATACCCCAGCAGACGGATGAGATCAGCGATGGACGACATATAAGAGCGCATAAGACGCTTATCGGCGAAGTTGGCCAAGAGCAACGTCTCGTCGTCGAAATAGATCTGGAATTGCAAACCCGGCGGATAGACCCGCTGTACCTTGTTATGCCAGGCGACGAGATGGCACAGAGCAAAAAACTCGGCCCAGTCAGCACGGCTGTGGGCGACGACGTTGGGGTTTTTGAGCGGGCCATAGCCGACCGTGACGCGGATGGGCTTGCCCCTGAGAACGAACCGGCGAATGGGTGCCAAAAACTGCTCATACATGTCCGCGGACGGAAGCGGTCCGACGCGGAACTGCCGGGTTAGCATGGTGTCCAGGACGGTGCGGGCGAGTTGCTCAACTCGCTCCATGTGCCAACGGCGCCCCAGAGTTGCTTCAGGTTCGAGAGGCTCGGAGGCGTGCGGCCGTACCCAGTGCCGGCGAACCACGTCGTCAACGCGCGCGTGCAGGATTTCGTCGGGCGAATCGAGCGAGCTAAACCGGCTCATCAGGGTCTTCCTCCACCGGCTACTGGTAGTGCCTGTCGCCGCTTCTTCTCATTGGGGTGATCCATCCAGATCATGACGATTCTACGTCATGGGTTTGACAGCTCACTTGGCCAGAAGCGTCGCCGCCCGAACGGGTGCAGCACAAACCACTCCTCGACCATCGCGATGCCCCAGCGCTCGCTCGCTCTCTCTGCGACCTTCTCGAACCCGAAAGACCGAAATAGATGGGACGCTGTGGTCAACACGCGAACATTGCGAAGAAAGACGTATTCATATTCACAACGGCGGCAGAATGCGACGGCCTCGTGTAGCAGCTTCCTGCCCAGCCCCATCGATCGAGCGGACGGAGCGACCAGGAACCAACACAGCTGAGCATCTTTCCCGGAATGGTTCACGATCGCGATGCTGCCGACGACGCGCCCTTGCCATTCGGCGATCCAGAGCCGGTCGAGTTCGGTCCGCGACGCAATGAAATCACCCAGGAGGCGGGCAATGTCGGCCTCGAAAGTCGAATCGAAACCGCACTCCTGTGCGTAGACGATCGCATGCAGCGAGACGATGGTGCCCAGGTCGCCTGGCCGGAGGTCGTGACGCAGAGTGAATGTCCTGGCCGAATCGGAGGGTACGTCTTCGAGTGGATTCATGTGTACCTCTCCTCCTCGAGGATTGCGGTCGATCACCCTGCTGTCACGCGGATAACTTCCGTTATTGAGCATGGTCATGATTCCCTTGAGTTCACTGCCTCCTCTCTATACTGCCGCCACCTGACCGGACAAATGAAGAAATCCGGCGATTCCCGTCATCCTCCAGCCAATTCGCATTTTTTCAAATTTCCGAATTATTTTTAATTTAATGGGCCACATCGCGGCAGCATAAACTAGGCGGCCCAACCTAAAATCGATGTTCCTCTAGAGGAGAACCACAATCGTGGTGGCTCTTCGGCGGGGACCGTGCGCTTGAAGGAAGAGATCGGTGCGCGGACGCTTTCGATGCGCGATGTCCTCGCTCAGAGAATCTGCTCGTGTTTTTCGCTTTCCAGGCTCGTAACTGTTAGGCGGGTCTCCCGTCATTATCCCCTTTGATCCCTGTGAAAGGAGTACTCATGTACGGCCTCCTCCGAAGAACTCTTCAAAAATCGCTCAAGCAGAAGGCGAAGTCGAAACGGCGCGGCAAAGACTCAGCGGCGCGGCGCATTCGACCTTGTCTGGAAACTCTGGAAGATCGGCTTGTCCCTTCCGGCAGCGATTGGTCGATGTACAATTTCGACGCCGCCGGCACGCGGGATAACACCGCCGAACACATGCTCAGCTCTAAGAATGTGGGTAATTTACAAGTGCAGTGGGAGTTCCCGACCCAAGGCGTGGTATCCGGCACTCCAGCGGTGGTCGGCGACACCGTCTTCGCCGGCGATACGGCCGGCAATTTCTACGCTGTCAGTCGCGACGGCAAACTCCTGTGGCAGACCAAGGTAAACGGGCCGGTGACGGACAGTCCGTTGGTCGTCAAGAACACGGTGATCTTCGGTACGCTGGGAGATCAGACGGCGGACGTGCCAGGCACCATTTATGGCCTGGACGCCAGCACGGGACAGGTTCTGTGGCAGACCAAGCCCCAACCCAACGACCCGCGAGCCCAGATCTGGGGTTCGGCGACACTGGTAGGCGACAATGTCGCCATCGGCGTGGCTTCCGGCGACGAAGGGTCTCCGCTTCCGCCCACGTCGCGCGGCTCGCTCGTCATGCTCGACCCCAAGGATGGCCACATCATTTGGCAGACCTTCACCATCAGCGATGCCGAGTTCGCTCAAGGCTCGACAGGCGCCGGCATCTGGGCCACGCCCGCCTACGATCCGAAGCTCGGCCTCCTCTACGCCGGCACCGGCAACAACTACAGCTCGCCGACCACCGGCACCGAAGATGCCATGTTAGCTTTCGATGCCAAGACTGGCGCCATTGTCTGGGTCAACCAGCGCACCTCCGGCGACAACTGGGACTTCCTTTTCAACTCGTCGGCGCCAGACTTCGATTTCGGCGATTCACCGCACCTCTACACGCTCGCCAACGGCGAAACTGTGGTCGGCTCGGGACAGAAGAGCGGTTTTTACTGGCTCTTCGACGCCGCCACGGGGAATGTCGTGAACATCCAAGCCAACGGCAAGCAAGGTGTCCAGGTCGCGCCCGGTTCGACTCTCGGCGGCCTGTTCGCCACGGCGGCGGTCGATCCGAAAGCCGACATCGTCTTCGCCAATGCCCGCGTCCCCACCAACGGCAACAACCCCTTCCCCGCCACGGGTGAGCTGGCAGCAATCTCTGGCGACGGTTTGAAGGTACTATGGGACGTTCCCACGCCGTCGGCGGATCAATCCGGCGTGGCTCTCGCCAACGGCGTCGTCTACTTCCAGGATACCGGCGGTACCTTCTACGCCGTGGATGAGAGCACAGGGAAAGTATTAGCCCAGCTCTTCACCGGCGGCGGCGACAGTGGTCCGTCCATTTCCGGCGGCCAGGTCTTCCTCGGCCAAGGCGATATCCTCAGCCACGGCTTCAACAGCCCAGGCGGCATCGTCGCCTTGGGGCTGGGCAAGTCCCAAGCGAACACCTACGCGCAGGTAAACCTGGTTTCCGACGGCGCCGTTCCAGCCGCGACCACGGACCCGAATCTCAAGAATCCCTGGGGCGTCTCCGAAAGTACCACCGGTCCCTTCTGGGTTTCGGACCAGGGAACGAACGTCAGCACGCTCTATTCCGTGACGTCCTCGAATGTCAGCAAACTCGGGCTGACAGTCGCGATTCCACCAACCGGGACCGGCTTCCCAGGACCGACGGGCCAGGTCTTCAATCCCACAGCGTCCTTCGTCATGGCGGATGGCAAGCCTGCCCTCTTCATCTTCGCCGACCTCAATGGCAGCCTCTATGCCTGGAACCCCGGCGCCGGCACAACGGCCCAGGTAGTAGCGACAACGAAGGGTGCTGTCTATACCGGCCTGGCCATCGGTAGCAACGGCCAAGGCGACTTCCTCTACGCCGTGAACGCGGTCACGGGAGGCATCGACGTTTTCGATAGTTCGTTTAAACCCGTGACCCTGGGCACGGGTGGCCTTGGGACATTCACCGACCCGTTACTGCCGAGCGACCTGAAGCTGGTCCCGTTCAACGTGCAGAACATCAACGGCGAACTGTACGTGACCTACGCTCCGGCCGGCCACACCGCCCAGACCCAGGCAACGCCGGGGCAAGGAGCGGTGGCGATTTTTGATACCAGCGGCCATTTCCTCCGCCAGCTGGTTATCGGCAGCCAATTGGCCGCGCCGTGGGGCATCACCCTGGCTCCGCCGTCCTTTGGCCAGTTCGGCGGCGACTTGCTGGTCGGCAACTTTGCCTTCAACGACAGCTCGATCAACGCCTTCGATCCGACGACCGGGAAGTTCCTGGGCACGCTCACCGGCGCCGACGGCAAGCCGCTCCTCAATCCCGGCCTGTGGACTCTGATATTCGGCAACGGCGGACTCGGCGGCGACCCGAACACGCTCTACTTCTCGGCGGGCATCAACGGCGAGGCGGATGGCCTGTTCGGTTCGATACAGGCTATCTCCTCCCCGCAGCATCATCCCGATGGTGATGGTAATCACGACGATGTCTCGAGGAAACCGCCTTTAACGACACCGTCTTCAACCACGCCGTCTTCGAATACGCCCTCGCCGGGTGATATGCTCGCTCAACAGATTGACGCGATCTTCCAAGAGTTCGATATCGCCCTGTTGTCGCTGGAATCGAACCTCCTCGCGACCAATCCGCAACTCTCTAGTTTCTTCCTGTTACTCAATGGGAACCTGCACGCCCTGGAAGCGAGTGTTGTCAGCAAAGTGTAGACCTGCGTCTGCCCTCGCGTTGAAGGCCCGTGCTCTTGAGTGAGCACGGGCCTTCTAGCGATCGTCGGTAAAGCACATCATTCTTCATGATTTGAGCTTTCTGTGTCATCGGCTCTGGTTGCACTGAAGAGGAAATGGCCAAGAAACGGAAATCCCCTGCTAGGGCCGTCCTTGCTGATGCTACCGTCACGGTGGACCGCTTCGTTCGTTTGTATCGCATGGTCAAGCTGCTCGCCAGCGGGCCGCAAACCCGGGAAACCATGATGCGCCGGCTTCGCCTCGATGTGCGCGGATTCTACCGCGATCTCGATCTGCTGCGCTCCTGTGGCGTATCGATCGCACTGACGGCGGGTCGCTACACTCTGGAGCAAGATGCCAAGGACGCGTTGGCGTTGCTGCCATTCCCCCATCCACGTCTGACTCTTGGCGCGGCCCAGACGCTAGCCAAAGGACGCAGTCCCGCCCACCGCGCTCTTGCTGAGACGATCGCCCGCATCGTCCCCACCCGTTAACGGATCTTTCCCGGTGATCGCGCGCTTGAGCGCCGGTTGCGACGCCCACCGTTGATGTTGGCGCGACGAGTCATGAAAAATTGTGGGAATCAGGAAGTCGCTGGTTGTCTCTTTACAAGATAGAGCGGAAAGCGTGTGCGATGGTGGATGGGTGAGCTTTATTCGATTACCTGCCTGCGTGTCGGCAGTCTAGAGGGGAGGAGGCAGTGAACCTCAGGAGGATGACGACCACGCTCGACCCAACGTTATCCGATTCGGCATGTCCCTCCTGCCGGAGCGCCGATTCTCGGGCATTGGATAACTTGACCGACGGCGAACTGCTGGAGCGGTTCGTACGGCAGCACGAGGAAGCGGCGTTCGCCGCGCTGGTGCAGCGGCATGGCCCGATGGTCCTGAGTGTCTGCCAACGCGTGTTGCGTCACAGCCAAGACGCTGACGATGCTTTCCAGGCCACCTTCCTCGTTCTGGCCCAAAAAGCCCATCGATTACGTCGGCCGGGATTGCTGGCGAATTGGCTATACGGCGTGGCGTATCGCACAGCCCTGCATGCACGGCAGCATGCTGCCCGCCGCAGCGAGCGCGAAAGGGAAGCTGCCAAGAGAATCGTGCTCAGCGATGATCCGGAACGCAAAAGATTGGCATTGCGCCGCGTTCTCGACGAGGAGTTGCATCGTTTGCCGGAGAAATATCGCGCGCCTTTGGTCCTGTGTTACCTGGAGGGCAAGACCAACAAGGAAGCGGCACGCTTGCTGGGCTGGCCATCCGGTTCGATGGCGCATCGTCTGGCGCGCGGCCGAGACCTGTTGCGCAAGCGCCTGGAGGCACGGCTGGTGGGGCTAACCATCATTCTGCCGCCTGTCCTCGGATAATTTGGCCCGACGATGGATCAAGGAACGGCTCGCCGCGCGCGCGAACCTTGGAAGGTCGATACCGAGGCCCCTCATGTGCAGGAAGAGCAGGGTTAAGACAAGCCCCGGCAGTCCCCCCATCCGGAACAGATAGCCAAGCAACGTATCATCCGACTTGGCTTTGCTCTCAGCGCAGATGCTCTCCGTGGCTGGCGAAATCTCGATCTCATCGCGAGCATCGGTAAGCTCATCTGTCGCCCGTTGCTCTGCGACTTCAGCGCTCGCTGGCTGACGGCTGGAGATATTCTCGCGGAACAGCTCAAGCGTAACAGGATGTCCACCGGGGCGAACTTCATGGATCAGGGATAGTACCAGGGATTGCCCGCCTGCGGTGAGAGATTCTGCCACCGCTTGCTCGCTAACACCCAAGACACCCTCGCCGTAGGATCCGCCCGGCCTTGCCACCGGCGATGTGCGGTAGAATGTTGTATTCAAGCCCCCCGTAGGAGAAACAACTGCGAGAGGGGGCGTGAATACAGTCGGGGTCTGCACGAGGAACGTGCCGACCACATCAACACTGGAAATCGAGGGCGACAGGCTCTGTACTCCAGAAAGCGTTGGGGAAAATCTTGCACCGGCCGCGTCCGGCGATGCCTCGGCAACGACCGACACGGGATCCGTGGGGACTAGACTGGGCATGCCTTGCATCGCCAGGTCACTGGGGCGATAGGGCAGCCAGTAGAACGTGACCGATGGGTCAACCGGCGATGCGGCCGATTCGAGCGGCCCCAGCGTTGTATCCCGGAGCTGCGGGCCGATGGGTTCGCTCTCGGTCAGGCCGCTCAGCTCGAACAGAATGGGTCGGAGCTCACCTCCCTGCTCATTGGCCCGCGTGAAGCGAACGGTGTACTGTCCCGCGTTCAGGAATACATCCATTCTTCGCGATGCCCCATCCGCAACCGAGGTCGTGAACACAGCCCGGCCGCCGGCATCGTAAATCGTCATGCGAATACCTGTCTCCACCGGCGCGCTCCAGTCGGTGGCCGACAGGACGAAATGGAACTCCTGGCTCTGTAATACCCGCAGCGTGACGGCATAATCGGCCTGGTCTTTCCCGAGCGACTGATTCACGAAGGGCTGCAGGTGCGTGGCATCCATAGCGAAGTCTATGTCTACATCAAAATCGACCGGCTGAGCGAGTGTGGGGTCGGCATCCTCAATCTGCACATAGTAATTCTGGGCCGAATGCACGTTGGGCACGCGAATCTCCAGTCGCCCGGCGTCATCGACGAGGACCTCCGAGCCTACGAGGTTGCCTCGGTCGTCGAGGATGTTGACCCGGTAGTGGGTATCCGCGTTCTCTGGGGAATGGACGACCACGGTCATGACATTGGTCATGTTCGGACCGAGGTCAGCCGACTGGACGAGGTAGGTGCGCACCGGAACAGCAGGCGTGAGTGTATTTATGATCTCGTAGTAGGTATGTTCCACGTAGCCAGGGGTCGTCACGAGGAGTTGGGCATTGGACAAGGAAGGGGGCGGCGCGGGCGGGCCACTTGGAGCCGGAGGCGAGACAACGCCGCCGGCTGGGTGGGGGTCGATCTCCAGACCGTACGAGCCAATGCCGAAGACATCCCCTGTGCCTCCCTCAACCTTCACGTAGTATTCATCTCCGGAAGTGAGGTGATCGAGGTGGAGCGAAAGGTTGTTGTTCAGGGGGTCGGGAGCCAGGGCAGAGGCGATGATATGGCCGGCCGCATCGTAGACAGTCAGGCGCGGCACCAGCAAACTCTCCCCGGCGACATTCAATTTGATGTCGAGAGACGTTACATTGGGGACACGAATTCGGTAGATATCAACGTCCTGATGAGTGGTGATGTCGGCCTGAATGTCGATAGGTGCCGGCGAGCGCGGGTCGCCCAAGCTCAGAGGAGTCGCGGTGGAGAACGTGTCATTGCCGGTGGCGCCTTCGAAGGCATCCGGCTGCCGAGGTCCGTAGAGGGCTTGCAGGGCGGCGACATCGGCAGTTGTCAGCTTGGTGTGTGGCTCGTTGAACAACTCGAACATCGGCGAGTTCGGATCATCGCTGTGGCCAAGTCCGAGCACATGGCCCGCCTCGTGAAGCAGGACCGACTCCAGGTCGTAGGAACCGCCCTTGGTGCCGATGCCGAAAGAGGCTGAGCTGTTTAGTAAGATATCGCCAACCCATGTGTTGGCCACGAAGGGATCATACGGGTCGGCGACAGCCAGCACATCACTGCCCATGGGTTGCGCACCGATGCGAATATCACCGAAACGAGGATCGCCCTCCTTGAGACCTAGTGTGCCGAACGGCTCGCCGCCGTCCGGCACCAGGCCAATGTTGATGTTGGCCGCGACGGCCCAGGTCTGGAATGCGCGGAGAATCTCAGTCTGCCACACCTGGGTCGGCAGATGAGCGTCGAGCGTCTGGAACAGGTTGCTGGGCTGACCGTTGATCGAGGTGCCGTCCGGGGCGAAGCTGAGTGTCAGCTGCGATCCTTCGGGCCAGGGCACGCCGAACGTCACCGGGGTGATCCGATCTTCCAACGGCTCCAGGGTCAGCTTCACCGCTTTCGCCATGTTGTGCTACTCCTCGGTCGCTAGGCTGGCTGACGTCCGCTTCATTCTCCGCGTGCTCGCTGCGATACTTCTCGCCGAAGCACTCGCGTGGCCTGGAGACATTGTAGGGTGGGCCTCCTTCGTCGGCCCACCAGAGGCGGCGTGGTGGGCCGACGAAGGAGGCCCACCCTACAACTTCATTCTCCACCTGCTGACTGCGGTGCTTCTCGCCGCAGCGCTCGCGACGCCTGAAGCAGCTGATGGAAGCGCGGATCGTCCCGAAGGGCGTCAAGGTCTTTATCTGCTTCCAGCAACTGGTGTCCATAACCACGTCGTAGCGCGGAGGTGAGCAGTGCCAGAGCCTCCTGGCGGTCTTGCTGACTCTGGCGTGAGGTCAAGGCATAAGCGCCGGCAACTTGGTAAATGGTTGGAGGAGAGCTGTCCAGAGCTAATGCTTCCTGGGCCTCCTGTCGAGCAGCTTGTCCCTCCCCCAGCCGTGCCAGCAGGACGGCGCGGGCAGCACGGATCGGCGGCGCTTCCGGATGAAAATCGACAGCACGATCCAATACCCGCAGCGCTTCCGCGGTGCGGCCGAGTTTCTCCGCCAAGACGTGCGCCTTGCTCTCCAGGGCCGGCAGTGAGCGCGGATTGACGGCCAAGGCGCGGTCGAAATCGGCCAAAGCGGCGCGCGGATCTT